>ENA-ORXD01000293-ORXD01000293.1-sediment-metagenome-genome-assembly--contig:-NODE-293-length-72425-cov-4.544756_pt1 | contig 72425 bp, 63 predicted proteins | sample MGYA00237862_ERZ511471 | MGnify/ENA metagenome assembly ERZ511471
TCCCACCACAGGGTCATATTCCTTCGCTGCGGGCGCATTTATCGCAGGAGGCGCACCTGGTCAAAGAGCCTGGTTTGGGTTTCCTGTACGCCAACACCGGATTCAATCTGCTCGAACTGTTGGTTGAATCGGTAACCGGCCAGGAATTTGCCGCCTATATGGATCAAGAAGTGCTCAAGCCCCTGGGTATGCAAAATTCAAGTTTTACCTGGGATGAAGCGTTTAATCCTGTCATTCCTACCGGTTATGACCTGAAAGGTAAACCGGTGCCGCTGTATGTCTACCCTTCAAAGGCTTCTGGTGGTTTGTTCGCGACAGTTGAAGATATTGCTCGTTTTACCAGCGCCGGGATTACCGGAGCGCATACTTCAAACCAGACTGTGCTGGACGAGGAAAGCCTGCGAATGCTTCACACACCGCAGGTAAATGTTTCTGGTATTTATGGGGTTGTATCTGATGCGTACGGGTTTGGGCACTTTATTGAAAACTTATCCAATGGCGAACAGGCTGTATGGCATGGCGGGCAGGGTCATGGTTGGATGACCCATTTTCACCTGTTCCCGGAAAGCGGTGACGCCATTGTGCTTTTAACCAACAGCCAGCGCAGTTGGCCTTTGATGGCTGAGGTGCTGCGGGAGTGGGCCTGGTGGAGTGGATTTGAAACAGTAAAAATGAGCAGAATCACCCACGGCGTAAACGCGTTGTGGGTGCTGATTGGCGGGCTTGTGATGGTTTCTGTTGGACTGGTTTATCGCCTTGCGGCAGGGCTGCGCGGCGGCCGCCGCAGGTTCGCGCCGTTTTCCGATAATGCTTTGATGGCACGCCTGCTGCAGGCGCTGGCAGGCGGCAGTGTGATTGCCGCCCTGGCCTGGAGCGCGGCACAACCTTATTTGACTGTATCCGCAATATTCCCCGGTGTCTCTGAGTGGGCTGGCAGGTCTTTGTTTGGGCTGGCTTTGATGGTGATTGTGTCTGCTCTTTTCCCCCGTCAGGGTGATTGAACTGATGAGGTTTGGGGATGATATAAAATTGAATTGGTATTTTATCTGGCTGCCAGTTCTTTTGCAAGCCGTTTTGCCAGGGCCACGATGGTGAGAATTGGGGGCAGGCCGGGCGCTTTTGGAAACACACTCGCGTCGCAGACATATAAATTTTTCATTTCTGTCATCAGATGCTGGTTTACGATTTTTCCGACCGCCGCTGTGCCGCCGGGGTGCGCTCCCTGGGGCACTGAATAGCGGATGGAGTCTGGCTTTGCTCCAGCCCGGATCAGAATTTCGGAAGCGATGCGTGAGCCCTGATCAATCTTTTCCTGATCCGCAACAGTAACAGCTTTGGAAATGGAGCCATCCGGGAAGACTCTGCCCGAAGGATCGTCGGAAATCTTGGTCATCATTCCAATCAGGCGATTTGAAGGCATGGCCGCCCCACCCAGTCCCATTTCGATCAGGCGCACTTCGCGGGGATGGTTGATGTTCGTGGAAAGCAAAAAGCCCTGGTCCTGATGAAATTCAAGGTCAACCAGTGCCATTTGCGGCTCATTCAACAGGTTGAAATCATCGGTTACACCATAGGTGTTGACTACGATATCGATAAACAGGTTGGAACCCGCATCAGAAAGCCCTGATTTTTGTAGAATGACAGGCGTACCAAGCCCGCCAGCCGCCAGGATGACTACCTCTGCCTGGATCTCAGCCATTCCATCCGGGCAGCTGGCGATTATGCCGGTTACCTGGCCATTGCTTTGGGTGACTTTTTGCACCGCGGTGTGGAACATGACCTCCGCGCCGGATTGCTGCGCCTCGTTGAGATAGTTCAGGGCAGTCCACTTGGCTTCTTTTGAGCAGCCCAGACTGCAATTTCCACAGCTTTTGCAACGTTCTATATCCAAAAATTTGGGCATGTTCTCCATTTTAAAACCGAGTGATTGGGCAGCGTCGCGGATGCGCAGCCCGCCGGATGAAAGCAGCGTATCCGGGATTTTAGTAATTCCCATTTCCTTTTCAGCTTCGATGAACTCTTCTTCCAACAGGATGCCATACCTGGCGAGGTCTTTCTCTGAACTGCGCACCCCATTGGCCATTGATACCATGGTCGATCCACCAGCCATAAAAGTCCGCCAGAGAATGACACCTTCCTTCGATTTTTTTGGTACTCTGGTGATCTGATTGGCATCATAATAGCGCAGGGAATCTAAGAAAGTGCCGACCTTCTCTTCTAATTTTCCTTTTTCGATCACCAAAACTGATTTGCCGGATTTGCATAATTCGCGTGCTACAGTTGCTCCCCCCGCGCCTGAGCCGACAATGATATATTGATACTTATTTTTGTTCATCTTAATCTCCGAAAGTATAGAACGGAAAAAACCTTCAGGTTTTTCATCCTGATCAAGCAGGATAAAAAAAGCTGAACATTGTTCAGCTTCCCGTGGACAGAGTGACACTGTGCTGTCTGGATGAAATTTGCATATTGTAAAATTATCATAGCATTTGATCTGGCAAAATACAATCTGTAGATTAGAAAAACAAAATTCCTCTTCCTTCTCCCGCTTCTCACCCTTGTTGGCAAAAACTGTATATCGTGTAAATCCGGACTAACCTGTTACCTTCTATTATGTGCGGCGTGTTTTCTATTGTAGAATAATGACTGTAAACCTGAGGCATTAGTAAACTGGCAAGGTGGTTTTTTCGTTATCAGATTCACATAAGGGAAGGAGAACCCATGGAAAGCAAACAGGCTGGTTTTACTACGATTGATGAATATATCGCGACTTTTCCGGAAGAGATACAAAAAACACTGTCAGAATTGCGGGCAACCATAAAAGCCGCTGCTCCGGACGCGAAAGAAAAGATCAGTTATCAAATGCCTACCTTTGACCTGAAAGGCAATCTGGTCCATTTTGCCGCGTATAAAAATCACATTGGATTTTATCCCGCACCCAGCGGCATTGAGAAATTTAGAGATGAGCTGTCTGCTTATGAGGGAGCAAAAGGTTCGGTAAAATTTCCACTGGAAAAACCTGTTCCCTATGATCTAATCGCTCAAATTGTGGCTTTTCGGGTGAAGGAGAATCTGGAGAAGGCGGAAGAAAAAGGGGGAAAGAGGAAATAATCACCGCTCTGTTTTACCACGCGCACGGAGCTTTGTCAGGAAACACTGGTAAAACCCCGGGTGGACGGACACTCTGACCGCGTTTGACAACAGTTTTTTTGCGCGAGAAATCCAGTCTCCCAGTATAATCATTTATCATGAGCATCCGTTTGTTGGCCACTAAATTCCACATCCCGCCCTGGCGCGACACGGGGATATCCCGACCGCGTCTGCTGGAGCGGCTTACCACGGGTCTGCACGAGAACCGGAAACTGACCCTGGTGTCGGCCCCGGTAGGGTATGGTAAGACCACGCTCATCAGCGAATGGTTCCATTCACTGACAGACAGCACCCGCTTTGTCTGGTTGTCGCTGGATGAGAATGACAATGACCCACAGCGTTTTCTGTACTACTGGCTGGCTGCTTTTCAGCAGGCTGATGAATTGATCCGTGAGAAAATTCAGCCTGTGCTGGATCGGCCAAAACTACCGCCGGTGAATGTTGTGATGGATGAACTGCTCAATGAGCTGGCTGCGTTCCAGATGCCGGTTGTGCTTACCCTTGATGATTATCACCTTATTCACAACTCGCAAATCCACGAAGCGCTGGCATACTTTCTGGAGCACCTGCCCGTCCAGGTTCACCTGGTCATCACAACCCGCCAGGATCCGCCCCTGCCCCTGGCACGGATGCGGGCCCGCGCACAAATGACCGAGATTCGGGCGCATGATCTGCGCTTCTCGCCAACTGAAGCGCGCCAGTTTTTCACCGACGCGATGAAGCTGGACCTTTCGGATGAAGCTGCCAATACACTGGAAGAACGCACAGAGGGCTGGGTGGTTGGCTTGCAACTGGCAGGGTTGGCTCTTCGAAACCTGGCCGACCCACACGACTTCATCGAAAACTTTCGGGGAAGCCACCGCTTTGTGCTGGATTTTCTGGCAGAAGAAGTTATCCGCCAGCAGGAAGAAGGGATTCGCGCTTTTCTTACTCAAACCAGTATTCTGGATCGTTTCAACGCCGGTTTGTGTGGCACCCTTACGGGCCGTGTGGATGCTCAGACGGTCATCACTCATTTGGAACAGGCCAATCTATTTGTTGTTCCATTGGATGACGAGCGTATCTGGTATCGGTACCATGGCCTTTTTTCAGATTATCTCCGCACCCTGCTTGCTCCATCAGAACAAATGGCGTTGTATAAAAAAGCATCGGAATGGCATGAAGCCAATGATCTGATGTTTGAAGCGGTGCAATATGCCCTTGCCAGCAAGGATTATGAGTTCGCCACCGATGTTATCGGGCGGGCATTATCCAATGATGCAATCTGGTCGGGCGGCAACGTTGCTTTATTATCTTCCTGGCTGGATGCCCTGCCATCGCAAGCCCTGCGCAGCCGTCCCCAATTAAGTTTGAATGCTTCGCGCGTTCTGTACCTGTCGGGGCGTTTTGAGCAGGCTGAGAAACGGATCGCCCAGGCCGAGCAATCGCTGCGGTCGACGCCGGCAACAACTGAAACCGAAACTATGCTGGCCCTGGCGGCGTTGTACCGCGGTTCAATTGCCTCGGTGCGTGGAGATGTTCAGCAGGCATTTGAGCAAACCAGATACGCGCAGGCGCGTATTCCCCGCGAGAACCATCTACCCCACGCGCGCGCGTTTTTTAGTTTGGGTCTGGCGTGCGAAGTCTCCGATCAAACCGAGTGCGCTGTACAAAACTATCTGCAATCCAGCGATGAGGCTCTCGCCGCGGGAGTGCTGTTTCTCGCAGTACACGCGCGCTGCGCCGCGGCACAGGTGATGATCAAACAAGGGCATTTGAACCTGGCTGAGCAGACCTGTCAGGCTGCTATTCAATGCACAGAAGGGGAGCGCATTCCACCGCTTGGGCTGGCGTTGATTATTCTGGGTGGTATTGCCCTGGAGCGGAATGAGCTGGACTCTGCCGGCCAGCTCTTGCAGGACGGCATTGCGCTGGCTCGTCAGGGCGGTTTGATGGATGATGTTGTTTTAGGAATATCGATGCTCACCCGCCTGCACGCTGTTCAGGGTGATTCGGCCAGCGCTTTTGCGTTGAGCTATGAAGCCAGTACAGTACTGCGGGCTTATGGCATACCGCGCATGGCTTTAATGGCCTCTACTTATCTGACTCGGCTTCAGCTTTATGCTGGGCAGAAACAGGAGGCCGCGCGATGGGCTGATGAATATCAGGCTGTTCGTGGCGCGACCCAGAATGAGTATGCGGATCTGACCCTGGCACGGGTCCTGCTGGCAACCGGTATGCTGGATCCTCTTCCGGGTATTTTGCAGCCCCTTCTAGAAAAAGCCAATGAAGCGGGGCGGATGCAGACCGCGATTGAAGCCATGATGTTGCTGGGATTGTTCCATCAGGCTAAAAAAGATATCCCATCCGCCCTGAAATGGCTTGAGAAGTCCCTGCGCCTTGCCGCGCCCGAGGGCTATATCCGCATCTTTTTAGATGAGGGTGAGCCGCTGCTGGATCTGTTACCCGAAGCGCGTTCCGCCGCGCCAGAACTGGTTGATACCCTTTTGGACAGCAAATTGCCCGCCAACCTCCTCCTTGAGCAGCTGCCTGACCCGCTCAGCGAGCAGGAATTGCGCGTGCTCGATTTGATCGTAGCAGGTAAATCCAACCGCGAGATCGCGGAGGAGCTGGTCATCAGTGTGGGAACTGCCAAGTGGCATGTTCATAATGTTCTACAAAAGTTAGGCGTAAACAATCGCCCGCAGGCTATCGCCAGAGCCAGGGAATTGGGTTTCTGATCTCTGGTTGATTGAGTATTCAATACGAGCCGCGAAAGCGGCTCTTTTTATTTAGATGATTCCCAAACCTACCCCTTAGACCTATCTTTGGATAGGGGACAAACTGATCTTTGGGCGCTAAACTTTGATTGTAAATTGAAATCACTGTTATTTATGAGGAGTATTACAATGGCAACACAAATTTCGGTAAAAGACGGCAAACCATGGAAGACCACTTTCTTCACCATCTGGGGAGGGCAGGCGCTCTCGATTTTAGGCAGCCAGTTGGTACAGTTTGCTTTGATCTGGTATCTGACTGTCCAGACTGGTTCTGCAATGGTTTTGGCAACTGCCTCTTTGGTGGGTATGCTGCCTGGTGTAATTTTTGGCCCGTTTGTTGGTGCGCTGGTAGACCGCTGGAACCGGCGCTGGATCATGGTAATTGCTGACAGTATCATTACCCTGGCGACGATTATCCTTGCAGCGTTATTTGCTCTGGACGCGGTGGCGATCTGGCACATATACGTTGTGATGTTTATCCGCTCCCTGGCTGGCTGTTTCCACAGCAACGCGATGAGCGCTTCAACTTCGCTGATGGTTCCGGTTGAGCATTTGACCCGCATTCAGGGTCTTAACCAGATGCTCAATGGCGGCTTGAATGTGGTTTCGGCTCCAATGGGTGCCCTTCTCCTGGATGTGCTGCCACTTCAGGGCATCCTGGCAATTGATGTGGTCACCGCGATGTTTGCGATTCTCCCACTGGTTTTTATCTCGATTCCACAACCGGAGCGCATCGATCATGGCAATGTAAATCACAAGGCAAAATCAACGGTTTGGCTGGATATCAAAGCAGGTTTTCGCTATGTGCTTGGTTGGCCTGGATTATTAATCGTTGGCTTGATGACGGTGGGGATCAACTTCACGATCATCCCCGCTTTTTCGCTGCTTCCCCTGATGGTTAAAGAGTATTTCGGTGGAAGCGCGATCCAGCTCAGCTGGGTGGAATCCGCTATGGGAATTGGAATGCTCGTTGGCGGGGCGCTGCTGGGTTTGTGGGGTGGTTTCAAAACTAAAATTCTGACTTCTATGTTTGGTTTGATGGGAATGGGGATTGGCACCCTGATCCTGGCGATTGTGCCTGCTTCGGCCATGCCCATGGCGGTTGGCGGCGCGCTGCTGGTTGGCCTGATGAGCCCAATTACAATGGGACCATTCTTCGCGGTGATCCAGTCCACCGTTGAGCCTGGTATGCAGGCACGTATCTTTTCACTTTTGAGCAGTGTGGGCGGCGCGATGGCGCCAGTCGGGTTGATGGTTGCCGGCCCTGTAGCTGACCAGTTTGGCATTCAGGCCTGGTTTTTGCTGGGCGGTTTATTTTGTGTTTTGATGGGCGCGGCCGGCTTCTTTATTCCCGCAGTGATTCATATTGAAGAGAAAGGGAACATCAAGACCAGTCATCTGAGTGCGCGTTCTGAGCCCGCGGCCTGAAGAGGTATCTTACTCTTTCGGTCATGGCGCAAAGAAATACAAGACAGTCATAGAAATGATTGATGAATTATGTAGAAATTTTAATAGAAGTGATAAAAATTTTTATTTGTGCCAGAGGAGTACTTTCATTCTGTGCAGGTAGGGAAAATCTATCAAGGCTGTGCCTTTTGCCGGGGTGTTTTCTTTATCCGTGAAACCTACCCCCGAACCTATCCTTGGGTAGGGGACAGGATGAGAAATATGAAATAAACTAAACCAGTAATTTGGAGTAACACAAATTCATATAAGGATAATTCAATGAAAGTATTAAACCATTTTCAAAAATCAAATATGTCAAAAACGCGGCAGGGTATTGGGGTCGCGATCGGCCTGGCGTTGGGCGCAGGAATTGGCGCCGCCACACAAAACATCGCCGCGGGTGTTGGAACCGGTCTGCTTCTGGGGATCGCAATTGATTTTATGTGTGCCGGAAAAGATGCCAATGGTGAAGAAAACACAGACAACCTCAAGGAAAATGTAAGGGATTAATATCGAGAGAATTCCCTAACCAGGATTTTTTTATGGCCACGAATTTACATTACAATATTTGTGTCAAAGGTCATCTGGACCCTCGCTGGCTGCGTTTGTTCGAGGGGCTGGCTATTATTCAGATGCCCAATGACGAAACCAATATCAGCGGAGCGATGGACCAATCCGCTCTCTATGGTGTACTTAACCGCATCCGCGACCTGGGCCTGGAATTGATCTCCGTCCAACGCGCTTCGGCACAAGCAGAACACGGATAAGAAAGGAAAAAATAATGATGAATATTCTTGATTCTCAACGTGAAATGCGTTCCACTTTCCTGGGTGGTTTTGCCGGACAACTTGTTTCTGGCGTCATCTGGCTTATTGCTGCTGCTCTTGGCACGTGGGTCTCGCCGCGCTATGGCATGGTAATGCTCTTTTTTGGAAGCATGTTCATCTTCCCGCTTACCCAACTGGTGATGCGGCTGATGGGCCGGTCAGGGAAAGTCAGCGCCGAAAATAGCTTGTGGGCCCTTGGAGCGCAGACAGCCTTCATCGTGCCGCTCAATTTCCTGTTAGTTGGTGCGGCCACGCTCTATCGGGAAGCCTGGTTTTTCCCGGCGGCGATGGTTGTGGTTGGCTCTCACTACCTGCCATTTATCACCCTGTACGGCATGAAGATGTTCGGTGTTCTGGCAGGGTTGATGGTTTTGAGCGGGTTTATGCTGGGCCTTTACGGACCGCAAATCTTCAGCCTCGCGGGTTGGCTTGGGGCGGTTCTTTTGATCGTGTTTGCTTTTGTAGGTCGGTATATTGTTTTACGGGAAGAGAAAGTGAAGTAACTGAATGAAAGAGAAAAGACTTATGAATACACCGTGGAAGTTAACAAATAAATGGGTGGTTGTGCCGATCATTGCTTTATGCGTCATTTTTGCTTACTTTCTTTTGTTGCGCGGACTCCTTGGAACAGGGGGCGCCTCCCTGCTTGAGATGATCGTAATGGGTGGACTGCTGCTGTTAGCCGCCGGGACGCTGCTGGCTGGCTTTTTCACCCTGGCGCGAATGGTTTTCTCCAAAGACCGCTCCGCCGGACGGAAAAAATTTGGCAGTCAAATGACCTTCCTGTTTATCACGCTGGTCCTGTTTGCCGCGCTGGTGCTTGGTTCGCAGTGGGCCGCCCACACTCCCGCCATTCGCGGTCAGGACGGCCAACCCCTGCCTGGAAGTATTGCGACTCTAGAGAAGGTCAAACTCGGTGGGGTGGACCAATGGTTGATGATCCGCGGGCAGGATACCAGTAAACCGGTTCTACTGTTTCTCTCCGGCGGTCCTGGCGCCAGCGAGGCGGCGCGGGTCCTGCGTTTCAATCAGGAATTGGAGAAACATTTTGTGGTTGTCATCTGGGAACAGCGGGGCTGTGGCAAATCGTACCCATCCCGCAATCCTCAATCGGATCTGACAGTGGATCAGTATGTTTCCGATATTGTCGAATTGACAGAAATGCTGCGTGCCCGTTTTGAAGAAGAGAAAATCTATCTGGTTGGGCACTCATGGGGTACCATCATTGGTGTACGGGCTGCCCAGGCGCGCCCAGACCTGATCCACGCCTATATCGGTACAGCCCAGATGGTAGATGTGCGTCAAACCGACCAGATGATTTACGATATGGTGCTGGAGCATTCCCGTGAGACCGGCGATACCGCGTTCGCGCGGACCCTGCAGGCACAGGGAGAACCACCTTATTTCGGGAAAAGTCCAATCCAACCCTACTCTACGCTTTTCGGGCGTGAATACAGTATTTATGAGTTCCCAAACATCAAGAACGAAGAATACCGCCGCGATGGGGATATCCTCATGCTGATGCTCAAACAATCCGAATATGGCTGGCTGGACCGGTTGTACTATCTGCTGGGATTGATGAACACCTTCAATGTGGTCTATCCGCAGTTGCAAGAAATTGATTTGCGCCTGGACGCGGTCAACCTTGACCTGCCGGTTTATCTGGTGCAAGGACGTCATGATATGAATAACCCTTCACCGCTTCCAGAAGAATATTTTAATTTGCTGCAAGCGCCAAGCAAACAGCTGTATTTCTTCGAAGAATCCGGTCACGGTATGATCTGGGAAGAAGCCGATCTATTCCACACGCTGCTGGTCGATACTGTGCTTCCCGAAACCTATCGCTAGAAAGGATATAGCAATATGACAACAACAGTTCAAACCAATCTTGAACAAATCGATGAAAGTCAACGACCTTTCTCGCTCCCGGTTTACCTGCTGATCGTTTTCGCGCTTTCCTGGCCCTTTCAGATCGCCTACGCGTTGTGGGGAAATACCCCCACCAGTGGTTACCTCCTGAGCTCGCTGTCGATGGTGATGGTCACAGTGGGCACCTTCATCGCCGGGCGCTATGTCTTTCGGGATGGATTTCAAAACGCCGGCTGGCGTTGGGGCAAACCAGCGCATTATTTTGGGGTGTTTGGGCTGGCGCTGTTCATCTTTGCTGTCCCTGTGCTGCTCGAATCGGTTTTTGGGTTGCATGCTTTGCCAGCCGGTGTTTCAACTGGCGCGATCCTGTCCGGCTTCCTTACCAGTTTTGTGCTGACACTCATACCTGGTTTTGGCGAGGAATTTGGCTGGCGAGCTTATCTGCTGCCACACCTCTCCCGGCGTTACAACCTGCGCAAGGCCCTGCTGCTGCACGGCTTTATCTGGTGGGCCTGGCATATTCCCGCGCTGGTGCGAATTGGAGCGCGGGTTGAGGGTGCTGAAGCCAATCCCTGGCTCTCGATTGCCCTGACTCTGCTTGTCAGCCTGGTCCCGGCTATGATGAACGCCATCCTGTTCGCTTACGTCTGGACGGCGACCCAAAGCCTGGCGGTAGCCAGTGCCTATCATTCCGCTTATGATGAAGTACGCGACGCTCTGGAAAGATCGATTGGTTTTGGACCGCTGGTAAGCGTCTGGGAGATGGCTGTTACCACAATTTTTGGTGCCATCCTGCTCTGGAAAGCGGACTGGTCACCCCTGCGCAGGAAGGATCATTCCACGGGAGAATAGCTGTGAAAACCCGATTATCAGAAACCATACGTGCCTTCAAAAAATGCCTGCTGCAAACCCCTCTGCTGTTGGGTTGGCTGGTGGTTGGCCCGCTGGTTGCCCTGTACAAAGACGGTTGGATAGGGTTTGTCTTTGGCCTGGTGAACCTGGCGCTGGTTGGTGCTTATGCCGCTCTGATCCGCTGGATGACCCCCGATTCACCCAGACCACATCCGGTGAAACGACCCGTTCCAGAGCTTATGCTGGCTTTGGGTTTGTTTGTTCTGTTCTTACTCACCCAAATGCTTGACTTTGGAGTGTGGAATATCCAGCCCTGGCAGGGGTGGGTCAGAGGCTTATTCCAGGGGGTGGGGCAATGGGTTTATGGTTTGGAGGTGCTGCCCATGTGGGCCAAACAGGAAACCTATCTTGCCATCTCCAGTACGCTTAAACAGTTGCTCCCGACAGTGTTAGTTTTCCTCGTATTGGGCTATGGCGGGCGTGCGATGGGCCTGGCCAACCCTCATTGGAAGCTCACCACGCTGCTGGTGGGCATCACCGCGGTGTTTGGCGGACTGACCGGCATCCTGACCCGCGCGCCGTTGGCGCAGGTAATCGCGCTGTATGGCATTGGCATCTTTGTCAATGCCCTGCCGGAAGAGTTGTTCTTTCGCGGGATGTTGCTCCCCCGGTTGGAGAAGGTGTTTTCCAACCCGCTGAATGCGCTGGTGGTATCGGCACTGTTGTTTAACGCGCTGCATCTGCCCATCGCCCTGCGCAATGGCGCGTCGTTGCCGCTGGCGATATTGGATATTTTCAGCATTGGCTACCCCAGTGGGTTGATCTGGGGCTACCTCTATCTGCGCACCCGCAGCATCCTGCCCGGTGTGTTCTGGCATGCCGCCAATCTAAATCTAGGTTTTATCATGATGAGCCTGTGATCTGCCTTGTGAACGCTGCTTGACCATTCCCTGGCCTTGCGCCCACTTCTCTGGATATCAGTTGGATCTTTATTGACGTTTAGACCAATGGTGAGTACATTTGGAAAGGGGGTTTAATGGTAAACGGCCCATCGCCGGTTTGCAATCAAGGTTTATGTTTCGGAGAGTTAGGCATGCCGCATATCGCAAAAGGTGGAAAATATATTTTTGGGTGGTCCCTGGTTGGGGAAGATGGAACCATTGTGATCCCTGGTGAAGCAGTGAAGGAATATCATCTCGTGACTGGTGAAAAAACTGCTGCTCATTTCGGGCAGCAAAACCACGGGAGGAATCGCGGTTGCGAGAATTGAAGTGATTGAAAAATCGAGGATGTCTTCGATACTGACGGACAACCCGGAATTATCCAGTTTCCAGATTGAAGAAGGGGAGGTTATTGTCTATAAGGGCAGAAGATATTGTTGGATTTCGTATCAGGGAGATAGGAGAATTGTACTGCCGACCCACACCCGGAACGCGTTTGAAATCAGTCCCCAAGATTATTTGCTTTCCATCAGGGGAAGCTATGTCGCATTTGTTCTGGGAGTGAAAGGCCCGATTATTGAAAAGGCAAAAGAGCATCCGGAGATCCCTGTATTTCAATAAAGTGTGATATCAGTGCTGTCGCGCAGCCCACATTGGAGTGGGTGAAATAGAGACCGCAGTAACCGGTGATGTGGACTGTTATTGAATATTTTTTGGGCTCTATGATAACGATTAATCACAAATTGGATAAAACCAACTCAAGAAACGGGCACCTGCCCAAGACCCATCCCCAGGGTGCGTACCGGTGTGCCGAGCGGTAGCGCCAGGCGCTGCAATCGACTGTTGTGAATTGTGGCGGTGAAGAAATCTCAGTGACTAATTGAAGAGGCGGATCGCACCCTGCTTCTGTTCATTCCCCGTTGGTGGTTGAATCATGGGGAGAGATGTGAAGTTATTTTGGTGGAGGGGCTGGAATTGGAATACACTATTTGCCAACAATGGATCACATCAGCCGGCTTGGTGATAAACTTACAGTAAAGAAGTATGGAAGCAAGCTGAATAACAAACAAGAACAGGAACTGGATACAGCAGGCTCTCCGTTTATAGCGTGATGAGGAAGAGCAGGCCCGAATTCTTGATTGATAAGAGGTGAAATATGTCTCCCAGAAAATACACTCCCTTTGAGATTTGGCAGCGTGAATTGGTCAGCGCGTTCCATGATTATCGCTGGCAGCAGGTTTTAGATCCGCTCTATGAACAATTTCAGCTATGGAAAGCCGGAGAAATCTCGCATGATGAGCTAAACGAAGCGCTTAACAAGAGCTACAGGGATAGGCGGGATCTTTATAACCTGTTTTATGAAAAGATTTCGCTCCTTGCCAGGATGATTGAACTCAATACAGACTTTTATGAGGAGTGGGTGAAAGAGCATCCAAAACCTGAAGAGGATTGATGAATATCCTTCATGCTCATTATCAACCTCCCAAAAATTCAGATAAATCTGGGTCAGTGTTTTTCTGGGTGGAAACATCAGAGTTTGCCTCACCAGTTCCAGGGCGAGGGCGCACAGCTCAGCATCCACGCATAAAACCACATCCATTTACAATGCTGCCAGAATTAGATGGGGAAAAATGCACGGTGGTTTTCCGTTTGCCAGCCGTTAAAGGGATACCACTGCCGTCGCCACAGTTAGTCCATGGATGGGAGCTTGATGTGCAGGACCCGCTGCTTGCTCCATTTTCTGTGGAAGGAATTCGGATGCCGCCTGCTGAAGCGCTGACAGTTCTGCTGGCGTTTTCGGCAACTTCACCGGAGCAAAACGCGGTGTATGTTCCAGGAGTGGATTTCAGTTACTGGAATAAAGTTGCCGCACTGGCCCTGGAGACAATTGCCGCGAACAAACTGGTTCCGGTGATTTTTCCTGCCGGTACAGACCCTGAAACCTTTCATGCCCGCTGGCTGCCTGTTTTGGATGCGGATAGAGATGCCCAAAGACTGGCACAACTTGAAAGAGCGATGCCTCCTGTTTGCAGAGCGGAGATTTCGTCTCACACCAGGGGTAAGGAAGCTAGTGATGGAACTACCATGTTGTCCCCGCGCTCCCTGCTGGATAGTTTTCTGAAGACGTTTTGTGACACGCTGGCCCGTCAATGGGGGCGACCGGCTGTGCGGGAATTTGATCTCAATCATGATTCGCCTGCGCTCCGCTGGTTAGCTGCGCTTTTTCGCGATGATTCAACCATTGTTGGCGCGTCTCCTGCCCAGTTGCTGGCGCTGGAAGCAAGTCATCGGGCCTGGATGCGCAATCTGCAAATTGCCGGAGATTCCACCTTCCGGATCGCGTTCCGACTTGAATCGCCTGCTTTACAAAATGAACCATGGCAATTACATTATCTTATCCAGGCCAGGGATGACCCCAGTTTATTGGTCCCGGCTGAAGAAGTGTGGAAAAAGAAAAAAGGCGCGTTTACCCGGTTGGGGCATCGTTTTGAACGATCACAGGAAAAGTTGCTGGCTGGTCTGGGATATGCGGCCCGACTGTTTCCACCAGTTATGGAGAGTCTGAGGGGCAAATGCCCCACTGAACTGGTCCTGGACACCATTGACGCATACACTTTTTTGCGTGAAACTGCTCCATTGCTGGAAGATGCCGGTTTTGGAATGCTAGTCCCGCCGTGGTGGAATAAAAAAGGTGCCCGGTTGGGTTTGAAGGTCAGGGTTAAACCCGGCCAGAGCACGGCAGGGGCAGGGCTGATGTCTTTTGAGAACCTGGTGAATTATGAGTGGAAACTTTCACTGGGTGAAACTGAATTGACCGAGGAAGAGTTCAAGGCGCTGGCGAAATTGAAGTCGCCGCTGGTGCAAATTCGGGGACAGTGGGTGACTCTGGATGCTGAACAAATTGAAGCGGCTATTCAATTCTGGGAGCAGAAACGGCTGGAAGGAAAGATGAGCCTGGTGGAGATGCTGCAACTCAGCCAGGGCGGTGAAGCTCAAACAAACGGGCTGCCCATAGATGATGTTATCCCTGAAGGCTGGCTGGCAGAGTGGTTGGAACGGCTTACACAACCCGAAAAGCTGGAGGAATTGCCGCAGCCCGAAGGACTGCTGGGCCAACTGCGGCCTTATCAGAAATTTGGTTATTCCTGGCTGGCTTACCATCGAAAGTGGGGCTTGGGCTCGTGTTTGGCGGATGATATGGGGCTGGGAAAAACGATTCAGACGATATCCCTGCTTTTGCAGGAGAAAGAATTATTGGGGGTGCTCCCCTGCCCGGCTTTATTGATCGCTCCCACATCAGTAGTCACCAACTGGCAGCGTGAAATTAGCCGGTTCGCTCCCGGATTGCAGGCTTATATTCACCGGGGTGCAAACCGGTTGCGGGATGAACGTTTCCGGAATGCGGTTAAAGACTGTGATGTGGTGCTCACCAGTTATGCGATCGCGCGGCTGGACGCAAAAATGCTCCAATCCACCCCTTGGCTGGCGGTTATTCTGGATGAAGCGCAGAATATCAAAAATCCAGAAGCAAAGCAAACTCAGGCGATCCGGAAGATTGATGCGGAGTATCGGATTGCGCTGACCGGAACACCGGTGGAAAACCGTCTGTCTGAGTTGTGGTCGATCATGCAATTTCTAAACCCGGGCTATCTGGGAACACGTAAGTCGTTCCGCGAAAACTTTGCTTTACCGATTGAGCGATATCAGGACAAAGCGGCCCTTGAGAAACTCAGGCTGTTAACAACACCATTTATTTTACGACGTGTCAAGACCGATCCACGTGTCATTACGGATCTGCCTGAAAAAGTGGAGACCAGGGTTTATTGCACACTGACCGAAGAACAGGCTACCCTCTATGAAGCAGTGGTGCAGGATGTGATGAAAAGGATCGAGGAAGAAGAAGGGATGCAACGGCGCGGGTTGGTGCTCAGCATGTTGATGCAGTTGAAGCAGATTTGTAACCACCCGGTGCAGTACCTTCATCAATCTGACAAAAAACAGGGTGATGTAAATCTGGCTGCGCGCAGTGGTAAAGTGGAAAGACTGGGAGAATTGTTGGAAGAGGTGTTGGCGGAGGGAGATCGGGCATTGATTTTTACCCAGTTCTCTGAAATGGGTGAGATTTTGTCGGATTATCTGCCCAGAGCGTTTGGCGCTTCCACACAGTTTTTGCATGGCGGAACATCCACCAGGATGCGTGACCAGATGGTGAAGCGTTTTCAGGAAGATGATTATGCGCCGCCAGTATTTATTTTGTCGTTAAAAGCGGGCGGCACCGGCTTGAACTTGACCCGGGCCAACCATGTGTTCCACTTTGACCGCTGGTGGAATCCCGCGGTTGAAGACCAGGCGACTGACCGTGCGTTTCGAATTGGGCAAAAGCGGAATGTTCAGGTGCATAAATTTGTTACCACTGGCACCCTGGAAGAAATGATTGATGACATGATTGAAAGTAAGAAAAATCTGGCGCAGGCTGTGGTTGGCAGCGGAGAAAACTGGTTGACCGAACTGATTACGGATCAGCTCAGGGATGTGGTTCGTTTACGGAGGTAAAAATGTCGCGTTATTACAATTATTACCCACCCAACAAGCCCAAAGCCACGAAAGACGGTCTCAAGGCGCGCAGCCAGCGAGGGTCGTTCGCGAAAAGCTGGTGGGCAAAGCGCTGGATTGCCTCGTTGGAACGGCTGCTGGACCCCGGGCGGTTATCGCGAGGTCGCAGTTATGCTCGTAAGGGACAGGTGCTCTCCATTGAAGAGACTGGAACAGGAATTGCTGCGCTTGTGCAGGGTTCCCGCAGCAAGCCGTACAAAATCAAGATTGAAATCGCTCCACTGACCGGCGCGCAATGGGATCAGGTGATTGACGCGCTTGCCGAACAGGCTATTTACACGGCACAATTGCTGGCAGGGGAAATGCCACAAGAGATTGAGCGGGTGTTTGAAACCGCGGGCACCAGCCTGTTTCCAAACAGAGCCAGCGATCTGCGAACCAGCTGCTCCTGTCCGGATTATGCCAACCCATGCAAACACATCGCCGCCACGCATTATATCCTGGGAGAACGGTTTGACGAAGATCCGTTTTTGATTTTCCGCCTTCGGGGAAGGACGCAGGAACAGGTCATGGCAGCCCTTCGTGAGCGCCGCGGTGATGAAATAGAAGCCGATGAATCTGGTGTGGAGGCATCTGAAAAGGGTGTTCCGCTAGAGGAGCAGACCGCACATTTTTGGGAGCTTTCCGATTCACTGGAGAACTTCTCGGTTTCAATCCGCCCACCGGGCATTGAACAGATACTGCTCAAAAGGCTGGGGGAGGCGGATTTTGTTCCTGAGCCAGGGCTGGAATCGCGGCTGCGTGGTGCATACCGGCGTATCAGCCAGAAGGCAGTTGAAATAGCATACCAGGAAAACAATGACGCAGAAACATTTTCCGAAAAATGAAGTGATACTGGAGGAAGTCGGCATGCCGGCAAGACGGCGCTCTGGCTGTTGTATTAATTGAAATGGGAACTATAATGAGGTGTGGTGGGGAAGAGTAAATCGTTTGATTTCTTCAAGTACATTGCTGGGAACCTCCTGACTTTGCGGTGCAAAGCCACGGAACAATGACTTATCATTTTGTTTTGTTTGATGTGTGAAAGGATAAAAGGAGAACAAAATGACTGATCGCGTGGATATTCATCTGGGGGACGTGCAGAAGACTTTGTTTTTGCCGCTTTGGGGCCGTGCTGTGGAAACGAAAAAGAGAAAGCCGCTGCTGGTGGATGAAACCGCGGTAAAGATCATTGAGCAGGTGGATTATGATTTTTCGCAGATGACCCGGAACATGGATGATCTGAGCAAAATCGCCTGGATCAAACGGAGCCTGATCTGTGACCAGGTTGTCAGGGTTTTCCTGGTAACTTATCCAGAAGGGACCATTGTCAATATCGGCTGTGGGTTGGATACAACTTTTGAGCGCGTGGATAATGGGAAATTGAAATGGTACGACCTTGATTTGCCGGATGTGATTGAACTCCGGAAGAAGTTCATCCCTGAAAGTGAAAGAAGAAAGTTCATCGCATCATCATTTTTAGAGGAAGAATGGCTGGAGCAGATTACAATTACCGGAAACGTGTTGTTTATCGCGGCAGGGGTGTTTTATTACTTTGAAGAAACCGAGTTAGAACAATTCATTATCCGGCTGGTAGATACCTTCCCTGGTAGTACATTGTTGTTTGACGCTTGTTCGCCTGTAGGCATGAGGGTGGCGAACAAAAAGGTGGTTGAAAGCTCGGGGTTGGATGAGAAATCTTATCTAAAGTGGGGGTTGGGCAACAGGAAAGAACTTTTAACCTGGGATCCGAGAATAAACATCATTGGCACATATCATTATTTCCGCACCCTTCGTTTTGGCATCCGCAATTTCTTGATGGGATCGCTTTCAGATTATCTTGAGATCCAGTATATGATTCACCTGGGATTAGGATAGGGTGTGATACGGCGGAGATTGATCTGGCCCGATACCAGGTGAATGGGAAAAGCGCTTTTCTAAAATGCGGTATGATGGTCTAACTGTTTGAGAAATATCATGCCGGGTGAGTTGCTGTGCCAGAAAACAAGGACTTTTGGGATTTTTATTGGGAAACGCGCCTGCTGCCGATGGAGAACTTGGGCAAGCGGGCTGCCATTCTGGCTGCCTCTGAACTGATTCGCCGCCTGGCGCAGCAGTTTGAGCACCCTTTACGGCTACTGGAATTGGGCTGCGGCGAGGGACAGGTTATTGGCACCCTGCTGGACGCTCACTCCCAGTTGTGCGCAGTCCAGGCCTCGGTGGGAGTGGATTACAATGCGCAATCACTGGCACGCTGCCGCCGTGATTACCCGGGTTTCCAAACTGTGAAAGGCGATTTCACGGATGCGGACTTGCTGGAAGGGTTGGGTAAATTCGAGATAGTCCTGCTCGTGAATGCTTTGCATGAAGTGTTTTCAGATAGTTTTTCCCCTGACCTGGGCCAGATCGATATTCCAGTTGCAAAACAACGCGTAGAGCGCGCCCTGGCTGGCGCGGCAAGCCGGATTGCTCCTGGAGGATGGCTGATTTTGTTTGATGGTGTGGAACCTGCCGGAGACCCGCAGCAGCGGGTGCGTATCCGCTTCCGGGATGACGCGATCCGCCGGGATTTTGAGACCTTCGCTCGGGAATATCACCCGCTGCGGATCACCTATCATGAGGACATGGATCCATTGTGCGTAGAGCTGTCGCAGCGAGATTTTACCCGCTATATCACCAAGTCCATTTTTCTGCGGAAGCAGCTCTGGAAAACTGAGCGGTTTGAGAGCTACCAGTATTTTACGGAAGAAGAGCACCGGGCAGCGTTTGCCCGGCAGGGGTTGGAAATCTCTGAACTGCGAACGCTAACTGTGAATGATCAAAAATGGCACCGCCTTGTGGAGATTGAAACCCCCGGGGTTGCTTTTCCGGAAGAACATGTCTTGATCATAGCGCGAAAGGCTGCGGATCCTCACCCTGTTGTTCAGCTGTAAAATTGAATTTTGATCGTAGCCTGTAAACACCCAACGAAACTGTTGGTAGTGTTTGCTGTATGTTTTCTTGTTTCATTCATCCCGCGCTACCAGGTTGGATCCAGTACGGCCTCAAATCCCATTCAACTGCTGTGCCGCTGCGTAAGGTTTGAGCCTGCACAGGAGATGTGAGCAGCGCTCTCCACACTTTTTAGGAGGGCGCTTATTGGTTTGGTGGATGTTTAAATTAGATGGTTGGTGAAAAGGAGTTTGTATAATTTTTGGGGTTTGACAAAGTTGTATATTTTAGACCGTATTTATATAGTATTAATAGTTTTGTCACCATGAATGTTCGATTTAGAACATCGGTGAAATGATAAATTAATAAAGGAAGTATTTATGGCAAGTTTAAAACGTCACCCACTTATTGTATTTTTCGTTTTAGCCTTTGTCTTTCCCTGGTTAATCTGGGGAACCACTATCGCGCAGTCTAAGGGGGTTCTAAGTTTTCATCTTCCGCAATCGCTTGCGTTTTGGATAGGTTTGAATTTAGCTACATATTTTGCTGCAGGAATAACGGGCGGAATGCCTGCCATAAAAGACCTGTTGAACCGGTTGGTCCGCTGGCGTGTACATCCGGTCTGGTATATTGCTGCGCTTACGCTTACTGGCATGCTCAGTTTCATCGCTATCGGAATTCACCTTCTTTTTGGTGGAACACATCAAGTTGGTGAATTATTGACACTAAAAAACCTGGTGCCATCGCTGATGTTTCAAATCTTCTTTTTCTGGTTAACCGAGGAAACCGCCTGGCGAGGATTTGCATTGCCACGTTTACAAGTAAAATACAGCGCAATGAATGCCAGCTTGATCCTTGGTATGCTGTGGGGACTCTGGCATATACCACTATTGTTCATCCCAGGTTCGTTTCAATCGACCGTTCCTTTCATTGGATTTGTCCTGTCAGCAATAGCGACTTCAGTCCTGTTTACCTGGTTGTTCAATCACAGTAGGGGAAGTGTGTTGGTCGCGGCTGTCTTTCATGGGGCCACCGACGCGACAATTGCATATTCAAATGTCATGACAGGTGATCTGCGTTTATTCTGGATGTTCATTGTTGTACAGTGGGTGGCCGTGGCGGTAATCTATCTCACGCAAGGACCACTCCATTTGTCACGTGGGAGTGATCTTTGGGAAACAACTTTTCCGCCAGGAAAGACAAACGATATCCATAGAAAATAAGCGCGCTATAGATTGAGTTATCGATGTTAGGAAATGAAGACAATTTACCCATTTCTGCCGACTCGAGCAAAGATCACCAGGCTTTAGAACGGCTTATCTTCTTTAGCGACGCGGTCTTTGCAATTGCGATCACTTTGCTCGCTCTCGAGATTCGCCTTCCTTCTGCAGAGAACGGTTTGACAAATACTGAATTGGCGAAATCGCTTTTTAACTTATGGCCAATGTACTTAGGATACGCGATTAGCTTCCTTGTAATTGGTTTTTTCTGGATTGGCCACCATCGCAAATTCCGCTTTATCAATCGTTGTGACAATAATCTACTGATATTAAACCTGGTGTTGCTTATGGTGATAGCCTTTATCCCATTTCCCGCGTCAGTGATCAGTGAATATGGGAATAGAACAGCCACAATCTTTTATGCATTCGTGATGGTTGTGGCGGGTCTGCTCTCTGCAGCTGTATGGGGTTATGCATCTTATCACAATCGATTAATTGATCCATTATTGGATTCTCATTATCGTCGCAAAGAAGCCTGGGTGCCATTGATCATGTCCGGAATTTTTCTACTTTCAATTGGAATAGCATTTTTCAATGACGATCTGGCAAAAATATCCTGGGTATTCATCGCTTTCACAACATTCATCATTTGATAGTCTAATGGATTTTTGAAATAAACATAATCAAGGAGGTAGTCATGAATATCGACCAAAAAGCTGCACTAAGAGCTAAAAAAGAAATTGTAATTGACGCGCCTGCTGGCAAAGTATGGTCATTGCTGACTGGAATTGATGATTGGTCCAGGTGGCAGCCGGATGTTACTTCTGCCAGGCTGGATGGAAAATTATCGGTAGGAACTGAATTTAAATGGAAGGCTAAGGGGTTGAATATCACCTCTACAATTCAAGAATTGGAACCTGACAAAAAAATTGGTTGGACAGGGAAATCTATTGGAATGAAAGCTGTTCATAGGTGGACTTTTGAGCCGAAGGGTAATTTAACGCATATCATTACTGAAGAATCCTTGAGTGGATGGTTCCCGGGTGTGCTGAAAATTTTTGATCCGGCTTTTCTGGAAAAATCACTAACTGGCTCTTTGCAGGTCCTTAAATCGGAAGCGGAGCGATAGAAAGGGGAATCTGATGAGTTCTCATCCTATAAACCTGGGCTTGCGTTTTTTTCTTGAAATTGCGGCGCTGCTGGTGATGGGTGTGTGGGGTTGGCAAAAGGGCGAAGGTTGGCAGCGATTCGCGCTAGCTTTTGGAATTCCAATTGTGCTTGCCATCCTTTGGGCTACATTCCGTGTTCAGGATGATCCGGGGATCCCCCCTGTCGCGATTCCCGGTTTGCTCCGCCTGATCTTTGAACTGGCAGTGTTTGGTTTTGCTGTCTGGGCGCTTTTGGATATAAAGCTGGTGACTTTATCCTGGGTATTCGCCGCAGTTTTAGCCATTCATTACATTACATCGTATGACCGGATTTTATGGTTGATCAAACAGTGATGGTGTTTTTTGACCAGGGTGCGATTTCTTATGCGGTTTAAAGTCGATACCGAATGGGAGATCTCCTTGGTTGGGTATTATAAAGAAATAACATTTTTGGTGATAGAGTTTGTGGGAGGCGTTGATAACTGGAAGATAAAGATAATCGCTTCAGTAACAGGCATTTAATCCAGACATCTAATTTGTTTCACTGGTTTCGTGCAGTATTTTAAAGCAGCTTGCAAGTGTACCTTGAAGCAAATGTTGTACCGAATTTGGTTATCGTTTAAGCAGTAGGGAAATGTATCGTATCCAGAGGTGCGTATCGTAAGTGTTTAACTGTGTTGAATGCATGGGAGAATATTATGCAAAAGATGATGCCGTGTTTATGGTTCGATGATCAGGCTGAGGAAGCGGTGAATTTTTACACCTCTATTTTCAAAAATTCAAAAACCGGGAAAATTGTCCGCTATGGAGAAGAAGGCCACGGGCAGGAGGGTACAGTGATGACCATCACGTTCTCTCTGGATGGACAGGAATTCATGGCGTTAAATGGCGGCCCGGTATTTTCTTTTTCTCCGGCTATTTCGTTCATGGTGAACTGCGAGACTCAGGAAGAGGTTGACCGGTTGTGGGAAAAGCTGACCGAGGGTGGTAAAGAAGAACAATGCGGCTGGTTGAAGGATAAGTATGGCGTGTCATGGCAGATTGTTCCCACGGTGCTGGGTGAGTTGATGAATGACCCGGATCCCAAGAAGGTGAACAGCGTCATAAAAGCCATGCTTCAAATGGTTAAACTAGACATTGAGGACTTGAAGCGCGCTTATGAGCAAGAATAGCAGACCTGATCAAAAGCTCAATCATTTATAATTCAGTGAAGGTGTTACCCAAATATAAACCAGCGTAACCATACAGGGTAAGGAATGGTGAGATGGATGTAACCTGGAAAGAGGTTCTTTGGCAGCAGTTCGGGGCGGCCATAGATATGCTCAAAAATGCCCTGCTCAATTGCCCTGATGATTTGTGGGATGGCATGATGTGGCAGGACATCACTATGCCGCCTGAATTCTCCGAGTTCTGGTATGTCGCTTTCCACACTCTTTTTTGGCTTGACTTTTACCTCTCCGGCACGGTTGAGGGATTCTCTCCTCCGGCACCTTTTACGCTGGACGAGATGGACCCGGCCGGGCTGCTCCCGGAGCGGCCATACACCCGGGATGAATTACTGACTTTCCTGGATCACGGCCGCCAGAAGTGTTGGGCAACCATTGAAGCGCTGACAGACGAAAAGGCTCGCCAGCGCTACAGTTTCCCCTGGGGAGAGATTAGCTTTTTGGGGCTGCTTCTCAATAATATGCGCCATGTCCAGGAACATGGCGCGCAGTTGAATATGTTTCTGGGGCAGAACGCAGGCATTAACTCCAGATGGATTGCCCGCAGCAAGCAGTAAATTTCAACTATGAGCAGGAGCGCAGGTCGCTTTTCAGCACCAGGTCAAAGAGTGACACAGAATTGGACCGGGACGGCAGGTATTCGCTGTCCCGGTTTTGCTCTCCCCGCGAGTTAGCTATTGCCTGATGGCGTTCTCGCTGAAAAGGTGTGACCAGGTAATCCTTCCTACAACTCCATCCACGACCAGGTTGTTGCGTTCCTGGAACGCGCGCACTGCCTGGTCGGTTTTGGGGCCAAACCAGCCGTCCGGGCTGCCGACCCCGGTGTAACCCAGGGCATAGAGCTGCTGCTGGAGCTGCAAAATATCCCCGCCGTACATCATTGGATCTGCCAGGTACAAATTTCGGATGAACGACGCCTGGGTGGGGGTCGGTGTTGGGGGTACCGGAGTGGCTGTTGGAGCTGGCGTGGAAGTGGCGGGAACAGACCCCAGATGGCAGGATTGGGCTACCATTTCCCCTGAGGGCAGTTTGAGCGCGCCTATCTGCCCCCAGATCTGTGCCCGGTGATCAATTCCCACACTTAGCAGCAGACGTCCGTCCTGGCTGAAAGCCAGCGTGGTGACTTCTCCGGCGTGCCCCGGTAACCTTGCCAGCACCTGTCCGGAAGCGACGTCCGCGAGCAGGATCCTCCCTTCCACGCTTCCAACCGCAAGCAGGCAACCGGCCGGGTCAAATTCAACCAGACTGGCGGTAAAATTTTCCTCCTGAACCTGGGCGATCACTTCCTTGGTGTTAACATTCAAGATGGACGCAGTACCACTCTCCGCGACTGACAGCAGGCTGCCATCCACATTGAGGGCGAAACCGCTGACAGTTCTTCCGGTTCCCTGCAAACTGAATTCCCGCAAAAGTTCGCCTTTGCTGGTATTGTAAATGGCAGCCTGGTGCGCTTTTCCCAGCGCCAGCCAGCGCCCGTCAGCGCTGAAGGCAAGCGCGTCCGGTTTGTCAGAGATGGCAAAGCGGGGACTATCTGCCCGCAGGTCGTAAGCCTCCAGCTGCGGTGTGCGTGGCCAGGATTGACCTGAGGTTTCGGCATCTACCAGCACCAGTCCGGCTGCAGGACTGTACAGGAAACGGTGGGAATTCTTAAAGGTCAGCAAAGCGAACATGGTCTGGTAGGTCTTTTTTGGCTTTGAATCCCCGGGTTGCCACAATTGGATCATGCCGCGATTATTCAAAGACAGCACGTCCTCAGCGGCGAAAAACAACCCGGTGACCGGATTCTCCCCGGTGTTTGTGTCAGACCCCAAACTTTCTCCGCTGCCCGGCAGGATATAAGAAATCAGGCCGTCAGAGTAACCGGCAGCCAGAACGGGCTGCCCGTTGAGGATGCCGAGTGCCGCACTGGTCAGGATGCTGGTGTTTTCTTGCGAGGCCTGGACACTCTCTCCGGTTTCAAGTTCAAGCATTGTGATAGATTGTCCATTACTGGCGGCCAACCGGGCACCATCCGGGCTTCGCGTGATGGGGAATGGACAGTTCTCGCATTTCAACTTCTTCACCAGCGCAGACCAGGCCGGGTGTAATGTCTGAACCGCCGCGGTGCCGTTTGGCGCGGGCAGGTAAATCTTTGACTCAAGGCTGTCGAGCATTGAAACCAAGCGCTGGCCAGGGTCGTAGAACAGGTAGAGCCCGCTTCCAAATGGATCGCGGTAGACAATGTTGGTCGAGCGCTTTAACTGATTAGTTTCCCACAAGCCGATATCATAACGCCACCGCGCAACTGGGTTGCAGCCAATGACATCTTCGTTGCAGGGTGGATCCATGTAGCTGATCTCGCAGACCAGCGCGAAGCTCTGTCCGCTGTTTTCGCTGGCTGCACAGATTCCGGTGCTTAACCGCATGCGAGTCTGTTCATTGATTGAAGTCCCCAGCAATTTGCCGCTGTATACGTCCCAGGCGCGCACGTCTCCAAGGTTGTTGGCTGCCTGGAAAATCCTCCCATCCGTGCTGAAATACCCTCCCACAGTTTCCGGGAAAATCGGGTTTTGCCACACCATTGCTGTAGTGTCGCTGAACTCACTGAGCATTTTGCCTGTTTCAACCTGAAAGATGCGGATTTCAACCTTTGATGCAGTTGTGTTGAAATCGCTGTCCATCACAGCGTTGTCGTCAAGCGCCGCCAACAGTTTACCGTCCGGGCTAAGAAAAACAAATTGGCCGGCCTCGGAGAGAACCTGGATCATCTTTTTACCTGGAACATCCCAAACCTGGACGGTACGGGTCATTCCACCGATTGCCAGGCGCTGTCCATCTCTGCTGAAGGAGAAATTGGTTGCAGGCGCAGCCAGGTCCAGTTCCTGAAGGGTTTGCAAGGTGAAACCGTCCAGCAAGAGCGCCCCACCTGAACCGGCCACAGCCAGCAATTTTCCATCTGGGGACCAGGTCATCATAAAAATTCGCCCTGGCACAGCTCCGCGGGTGGTTGAAAGCAGCGTTACCAAATCACTGTTCTCTACAGTGATCTGCCAGTTGCCGGAGGGCGGCAGCGGGATTGGACTGGGTGTGGATGTGGTCCCGGCAGTTGAAGCCACCGGAGACGCTGGCGCGCTTTGCTCCGGCGAGGTCGCACCCGTTTCCCCGGGGGTGTGACTTTGCACCGCAACTTGTGGACTGGAGATATCCTTGATTTCAAGCGGAGGCTTGTTGAGGCTTCTGGTGTTGCCTCCGCCGCAGCCTGTAAGGAGCACAACCAAGACCAAAATACACAGCACTCGTTTCATTGGGGGCCCTCTCTATCACAAAAACCTTTCTAACTTTCCTCGTTTAAACAGAAGAGTCAGCTTTTATGTAAAATCAAAAGATAAATAAACAGTACCGTCGTGGTGCCAAAAAGACCCATGTTTCACTACATTAAATTTACTACGGGATGGTCAAAAAAGCGTCAAAAGTGGACGTGGTCACGCAGTTAATTTACCTGAAAAAACGAAGATTTCTTTACTCTTGGAAAAATCCTTAAATCACGAGCAGGGCACCATTGGCGCCCTGCTCATTTTTATGGGTGACCGGAGAGTAAAAACAGAGTCAGACAAGCCCATAAAACCAGATTAATGGAGAGGTTGCAACCTCTCCGCGGCTATTTGCTATCAAAAAACAGATCGTACAAATAGCCACCCACCGGAGCAGCGATCATCGGGATCAATACCGGCGGCAGCAGCCAGTAGATACCATCAAACAGACCTTTTGTGCCAGCCAGCAAACCGAACAGACGCGGGCCAAGATCACGGGCCGGGTTGATGGAGTAGCCGCTTGGGCCGCCGAGGCATAGGCCAATCACCAGGACGATGCCACCCACAATGAAAGGCCCCAGGTTGCTGATAGAAGCGTTGCGTTTATCCCCTACCGCCAACACGCCCCACATCAGGATCATGGTGCCAAAAAATTCAGCAACACAGGCGGTCAGCAGGGAATAAGTACCCACTGCCCCAGAGCTGTCGCCACCCCAGAAGGTGTTGCCGAACACAGAGCCGGGCCCGGTGGACCAGACATTTGGCATGCCGGCAGCAGCCAGGCCGTCGCGGTAGACCAAATAGACAGCCAGAGCGCCTAAAAACGCGCCAATGAACTCTGCTACGATGATTGGGATGAGTTTGGACCAGGGCAGCTGGCCGCGCACGGCCATTCCAAAAGTTACCGCCGGGTTGTTATCCGCTCCCGCGATGACGCCCGCGGCGATGACCGCGAAGGCCCAGCCTAAGGTGATGGTGTTCCAGTTATAGGCTGAACCAGCCAGGCGCGGCGCCAGGCCTACGTTCGCCACGACGCCATCACCCAGAATAATCAATACAAAGGTGCTAACTACAACAGCGATGAATTCCTTGGGTTTCATCTTGTCAGATTTCTCCTTTCAAAGCTTGATAAGGAATCACTTAGATATGCTTCCTTGCAGTAATGCGCGCTACCTTGCTGGAAAATGCAAACAAATCGCTCACGGAGTTTTTAGAATCACATGGAAAGGGCTCGTCCGGTCACCGTCTCTCTTTTGTCTGTACTTGTGAGCTGAATTTGTTGTTTGTATAATAGACCTATCGCTTTGAGCATTGTCTAAAAAGAGTCTGGTTTCCGTCTCGAGTTTTTCTAACAAACAATTCAGTTCGTATCATATTAAAAGAGAGTTCGCTGTGTACAAGGTGGGGAGTGTAAGGGATTGTTTAGAGATCAACCCGGTCTGCGTGCGGCAGGCACTGAACGACTGGGAATCACTGAAAATGTTGGGTGAAAACCCAGCTGCTAAAACCGAATTGATCTTCCATCGCCAGCAACGGTGTGGTTATTCCGACACGGTGGTTGGTAGAGGGTTGGCCCTCCGCGAGGTGATGCAGGAAGCAGTTTTAGGCCTTAAGCCGGCCCAAACTGCCCCTGAGGCAAACGACAAGCGGTGGCGTCCATTTTTAATTATCTCAGAGCAATATCTGAATGGCCGCAGCCCGGACTGGCTGCGGGAGCAGCTGCACATTTCAAGAGCCACCTATTATCTGGAACAGCAGCGCGCTTTACAAGAGCTCACGGATATCTTGCAGGGCTGGCAGGAAAAAGCGTTCGCCGAAAGCGCTGCAGCACGTTTGGAGCAACAAATGCCGCCAGCCGGCGCGCGCAAGGTGTTTCTGGTGCCACCGCGGGCCGCCCATCCGTTGTTTGGCCGAACCGGATTGTTGGAGGAGTTGAAACACGGCTTTTCAGAGAACGGACGTCCGGGGTGTATCGCTTTGTTTGGTTTGCCAGGAACCGGCAAAACATCTCTGGCGATGGAATTGTCTTATGACCCTCAGATCCGGGAAGCGTTTGAAGACGGGGTCTTGTGGGCAGGCCTGGGACAACAGCCAGACCTTCTTTCCATTATGGGTTTTTGGGCATCCGAATTAGGGCTTTCATCTGAAATTGTTGCCAGCCGGAGCACATTGGAAGAACGCAGCCATCTGATCCGGTCCACGATTGGGCTGCGCCAGTTTCTGATTGTGGTGGATGATGCCTGGCAGTTAGATCAAGCGCTGGCTTTTAAACTCGGCTGTCCGAATTGCTCCTATCTCCTGACAACCCGTCACGCTGACCTGGCAGTTGGATTTGCTGGCGCAGCGCGGGTATACCGCCTCGGGGAGCTGTCTAATGAAGATGGAATGGCTTTGCTGTCGTGGTTCGCGCCGGCGGCTGCCGACGTCGACTCGGCCGCGGCAGCGGAACTGGTTTCCTCAGTTGGAGCGCTTCCTCTGGCTTTGGTGCTGATGGGTTCTTATCTTCAGGTGCAGAGCTCAACTGAACAACCGCGGCGCATTAAGCAAGCATTGGCGTTTTTAAAGCATCAGAACGCACTTTTCGAACTGCAGGTCACGCAGTCTCCATTAGAAACCCGACCCGGTCTTCCTGCTGGCACGCCGGTCTCATTACAGGCTGTGATTGGCTTGAGCGAGGCCGAGTTGAAACAAACTGCTCAAAAAGCCCTGGCGAACCTTTCTCTTTTCCCTTCGAAACCGAACTCGTTCAGTGAAAAAGCGGCGCTGGCGGTGTGCGCCTGTTCAACCGCAGAGCTTGACGCGCTGGTAGACAGCGGGCTGTTGGAACCTGTTCAGGGTGACCGGTATTGCATGCACCAGGTCATCTCTGATTATGCCAGCTTGAAGTTCTGTGATCCGGAATCGGTTGAAAGGATGGTCAGTTATTATCATAACTGGTTGGTTGACACTCCACACGATCCGGCGCAAATTACTATGAATATTCCCAACATCGTTGCCGCCTGCCAGCAGACGTTTCTTTATGAGGTTGACCGGTCAGCGATCCGCCTTGTTAATGAGGTCTTCAATTGCCTGGAAATACGGGGATTGTATGATCTTGCCACCACTTTGTTGGAACAGGCATTGGAGGCTGCCGACAATTTGGTGGAGCCCGCACTTCAGGCGGAATTATTACTAAAGATTGGAGATATAGCTGTGCGCCGCGGTGAGTTTGAAGCGGCTACGAACTATCTGAACCAATCTGTGCTGCTCGCGCGTGGCAATGACCTGTTGGAGATTGAAGCTTCCGTCCTGTTTAATCTTGGAATGGCGCGGCTGTACGCCGGGGAGATTTCTGGAGGTCTGAACGCTTTAAACCAGGCGCTAGAAATTGCCAGGCATCTCGAAAACCCGGAGATGCTGTGTTATTCCTTGAATGGACTGGGTTTTGCTTTTCAAGAGGTCGGCGAATTTCAGAAAGCGGAAAAATACCTTGAAGAAGCTGTATGTCTGGCGCGTGAATGTGGCTCACAAAGGGGACTGGGTTGGGCACATCAGAATCTCAGCATGGTAAAGATTCAGAAGGGAGAATACGTCCTTGCTCACCAGGATAGCCGTAAATGCACGCAGGTATACCAATCGATTGGAGACTCGCGCGGCGCGGCCTGGCAGATGTACCATGAGGCCCGCATCGACCGCCAGAGAGGGGATTATGAAAGCGCAGCGCTGCGTTTTGAAACCGCGCTGAACCAGTTGGACAAGCTTGGGGATTGGATGGGGAAAGGGTTTTGTCTGCATAATCTTGGGCTGCTGAAAGCTGAGTTGGGAAATTGGCACGCGGCCTGGTTTGATTATCAGAATGCTCGCTATATTTTTGAGTCGATAAACTGCAGGGCCGGGTTGGCGCAATGTTTGCATAGCATTGGATTGTTGCACCGCAAGAGTGGGGCTCCACAAGCGGCCATTCCACTGTTGGAGGACGCTCTGGAATTGCGTGAACAAATCTCTTTCCGGCGCGGGGTGGGGATGAGCACCGCGGTGCACGCCATCAGTCTGTTTGAGAGCGGCCTGATTTCCGCGGCTATTGAGGAAATCCAACGTTCGGTTAATCTGTTCCGCAGGCTTGAAACACCGGCCAGCCTGGCCTATTCCCTGACTTTTTTGGGACGAATGCAAATGGAGCGTGAGAATCTTGTTGAAGCCCTTGCAGCCTTTGATGAGGCGCTGCGTCTTCGAACGCAATTAAAGCAAACACACCTTTATCTTGAACCACAGGTCGGACTGGCATACAGCGCCCAGAAATTAGGTCAGGGAAGCCTGGCTTCACAGCTGGCTAAAGAGGTCTGGAACCACTTGCGGCAGACGCAGTCTGAAGCCGGGGTGCAGGTTGTAGATCAACTGGCCTGGGTGTACCTGTATCTTGGGAATACACTCATAGCGCAACGGAATATACAGCGCGCTTGTACTATCTGGCAGTGGGGAGCGATAAAAATACATGAGCAAGTTCATTGTTTACCGCCCGAAGCCACACTGACTGGTTTTATACGGCAAATCCCTGCAAACCGCGAGCTGTTGGCGTTGGCCAGCCAGCGATTCCAGGTTGGAGGGCAAAATATTTGAGTGGTCTGGCAGGCCACATCCAGCGGGGGACTTTAAACTTGAAAATGTTTCAAAAATGGCTGTTTATTTACCCGAATAACCAGAAACCCCAGTTCAGAGGATTTAAAGAGAACAGAAACTCCGGGCCTGAACATCAGTTTCAGTTCCATACCCATTTGCTTCTCTCAGTACGCGGACTTTAAAAATCATTATCTTCAGCAGGTTTTTGCAACTTTTGAGATAATTTTAGAGAGGGGCTTGAGAGATATCGAGCTGGAATTCAACAACAGACATTCACAACAATCCTTGAAGAAACATTCACTTTTTCCCTGCAAGGTCTTCACCAATTCTTCATATCCGTATTTTATGATTTAGTTATTGATTTCAGTTGGATAGTAAGGAGATTTTATGGTGGAAGATAATGTTATCTGTAAAGGAAGACCGTGCCGGTCAACGACGCGGCGCTGGTTTTTGGACGCCTTTTTAGGCTTGAGCGCGCTGGTTGTAATTGTTTCCAGTATCTATTTCTTATATCTGCCGAGCGGCTATCAGGGCGGGCGGAACCTATATTATGACGCTGTGATCCTGTTTTCTCGCCAGACCTGGGATTTGTTGCATACCTGGAGTGGAATAGCGATGATCGCGATTGCCATGGCGCATATCATGGTGCATTGGCAGTGGTTTTTGCGTATGGGAGGTCGCATGTGGCAGCAAATCCTCGGAAAAACCGGAAGACTAAATCCTCGCGGCCGGATCAACCTGTGGGCCAATTTCGTGTTGACCGTATCATTCGTGTTGTGTGCTTTGAGCGGGGTGTATTTTATGTTTATCCCCGGCAGTCGCCAGGCTGTTGACCCTGGAATTGTATTCTCCCGCACGGCCTGGGATATGGTCCATACCTGGTCGGGCATTTTGATGATCGGGGCAGCGCTGGCGCACTTCGTGATCCATTGGAAATGGGTGATCAACAATGCTGGCCGCTTGTTGCGATCAACTCACAAGTTGTTTCGCCGGACTCCTACACTGGTGGGGGATACTGCCGCGGATACAGGGTCTATTTGACCATTTATATTGAGGAGAAAAAACATGTTAAAGAAAATTTTGATGGGTATAACAATAGTTGGTACAATGGCCATTTTGATTGTTGGTGGTGTAAACCGAACCCTGGCCAAAACTTCGGATGAGTATGGGGCTGGCAGCCGCTCCACGAAAAATATGAACCCCCGGGTAGAGGCCGCAAAGGAACTTAATGACCGGCTCAGGCCAGGAAATGGTAGTGAAGCTGCTGCTGGCAGAGGGCGTTCCGCCCAATCTGAACGCGTCGTTGATCTCTCACCCAACGGTGTTGTTGAGCAGCTAGGCGCTGGCCAGGGCTACATGGGAGGAAACGGGCGCCAGACGGAGCCGGATGGCGAGCAGCTTGTTCGGTCTGGAAAACAGGTCAAAGAACTGGTGACTTTACAAGGCAGTTACAGCAGGGTAGAGCCGGCTGAGGAAGTGGTGATAGATGTCGAGAGCAGCCAGATTGTTATGGAAGGTCGTTCACTCTCTTATGCGGTTTCGCAGGGATTTGCCGCTCAGGTGGGGGAGGTGGTGTCGTTGAGGGGTTTTTATGAAGGCAAGAATTTTGAAATAATTGAGCTGTTTAACCACACCAGCCAGCAAACCATCCGGCTGCGTGAACCCGGTGGCCGGCCGTTGTGGGCAGGCGGCAGGCGGGCAGGATAATGAGTTAACCATGGTTAGTGAAGGTTGATGTGGAGCGTCATTCTTTTTGGATGGCAGCCCTATCCATTTCATCCAAACAGGCGCGGATAATAAGTTTGGCGTCTGTTTTTTTGTTTTACTACAATGGGATTATAGGATCTGGGTAGATCAGGCGTCTGTTAGATCATGAACAACCTGAAAATGATTCCAGGGCAATTTCTATTTTTTTGAGCGCCAGGTTATACAAACTGTTTTGGTTTTGTATAAAGTATGTAAAATGTTGTAAGATATATCTAAAGAGATGATCGTTTTGCTACCAAGGAGTTTTATGATGATCTGGCATGCTGCTGAGATAGGAACTGTTCTCCAGGAGCTTCAATCAGATGGAGAGCGTGGTTTAAATTCTACGGAAGTTCAGGTGCGACTTGCGCGTCATGGATATAACGAACTCACTGAAAAGGGAGGCCGGACTCCGTTCCGGATTTTGTGGGAACAACTGACCGCCACTATGGTGCTGATCCTGATCGGCGCGGCCGTTGTTGCCACTTTTCTGGGTGATACGAAGAACGCGGTTGCGATTTTTGCCATTGTGATCCTGTACAGCCTGCTTGGCTTTGTGCAGGAATATCGGGCAGAAAAAGCGATTGCTTCGTTGCGGCGCATGTCCACCCCCAACGTTCGGGTGATGCGGGATGGAACGCTGGTGGAACAGCCCGCCAGGGAGCTGGTGCCGGGAGATATTATTTTGCTTGAAACCGGGAATATCATTCCTGCCGATGTGCGTCTGATTGAGGCGGTCAATTTACGGATCCAGGAAGCCGCTCTCACCGGAGAATCGGAGTCTATCGAAAAGCACACCGCGGTGATGGAGAATGCTGACCTTCCACTTGGCGACCGCCGCAACCTGGCCTATATGGGGACTGTGGTCACTCAGGGCCGCGGTCGGGCGGTGGTGATCGCGACGGGAATGCAGACCGAGTTGGGTAAGATCGCTGACCTGATCCAGCAGTCCGGGACAGAGCAAACACCGCTTCAGCACAGGCTTGACCAATTGGGTAAACTGCTGGCTGGTGTTGGGCTGGTCATCTCCGCTCTGGTTTTTGCCCTGGGTTTGTGGCGCGGCGATGCGCTTCGTGACATGCTGCTCACCGCGGTTTCTGTAGCCGTTGCAATTGTGCCAGAAGGTCTGCCGGCTGTGGTGACGATCACGCTGGCGCTTGGCGCGCAGCGGATGTTGAAACGCAGCGCGCTGATCCGGAAATTGCCGGCTGTCGAAGCGCTTGGCTCTGTTACCGTGATCTGCTCTGATAAAACCGGCACACTGACTGAGAACAGGATGACTGTGGTAGTCCTTGATGTTGCCGGTCATGAGCTGGACCTGACTGAAGAGATGAAGGGCAACACCGTTCAGGCCAGCAGAAATTTGGGGCTTCCTGCGCAATCTCCGCTCTCTTTGCTGGTTATTGGTGGGGCATTGTGCAATGATGCGCGTTTGGTTGAAAGGGGGAACGAGCAATACCATACCGTTGGCGATCCGACGGAAGGGGCGCTGGTTGCCGCTGCTGCCCGGCTGGGCTATTGGAAGGCGACGCTGGAAGAAGATTACCCTCGCATCGCGGAACTGCCTTTTGACTCTGAGCGAAAACGGATGACCACCATTCACCAACTGAATGAGGAGCGCCTTGAACGGCAGACCGGGTTAAATACGGGTCAAAACACCTTGATCGCCTTTACCAAAGGCAGCGTGGATGGGCTGTTGAACATTTCAGACCGGGTGATCGCGGAGGGAAAAGTGGAGGCCCTGGATGACCGTTGGCGGGCGCGCATTGAAGCAGCCAACGAGCGGTTTGCCCGGAAGGGGATGCGCGTTCTGGGTGTCGCTTACCGTTTGTTGGACACCCTCCCGGAACCGCTTTCGGCAGACCTGGAAAATGGTCTTGTCTTTGTGGGGTTACTGGCCATGATCGACCCGCCGCGGGCTGAAGTGCGCGAAGCCATTCAACTGACCAGGACAGCCGGCATCCGCACTGTGATGATCACCGGCGATCACCCGCTGACCGCCGCGGAAATCGCGCGGCAGCTGGGTATTTCTGATAATGACCGGGTTGTGACCGGGCCACAGCTCGACGCGCTTTCTGATGAAGGGTTGAAAGCCGCTGTGAATGACACGCGCGTTTTCGCGCGGGTTTCCCCGGAGCATAAATTGAAAATCATTCAGGCTTTGCAGGAGCAGGGCCATATCGTATCCATGACCGGTGATGGGGTCAACGACGCCCCGGCACTGCGCCGGGCTGACGTGGGTGTGGCAATGGGGATCACAGGGACCGATGTGTCAAAAGAAGCCTCTGACCTGGTGCTGTTGGATGATAACTTTGCCACCATTGTCGCCGCGGTTCAGGAAGGCCGCACAATTTATGACAATATTCGTAAATTTGTGCGTTTTTCGGTGGCGGGAAATATCGGAAAGGTGATGGTGATGCTCCTGTCCCCCTTCCTGGGCAAACCGATCCCTTTGCTGCCCTTGCAGTTATTGTGGTTGAATCTGCTCACCGACGGATTGCTTGGTTTGGGGTTGGGGTTGGAACCGGCTGAGGAGGACACCATGCGCCGTCCGCCTTATTCGCCTGAGGAAGGTGTTTTCAGCCGGAGCGCGGGTATGCAGACCGCGTGGATTGGCGCGCTGATGGGGGCGATCGGCTTGGCCGTGGGGGCCTGGTACTTTTTCGGCGGGCGCGCAAACTGGCAAACTCAGGTGTTTACATCGCTGGCATTCGCCCAGATCGGCCAGGCGCTGGCAACCCGATCTGACCACGTTTCACTCTTAAAAATGGGGTTGCGTTCCAATCCCTTGATGCTGGGGATGGTGCTTCTGGTGGCAGGTTTGCAACTTTTGGTGATTTATTTCCCTCCGCTTCAGTCCTTTTTTGATACCATGCCCCTTTCGGTTGTCGATCTTGGGGTTGCCCTGGGGATTGGGCTGGTTATGTTCGCGGTGATTGAAATACAAAAATTGCCGCTTCGTAAACAGCTGTGATCATTGATCTGATTCAGGATATCCCCGGTCAGATTCGGGCAGACCGGGGATAAAATTTAATTTTGTTCAAAGTGGGATCAACTCACAAACTGGTTTTCCGGGTTGATTTGTGTTTTGTTTGTGCGTTTTCTTTGCACCACGCGATGGTTTCTCGCATTGCCTCTTTCATTGGGGTAGGCTTCAAGCCAAAGGCCTTCTTGGCTTTGGTGGTGTCGACCATATAGGGGTTGGTCCATTCAAACATCATCTCAATAGTTTCATGGATTTCTTTGTTGAAAAGCCCCAGAAAGCGCATCATCAGCGGCCCGCCAACCATGGCTTTAACCGGGTGACCAAGCTCAGCCTCGATAAATTTGACGAATTCAGCCTGGGTGATGGGAGGATTGCTTGGAGCGAACCAAACCTGCCCCAAAGCTTCGTCTCGCGTGCCTAAGATTGCCAGTAATCGTCCAAAGTCGGCGATATAGGTGAAGGTGTGCGGCTGGCTGGTACTGCCCATCAAATTAATGGTCTTGCCTTCCACGGCGGGCTGGATGGCGTACCCGGTCAGCGCGGTGTCATCGGGTCCGAAAAAGTCTGAGGCGCGTCCAATGGCTGCCCGCACCCTGCCTGCCGCGTGGGCATCCAGGACAGCCTGCGCCATTTGCGCGCGGACTTTGCCTTTTTGGGTATTAGGCGCAAGGGGCGAATCCTCTTTGAGACTGCCGGTAAACTGTCCGTACATGTACAGGTTCTCTCCAACGATTAGCTTGGCACCGCTGGCAGCGGCCGCCTCCAGAATGGCTTTTTGCAGAGCCGGGAACTTATCTACCCAATCGTAATAGGCCGGTTGTGCGCACTGGTAAATAACGGCAGCACCGCGGGTCAGTTCGATATTTTTGTGGACATCATTTGCATCACTGGCAATTACTTCAACGTCAGCGGGAAGCCGGTTGGCTTTCCCGGAACGGTTGATCATACGGACCGTTTTACCCATTTTTACTAACTCACGCGCTGTCCATTTGCCTAATGGTCCAGTGCCGAAAACAACATGTAATTCTGTCATAATTTTCTCCATTGAAAATATTTTATTGTTGATAACTTTGCTGCTGGAGTATTTTTTGTACTCCGTGTTTTCTGGCCTGTATTTTCCAGCCAATACCGCCCATAAAACGGTACAGCCAGGCGGGGATGAATGGTTTATCCAGTAAATTCTGGGCAGTCTGCGGAATCGATTCACCTTTAGCAAGAGAATCCGCGGACAACTCCAGAGCTTCTCTCAGGGTGTTTGCGCGCCCATCCAGTTCTTCAATCGGCATCCCGCGCACCAGCCCCTGCCCCGCGCCAAGAGAAAGCCCTCCGGCCCAGGTCATGCCGCTCTGGCGCGAGAATTCTTCACAGATTGCCAGGGCTGTATTGTTGTGGTGGGCTTCCGGAAAGCCGCAGTTGACCAGTGCAGCCAGGCGCGTTTCCCTTGTGTGGTTGGCGCGATGAGCGGCGATGCGCTCCAATAATTCGATAACCGGCGCGGGCAGGCTGTCGACGTACAGCGGGAAAGCCAACACTGCCAGGTCCGCGGAATCCAGCTTTTCGAGCAGAAGCTGCGTTTTTTCCGAGGAGTTGAGGGCATGATTGATCTGGATTGCTTCAGTTTGCACCCCGCGCGCGGCCAGTTGGTTCATCAGGTAGCTGCCAAGCATTTGGGAGTTGCTTTTGTGGGTACGGGGACTGCCAACCAGCAGGATGGCGCTTTGTGGAGGGCGGGTAATCGCCGCGTTGGTTGTGGTGGCTTGTGGTAAAGTGGGTGAGGGCACGGTTGTGCCATCCGAAATCGCCTGCAGCCAGGTGGAAATCTGAGCCTGGCGTTCCACTTCAGTTTGACCGGTATAAATCAGCCCACAGAAAGACTTCTGGGCATGGAAATTAATTGCGTTGCGGTGTACAAGATGACGGAAGACAGCCTCAGCGCGGATGTTGGGGGCATCCATCCAGCCAATCGCGAGGAAATCTGGGTAGCGGTCGTAGCGTCGCTGGTGGTGTGTCTCGCCGTTGATTTGCGTGAAGAATGGCGAGATATTTTGAATTTGATGATCGACCATCCGCTTGAGCGTGGCTGAATAACCGCCGAAGGTGACCGGAGTCAGGTATACCAGCAAGTCGCAATTGGCGATCGCGGCAGCGATGCTGCGGTTGTCGTCATTTAATACACAGATGCCAGGGGTGCGCACCCAGCAAAGAAAATTGCCGGCACATCTGCCAATTTTTTTATCGCGCAGTAAAACGGATTCCACTTCCCATCCGGCGGCCTGTAATTGAGTCATTAGTGTACTCGTTACTTGTTCGCCAATGAGATCATGCTGCGCAGAGCCATTCAAAAGAACTGCTTTCATGAGTTTATCCTTTGTGTTATAGATCTATTTCGATTGCACAAATTGCTGTTTGATACTTTCCATCTCATAGCGATACAGTGCGCCGCCATCTGGCCCATAAGGTGGAATATTCCCAGCAATTTCGAGGGAAACCAGACCGTGTACCCGGGCCCAGATCAGCACCGCGACCGATAGACTGAGGGGGTCAGCCTGGCCGCCATGGCTTTTCCAGCACTCAAAATCAAATTTTGTATCTTCTCGCACCTGCGGAAAATTTTCCGCGCGAAGTCTTCCGGCCAGGCGAAACGCTTCGATCACGCTGACCAATGCGCTGAGGGAGCGGGAAGCCGCGGGGAATACTTCTTCGAAAGGAGCCGAATAGCCGGGGATGGGTGTGCCAAAGATTAGCTGGTACCGCTGAGGATGGGCGAGCGCCCAATCGCGGTATGCCATGCCGATTGCCATTAAGCGGTTGTCCAGTTCTTCCGGGGGAATGGAATCGCGGGCTTCGAACTGATGAGTGCCGAAAGTCTGGTAAGCCTCGATGATCAGGGCTGTCACCAGAGCGTCGCGGTCTGGAAAATAATTGTAAATGGCCGGAGCGGTGATGTGCAGGGCGCGGGCGATGGCGCGCAGTGAGAGCGCTGGCGCGCCTTCGCGAGCGATTTGCTCCCAGGCAGTTGTTACTATCCGTTCGCGTAAATCAGAAGGCGAAGAGTTTCGTTTGGGCCGAGGTGACATGTGAGAATTTCCTTTGTTGTTATATAAACACTGTATATTTATAGTGTAAATATACAGTGTTTATAAGGTTTTGTCAAGAAGAAAATCGGTTAAATAAGGAAAAAGTGAGTGCCGGATTCCGGTTGGATTGAATAGAACCCGGAAAAATATAGCTTGCAAAAAAGTTGGTGTCTGGTTCACCTGTTCCAAAAGCTGTAAGGATTAAACCTGCATATAAAAAAACTTCCGTTGTAGAAGACGGGGAATTGTTTATAATGATTTTAAGGTTAACGAATAGTATTGCAAACGACAACCATCCGGTGCGATATGCTTTTCACAAGCCATAAAATTTTCTCAGGTACAGCGGTGCTGGACCCCCATCATGATGGTTTGCTAACCAAATCACTATTATTTTCTGATTGGTATAATTGCTCAAAAGTCAGGCGATGAGGAACCGGTATGGATAAGTTGAAAGAACAGGCCAGTCTTGTCATCAGAGAGCAGCTTGACCAAATCGCGAAGGTCGCAGTAGACCTGCAGTACGCGCTTCAGTCTGAAGTGTGGAAACCGTATGAAGGGAGTGGTTACACAAAGAGTCTGCGTGATTCGGGTTATCATTTTTCATATCTGGCGGAGTCGCTGGCCGCCAATGACCCAGCTCTGTTTCTGGAATATGTTGCCTGGGCGAAAGTGCTATTTACCAGCTTGAACTTTCCACCCCGGGCGCTGATCACTACGCTGGACTGCATGAGACAGGCTTTGCAACAAAATTTGACACCGGATCTGGCAGCCGCTGCCATCGGCTACATTAACGCTGCGTCAGAACACCTGGCGCAGACTCCGGAGAATATCGAGTCATTCATTTCTCCAACGTCCCCCCTGTACGAATTATCCACAAACTATCTGGGTTTCCTGCTGCGTGGAGAGCGGCAGGCCGCCAGCCAATCTATTCTGAATGCGGTAGCTCAAGGTGTCAGTATTAAGGATATTTATCTCCACGTTTTTCAACCCTGCCAGCAAGAGCTGGGACGGTTGTGGCAGACGAACCAGATCAGCGTCGCGCAGGAACATTTCAGCACCGCGGTCACCCAACTGGTTATGTCCCAATTGTACGCGTATATTTTTGCCAGCCAGAAAAATGGTTACCGGTTGGTGGCGACCTCAGTGGGTGGAGAACTGCATGAGATCGGTATGCGGATGGTGGCAGACTTTCTGGAAATGGAAGGCTGGGATACCTATTATCTGGGTGCCAACATGCCTCCTGAAAGCATCCTGCGCGCGCTGGAGCAGCGCCAGGCAAATGTGTTGGCAATTTCTGCAACCATCTCCTACCATGTGGGCAAGGTGAAAGAGCTGATTGGCCATGTCCGTTCGTCGCCTGCCTGTTCATCTGTCAGGATTATGGCGGGGGGCTATCCCTTCAATATCGCCAAAGATCTATGGAAGGCGGTTGGCGCGGATGGATACGCTCGCAACGCGCAGGAAGCTGTGTTGGTCGCCAATCGTCTTGTGAAGGAGGCTCGATGAGTTTTGATCCAGCCACGACTGGTTTCGCAGTGATGTGCAACGAGAGGGGGATTATCCAGAAGATAATCCGGGATGATATGGGGGTGACCGGGCTGGCGCTGGGCCAACCGGTTGGCCAATTTGTTGATTCAAGCAGCCGGACCAAGTTACTTAATTTCCTGGTTGAACTGCGCGGAAAAGGCGCGGCTTTTGATTGGGAAGTCAATATTCCCCAACAGAACCAGATACACACCTATCGTCTGGCGGGAGCAGTGGATGAGGATGGTTTGTTGATCGTTGGCGCATCCACTCCACAGCGCGCCCTAAATTTGCTCCACGAGTTGATGAAGATTAATGATGAGCAGGCCAATGCTTTGCGAATGGCTGTTAAAGATCAGACACAAACCGTTCGGGCTCAGCGTGAAAGTGAATCGATCTATGATGAGATCAGCCGCCTGAACAATGAACTGGTTACGCTTCAGCGCGACCTGGCCAAGAAGAATGCCGAGCTGGAACGGCTAAACGCTGAGATGACAAGATTGGCAATTACCGATTCCCTGACTGGCGTTTACAACCGCAGGGGTTTTTTTGAGATCGGCGCCCGGGAAACCGACCGGGCCAGACGGTTTGGCCGTCCCCTTTCAGTGATCATGTTTGATCTTGACCATTTCAAAGAGATCAATGACACTTACGGCCACCCGGCTGGTGATGAGGTACTCAGATTGGTGGTAACGCGCTGCCAACAAAACCTGAGGAGCAATGTGGATGTTATTGGACGCTATGGCGGGGATGAATTCATGGTTTTACTGCCTGAATCAACTTTAGAAAATGCCAGGTATATTGCTGAGCGATTGCTGAATGCCGCCAGAAATCCGCTAACCCTGGGGGATGTTCAACTGAATATCACTTTCAGCCTGGGTGTCGCTGAGTTGGATCAGCAGGCTGATGATTTTGAGCAGCTGCTACAGAGAGCAGACCGCGCGCTTTACATGGCAAAAGAGAGCGGCCGCAACTGTGTGCGTACCGTTTAAGGATAGATACTTATTCCTCGATGGGGATTGGTGAAGATAAACTTGGTTAGTTTACCATTTGTGGAAAGGTTCAATCTGGCTTACAAAATAGATTGAATCAAGAAAAAGGAGGGATAATAATTGTGCTCTTGTCCAACAGATATCCGCCCAGCTTTTTATTGAAAAGCTGTATGCCATCAACCAGTATGTCCGAATTGATCACGGAAAAGTAGAAGATCTGGAAAATATCTACCGGCAAACCTGGTTTGAGATATTAAAAACGGGGAATATTCAGGACACTCTCAGGACGTTTCATTATCCGCGGCTTTCGCGATGGATAAAAGCTTTATACTCTGATCAGTTTGTGGAACAGCTAGAATTTACCACAAGTGTTGGCGCGATGGTTTGTGAGGAGTATCCAGCGCAATTTCAGATGGATCTGTTGGGGATTGCTCTTGAACGTATAAAAGAATCGGTGCTGGATATTGGCTGTGGGCATGAAGGCAGATTGGTCCGGTATTTGCGGTCTCAGAATGTGGAAGCCTATGGGTTTGACCGTTCAATGGAAGTACAGGAATCTTATCTTCAGAAACAGGATTGGTTCGATTATGTGTTTGAAGCGGATACCTGGGGAACGATAGTTTCTAATATGGCCTTCACCAATCACCTGATCTATGCACACCGGCACAATTTTGAACAATTTGAACAGTATTTACTGAAAACCAAAGAAATTCTTGCCGCGCTGGTTGAGGGCGGCAGTTTTTACTACGCGCCCGGCCTGCCGTTTATCGAACGATTGCTCAACCCGACACAGTTTAAAGTGGACAGCACCCGGATAATCGGGCATGTTTTCGCGAGTGTCCTCACGAAAATTGTAAGTTAGAACTCTGGATATCAATTTTCCTTTTTGTCTGGGAACTTTTACAAGCTATTGTCTATGTTGTGTTGAATGTGTAAGGTAGGGATGGCACCACATTTACGATTTGCAGATGCTTTTATATGGATGTCTAAGCGATAGGAGGACTCATGCCAAACTTTGTGCCGGAGCTTTACAATAAGTATTTTACAGATCGACAATTTGAACGGCTGGATTTGTTTCAAATTATTTCGGATAAATTTGATATTCAGTGTGTTTTGTACCCCGGAAGTTTTGTGCACGTAACCCCTTCGTTTGTCTTTCCACATGTGGTTTATGTGGATAGCGATAAACAGGCGAAAAAATTCTTTAATGATCCGGAGGTTCAACGGTTCATTGACGAGCGAAAGGGGTTCCCACAGGAGGCGCAGATCATCTTTCATGCCGCGGATTATCGAAAAGGTTTCGACGAGCAGGAGGAAGGTTTTGACCTGCTGATTTCCCAATACGCCGGATTTGTCGGACAGGATTGCAAACGCTACTTAAAGAGGGGCGGCTTGCTTTTGGCGAACAACAGCCACGGTGATGCCGGGTTAGCGGCTCTGGATGAGGATTATGAATTGATCGCGGTCTTTTTCTTGCGCGATGGGAAATACCAGATCAGTGAAGTGAACCTGGACGCCTATTTTATTCCAAAAGCGAAAATTTCTGTCACGAAGAAATATCTTTTAGAGCTTCAAAAAGGTATCGGCTATCAGAAATCAGCCAGCGCTTATTTATTCCGCAAAGTTAAGTGATAATTTATGATGTGATCAGAGCCATAAGGGAGCATACGGTTTCCCGCACCTGAAGAGCCTCCAATTCATAGCTTATTGGAATCCATGGTGCATCTTAGGCAGATAGCGTAATTACAATTTTATAAGAATAGCAAATTATAGAGCAATGAATTAGGATTAAAGTGATGAAGGGACAGGAAATTTCAGTCCGGATGGGCACGCCAGTTGATAATATACTTTTAGCTGAATTGGGTAAACGTTCATTCTATGACTCGTTCGCCAAAGATAACACGCCTGAAGATATGGCGGCCTATCTGGCAGCTTCTTTCAGCCCGGATATCCAGGCCGAGAAATTGGCAGACCCAAACATCACTTTTCTGATCGCTGAGATCGACCAGCGCCCTGCCGGATATTCCCAAATACATCTTGGGTCCTCTTCACCGGAAATCGAAGGGATACGGCCACTTGAAATTGTACGCATCTATTCGGATAAGCCCTGGATTGGACGGGGCGTAGGGCCGGCTTTGATGTCGGCAAGTATAAACTTTGCGGAGCAAAAAGGGTGTGACGTTATCTGGCTGGGCGTCTGGCAGAAGAACCCCCGCGCCATTGCTTTTTATCGAAAATGGGGTTTCGAGATTGTTGGCACGCAGACATTTCAATTGGGCAGCGATCTTCAGCATGACTTTGTAATGTCCAGAAAAGTGCAGATGGCGTAATGGACAACCAGCCGTTTGGCGGTAAAAAACAGTATTCAAGGAAGCACAATGATGGTTGCACAAAAAGTATTGAGTTTGAGAGCCATGGAACTCACAACGCTCCCTGATTCGACCCGGGAGCGTACCGCATTTGAAGCGCTGGACCTGGATCAGAACCGGTTGGCCCGGCTTCCTGAGTGGATTGGCGACCTGACGAACTTGAAATCCTTGAGCCTGTACCATAACCAGTTGGCTGTTCTCCCCGATTCGGTCTGGCAGTTGCCCCATCTCCAGACGTTGAATCTCTCCGTTAACTGCTTCACCTCTTTGCCGGAACAAATTGGACAGCTCACCCACTTGCGGATGCTGGATTTAGGTCACAATGAACTGGACGCCTTGCCGGATTCAATCGGAAACCTGAGAGAACTAAACTTTCTTTATTTGAGCAACAATCGTTTAACCACTTTGCCGGATCTGTTTAAGAATCTAAACAAACTGCGCTATCTCAACCTTACTGACAACCGATTCACTGTTCTGCCGGAATGCGTTGGAGATCTGACGCAAATGATTGAGCTGCGGCTGTACAATAACCAGCTTGTGGCTCTTCCCGAAGCGGTGGGCCGCCTGGCAAGGCTCAAAGAGCTGCACGCGATGAACAATCGGCTGGAGACACTCCCTGATACGATTGGAAATCTTACATGTCTCAGGAAATTAATCCTGCAAGATAACCGTTTGGCACGGCTGCCTGAGTCGATAGGCGAGCTTGCCAGCCTGACGGATCTTGATTTGAGAAACAATTCCTTGACAGCTCTGCCTGAATCGATGGGTAAGCTGGCGCACTTGCGCTATCTGGATTTGCGGGCCAACAGGATGACGAATATTCCCGATAATCTCAGACAGTTGGCAAATCTCGAAAAACTGGATTTGCGATGGAACCGGTTGGATGAAATCCCCAATTGGATTCAGGAGCTTGAGCAACGCGGGTGCGTTGTTTACCTGTAAAACCCGCTTATACAACGAAGGTGCGCGAAAAGGTGCGATGATAAGAGATAGGGTCAGACGGTTTCTGGATGAATTTACGCGCTGGGCGTCAGTCCAGGAGGATATCCGGGCGGCGGCGTTGGTGGGATCTTACGCGCGGGATGCGGCCACCGAGATCTCGGATGTCGATCTGGTGATCCTTGCCGACCGTCCAGAAAAATACCTGGAAGATACAGAATGGCTGCGGCGCTTTGGGACGGTCCAGCGGCAGCAAGTGGAAGACTATGGTTTGCTCACCTCGATCCGGGTGTGGTACAGCGATGGACTGGAAGTTGAATATGGTTTGACCGGCCAGAGGTGGGCGGCACATCCGCTGGACGCTGGGACGCGGCGGGTGATGGCGGATGGGATGCGGATTCTGTTTGAGCGAGGTGGGCTGCTCAGCCAGCACCAGGATGAATTGTAGATCTACCAGCAACATAGTTTATTGAAAGTGAGATGTAATTTCGTTTATGTGAATACAATCGAAGAACCAAACAAATTGCCAACTTTTCCACGGGAAGTGGACGTGTAATTTCGTGTTTTGTATAATGATGTTAGCGGACACTCAATTTTTTCTATTATCTTATGTCATGGAGGACGACAGATGGCAAAGACGGTTGTAATTGTTGGAGCACTGGATACCAAGGGTGAGGAATTTGCCTACACCAAAGGTATTATCGAAAAACTGGGTGTAAAAACCCTGCTGGTCGATTTTGGCGTGATGGGCAAACCAGCGCTCGCGCCGGATATAACCCGCGAAGAGGTGGCAAAGGCAGGCGGTGGCGATCTTGCCTACCTTGCATCAGGCTCGCACAAAGACGAAGCGATGAAAACCATGGCGAAGGGTCTGGCTGTGGTGGTCAAGAAACTGTATGATGATGGGAAGTTGGACGGCATCTTTGGGATGGGCGGCAGCGGCGGCACCTCCATCGCCACCAGGGCCATGCGGACTCTGCCGGTGGGCGTGCCCAAGGTGATGATTTCGACCCTGGGGGGCGGCGATGTGAGCGCCTACACCGGGGCTAAGGATATCGCCTTTATCCCCTCAATTGTGGATGTGGCCGGGCTTAACAGTATCAGCCGGGAGATCTTTGCCAACGGCGCGGGGGCTATCGCCGGAATGGCGCTGTCCGAGAAACCTGCCGGGGTGGAATCCAAGCCCTTGATCACGGCTTCCATGTTTGGGAACACCACCACCTGCGTCAACGCGGCACGTGAGATCATCGAAAAAGAGGGTTATGAAGTGCTGGTTTTCCATGCCACTGGCACGGGCGGGAAAACCATGGAAAGTCTGATCGCCGATGGCTACATCGCCGGTTCCCTTGACATCACCACCACCGAACTGGCTGATGAAGTGTGCGGCGGAGTTTTCAGCGCCGGCCCGGAACGGGTACAGGCTGCTTCCAAAGCCAACATTCCGGCTGTGATCGTGCCAGGTTGTGTGGATATGGCGAATTTTGACGCCATTGACACCGTTCCGGAAAAATATAAAGGACGAAATTTGTACGAATGGAATCCCAACGTTACCTTACTGCGAACCAATGTGGAAGAGAATATCAAAATGGGTGAGATGATCGCCGCGGCGGCCAATCTCTCCAGCGCGCCAGTCGCGGTGGTGCTGCCGCTCAAAGGTGTTTCCATGCTCGACAGTGAGGGCGAGCGCTTCTGGGACCCTGAAGCCGACCAGGCTTGCTTTGATGCCATCAAGAAAAACCTCAAACCCGGAATCCCGGTGATTGAGATGGACAACAATATCAATGATCCGGCATTCTCCACCAAAGTGGCTGAAACATTATTGGAGATGCTGAAGAAGTAGCGTCCAAACAAATGGAAGCGAGGGAGTCGATTGGCTCCCGCATATCTTATATTACAAGGAGTGTAACAATGGCACTTACTCGTCAGGAAATGTTGAAACGACTCCACGCTCAGGTTGCGGCTGGGCGCCCGATCGTGGGCTGCGGCGCCGGCACTGGCATCTCGGCAAAGTTTGCCGAAAAAGGCGGCGCTGACCTGATCATTATCTACAATTCCGGCCGCTATCGAATGGCCGGGCGCGGTTCACTGGCCGGCCTGATGCCTTACGGCGACGCCAATGGGATTGTGGTTGAAATGGCTTCCGAGGTCCTGCCGGTGGTTCAGGATACCCCGGTGCTGGCAGGGGTATGCGGGACGGACCCCTTCCGCCTGATGCCTGTTTTTCTCAAGCAGCTTAAGGAGATTGGCTTTTCCGGCATCCAGAACTTCCCGACAGTCGGCCTGATTGACGGCAACTTCCGCGCGAACCTGGAAGGCACTGGCATGGGCTATGCCAAAGAGATCGAAGCGATCCGGCTGGCGCATGAACTGGACCTGTTCACCTCGCCGTACGTCTTTAATGAAGAAGACGCGGTTGCGATGGCGAAAGCGGGCGCCGACCAACTGGTGGCGCACGTTGGCCTGACCACAGCCGGGAGCATCGGCGCCGCGGTGGCGATGACCCTGGAAGAAGCAGTAAAGAAGGTGATGGATATCGCCAAAGCTGGCCGCAGCGTGCGGGAAGACCTGCTGGTGATCGCGCACGGCGGCCCCTTCGATGAGCCGGATAATGTCGGCAAAGCGCTGGCGATGATGCCCGGCATCAACGGATTCTTTGGTGCTTCCAGCATCGAACGCCTGCCAACCGAGCGCGCCATCCGCGGCCAGGTGGAGGCTTTCAAAGGATTGAAACTGGGCTAAGATTTTCTACTTTCAATCAATGGATTCACCCCTGTGATGGATGGTAAACAGGGGTGAATTTTTTAAGTTATTTAAACAGGTTATACGATACCGCATAAACCTGGTCAATTGTTATATTGAGAGTAAGTAATACTGGAGAGGTTAATCTGTGTAAGCCGTCACCCGGTTTCGCCCGGATTGCTTTGCCCGGTAAAGGGCCAGGTCCGCGAGATGGAGCATCTTCTTGATGCTGAGATCAGTTTCACTCAACTGCTGTGAGGATACGATCCCAAAACTGGCGGAGATCGTGATGATGTCATGGCCAATGGGAATGCGCAGTTTTTCAACAGACGCGCGCAGGCGCTCTACTACCAGAACAGCTTCCTGTGGGGTTAAATCCAACAGCAGCAGGCCAAATTCATCACCCCCCAGCCGCCCGAAGAGGTCGTATTTTCGCAGTAAAGGTTGGAGGGCGCGCGTAAAAGCAACCAGCATCTGGTCGCCATACGTGTGGCCATAGGTGTCATTGACCCGTTTCAGGGTGTCCAGATCGACCATGACCACCGAAATGGAATATCTTTGGGCGCGCTGCATGCGGGCTATTTCCCGCTCGCAAAGCTCCAGAAAGTGCCGGCGGTTAAAGATGCCGGTCAGGTCATCCTGGATGGACAGCGTTTGGACCTGGTTAAAGAGCTGCACCCGTTCGGTGATGTCGCGGGAAGTCGCGACCCTGCCGATTTGCAGACCGTGCCGGTTGTGGATCGGGGAAATCCTCAGGTCAAAATATTTTTCGGGTGATCCACTGATCTCAATATCCATGGCCGGCTGGTTTTTCTGAAGCATTTGTACCATCTTTTGAAGATACTCATTTTGTGTTTCTTCGAGGGGCAAACCAATAACCCTACCCGGAATATTAAAAATTGCCCGCGCTGTGGTATTGATATAAACGATGCGGTTCTTGTGGTCCATTACCACAATGCTGTCATTCAGGGTTTCAATGACCGTATCCCTAGCCAGCGGCAGCAGATCGAGGAAGCGAAAACGGAACAACGTCCAGGCCAGGATCAACCCGGAAAGACTGAAAACAGCGGTGGTGTAGTTGTAATAGAGAACCGGCGAATAACCCAGAACATATAACACGTCGGTGACGGCAGGCAGCAGGATTGCCAGCAGCAGCAAACGGCCCTGAATCTGGTAGATTTTCCCCATCTTCAGCATGGAACGCACCAGAACCACAATTGCGATCAGGATAAAAATATACCCTGATGGTGCGTGAATGTAGTAAAACCAGAACTGGTAATCGAGATAAAGCACGGGGAAAGGCGCGAGCATCTGGCGGATTTGCGGGCTGCCCATGAACCAGTGGTGTAACAGGTTGGTCCAGATGACAATATTGGTCAGGGTGGGAATGAGCAGAAAAAGAAATTTTGTCGTTTTGGAAAGAGACCGACCGGTATAGGCAAAAACGAGGAACACCCAGGCGACCGGCAGAAAAGCGATCCCCAGAAATTCCAGATTAACAAAAAAAAGCTTGGCCCGCAGGGAGGTCACAGCTGTCTCCAGGGTGAAAAGAACCACCCAGATCAAGGCGCACATCATTAACAAGATGAATCCCTGACCAGTTTCTGTTTTTCTGAAACGCCAGCTGTACAGGATCAGTCCCAAGATAACCAGGGAGGCTACGATGAACAGCCACAGACCTGGAGTGTATATCATATTATGTCCTTGTGATTCTTAAAGCAATCCAAAAAAACCGCTATTTCTGCTGAAAATTTTACCTTGAATTGAATAATGAAGACTTAATACTTCTGAAAGGTTCAGAACAGCGCGCCCCAATCCAATTTCAGATCTGTTCGAGTTCTTCCCAGCGCTGGTAGGCCCGGGCCAGTTCTTCTTCAAGCTCTTTGAGCCGGTTGACTGTGTTGGAAATCTCGGCGTTGTCGCGCTGGTAAAAAGTTGGGTCCCCCAGCATGTTGGTGAGCCGGGCGTGTTCGGCTTCCAGGCTTTCAATGCGGCCGGGAAGTTCTTCCAGCTCGCGCTTCTCTTTAAAGCTTAGCTTCCGAATCGCATTCGGTGAAGGTTGCGGCTGGTGTAATTGGTTTGAGCCGGTGGGCTTTGACGATTTTTCTTGCGTTTTTTCAGAGATCTCTTCCTGGCGCTGTCGCAGCCAATCATCATAACCGCCGACATACTCGCAAACCTGCCCGCTGCCATCCAGCACCAGGGTACTGGTGACAAGATTGTTGAGGAAGGCCCGATCATGACTGACCAGCAGCAGCGTGCCGGAGTATTCCAATAACTGGTCTTCCAGAATTTCGAGGGTTTCAATGTCGAGATCGTTGGTGGGTTCATCCAGCACCAGCAGGTTGGTTGGTTGAGCCAGCAGGCGGGCCAGCAGCAGGCGGTTGCGCTCTCCACCGGAGAGGGCGCTGATGGGAGCATGAACCCGGTCCGGGGAGAACAGGAAGTCCTGTAAATAGCCAATCAGACCGCGCGGTCTCCCGTTGACAGTGATGACATCACGACCCTGCCCAACATTATCCAAAACGGACCGGGTTTCATCCAGTTGAGAACGGAGCTGGTCAAAATAAGAGATTTCGAGGTTTGTCCCCAATCGGACTTCTCCCTGATCAGGAGCCAGTTCCCCCATCAAGACGCGCAGGAGGGTGGTTTTGCCTGAACCATTGGGGCCGATGATACCGACCTTATCTCCACGCTGGATGGTGGTGGAAAAATCACGCACAATGGGCTGGTCTTCGTAGGCGTAACTGACCTGTTCCGCTTCGATCACCAGCCTGCCGGAGCGCCTTTCTTCCTGGATCTGCATGCGCACTTTTCCTGGCTGTTCCCGGCGTTCGCGGCGGATTTCGCGCAGGCGTTTCAGGGCGCGCACCCTGCCTTCGTTGCGGGTGCGGCGTGCTTCTATTCCCTGGCGGATCCATTTCTCTTCCTGGGCCAGCATTTTATCAAAGGTCGCGTTTTGGTTTGTCTCGGCGTCGAGCATGGCTTCTTTGCGCTGGAGGAAGGTGGTGTAACCACAGTCCCAATCGAACAATCTACCCCGGTCCAGTTCGATGATGCGGTTTGCCAGTTTTTGTAGAAAGGTCCGGTCGTGAGTCACAAAAAGGAGTGTGCCACCCCAACGTACCAGAAAATTTTCCAGCCATTGGATCGATTCAATGTCGAGGTGATTGGTCGGCTCATCCAGCAGCAGCAGGTCGGGATTCCTCGCCAATCCGCGCGCCAACAGCACCCGGCGTTTCAAACCGGCTGAAAGTGTTTCAAACTGAGCCTGGGGGTCGAGCTGCATGCGGGAGATGACCTGATCTACCTGGAGCTGCCGCTGCCAGAGATCTTCGCTGCCGAATTTGACCGCGGTGGTCGGCTCCTGCCCGCTGGCGACAACCTCAGCGATTGTCCCGCTGAGTTCCAGGGGAACTTCCTGCGGCAGATAGGCCACGCGCAGATTCTGCTGGCGGGCGATGACACCGCTCTCGGGACTCAAGTCTCCATTGACCAGCTTGAGCAAAGTGGTCTTCCCCATGCCGTTGCGGCCTAATAGACCAATCCAATCACCGCGTTCGATTTGAAGGTTGATGTTTTCCAGGAGCAGCGGCCCGCCGAACCCCAGGTTTACCTCTTGCATGCTGATGAGTGCCATAAATAGTTTATTCCCTTTGCAGAGAATAATATACTACGAAAGAGGGGGCTTGTGAGGAATTTGTCAGTAGTAAATCATCTTCTGCATCCAGCTGGCGATATTCCAGGAGCTCAAAACTTCCTGACCCGCGTCTGAAATTTTCGGGTACAATGTGAATCCGGGAAGCCAGTAAGAGATGAAATTCACGCCAAAAATTAACATTCGACAGATCTACAATCGTTTCGATGCGCCGGTGACCGCGGTGGATTGCGGCCGGATGTGCGCCCCGCACAACCCAAACGGCAAGCCTTTCTGCTGTGACATCTGCGAGGCTGTGCCGGCGGCATATCATCAGGAATGGGATTATCTGCGAGAGCACACCAGTCTGTGGCACGTGTGGCGCGGGGATGAATGCGCCGGATGTTCAGAGGTGCCCAGGGATCTGCTGCAAGAAACCCCGGAACACATGACACTGCTGGCCTGCCAGGGACCAGAGCATTGCCAGCGCAAATTCCGGGCGTTGAGCTGCCGGCAATTCCCATTTTATCCGTATGTGTCCTCCGATTACCGTTTTCTGGGACTATCCTACGCCTGGCAGTTTGAGTCATCTTGCTGGGTGATCAGCAATCTGGAACTGGTGTCGGAGGTTTACCGGCGCGAGTTTGTCGCGGTATATGACGAGATCTTTGCCTTGTGGCAGGAGGAATTTGACAGCTACGCGGTTTATTCAGAAGAAGCGCGGGCGTATTTCGCCGCCCGCAAGCGGCGCCTGCCACTGCTACACCGGAATGGTGGTTTTTATCTGATCAGCCCGGGCAGCGAACGGATGCGCCGGTTTTTACCAAAATACCTGCGGCGATTTGGCGTATACCAGCAAAGCTAAACGAAACGATTCTTCCGTCTGGTTTTCTTTTTATTTATTTCCTTCAACGCCTCTGTTACGCCAAGATTGAAAATGGTATTATATCCTTCTCAACAAATGGAGGATGAACTTGATCAACCTGAAAAAAATCTATGTAGAATTTCCCCAGAGGTTCTGGGTGGTGGTGGCGGTTTCCTTTATTGATCGCGTAGGGGGGACGCTGCTCTTCCCGTTTTTCTCGTTGTACATCACGCAGAAGTTTGGGGTTGGCATGACCCAGGCCGGGTTGGTGCTGGGGTTGTTTTCTATCTTTGGCCTGTTTGGCGGGATGATCGGCGGCGCACTGACGGATAAATTTGGCCGGCGCAGGCTGATCATTTTTGGCCTGGTATTCAGCGCGGTCAGCACGCTTTCCCTGGGAATGATTAATCAATTTACGGCGTTGATCCCGCTGGCGATGTTGATTGGTTTGCTCTCGGATGTTGCCGGCCCTGCGCACCAGGCGATGATTGCCGATATTCTCCCCGAAAAACAGCGCCAGGAGGGTTTTGGCGTGCTGCGGGTGGTTGGAAACATGGCCTGGATTGTGGGCCCGACCATTGGCGGTTTTGTGGCCAACAAGTCCTTTTTTGCTTTGTTTGTAATCGACGCCGTGGTCAGTTGTCTGGTGGCTGTTTTGTTTTTCCTGTTTATTCCGGAAACCAGGCCGGACGGGTACGGGGAGGAACGGCAAGAGAGTATTCTGACCACTTTTAAGGGGTACCGCGTGGTGGCGCGTGACCTGGCTTTTATGGCGTTTCTGGCGGCAGGTATGCTGATGGGTCTGGTGTACCAGCAACTCTACAATTCACTGTCGGTTTACCTGCGCGACGTTCATAATATTGACCCGCAAGGCTATGGGTTTCTGCTGACAACCAGCGCGATTACGGTGATCCTGTTCCAGTTTTGGGTGACACGGAAGATCAAAACGCGCCCTCCTTTCTTGATGATGGCATTGGGCACGCTTTTTTACGTGTTTGGATTTGGAATGTTCGGTTTTGTTTCGGCTTACTGGATGTTCGCGCTGGCGGTGATTGTCATTACGATTGGTGAGATGATTGTCATGCCGACCACGCAAGCACTGGCAGCAAACTTTGCCCCGGAGGCGATGCGCGGACGGTATATGGCGGTATATGGGTTAACCTGGATGATCCCGGCTACATTTGGGCCGGGCGCGGCTGGTATCATTCTTGATAATTACAACCCTGATCTGTTATGGTATATTGGCGGTGTGCTGTGCATCATCTCCGCGTTGAGTTTCTACGCGCTTCACCTGCGATTGGGCCAGCAGCACCGGTTTTTGCCCGAAACACCGGAGCGGGAACCGGCTTCATCATCATGACCAGGTTATATTAATGGGTCAAAATAGCCTTTACACGATTTCTCAGCGGCGGAAAGAGTCTTTTTTGCTACAATAGAAGTGCATCTTCAAAGCAATAGGACATTCAGCAAAATTATTTAATTCAACCCTTTTCAGGAGATTTGGATATGCCGGATCGGTATCGCTCGCCGAAAATATACGCGATCATTTTTGGGGTTTTGCTTTTCACAGTCTTGTTGATGGTGATGTGTTTTCTTTCTGAAACTGTCAAGACTGTAGGCGCTCCTTTTCTATTTCTGCCGGAAAAACTGGGCTTGATTGAGATGGCTTCAAGAGAACAAGTGGTTGAAATAGAGATGTCTTCTGGCTCAACCGTGCTGGACTTCTTGCGTTCAGGCAAATACGCGGTTTACACCAAAGATTATGACCTGCTGGTGATTTCGGACAGCTTGCGTGAGGTAAGTAAAAACATTACGGATGCTGAAGATGTAAATGCATGGTTGACAGTCAGATCTGTGGACACGGACAAAGCTGTACCGATTGGGTTTATTTACAGGGGGTTGATGCCCTTTGATTCTCCACTTGCACAGGGCAGACCGGTTTTGAATTTTGAGATTACAGCTCCTGGAAAATACGAGTTGAAGTATTCTTCACGGAAAGCGGTGATGTATGTTTTGCCAGATTACACATCCGGAAAAGAAAGTCGGATTTACCTGATTTACCTGGTTGAAACCGCAATTTTGCTGGTTCCGGTTTGGAAGCTTTATTCTGTCTTTTCGCGGCGCAGGAAAGCAAAGGAACGGGAAATTCAGGATCTGAAACATATCCGCGGAGAAGGTTTTTGGGAACGCGAATTTAAGAAAAAGGAAAAAGAAAAGGACACCGGACGCTCAACGCCGCGGTTCAGGTAGCCTGGCTGCTGGAACAGTGGGCCAGAAAAAACATACTGGTTCTGGCAGTTAGGACAAATAGTTCATGTATATATTGAAGAAAGTGGCTGTTTGCGGCCACTTTCTGTTTTTGCAGGAGATTGTACGAAAGCGGTCAATATACACCAATCACGGTTTGTATAAGCTATTTTTGATCCAAACAGGTGAAATGTGATCTGGAATCTATTAGAATGATTGGTGGTAGTGAAATTTAAAACAAACTAAACAAGATAAAAATCTTTGATATTGAGTAACAAAGTAACTGAAAAAGATTAAGCAGGAAAAGGTTGTGTAAAGGAGGAACTGGATGAGCAAGTATACAGCAGTAGTAATTGGCGCAGGTCCGGCAGGCCATACCGCGGCAGTCCGGATTTCACAAATGGGAGGCAAAGTCGCGGTAGTAGAGCGCGATTATATTGGGGGGATTTGTACAAACTGGGGTTGTACACCGAGTAAATCGATGATCGAGTCCGCTAAAGTCGCTCGCGGTATCAAAGAAAGCGAAAAATATGGTATCAATGTTCCCGACTTTTCGATTGATTTTAAGCGTGTCGCCGCCCGGCGGGACTCAGTCATTTACCATACCCGGGAAGAGATCACGGCACTTTTGAAACATCATGACGTTGATATTTACTATGGTGAAGCAGTGATTGATTCGCCGCACAAGGTGCGTGTAAAGAAAGGAAAATTGGATATCGATGGTGAGACCATGCATTACACCAGCGAAGAAGAAATGGTTCTGGAGACAGACAACATCGTGGTCGCGACTGGTTCCAAACCCATGATCCCCGGCTTTATTGACGAGACTGATCCCTTCATTGTCAGTTCCAATCGCCTGATCACGATTCAAAAACTGCCTGAAAAACTCACCATTGTGGGGGGCGGCGTGATCGGCCTTGAATTCGCAACCATTTTCTCCAATATGGGAAGTAAAGTCACCATCGTTGAATTCCTGGATAGGGTTCTGGCTCAGATGGATCCGGAGATTTCAGAAGAGATAACCCGCCAGATGGAAGCCAATGGCGTAAGAGTGCTGACATCCCATAAAGTGATTTCTGTCAAAGATGGGGTCCTGCGGGCCGAGAACCAGAAAACCAAAGAGATGGTGGATATCCAATGTAATTTAACATTGATCGCTATCGGGCGTCTGGCTGTGGTTCATGAAGCGGATTACACACGTCTTGGGATTGAGTTTACCCGCCGGGGCGTGGGCGTGAATGATTATATGCAGACCAATGTCCCCGGAATTTGGGCGGTTGGTGACGCGACCGGGAAATCGATCCTGGCGCATGTGGGCATCCAGCAGGGTATTGTCTGCGCGGAGAACCTGATGAATCTGCACAAAGGTGAGGCATCCGAATTGCGCAAGATGGATTATGATGTGATTCCCGCGGTGATTTACACCATTCCGGAGGTGGTTGGAGTTGGCTCTGTTCCTCAAGATCTGACCGGCGTAACAGTCCATAAAGTACCTTTCTCCGCGAATTTGCGGGCGAGCATTGAAGATTACCAGGATGGATTTATCAAGGTCTGGATAAAGGATTATCGAATGATCGCGGCGCAGGCTGTTGGCCATAATGTTTCGGAGATTATGCAGGAATTTGCCAATATGATCGCTTTGAAAACAGATGTTCGCGATGTGGCGCAGATTATCCATGCCCATCCAACCTATGCGGAGATATCCCGTACGGTGCTTGAACTGGCTTTAGATAAAGCGATTGATTATTACGTCTGATTGTTATAATTTGGAAAGTTGGAAAGACCAGGAATTGTAACTCCTGGTCTTTTTTGCCTTTTCAGATGTATTTTAGGTGTATTTTGGGGGTATTTTTAGACAAAATATTAGAAATTGGCTTGCAAACCCCTGAAAGATGGGGATATAATAGGGAACATTAATAGTAAGACAATGTCCCGGATAAGCCCTTATCCAATAATTGTAAAACGTTCATAGATCCTGTTAAATTTTGACAGGCTGACGGTTTTGATTTTTATACCGTGTCTGGATCTCAATTTATTATTCTTAATTTCTGAATAGGAAAAATACTTTTACTGGCACTTGATATTTCATAGAAGCCAACGGAATTAACTTAAAATTTATTGAATTAGAAGGAGGTGGTGCCTGAGTTATAGAAAAAGTTTAATATAAGAAGTGTTGTTGTAACAATTTGATCTATTAAGGAGAATAGAAGAATGAAATCTAAAACTTTATACACACTAATCGCCGTTTTGGTTTTGGCAAGCATGGCATTGGCTGCATGCGCGCCCGCAGCGCCGGCTCCTGCAGTTGAAGAGCCTGTTGCTGAAGAACCCATGGAAGAAGAACCTGCAGCCGAAGAACCGATGGCAGAAGAACCCGCTGGTATTCCCGACAGAGAATTTCTGTGGACACAGCCATTGCGTGAAGCAGTCGCCGCTGCAATTGATCGCGAAGTGATTGTTGACCGTGTCTTTGAAGGACGTAATGTCCCCGCCTACCACATGGTTCCAGTTGGTTATCCCTATGCTACAGAACCGTTCCTGGATAAATTTGGAACCCGCGATCTGGATATGGCCATTGAGCTTGTTAAAAGTGAAGGCTATACGGAAGATATGCCATTTGAGTTTGTCTTGTGGTATCCGCCAGAACACTATGGCACGACCACCGCTGACGTCATGCAGGTTATTAAGGAACAGCTTGAAGAGACTGGCGTAATGAAAGTCGAACTCAAGAGCATGAACTGGGCAGAATATGTTGATGGCTTTGTCGCTGGCGAACTGCCTTTCTTCATCCTGGGCTGGTTCCCGGATTTTGCTGACCCCGAAAACTGGCTTTCCCCGTTCGCTTCCTGTCTGCAATCCCCGGATAACGGCGTTTTCTACTGCAACGAGGAAATGGATGCGCTGCTTCTTGCTGCAGCTTCTTCCGCTGATCCTGCCGAGCGCGAGGATCTCTACAACCAGATTGGCGAGCTGTACGCTGAAGATGTCCCGACTCTCCCATTGTTCTGGGAACCGGAATTTGTATCTTACCGGGATGGCGTGGAAGGTGTGGTTGTTGGCCCACCATTTGAATTCAACTACAACGTTCTTTCCTTTGGCGCTGACGCGCAGCCTGCTGCTGGCAACACTGATACCATCATCATTGGTACAACTGACGAAGTTAACAGCCTGGATGCCCAGGACGCTTACGCGACACATGACTGGGAAATCATCAAGAATACCGGTATGGCGCTGTTGTCCTACACTCCCGGAACCTCGGAACTCGTTCCTGGCGCAGCTGCTGAATTTCCGCAAGTCAGTGAAGACGGCCTGACTTACACTTTCAAACTTAAAGAAGGTCTGAAATTTGCTGATGGCACAGCTGTGACTGCTCAAACATACGTGGATTCCTGGAACCGCCTGAACACACTTGAAGGCCAGGTTTCTGGCTTGATCCAGCTGTATGTTGAAAGCGTGGAAGCAGTTGATGATTTGACAGTTGCCTACAACTTGAAAGCGACCTTTGGCTTCTTCCCGGCACTGGCAGCCACTGCTCCGTTTGTGGTTTCCAATCCTGCCGAATTCGCGGCAGACGCGATCAACCAATTCCCAGAAAAACTGGATGGAATTGGCGCATATCGGATGGTCTCGTTTGAACCCGGACAACAGATGGTGCTCGAAGCTAACCCCGAATATCTGGGTGAAGCTCCTGCCATCAAGACTGTCATTGTCCGCTACTTCGCGGATCCAACCACCATGTCCAACGCGATTGAAAAGGGCGAGATTGACGTCGCCTGGCGGACCTTAGGACCTGTGGAAGCGATTCGTCTGCAGAGTGTGGATGCCGTAACAGTTGATAAAGTGGACGCGCCTGCATTACGCTACATGGTCTTCAACCACCAGTTCCCTTATGGTGAGTAGACACTCAATAGATCTCGCTTGATGGTTTCAGTTTGTCTGAATTTGTTCGCAGATGATGTAAAATGAAACCAGTGATCCAAAAGATGTATTAGGGATTGGGGGCGAGGGAAACCTTGCCCCCAATTCATTATTTTTTTCAGTAATTGGAGTTATATACATGTCGGCTTCTTTACGAAGGTTTATTATTACCCGCTTGTTATTAACGATTCCCATGGTGCTGATTCTTGTGACGATGATTTTCTTCATTATGAGAATTCTTCCGGGGGATCCAATTCGCTCCCAGCTGGGTCCGAGAGTGAGCGCAGAACAGGCAGATGCGCTCCGTGAACGGCTGGGTTTGAACCGTCCGCTGCATGTGCAGTATTTTGATTTCCTTTGGGATATGGTGACGCTTAACTTTGGCAACGCGCTTACCCAAGGTGAACGTCCTATTCGAGATGAGTTGGGGGAACGTCTTCCCGCAACCATTGAATTGACAATTCCCGCGATCACCCTGACAGCCCTGATCGGAATTTTTTCTGGTGCCTATGCTGCCAAAAATCGCAAGAAACCAGTTGACTACATCATTCGCCTGTTGAGCATTGCGGTTTATTCTATTCCGGTCTTTTTCATGGGGCTATTATTTCAAATTCTTTTCTCGGTGCGGATACCGATTTTTCCACTTGCCGGTCGGATGGACACGCTTTTGCTGACAAATTTTGATTCTCGAACAAATTTCTATGTGTTAGACGCGCTCCTGACTCAAAACTGGCCGGCTTTTGGTTCAGCTTTGCTGCATCTGGTGCTGCCTTCGGTGACATTGGGACTTGCCCTGACAGGTGTGTTTGTTCGCCTGACCCGGGTAAATATGATTGAAATGCTTCAATCAGACTTTATTACGGCTGGAAGGGCGCGCGGGTTGCCAGAAAACAGATTGGCCTATAAACACGCGCTGAGAAACACATTCATCCCGATCCTGACTCTGCTGGGGTTGCAGTTTGCAATTTTGCTGGCTGGGGCAGTCCTGACGGAGACAACCTTCTCCTGGCCCGGAGTGGGACGGTATCTGGTGGAACGTATCCAGCTCCGGGATTATACAGCGGTGCAGGCGACGATCGGTGTTTTTGCGATGTTTGTGGCATTCGTCAGCTTATTAATGGACATTTTTTACGCGTTCATTGATCCGCGCATCCGTTATTAAGAACATTGTGTAAGATTTGAGAGATTATTTATGGAACCTGAAAAGAATATTACATCACCATCTGAGGAAGTGCCTGAATGGATGCTGGATCTGGACCGCGTAGGTTTTGTTCGACGCTTGTTTCTGGCGCGAAAATGGTATGGTGGGGACTGGTGGTTTGTTGCGATCAGTGGTGTGTTGCTGCTTTTTATTATATTTGTGGGGGTCTTTCCACAATGGTTTGCCCCTTATGATCCCAGGGCGGAGGTTGGGCCTTCGCTGCTTGAACCCGGCCAGGCGCCTTCTGAATATGTTCTGGTATCACAGGTTGAACAGGGAGAAATTGATCTGGTCGATATCGCTGATAGAACGAACAATATCGGTTTTATTATTGGCAGTCCTGCCAGCCAGGCCCTGCGTGAATCTTTAAATGATTTGAACGCTGAAGCGCCAGAAGGAGTGCGTTACCAGCCCCGGCAGCGCCGCTACGAAACCCTGGAAGAAGGTCTGGAGGCATTGGCTGCCGGTGATATCGATGGCTTTGTGGTGGCGCCTGACGCGCTTGGAGATTCGCTGGACGCGTTTCCTGCGCTGCAGGTTGCTGGAACACTTCGGGAAGAAGGCAGTTCCGGATTCATAATGGGAACCAACCAGATCGGGCAGGATGTTTTCAGCCGGATCATTTGGGGAACGCGGATTGCCTTGATTGTGGGCATCAGTTCTGCGTTGGCTTCGTTTGTTTTTGGCGTTCCTTTGGGTCTTTTGAGTGGTTTCGTTGGCGGGCCTTTTGACCGTATATTGACGCTGTTGATGGACAGTATGTACTCTTTTCCCGGGTTGATTCTGGCAATTTCAATTGCGGCTGTTCTGGGGCCAGGTATCGGGAATATTATTGTTTCCATCGCTGTGCTTTATGTGCCGACTTATTTCAGGATTGTGCGCGGGCAAACCCTTCAGGTAAAGGAAGAGCTATATGTTGAAGCGGCACGCAGCCTGGGAACAAGCTGGTTTACGATTTTGACAAAATATATTTTCCCGAATGTGATCCCTTCTGTGGTGATTATCTTTTCGGTAAATGTTGGCGATGCGATTTTGACTGAAGCGGGATTGAGCTTCCTGGGTTTTGGTTTGCCGCCAGATACACCGGACTGGGGTATTGACCTGGCTCGCGGACAGGATTATCTGCGCCGTGCCTGGTGGTTGATCACTTATCCTGGTTTGATGGTGACGATGGTCACGCTTTCCTTCAGTATGTTGGGTGAAAGCCTTTCCGAAATTCTTAATCCTCGTCTTGCGGAGCGGTAGGCTTATGAATAATAAAGAAGTATTGATGCAGGTGAAAGACCTGTCTGTTACATACGAAACCCGGCTCGGCCCGGTGAGTGCTGTAGATGGGGTTTCATTTGAGATTTATCGTGGCGAAATTCTGGGTCTGGTGGGAGAGAGCGGTTGTGGCAAGAGCACAATGGGCAAAGCCCTGATGCGTTTGATCCAGCCGCCAGGATGGATCAGCGGCGGTCAGCTCATTTTTGAAGGTGAAGATATCATGACCTACGATGAGGACCAGATGCGGGATTTCCGTGGACGGAAGATCAGTATGATCTTCCAGGATCCCATGACTTCGCTGAACCCAGTTCAGCGGGTAGATGAGCACATTGTGGAAGCGATTCAGGTTCATGAGCCAAAAACAACTAAAGAAAACGCGCTTGAGCGCGCCAAAACCCTGGTGCAAAGGTTAGGTATTCAGAAACGGCGTATGGCGAGTTACCCGCACCAACTTTCGGGTGGCATGCGCCAGCGTGTAATGGTTGGACTGGGTCTGGTGTTGAATGCCAACCTGATCGTGGCGGATGAGGCGACCACCTCTCTGGATGTTATCGTGGAAGCGAAATTAGCAGATCAGTTAAAAGAGATCCGTGATGACTTTGGGGCGACTTTACTGGTGATCACCCACAACATCGCGCTGGTCGCAGAGCTTTCTGACCGGGTGGCGGTGATGTACGCCGGTCATGTCGCTGAACTTGGGCCGGTTGAAGAGATTTTTGACCACCCCCTCCATCCTTATACCAGTGGGTTGCTCCAGTCGGTCCCCAATATCAAACTGGATGAGCGGGAGGAGCTTTACAAAATGGGTGGAGAACCGCCTAACCTGACCCATCCCCCCAAGGGATGCCGGTTCCATCCACGCTGTCCACAAGCGATGCCGGTTTGTGAAAAATATGAACCGGAATTTCAGGAGGCTGCTCCTGGTCGATTTGTAAAATGCTGGTTGTATCAGGATCACCCCGAGAAAGAATCTGCGACAATTGAGGTGGCTGGATGAGTGAGACAACTTTCAACAACCAAAATGAATATCTGGTTGAGGTTAAGGATCTGAAAAAGTGGTTTCCGGTCCAGACGAATTTTATCGATCAGATTTTTGCAAAACAGCTGGAGTATGTGCGCGCAGTGGATGGCGTAAGCTTCAAGATCCGAAGGGGAGAAGTTTTGGGCCTGGCTGGTGAGAGTGGTAGTGGCAAGACTACCATCGGCCGGGTAACAATTGGGCTTGAGGAAAAAACGGATGGGGAAGTGTATTTTGATGGGATGGATCTTTCTGCTTTGGGGCGAGAAGATCTTCGCAAGCTGCGTCGCCGCATGCAGGTGATCTTCCAGGATCCGCTGGCTTCGCTTAATCCCCGAATGTCACTGGGTGAGGCTGTCATGCAGGGTCTTAAAATCCATTACCCTGAGACTTCCGATCAACACCGGGATATCGCGCTGGAAATGATGGAAAAAGTAGGCTTAACACCGGCCAGATTCTATTTCAACAAGTTTCCTCATCAAATTTCAGGTGGACAGCGCCAGCGGGTGGTGATCGCACGCGCGTTGATCACCAAGCCGGATCTTATCCTGGCTGATGAACCAATCGCGATGGCAGATGTCAGTGTGCGGGCATTGCTGTTGGATTTGATGATCCAATTGAAAAAAGAGTTTAACCTGACTTATCTGTTTATCACACATGACCTGGCAACTGCCAAATATATATGTGATCAAATCGGTATTCTCTATTTGGGCAGGATTGCGGAAATTGGTGATTTACGCGATGTTTATTCCCTGCCGCTGCACCCTTATACACAGGCGCTGCTGGCTGCGGTTCCGGTGCCCGATCCGCATGAACGGCGCACCAAACTTATGCCGAGAGGGGAAATTCCAAACCCGATCCACCCGCCTTCGGGCTGCCGATTCCACCCGCGCTGCCCGTACGCGAAAGAAATTTGTTCTCAGGAAGAACCCCAATTACGGGAGCTGATGCCGGGACATCAGGTAGCCTGTCATTTTGCGGAAGATTTTATGAAATAAAAATGGATGGCTTTGTACATCCGGGAGAAAATTAGAATTACTATGAGCTGGCTAAATATACATTGGCTGGCTCATTTTCTTTTGAAAACTAACTCTTAACCTCTGGTCTTGTAAGGTGTATACTCAATTAGATCTTGTTAGCAGGAGGCTACTATGAAAATTCGAGAATATGTGACCGTTGAAGAAGTGAAACGGGTTTGCGAGGAGCTGGGTTTACGGGATTGGACTGCGCTCTCAAATAACGATGTGACGATTGAAGAAGCGCGCATTATCCTTACGGCGCTTAAGGTTAAAGATATGGAGGTTCGAGAAGAAGATTTCCTCCAAGGATTGAAAGTAGAGCTCGAGCACGGGCGGATTTTCCCGGATGCCAATGTTACGAACAATCATCCTATATTGACGGGCAAGATCGTGCTGGCACACTTTAAAGAAATGTTGGATTATTATATGCGATTGGAAGTTGTAGAATTAGAAGGTGATTTGCTGAAAGCGATTATCCGTAAGGACCCAGAGAAAGTTAAGACAGTAAATATGAAACTTGTCGAAGCCAGACAGATTTTGAGTGAATCCGAAAAGGAACAGCTGGAGTCGTAGGGTTAACATCGTAAGGTTAACCACTTGACGACGACTTCCAGGTTCTTTATACTGTGAGTGAAGTGACTTGCAGAATACCATCATTCACGGTAATGCTGTAGGGTGAGATACAGCCGCATTTTTGAATACAAGGTAAAGCCGTTCGCTTTTTCGCGAGCGGCTTTTTTATCTCTACGGGCTGATTTGCAGGATCAAAACTTTGTTCAAGGAGGAGCAAATGACAGATCATGTTAAATATTACGCGATGGGATGGGTGCCGGATTATCCTGATTTTCGGGATTATTCAGTTGAGACGGACCAGGTGGCTCTCAGTTTACAGCAGGTTGGGCAAACCGCTTCCATCAAAGAGATGCTGTCTGAAGTGGGGGTTTTGGAACCTTCGAAGTTGAGCATTCCCGATCGTCAGGATTTGCGGGAAATGTTTTCGGAAATTGAAGACCAGGAAGCGTTGGGATCCTGCACGGCACAGGCTGGGGCCGGTCTGGTTGAATATTTTGAGCGGCGGGCATCAGGAAGGCATATCGACGCTTCGCGGTTATTCCTTTACAAAGTGACCCGCAACCTATTGGGTTGGAGCGGAGATCGAGGAGCTTACCTGCGCACAACCATGGGGGCCATGCGATTATTTGGAATGCCGCCAGAGGAGTATTGGCCTTATGACATAAAGGAATTTGATCATGAACCGCCGGCTTTCTGTTATGCCTTTGCGCAAAACTTTCGGACCATACAGTATTACCGGTTGGATTTGCCGCTGACAACGACAAAAGCTTTGTTAAACAGAATCAAGGCGTATCTAGCTGCAGGACTGCCTTCTATGTTTGGTTTTACGGTGTACAGCTCTATCGACCAGGCCATGGAGACTGGAAAAATCCCATTTCCCTCTACCGGGGAACGGGTTCGGGGAGGGCACGCGGTGGTAGTGGTAGGATTTGATGATCGTATGAAAATCAATAATGAATTTCCTGGCAGCAACGCGACGAAGGGCGCGCTCCTGATCCGGAATTCGTGGGGGAAGGGCTGGGGAGAAAAGGGATATGGATGGCTGCCATACGAGTATGTTTTAAGCGGTCTGGCGGTGGATTGGTGGTCTGTTTTGCGAAATGAGTGGATTGAGTTGGGTAATTTCGGCCTGTAAATAGGACAAGATGTGGCGGAATTACCCGGTGATCTGCTACAATAAATTTGTACGACTGATAAATAACAACTATCTCAATGCATGTTTAAGGAGGTAATTCAGCGATGCGTGAATTTAACACCAAAGACTCGATCAAACGAGTTCGCTATTTTGATGGACAGATGGTCACCGCGCAGGACCTGGCGGCTGAACAGGAGTATTTTTTGAGAAAAATGCGCCGCCATAACCGGAATTTACATGGTTCGGGAATTGTGGCTGGACTGGAAGTTGCTTTCCGGGGAGAATTAATTTTGGTGAGTCCTGGCTACGCTCTGGATTGTGTGGGCGACGAGATTTTTGTGGAGTCAACGGTTGAACTTCATTGGCCTGTGGATCAGGAACCATGTTATCTGATATTGCGTTACGTGGAGCGCGCCAGAGATCGTGTTCCGGTACCTTTTGGGGATCAGGAAAAGTTTGAAAATTCACGAATCGAGGAGGGGTTTGAATTAATCTTTACGACTGAAGAGACCTGGAAAGAGCATGAAGAAGAGGGAAGCTGCTGGACGCCGCGTGGAAAGCGGCATGGGATTCCTCTGGCTAAGCTTGTTTTCAAAAAGGATCATTGGGAAGTGGATGATTCATTTTTGCGCCCCGTTGTTCGCTAGAAGGTATAATAGCTTTAGGTGATACGTGGTTTCTCGAAGTTGTCATAAGATTGGAAATAATGAGTTGATGGAGGTCAAATGTGAATACTGTCAGACACATTTTGCAGATAAAAGGCTTTGATGTATGGGCAATTTCACCGAATGCCACAGTATTTGAGGCGCTTCGAATGATGGCAGATAAAGATGTTGGCGCGCTGCTTGTGATGCAAGGTGAAAAGCTGCTGGGGATTATTTCTGAAAGGGATTATGCCCGAAAGATCGTTCTGCAAGGCAAAGCATCAAAAGATACGCTGGTCAGGGATATTATGACGGAGAAGGTGTTCAGTGTTCACCCGGAACAAACTGCGCATGAAGTGATGACTTTGATGACTGAGAAGCGGGTGAGGCATTTGCCGGTAGTGGAAAATGAGCGTGTGATTGGAATGATCTCCATTGGGGATGTGCTGCGTAATGTGATCTACCAGCAGAGACAAACCATCCGCAGCCTGGAAGATCTGATTTTGTCTATCGGAAAGTAAACGTTCTGTTTTCCTGATTTGGATTAAAAAGTTATCGAGTAAGAAAGTCGATAACTTTTTAATTTAAAAAGATTGCGAGTTGGTTTCACTTACCTGATAAAATGGTATGAATCTGAGTAAGAAAATGGATGTGTGAGGAATGTCATATTTTGTTGGTATCGATTTGGGCACAACGAATATTAAGGCGGTTGTTTATGATTCGGGTGCTGGAAGGGTGGTAGATATTGCCTCGAGGGCAACCCCCACCCACCATCCGAAATCAGGATGGAGCGAGCATGATCCAGAGGAAATGTGGCGGGCGGTGGCTTTCTGCCTGCGCGCGGTGATTAAAGGCCGGCAAATCGCGGGAGTGGGGATCAGCAGTATGGCTGAAGCCGGGGTCGCGATGGATGGAGATATGAATCCGCTGTATCCCATCATTGCCTGGTTCGACCGCCGCACTGAAGGGCAGGCAGCCTGGTGGGAAGCGCAGCTCACGCTGGATGAGATGCACGCCATCAGCGGCCAGCGCGTCAGCACATCATTTGGAGTCACAAAGTGGATGTGGATCCGCGATAACCTGCCAGACGCGGCAGGACGGCTGAAGAAGTGGTTGTCTTTACCGGATTACATTCTCTGGCGGTTGACGGGTGAATTGGCAACGGATTATACAATTGCTTCGCGGACGTTACTCTTTAATCAGGCAAGTCGTGATTGGTCTGAGCAGATGTTGGGACTGGCTGAACTGAAAAAAGATCAACTGCCGCCGGTTTTCCCCGGTGGTACAGTGGTTGGAAAGGTGTCCGCGCTGGCGCATGAAACGACCGGACTTCCGGAGGGAACTCCCTGTGTGCTTGGGGGGCAGGACCATTTATGCGGCGCTTTAGCGGCTGGCCTCTACCGGCCGGGGATGGTGATTGATTCAAGTGGGACGGCGCAGGCAGTGTTGATGCTGCTGCCGGAATTTATGACCAGTTTGAAAATGGCGGAACAAACTTATGCCTGTTACGCGTCTGTTTTACCGGGTTATTATACGCTTAAGGGCGGTTTGAAAGCTGCGGGTGGGGGGATCGCATGGGTCGCGAAGCAGTTGTCCGGGCTGATGCCTGAGTCGAACCGGCTGCCCTATGAGCAGCTGGAAGCGCTCGCGAGGAATGGTGTGGGAAAAAGTGCCGGCCCGGTGTGGCTGCCGCATTTGAATGGCGCCGGGTCGCCGGAAGGCGATCGCGACAGCATGGGGGCGATGGTCGGTGTGAATTTAAATCATGATCAGGGGGATATCTTCCGCGGTTTTTTAGAATCTCTGGCATTTTGCTTAAGGAAGAATATTGAGGAAATGTCGGCGATCAGCGGACAAACCGTAAACCAGCTGGTGCTGGTGGGTGGCGGCGCTCGTCTGGGACTGCTTTCACAATTAAAATCAGATGTTCTGGGGATTCCGGTCCAGATCCCGGAATTGCCGGAAGCCAGCGCAACCGGCGCGGCGCTTTTGGCAGGGATCGGCACAGGGAATTTTGCCAGCCCGGTTGAAGCGGTGGAATCATTACGTTATGAGAAACGGAATCTCGAACCAGAACAGAACCGGATGAAATGGTATGATGATTTATATCGAAGGGTTTATCATCCGCTGTTTGAAACATTGCGGCAGACAAATCATGTATTGAAAACCATCCAATTGCGCGTTGAACCGGATGATGATGCCTGATAGATTGGTTGTAATCAGGAAGATTTACAAAGTGATCTGTGGTGCGTTATCGGGTAGAAATCAATCTGGCTGAATTTGCCCTTTCAAGATCATCATCGTATAATCAATGTGGATTTACTGACCTGGTTTGAATAGGAGGCGGATATGTCTGGACCACGAGTAGTGCAAGCGCCGCGAGGAACGAATCTTACCTGCAAATCCTGGCTGATTGAAGCGCCTTATCGTATGATCCAAAACAACCTGGATCCGGATGTTGCCCAAAGACCTGATGAGCTGGTGGTATATGGAGGGCGTGGTCAGGCCGCTCGCGATTGGGAATCATTTGACGCGATTCTGGAAACGCTTAAGAATATGGAGACCGATGAAACTCTGCTGGTTCAATCTGGTAAGCCAGTCGGTGTATTTAAGACCCATGAAGATGCTCCAAAAGTGTTGATTGCCAATTCAAACCTGGTGCCACACTGGGCCACTCAGGAACATTTTGATGAGCTTGTCGGAAAAGGCCTGATGATGTTTGGCCAAATGACAGCCGGGTCGTGGATTTACATTGGCACCCAGGGTATCCTTCAGGGAACATATGAAACCATGGCGGCACTGGCGGCTCAACATGGGTGGGATTCCCTGAAAGGAAAATTTGTGTTGACGGCGGGCCTCGGCGCAATGAGCGGCGCGCAGCCTTTGGCGATCACCATGAATGAAGGGGTTGGCTTGATTGTAGAGGTGGATAAATCGCGCGCGCAGCGGCAGTTGGAGATTGGCTATCTGGATGTAATTGTTGAAAGTCTGGATGAGGCATTGCGATTGGTGGGCGAAGCGAAACAGGATGGAAATGCGGTTTCCATTGGGCTGATCGGGAACGCGGCAGATGTATATCCTGAATTGGTGCGGAGGGGAATCACCCCCGATATCGTCACTGACCAGACACCGGCACATGATTTTTTGATGTATGTGCCCAGCGGGTTGTCTGTTGAAGAAGCTGAAGTATTACGCAAAACGGATCCAAAGATGTATCAGCGCCGTTCGGTGGACTCGATGACGGTTCATGTTGAGGCGATGCTGACGATGCAGAAACAGGGAGCAGAGGTTTTTGATTATGGGAATAATATCCGGCAGCGCGCATTTGACAATGGCTTGAAGAACGCTTTTGATTTTCCTGGTTTTGTGCCGGCTTATATCCGTCCGTTATTCTGTGAAGGAAAAGGTCCGTTCCGCTGGGTGGCGCTTTCGGGCGATCCGGAAGATATTTATCGCACGGATGAAGCGATCATGGAGTTGTTTCCGGATGATCTTCATTTGCACCGCTGGCTGAAGATGGCCCGTGAGAAGGTGCCGTTTGAAGGGCTTCCTGCGCGAATATGCTGGCTGGGGTATGGTGAACGCGACAAAGCTGGCTTGAAATTTAACGAACTGGTAGAAAATGGAATTGTCAGTGCCCCGATCGTGATTGGACGGGACCATCTGGATTCGGGTTCGGTTGCTTCACCCAACCGGGAGACTGAAGGTATGCGTGACGGCACAGACGCGGTCAGTGATTGGCCAATCCTGAACGCGCTGATCAACGCGGTTGGCGGCGCCACCTGGGTTTCCTTCCACCATGGGGGAGGGGTGGGGATTGGTTTCAGCCAGCACGCTGGTCAGGTCATTGTGGCGGATGGCACTCCGGAAGCGGCAATACGGTTAAAGCGAGTCCTTGTAACAGACCCAGGAATGGGTGTGATTAGGCATGCTGATGCCGGTTATTCTAAGGCTGTTGAAACTGCGAAACGACTTAGCGTTAAGATTCCTATGCTTAAGGACGAAGAAACCGGTGCAGGGTAAAAGAATTTTCTGGTTCGCTATGAGCATCATCGTTGGATTGGCTTTGGGTCTGGCGTATGGGTGGTTGGTTCATCCTTTGTTTTATTCAGAGGTGACCCCGGATCGCTTGCGGGTGGATTATCAGACGGATTATGTGTTGATGGTGGCGGAAGTGTACGCCAGGGATCAGGATATTCGGGAATCGGCAAATCAGCTTGAGGTTTTGGGGAGCCAACCAGTTTTGAGGTATGTCCAACAGGCTATACTGGCGGCGACAGATTTGGGTTACAGCCCGCAGGATATTGAGCTCCTGGCAAAATTGTCGGAAGGAATACAGGCCTGGATCCTTAATCCGGTAGGGGGAGGATCATGAAGCAAGGTCGGGGTCCCTGGTATCTTCTCACCGGGTTAATGATGGGTCTGGTGGTGGGTCTGGGTTATGCCTGGTTTCTGGACCCAATTGAATATTCAAACGCGTCTCCACAATCCTTGAAATCGGAGTACAAGGATGATTATCGCAGTATGATCGCGCTTTCGTATCAGGTGAATGGGGATCTGGGGCGGACTTTAGGACGTTTAACTTTGTTGAAAGATGAGGATATGTCCGAGGTGCTGAATATGCAGGCGCAGCGTATCCTGGCAAGGAGTGGAGACGAGAAACAGGCTCGCGCGCTGGCTGAGCTCGCGGTTGTCCTGAAAGGGGAATCTTTAACAACACTCTCCACCCAGATCGCGAGTAATAACGCGCCTGCTGAGCAACTGCTCACAACACAGGAACCGGCGGCTCCTTCTGGAACAGATATCCCGGATGAAGATACAGACGTGATCGAAACGAAAATTCCTTCAGCAACTCCTCAACCTACCTTTACCCTTCGCCCCTCCGCTTCTCCACTGCCTGGAGTTGATGTGCCATTTGTGTTTGTGAGCGCGGAAGAGATTTGTGATCCTGAACTTCCTGAGGGGTTATTTCAGGTTTATATTCTGGATCGGTCGGGAGAGGGTATGGCGGGGGTGCGTGTGCATGTCACCTGGGATGGCGGAGAGGAATACTTTTATACCGGTCTGTATCCTCAATTCAGCCTGGGCTATGCCGATTATCAAACCAGTGATGGTGTGGCTTACGCTCTCCGCGCTGGTGAGAGTGGGGAAACCGTCAGAGACCTTGCGGCCCCTGCCTGTGGCGAAGAGGATGATGCTTACACCGGTGGGCTATTGTTGAGATTTACAGAGCCATAGGGATTAAAAAGAAAACCCGGCGCTCAACGCCGGGTTTTCCTTTTAACCTTGAGGAGAGAAAAACCTTTCCGCTGTAAAGCAGAAAGGCCAGTTCACGAATAAGAAATTACTGTGTCATCGGGTTGTTATCAGCCCATGTTGAACCCAGGATGACAACAACATCCGCGTACGCATTTGGGTCATAGCGATTGTAAATGTGACTGACAGGAATATCCATTAACTCCGAGAGATATTTGATGGTATAGGGTTTGCCATTGTAGATAATAATGGTTGTAGTATTGTAGATCTGGTCAGCGTTTGTTTCTTCAACAATGTTTAATCCCTGAGAGCGGAAGAAATCGCCGGTAGTTTGTGCTAACCCGGGGTTCTGGGTTCCGTTCTGGATGGAGATGCGGGCTTGCTCGGCCTGCGCCATTTGAGTGGGATCGCTCACCTCTTTGGTGCCCTGGATGGTTGAAATAGGGCTGGCCGATCCACCCGTAGAAAACACCTGGTCCCGGATCATACGGATTTCGTCAGGAATTGGAACAAGGATGGAAAGGCCATCCGGAGAGACGCCTTCTGTTACCACATCGGGTGGAATAATGCGTTGTTTGATGCTTCTCTTATCGAGCGTAATCGCCAGCCTCGCGAGCTGAATAGCTTGAGTGAGATTCATGTTGGTTCGAATACCGCTGGAAATATCGTTGTACAGTCTGGGAGCTTTGGCGACCAGCGTGGGCAACATGTTGAAGGTCGTGATCTGCTCTAAAACAGCCAGGACGACCCGTTGTTGCCGATCAGCTCGATCAAAGTCTCCGCCGTCCGTGTACCGCGCACGGGCATAAGCCAGCGCTGTGGCTCCATCCAGGTTTTGCATACCCTCTGTTAGGATTACAGTATTGGCGGGGCCAATTGGATCAACGGTGATCCTTTCTTCTTTTATGACAATATCCAGCCCGCCAATTTCATCAATGAATTTCACAAAAGCAGCAAAATCGATCTGCGCGTAAAAATCAATATCAACGCCAATGAATTGTTCAACAGTTTGAACGGCGAGAGCGGGCCCGCCCCCTGGAAGGTTGTAAACTTCTCCCAGATAATAGGCGGTATTGATCTTGGCGTGATCAAAGCCAGGAATTGTTACCCACATGTCGCGGGGAATAGAGAGCAAACCGGCGGTATTTGTGACGGGATCTATTGTCGCCAGCATCATAGAGTCGGTACGGGGTGTTTCACCGGCTTCCCAATCACGGTAGTCCAGTCCCATTACCAGAATAGTGACCCGGCTGACACCATCCCACGGTTTAGCTTCAGGGCCTTCCGCGGGTTGCAGGGGTTTGTCCATTGGCATATCCCCGGATGCTGCCATTTCCAATAGATCCTCAGTGGTACTGGCATTTGCGCCTGTTTGAGGCACACCTGGAAGTTTGGTCATTTCCCAGGAACTAACCAGATTCCTGACCAGGTAAAGCGTGAGGATCGCTGTGATGATGGCCACGATTCCAAAGGCAATTAATAGACCTAAAGTCAAACGGTCCATGGATCGCCGTCTTCTTCTTGGGGTTTGAGTTTGTGGAGGGTTTATAGACATAATCTGATTGATTTTACCTGTTACAAAAATCTTATTTCTCATATGGTGATCGATGCAAGAAAAATACCAATGTAGCGCGCTCGCATCTGAGAGACCGGTTTATTGAGAAATTTATTCTACGGGTGGAGGAGGTACGGGGAGATTGTCGACCGTGGTTTCAACCCATTTGTCACCTTCATCGATGAGCATAACGGGAATATCTTCGACGACGGGATATTTCCGGCCGCAATCTGCACATACCAGCCAGCAGTCTTTTACGAACTCAAGATTGCCTTCTTTTCTTTCTTCGCGAACACATACCGGACATCGCAGGATTTCGAGTAGTTCTGAACTAACCATTCTGCCTCCAAGCAGGGTAGAAATATCTTCTTATTGTACCATATCGCAAAAATTTCAAACGTGAGCGAGTAAAAAAAATTAATCCTCGTCCTCTTCGCTGTTTTCCTCTTTTTCGGGGGGCATTCCTTCAGTCCCGGGGCCATATTCATAGATTGCGCGCCAGGGCTCATAATGGGTGAAAAATGTATCTTTCAGAAGGATCTCTTCATCACGATAAACGGTGCGTTGAACGGTGACATCAGCTCCGTCGGCTTCCCAATCCACCTGCTCAACCTCGCCTTTTTCGAGTTCGGGATTTTCTCTGTAAATTGGTTCTGGCGCTTCGACTATATGGGTGGGGCCGGTCGTTTCCCAGTTCACTGTGCGATTATCGGAAGTGGAATAGAATTTCCAAATGATCGTCCGGTAAGTGGGGTTGACGTAAGTTTCCATCAGGAGCCAGTGTTCAGTGTCGTTGGTGAACTTGAAGTCCACTATGGGAACATATACAGTGGCATCCAACCCGGCCAGTCTTGGGTCTACCTGATTCCCT
>ENA-ORXD01000298-ORXD01000298.1-sediment-metagenome-genome-assembly--contig:-NODE-298-length-71499-cov-4.397959_pt1 | contig 71499 bp, 75 predicted proteins | sample MGYA00237862_ERZ511471 | MGnify/ENA metagenome assembly ERZ511471
AACCAAGGTCTTTCCTGCCCAACACACTGGCGCTGCCTCGCGTGGCGATTTCCAGTAGTTGGCGTGCAGTCAATAATGCCGGAGCCTCTTCATTGGACAAAGACGCGCCCATCAATCCTGCCCGCACACGGCCCAACAACATCCCCAGCCGCGCCTCGGCCAGCAAATTCGAGCTGTCATTACTGGCCGAACCATCAACACCCAGGCCAACTTTGACGCCGGCCTTGAGATAATCCGAAATTGGCGCAATCCCGGAGGCCAAACGCATATTCGAGCCAGGACAATGCGCGACTCCACACCCGTGATGGGCATATACCTTGATTTCATCCGAATTAATGTGTACGGAATGCGCGAACCAGACATCATTGCCCACCCAGTTCAGCGATTCCATATAAGCCAGCGGGCGGTATCCAAATTTTTCAAGGCAAAAGACTTCCTCATCTTTGGTTTCGGCGAGATGAGTGTGCAAGAATATGCCATACTGCCGGGCTAAAGCCGCGCTTTCACGCATCAGATCTCCGGTAACACTGAATGGAGAGCAGGGTGCCAGAACAATTTGCAGCATCGAACCAGGATTCGGATCATGGAAGGCCTCAATTAACCGCTGGCTGTCTTTCAGTATGTGTTCTTCTGTATCCACAACGGAATCAGGAGGAAGGCCGCCTTTACTCTGCCCCAGGCTCATCGAACCTCGAGTGGCATGCAGTCGTAAACCCACTTCGCCTGCCGCTTCAATCTCATCATCCAGTTTGGATCCGTTGGGGAACAGATAAAGGTGATCCGCTGCTGTGGTACAACCAGACAGCGCCAACTCTGTCAGCGCTGTCCGCGTGGATATCCGGATATCTTCAGGGGTCATTCCTGCCCAAATCGGGTACAGGGTCTTCAACCAGTTAAACAGGTTGACATCCTGCGCTTCTGGAACGGCTCGAGTCAGGGTCTGGTAAAAATGATGGTGGGTGTTGATCAAACCCGGTAGGACAATATACCCTTCCAGATCTAGAACTTCATCAGCTTCAGCCGGCAAATCCTCGGTTGGACCAACCTGCTCAATGAACCCGTCCCGAGAAAACAAACCACCTCCGGGAATTTCCCGTCGGTGGTCATCCATAGTTACCAATACAGTTGTGTTTTTAATAAGTAAAGTGGACATTTTATTAGAAGATTTGATACTCGCGAAAAGAACCAATCCGATTTCGGATAACTTTTATCCGATCATTTTGCCCAATAAGTAATTACGAGTTTAACAGCAAATCTTCAAATTGTCAATTGTCTGACAACGTGACATTTATCACATGTCAGACAATACAAGCCTTGATGTTTATCCGGCCATCTCCGCGGACCGCAAAGTGTTGCGAAGCAGCATTGCGATCGTCATTGGGCCGACCCCGCCAGGAACAGGGGTAATCGCGCCGGCGACTTCTTTGGCTTCGTCAAATGCCACATCTCCAACCAGGCGGTAGCCACTCTTGCGGCTCGCGTCATCTACACGGTTTGTTCCCACGTCAATCACCACAGCTCCGGGTTTGATCCAGTCACCCTTCACCATTTCAGCCCGCCCGACTGCAGCAACCAGCACATCCGCTTTTTTAACCACTTCAGGCAGATCTTTGGTGCGGGAATGGCAAATGGTTACCGTTGCGTTGGCTTCAACCAGCAGCAATGCGACCGGCATCCCAACAATGTTGGAGCGGCCAAGCACAACCGCCTCAACACCCTCAAGTGTAGGCAGGTTCTTTCTCAACAGGTACATCACACCGTCCGGTGTGCAGGGTACAAAGCGTGGTGTGCGGCCTTTCTGGGCCAGACGACCAATGTTCAATGGGTGGAAACCGTCCACATCCTTCTCAATGCTGATCGCGTTCAGGACTTTTTCCTCATCCAGGCCCTTTGGAAGAGGTAGTTGAACCAGGATCCCATTCACTCTTGGATCCTCGTTAAGGCTCTGAACCAGACCTTCCACCTCTTCCTGCGTGGCAGTTTCCGGAAGCACGTGTCCAAAGGACTGAATCCCAACTTCCTCACAGGCTTTCTGCTTCATCCGAACATACACCTGAGAAGCCGGGTTTTCACCCACCAATACTGTTGCCAGGCCCGGGCGCGATTTTCCAGCCTTTACACGGGCTTCTACACCTGCAGCAACATCCGCTCTTACTTCAGCGGCCGCTGCTTTTCCATCAATAATCTTTGCCGTCATCCATTAAGCTCCTTTAGAATATATGTCACAAACAGTTTTCCAGTGGCTTACCGCCAAACTTCCTATTTTCTCATTATACTCTAACCTGAATATGGATTCTTTTTACAAGGGATGAAGCGGGGTGATTAGATAAATTATGAGCTGACAAATCGTTAGAATATATTTACGGAAAAGCACCGCGTTAGCCTGAAAATCTGCGCCAACAAACTCCAACCCAAATAAAAGCAAATAGGTTCCCCTAAAAATTTGAACGTTTTTTCGATATTTGCATCCATTCAGTCTTTTCAGATAGAATTGATCCTGATCGCTGGTAAATGACATTCAAAACTTCCTTTGGGAAAAACATTTACAGGACTATAATATTCTGGAAATGAGATAAAATAATCCATGTAACATATCATATTTCAAAGTTCAAATACCCAGGAGTGGATCAATGAGCAAGATTTGTGTAGTTGGCACAGGTTATGTGGGGCTTGTAACTGGCACCTGCTTTGCCGACTTAGGCAACGAGGTTGTTTGTCTGGATTTGGATGAGTCAAGAATCAGCAATCTCAATAATGGAAAAATGCCGATCTACGAGCCCGGCCTCGAACAGGTTGTTTCATTAAACAAAAAAGCAGGGCGGCTGACTTTTACCACAGATTACAATCTCGCGCTGGACAAAGCCGATTTTGCTTTTATCGCAGTGGGAACACCATCCGGTGTTGATGGAGAAGCCGATCTACAATTTGTCCGCTCCGCCGCCGAAGCCATTGCCGATATTGTCAACCAACCCATTGTGGTCGTAAACAAATCCACTGTTCCGGTCGGGACAGGGGATTGGGTAGCCGACATCATCAAGAAACGCCGGATTACCATCGGCACGCCTTTAGACTTCAGTGTGGTTTCCAACCCGGAGTTCCTGCGTGAAGGTTCAGCCCTGAACGACTTTATGCAGCCAGATCGGGTTGTACTTGGTTCCACAGACCGGGAAGCGGCCAATAAAGTCGCTCAGTTATACAGCACGCTGCGCTGCCCGATATTGGTAACCGATCTTCGCACTGCCGAAATGATCAAATATGCCTCCAACGCGTTTCTGGCCACCCGAATTTCATTCATCAATGAGATTGCCAATATGTGCGAAGAAATGGGCGCGGATGTCCGGGAAGTCGCTCTCGGGATGGGCTATGATAACCGTATCGGCCACGCTTTTCTGGACGCCGGTTTAGGTTGGGGTGGAAGTTGTTTCCCAAAAGATGTCAAAGCACTGGCTCACATGGCTGTCCTGCATGGCACGCATCCCCAGTTACTGCAGGCGGTCATGGATATTAACCGCAACCAGCGCCGTCGGGTGATTTTCAAATTACGCAAAGCGCTTGGAAACCTGGATGAAAAGGTGATCGGTGTCCTCGGTCTTTCCTTCAAACCCAATACCGATGATATCCGTGAAGCGCCCGCGCTGGAAATTATTCATCTCCTTGAAAATGAAGGAGCCATTGTTCAAGCCTATGACCCACAGGCCATGGAAAACGCTTCTCAGGTGTTCAAGCGGGTCATCATGTGCGATAACCCCTACAAGGTCGCCGAAGGGGCTGACGCCCTTGTCCTGGCTACTGAATGGAACGAGTTCAAACAAATTGACCTGAAACGAATCTATGATCTAATGCGCCAACCGATTATCATGGATGGTCGCAATCTTTGGGATCCCGAAAAAGTGATCTCAATTGGCTTCAAGTATTTCGGTGTGGGTCGGGGATCTTACCCCAACGGAGAGAACAACGTTTGATAGGAATGTAAGAAATATGGAGATCAGGAGAAAGTAAAAGAACCGCATTGTACCAGTGCCCTTGTCACTGGTACAATTTCATTATCTCAAATCAGACTGGGTGTTTATGATGTCAACCAGTAATAGCGAAAATAGAAAATCCACCACCCGCACTTTTCTTCTCAAAAAAAAGGAACATAAGCCCATCACTATGATGACAGCTTATGATTATCCAACCGCCTTATTCGTAGACCAATCCGGGATCGACTCCATCCTTGTCGGAGATTCTCTAGGGATGGTCGTTCTGGGTTATGAAAACACCCTTCCCGTCACCATGGAAGATATGTTACATCATTGCAAGGCAGTTGCCCGTGGAGCCAACAAAGCCCTGTTGATCGGTGACATGCCTTTCATGTCTTACCAGGCTTCGGTAAGCGAAGCGGTCCATAACGCCGGACGATTCCTGCAGGAAGCTGGCATGGACGCGGTCAAACTGGAAGGTGGGCGGGAAAGGTTGGAGGCCGTCCGGGCAATTGTAAACGCCGGCATCCCGGTCATTGGCCATATTGGATTGACTCCGCAAAGCGTGAATGTATTGGGCGGTTTCCGGATACAGGGTAAGACGGCTAAAGCAGCCATTCGCATTTATGAAGACGCTCTGCTGCTTCAGGAAGCCGGTTGTTTCAGCCTCGTATTAGAATCCATTCCCACTCAGCTCGCGGGGCGTATTTCAGCGGATCTGGAAATTCCTACCATCGGGATTGGGGCCGGAGCAGCCTGTGATGGGCAGGTTCTGGTGTTGCACGACTTGCTTGGGCTGTTTGACCGCTTCACACCGCGCTTCGTGAAACAATACGCCAATCTGCATCCTGTCATCCTACAGGCGTTGGAGGAATATAAGCGCGAAGTAGGTCAAAAGTCATTCCCCGCGCCGGAGCACAGCACTTTCATGTCAGATATGGAATGGGAAGGTTTCCTGTCCGCGCTCAGAAATCAGGATCAATGAATGATCCCGTATTGATCCTTGGCTGCGGTGCGATGGCCTGTCTGTTTGCGGCCCGTCTGGCTTTAGCCGGGCAAGAGGTCTGGCTGCTGGACGAATGGGAAGCAGGTATTCAGGAAATCCAGAAGAATGGCATCCACTATCACAGCCAAACTGGACTCAAGCAAGCCACTGTCCACGCTGTTACCGACCCTGCAGACTGCCCCCGTTTCAGAGACGCCCTCATTCTGGTGAAATCCTGGCAAACCGCCACTGCCGCCCGGATGCTAAACACACTCCTCCTGCCTGATGGGATTGCTCTGAGCCTCCAGAATGGGTTGGGAAATTTGGAAATGCTCTCTTCCATTCTGGGACCTGAGCGGGTATCGGCCGGGGTCACAACCTTAGGGGCAACCCTGACAGCCCCCGGCGTGGTACACCTGATGGGTGAAGGGGAAATTGTGATGAGCGATCGTCCAGAGTTGGACCGGATAGCACAGCACTTAACCGCGGCCTCTATTACGCACCGCCATGAAATAGATATCCGTGCTATCCAATGGAGCAAATTGCTGGTCAACGCGGCCATAAACCCCATCACCGCCCTGCTGGGTGTGCCTAACGGTGTATTGCTGGAAAATGCCCCCGCCCAGCTGATCATGCGGCAGGTCCTGGAGGAAGCCCTCCAGATTGCTGAAGCAGAAAATATCACCCTCCCCTTTGCCGATCCATTGGCACATATCAATTCTGTGCTTACAATTACTGCCAAGAACCGTTCTTCCATGCTGCAGGACCTGGCGCGAGGCGCGCCGACCGAAATTAACCAGATCAATGGCGCGTTGGTTTCATTAGGAAACAAGTGGAAGATACCAACCCCGGTCAATCAGACCTTATTATTGTTGATCCTTGCCCGGGTCGTCAGGTAACTGTTTTTACAAATCCTTATCCATTTAAAGAAGGTAAATGATGAAAGTCGTCCATACATTAGCTGAACTTAACATTGCCAGAAAAGAGCTGCCCGAACCCGTTGGCCTGGTTCCGACCATGGGATATCTCCATCAGGGGCATTTATCTCTGGTTCAGGCAGCCCACAAAACCTGTCCTACGGTGGCAGTCAGTATTTTTGTCAACCCAACCCAATTTGCCCCAACCGAAGATCTCGCAAGCTATCCCCGAGATCTGGAAAAAGACCTGCGCCTGTTGGAAGAAGCCGGTGTGGATCTGGTATGGGCTCCAAACGAAAAGACCATCTACCCGGACAATTTTCAGACCTGGGTCACCGTACACGAAGTTACCAGATATCTTGAAGGGTTTCACCGCCCGGAACATTTCCGGGGAGTGACCACCATTGTCGCCAAACTATTTAATGCCGTGCAGCCGCAGCAGGCCTTTTTCGGTCAAAAGGACGCCCAGCAGGCTGTTGTCATTAAACAGATGGTGCGCGATTTGAATTTCCCAATCGAAATCGTGGTTTGTCCTATCGTCCGGGAAGCGGACGGGTTAGCCCTTTCCAGCCGTAACACGTATCTTTCTCCGGTGGAGCGCCAGGCCGCGACTATCCTGAATAAAGCGTTGAAAGCTGCGGAAAAAGCATACCTGGACGGCGAGCGGGACGCGGAGAGAATCCGGCAGGCAATGCGCGACAAATTTCAAACTGAGCCACTGGCAAATGTGCAGTATGCTTCATGCGCTGACCCGAGAACGCTTCAGGAACTGGAAACCATTTCTCAAGGCGCGCTGCTTTCCGTTGCCGTTTACATTGGGAAAACTCGCCTGATCGACAACCTGATACTGCGTGAAACACCTTAAATTATCTTATTTACAGCATAATATGTTATGCAATGATCTTATATTGAAAACGCACAAAACTCATCTAAGAACAGGAGTATCTCCATGAAAATTTACATCACCGGTATCAGCGGTTTCTTAAGCATCAATCTGGTGCGTTATTTGCTCTCAAAAGGGTACCAGGATATTGCAGGAATAGACCTGGTGGATTTCACCTACCCGGAGCGAGACCAGATCACATTCTTGCAGGGAGATATTCGCGACCCCCAGGCCGTGAAGGAAAGCATGCGCGGCGCGGATATTGTGATCCACACCGCGGCTGCCCTGCCCCTTTACCCACCAGAAGAAATTTATTCCACCGACATCGATGGAACCCGCATCCTTTTCGAGCAGGCGTTGGAATTGGGTGTTAAGCGTTTCATTCACATCTCCTCGACCGCTGTTTATGGTATCCCCGATCATCACCCTTTGTTTGAAACCGATCGCGTGAGCGGCGTTGGCCCTTACGGCGAGGCAAAAGTCAAAGCGGAGGAGATCAGCCAGGAATACCGTGATAAAGGTTTATGTGTGTCTATTCTCAGGCCAAAATCATTTGTCGGACCAGAACGCCTGGGGGTATTTGCCATTTTCTATGAATGGGCCAGCGAGGGACGCCATTTCCCCATGATCGGCTCAGGCAATAACCGCTACCAGCTGCTGGATGTAGAGGATCTTTGTCAGGCTATCCTCTCCTGTATGACTCTCGACGAATCACGGGCCAATGACACCTTCAACATTGGCGCTGCCGATTTCACCACTATGAAGCAGGACTACCAGGCAGTAATGGATGAAGCTGGTTTTGGAAAACGCATCATCCCCTTCCCGGCTGGTCCCGTTATTTTAATATTGAAATTGCTTGAAGCCCTCAACTTATCCCCCCTTTATCCCTGGATCTATGAGACTGCTTCCAAAGACTCATTTGTATCCATCGAAAAAGCACAACAGATTTTGAATTACTTACCTCAATATTCAAACCAGGACGCGCTGCTGCGCAATTATCGCTGGTATTTGCAGAATAAAGACCAGTTAAGTGCCGGCGGAGATGGTGTGACCCACCGCCAGCCCTGGAAACAGCGGGCGCTGAAACTCGTTAAGATTTTCTTCTAATAAACCGCAATTATCCATTGATTCTACGGCTTTGCGCCGGGTTTAAAGCCCTGCCACCGACCTAAAAATCGATAGGGAATCAATGTTGGCATGTTATAATCGGTCTTATAATGGCTAGCCAACCGGCCGTCTTTCTAGTATCGGAGGAAAAGCATGGAAATCTCAAGCAAACATTATAAACACTGCGATCTGTTAAAAATCCAGGGACGCGTGGACAGTTCAACTGCCCCTCAACTCGAACAAGGTCTTAAAAATATTATGGATGACGGTCGATTTAAGATCGTGATCGATATGAGTGAATTGGAGTTTATGTCCAGCGCCGGATTGCGCGTACTGATCAATGCCCAGAAAACCTGTAAACGCTACAATCGGGGCGAATTACTGCTGGCAGGCCCGCAGGAAAATGTTTATGCTGCCCTCGATTTGGCCGGGTTCACCACCTTGTTTCGGGTCTTCGCCGATGTAGTGACCGCGGTTGGGAATTTCTAAACACTTTGGCTCAACAATCACATACAGCGACTTTCCCCGGGCGCTTCAGCAGCTTAAAATATATTGCTGATTTTGTCAGGGAAGCCGCTGTGGAAGCTGAATTAAACCCCTGCGCGACGTATAAGGTTGAAACCGCAGTGGATGAGGCGTGTTCAAATATCATTGAACACGCCTACGGGGGTGAGAACATTGGTGTCATTGTGTGTTCTTGCATCATCGAAACAGACTGCCTGATCATTGAATTGAAAGATACCGGTAAGCCCTTTAATCCTGCTGCCGTCCCACAACCGGACACTTCTGCACCACTCGATGAACGGCAGGGAAATGGGCTGGGGCTATTTTTCATGCGGCAGATGATGGATGAAGTTCAATTTCACTTTGACCCTGAAACCGGCAATGTGGTGAGAATGGTTAAATACAAAAGGGAGGGAGAAACTTGAAAGATTCTGCCGGCCAGGTACCCATTCCGGAATGGCAGTATTTCTTACACATCGGGGAGCAGCTTCTAAAACAGGCCGATCCCGCTGACCAATGCGCAATCATTAAAGCCAGCGTTAAAAGCCGAATCTGCTGTCAGGATGTGAGTGTCTGGCTGGCTTCCCCGTATTATCCTTTACCCGGCATTTCCTCCCACCTCAGTCTTACCCGGCAGTCGCAATCCCCTCTCGTCCAATCCACCGTTAATAATCAGCAAACCATGTTGGAATCAAACAGCGCCATCCCGATCAGCGACTGGGATGGCAGCAGCCCGATTCACACCGCAGCGGTACCCATCATCACCCAGGATTTTCTATTGGGTGTGATCGAAGTGCGAAATCCTGTTGCTGTGCCGCTTTCAAAACAAAATATAGATTATTTGCAGAAGCTGGCTGCCAACGCGGCTACCGCAATGCAGGTCACCCGTCAGGTTACTCTGAAGAACTGGCGCTATGAACAGCTTGCTCTGGTACGGTCTGTCAGCAACCAGATTGCTAACGTGATGGATCTGGACCTGCTCTGCGAAAAGGTTACCGAACTGATTTGCGGCGCTTTCAAGTACTATTTTGTTTCCATTTTCACGCTGGAAGACAATTGTGAATATCTTCGTTTTCGAAAAAGCGCGGTCAGAGAACCCACTGTTCAAACCCCCAAATTCAATATCAAAATTGGAGAGGGAATTGTGGGCCATGTGGCCAAAACAGGACAGGAAATTATCGCGGGAGATGTTCAAAACGAACCGCACTATCTTTCGTTAGATTATCTCCCAAAAACACGCTCCGAAGCCGCGCTGCCACTTCGAGTCGAGGACCGGATTCTCGGTGTTCTGGATATCCAAAGCGACCAGTCTGATGCATTTCACCAGGTTGATATGCTCGTAATTCACTCCCTCGCCGACAGTATCGCGCTCGCGGTGGAAGGAGCCAGACTTTACAGTGATTTACGCCAGAGTCTCGAAAAAATTTCTGCGGTTTCTGAAATCGGGCGTGCTTTAACCTCCATCCTTGAACTTGATAAATTACCCGACGAAGCCGTGCAGTTGATCCAGGAGCGGCTTGGTTATCCTTACGTTCACTTATTCTCCGTCCATTCCGGCCGGCGTCTGGTCATCTATCTGACTGGCAGCGGCCGGCGCAGCAAAGCCATGCACGACCAGGAAATTACCTACAACCTGGACGCTCCCCAGGGCATCATCCCCTGGGTCGCGCGGAATGGACAATCCGTCCTGGCAAATGATGTGAATCTCGACCCGCGCTACATCCCAACCAGCCTCCCTCCGGAAGATACCCTCTCAGAGCTAACCATCCCGCTCATCTTTGGCGGTGAAATTCTTGGCGTGCTGGATATCCAGAGCGATAAAACGAACGCTTTCGAAGCCGAAGACCTGCCGGTTTTTGAGGCGGTTGCCGCGAGTCTGGCCACTGCTCTGCGAAACGCCACCCTGTACCGTTCCGAGATCTGGCGCCGCCAGGTTACCGAGAGCCTGCACGAGGTTGCCGGTTTACTTTCTGAAAAAGTCGCCCTGGATGAACTGCTGGACAGCATCCTGTCAGAGCTGGAACGCAATCTGCCCTGTGAAACCGCGGCCATCTGGCTGGTTGATGAATCCGAATCGCAAAATGATTTCAGCGAACTGAATCTAAAACTGGCAGCCGCCCACGGGATTGAGCCCGATGAAATTACTGCCGCCCACCAGGCATCCGACGCAGCCCGCGCATTTCTACAGGATGCGCTTACCAAAACCCAGCCAACCATTCGCAGACCCGATCAACCTGTTGGTCCTTTGGGTACTGCTATGGGCTACCCTGCTGACTACTCATCTATCGCGGCTCCAATGCATATCGGAGAACAGGCTCTTGGCCTCATCACTCTGGCACATCCCACTTATGGGCGTTACGGTTCTGAGGCAGCCGCCATGACCAGCACTTTTGCCAGTTACGCTGGTTCGGCCATTCAGAACGCGCGCCTGTACGCCCAGTCACAGCAACAGGCCTGGATTTCTACCGTTCTGCTCCAGGTCGCAGAAACATACCAGGCAGCAGAATCAATAGACGAACTCCTCTCCACCACAACCCGTCTTATCCCCTTGTTAATCGGTGTTAAACAATGCGGCATTTTCTTGTGGGAAGATACCAGCCAGATCTTTATTCTTACTTCCTGGTATGGCCTGCGCCGCACCCCCTCCAAAACCATATTCAGTCCCGAAGATGCTATCGCCTTCAAAAAACTCAACGATACCCTTTCCCCTGTTTTTGTCACCAACATTCAGCAAGACCTCAATCTTCCTGAATTAGACCTTCCAGACGAACAAACCACCTTGGTGCTCCTTCCTCTGATCGCACGCAACAAACTGTTAGGGGCGATTATCATCGCCCATCAGGCCACCGGACAGCCCTTTACCATGCAAATTTTCAATGATCAGACCATCTTAATCCTGGAAGGAATTACCCGGCAGACTGCGTTGGCTTTAGAAAATCTCCAACTTCTGGAAGCCAGACAGGAAGAAGGTTATGTCACCGCTGTCATGCTCCAGGTGGCGCAAGCTGTTGCCAGCCAGAACAATATACAGGACATCCTTGAAACGATCATTCATCTGATGCCCATTTTAGTGGGTGTGGATTCCTGCGCAATCTATTTATGGGATGAGAAAGATCAAACATTTCACCCGGCAACAGCGTTTTCCAGCATTCAGGGATTTAAAGAAAAACTGTTGGCCGTGCATTACGCGGCCGGTGAATTCCCGCTTTTGGACAACGTCCAGCACAATCGCAAGATGGTCTTCTGCCCGCTCATCTCGCGGGACCTTTCTCCTGAACATTGGAAAGATCTGGTTTGTTTTCCCAGCCTGGAACAGAACGCGCTGACCAGTATTCGCGGGTTTGACTGGATCATTGGTTTCCCATTAGCGGTTAAAGGCGAAATCTATGGGGTTCTTATCGCCAATGATACAAGTGCCTCGCCCGCCTTCCGGGAGAAACGAATTGAAATTGTCTCTGGAATTGCCCAGCAAATCGCTTTAGCGATCCAGAACGAAAAACTCAACCAGGAAATGGTGGAACGAGAGCGCATGGAACGGGAAATACAACTTGCCCGCCAAATCCAGCAAGCCTTTTTGCCTGATAAATTGCCCCAAGTCGGTACCTGGAATATCCTCTCGAAATGGAACACCGCCCGGAGCGTTGGCGGGGATTTTTACGACGCCTTCCCGCTCGATGATGATCATTTGGGATTGGTGATCGCAGATGTTGCCGACAAAGGACTGGCAGCCGCACTCTACATGACCGTAACCCGCACCCTGATCCGGGCTAACAGCAAAACTTTTACTTCTCCAGCAGCGGTGCTCGAAAAAGTCAACGAACTCCTTACCCTGGATTCACAGAACGGGATGTTCGTTACCGCAGTGTATGCTGTGCTCAATCTCAAAACCGGGTCCTTAATCTATGCCAATGCCGGGCATAATCTTCCTCTGTTAACACAGCTATCCGGCTCTAGTGTTAAACCACTTCCAAAAGGCGGTCTCGCCCTTGGAATTCTGGATAAAATAAGCCTTGTAGACCATGAGATCCAAATCATGCCGGGAGATTGTCTGCTGCTGTACACCGATGGTGTAACCGAAACCTTCTCTCCTTCAGGAGAAGCTTTTGGTGAACGTCGCCTGCGATTTTTCCTGCAAGATCAATCCTGTAATTCCCTGGAATCGATGTTCGAGCGACTGGACCAGACTCTGATTGATTTCCGCCAGGGAATGCCCCCCTCCGATGATGTCACCCTGCTGGCGGTCCAGCGCGCGGCAAACTGAACCAATTCCGGGCCATAATTCAAACACACCATCTCTTGACTTAAAACTACTGCGCGCTAACCATGACATTAATATTGTTTATTTCCAACCCTATCAGAACTACAGGCGTATAATCAATTTATCCCCCAGGGATACTCCTGAGAGAATAAACAACCGGAGCACGCGAAAAACAACCTGGTTTCAAATCTGTCTGGTGCTCTTTGGCATCAAGTTGCAGTGTTTGAATGCAATCCATCGTGCAATAAAACTCATCATATTTCAAAAATGGAAGGATTTTTGGAAAACTTTAAATCAAACACGAGGCGTAAAATGGAAAAAGTAAAAGTTGGAATTATTATCTGCGATAGATACCGCAGATGCGCGGGGGGAAAGTGTCTAAGATCACTTAAAAATCGAGAAGGTGCGTTCAGTCGTTATCAGGGAATGGATGTAGAACTGGTTGGTTACACCACCTGTGATGGCTGTCCAGGAGGAAATGTGGAATATGCTGTCGGGGAAATGCTGGCAAACGGTGCGGAGAAGATCCACCTTGCCACCGGTCTGGTTGTAGGGTATCCTCCCTGCCCATACATCACCTATTTTCACGACTTCATTCAGGAGAGGTATGGGCTTGAGGTGGTTTATGGCACGCACCCTATTCCTGAGAAATACCTGACAATGCATGAAAAACTGGGCACCTGGGAAAACACCGATTGGCAGGAGATTATTGAGCCTACGATGGCAGACGAACCAATCCGGCTGGCCTACAACTAGAAACTCGCCTGTCAAAAAGTGTTGAATAGATTATCTGGTCAGGGAAAAACTGGAAAAATTTAATCCCCAAAAAAGAGTTCTTTCCAGACTTCGATCTTTTCATAAATCAAAACCGTCGGGGTCGAGATAACTTTTGGTGTTGGCGTGATATTTGAATCAGCCAGAGGCACGATCAATATCCGCCCATCATCATTTGTCATCTGCTGGCTTTCCGCGTAATCTTCTACCGCATCACTCGAATCGGCATAAGCCACTTTCGTTTCCATCACAATCTGGGTCTCAGCATATGAAAACGCCTCAGTGGCAATCCGGTCGCGCTCCAATTGAAGTTCTTCCAGTTCGGTCAACCGCGAGTTTAAATCCATAACCAGGAACATAATGATCAAAACCAGACCCAGGATCAGCAGGCGCTTTTTATAAACAGAAAGAATCGAAAGGAAATCAATCGTTTTCGGATTTTTGGGACTCATGTCCTTATCTTACCGCACTTCAAACCAGGATACAAGAAGTACAAAAAAAGACCTCTGTTAGCACAGAGGTCTAGTGCCGAAGGAGGGATTTGAACCCTCACGAGCGTAATGCTCACTACGCCCTGAACGTAGCGCGTCTGCCTATTCCGCCACTTCGGCATTTCATTCAAGCCTTTGTATTTTATCGCTAATGAACTGATCCGTCAACCTTTTCTCGTCAGTTTTTTATGCCCGTTCGGTAAATAATTATCCTGCATCAAACCGGTTTTTATTTACAAAAAACACGGGAATATCTCTTGCAACCTGATCCAAAAAATAGTATCTGTCAGACATTGACCATGCTATAATCAGATACAGGGTGGCACAATGCAGCATCGATCAGGATGCCGGGCGCCTACTGTATCATGTTCATCAACTTGGAACTGTAAGACTGAAACCGGGACACGTGGCATGACAAAATTTTTCCAACAAGTTTTCAATATTCTAACATCTCCCCCAGGGAATCTGATTTACCACCTCATCGTGGTCTTTTCTATCGCCATTACCCTGCAAATTGTGCTTTCTTCTCGCCAGCGTGACGGAAAAAAAGAAACGAACCGCACGCTTCTGGGATTATTTGTCCTGCTTGCCGGTCAGCTGGTTTTATTTCTGAGCAGTGGACTGGCATGGCAGAATCTTGCCGACCCCCAGTTTTACCTCCCCCCGGTAGATCGAGCTGTAACCGCTCTCAGTCTGATCTGGATGATCTGGATTTTGATTTTTCCAAAGCCCCACCGGGCCGCGGATGCGGTCAACGGCCTCCTTAATCTGATTACGATCATCCTGCTTGTCTTCACCCTTGCCAGTTGGCGCACTGCCGACCCAGGTTTGGCTTTCAACAACTCTGTGCTTGATCTTGGATGGGGTATTTTGTGCCTCTTCCTTTCACTGACAGGCATCCTGCTGTTTCTGTTGGAAAAACCGGCATCCTGGGGAGTGGCTGTCAGCATCCTGCTGCTGCACATTGTGGGCTACATGGTTCACTTACTTTACACGGGCCCGGTCGGCGACTTTGCCGCACCATTACGGTTGGCACAGATTTGTGCTTACCCCCTCCTACCAGTTTTATTCCTGCGGGGTGTGGAGTTCGGTATTCGTCCGGCCCCGACTGCATCCTCTAGCCACAATCCAGAAGAACCTTTCGTTGAGAGAAGAAGATATACAGCAGACCCGAGGGCAACATATAACTGGCTGTATCTGGCCGTACAGGAAAATGAAGAAGAAACTCATCAGGCTTTGACCCGTGCCATTGCCCAGACCCTTCTGGCTGATATTTGCCTTCTGTTCCAAAAACCCAAATTTTCGGATGAGCTGCTTCTACGCGGCGGGTATGATCTGATCCGTGAAGAAGAAATCCCATCCAACATGACCCTTCAAAACAGCACCTTGCCAACCATAGCCAGCGCGATACAGCGCGGAAAATCCTTGTTGATTTCCGTCCAGGAGCAGCCGCTTCCGGATTTTGATGCCCTGGTTGAAATCCTTGGGCTGGAAAAAGCCGGGAATCTTTTATTTGTCCCCATCATGGTTAACAACCTCACCTGGGGAGGGCTGGTGCTAATCTCTCCTTATTCAAACCGGGTGTGGGAAAGCCAGGATGAAACTTACCTGACCAGTGCGGTGAGCCTGCTGGCGCAAATTCTCGAAAACGCAGAACAGCGTGATAAAGACAAAAAGGCATTCACACAGCTTGAAAACGAGCTGGAAATTGCGCAGTTACAGCTCAGTAACCTGCAATCCGAATCCTCACCTGCCAGCCTGTCTCCCACCGCAGAAACTCGCCGACCCCGGCTGGATGCCGAGGAAGATCTAGAAAAACTGATTGCTCTCCAAAAAGAAACCCAGCTCATCATCGAACAGCTAAAAACTGAAAACGAACAACTTCTGGCTGCTCTGTCTGCTTCATCAACCAGCGTTGGGCGAAAATCGGAAGAAATGTTCGATGAAACCCGTTCTGAACTGCGGTTGGCATTGCAGGAAGTGGCACATCTCCAAAATGAACTCGCGGACATCAATCTGAAAAATATCAAGCTGGAAAAGGAATTGGAAGTTTCGGCAACTTTGCCCCAGAATAATCCTAAAGTTGTCAACGCCATATTCCAGGAATTACGCCAGCCCCTGGCCTCCATTGTGGGGTACACTGATCTGCTGCTCTCAGAAACTGGCGGTATCCTGGGCGCGCTGCAGCAAAACTTTCTGGAACGCATTAAAGCATCTCTGGAACGGATCAACGCTGTTCTGGAAAACCTGAGTGGAAAGAATGAGCCGGGTACAAAATGGATCACTCAAGTCAATCTGAATGATGTCATCGATGGTTCCATTTCCTCTGTCGGTGAACAGCTGCGTGAGAAAAGAGTCACCCTTCGGTTAGGCGTTCCCGATCAGCTCCCGGAAATCCTGGCAGACCAGGACACATTGGAGCAAATCCTCAAAAACCTGCTCAATAACGCAATTATGGCCTCCCCGTTCGAAGGAACCCTCGCCTTGCGGGTCACCCCTGAAGAACAAGAAGGCCTTCCGTATCTTTTGATTGAGGTCGAAGATAGTGGCGGCGGTATTGACCCCGGCGATATGCAGCGAGTCTTTTCACGCCGCTATCGAGGGGATAACCCCGTTATCAAAGGGGTTGGGGACAACGGCATTGGTCTGACTATCGCGAAAACTTTAACAGAAGCCCTGGATGGACGGATTTGGGTTCAGAGTGAACAGAGTTTGGGCACTACATTCAGTGTGCTGCTTCCAATCATACCTAAAGAAGTTTTAACGGCAGATTCGCAGGGATGAAACATGTAAAGGAATTGCTTCTGGGGTTACTGACCTCTCTGGCAACCGCACTCATCGTTCTGGGTGCGTTATCTATTTCCATTACTGAAGGAATGGTATTTGTGCCTACCCAGGTGCTCATACCCACCGCCAGCCCTATGGATTTCGATTTAACGACCTTGCTGCCGCAGCAGTCCCGCACACCCACGGCCACACCATCCGATTACATCATCACCGCTACATCACCCGCTTACAAAACGTGCAACTACCCAAGGAAATGGCAGCCTTACACCATTGAGGTGGGCGACACCCTTAAAGCGTTGGCAAAGCAGTTTAATATCTCCCTGCAGGAGTTAAAAGACGCCAACTGCCTGGTAAGCGATGAACTGGTTCCAGGTACAGATATTTACGTACCGCCGTTGCAGCCAACAGCTACCCAAAAACTCACCCGAACCGCTGAACCCACCCCAACAAAAACGCGCAGGCCAACCAGTACCTCATACCAGTGTGGCCCGCCCGCTGGATGGATCGCGTATCGCATCCAGCCCGGTGAAAATTTATTTCGAATCGGCCTTCGCTATAATGTGACTGCCGAAGAGCTGCGGCGAGTCAACTGTCTGGCCAGCTCCGACAGGATCATTGCAGGGACGATCATCTATGTTCCCAATGTCCCGACCATTGCCCCAACCAGTACCCGAACACCAGTCCCGCCAACCAATGCCCCCAAACCGACAAAAGCACCCACCCGCACAACGGCTCCTTCCGCCACCATCCCGGCCAGCACCAACACAACTGTTCCATCGCCAACGGTTTCTCCCACCGCTTCACCCACCACTATTCCCACGGCAACTCTAGCCAACACTTTAACCGCGACCACCGTTCCTTCTGAAACCTTAGTGCCGACCAACACCGAAAGTCCGGCTCCATCAGAAACGATACCAACGCCATGATCTTCAGCTCTGCGCCACTCCGGGGATGCATGCCTGTAAAAATCCGTTTAATTATTCTTTTCTCGCTTTTTTTATCTGCCTGCAACCCCTCCTCCTACCCTTTCGAAGAGCATGTTGCTGAGCCGGTGCAATATGTTGAGGTCGTGATCACTGCCAATCCGGATGGGACCGCCACTTCAACACCATTCCAGCCACTGCCTCCCACCAACACCCCGCTGCCATCTCCTACGCCATTGGCTACCGCCACCCCCCGCCCTACCAAACGTCCTCCTACCGAGACGCCCTGGGTCAGCAATGCCGAACTACCCGAAGGCCAGCGTAAAATCCTGATCCTAGGCTCAGACAGTAGAGGCGATGGCGGTTTTCGCACTGATGTCATTCTGTTGCTGATCCTCAATCCGCAGCAGGGTACTGCGAGCGCAGTCTCTTTCCCCAGAGATCTTTACGTCAATATCCCTGGGGTTGGCCAGGACCGGATTAACACCGCTATGGTGTATGGTGGATTTTCCCTGCTCGCTGCCACCTTTGAAGCGAACTTCGGCGTGCGGCCAGACAGTTATGTGTTGACTAACTTCGATGGTTTTGTAGACATTGTGAACAATCTTGGGGGAATCGATGTAAACGCAGCGGCGAGCCTCACAGATAAATGTGACCTTCCCCAGGCTAACTGGGATGGCTACTGCACCGTGGAGCCTGGAATCATCAACATGGATGGCAACACTGCCCTGTGGTATGTCCGCGCTCGCTACACCACTAGCGATTTTGATCGCACCCGTCGCGAGCAGGAAGTACTGCGCGCGATATTTGATAAGCTTCTCAGCCTCGATGCCGTATCACGCGCCCCCGAGCTGTATGATCTTTACCGCAGGAACGTGGAAATCAGTCTTTCTCTCAATGATGTAACCTCTCTGATCGCCATGGCACCGCAACTTGCTGAATCAGGACGTATCCGGCGCTATGCCATCGGTCCAGGTCAGGTCTGGGATTATATGGTGCCCGGCTCCGGTGCGCGCGTGCTGCTGCAAAACGAACCCGCGATCCGTTCCATCATCTACGAAGCGCTCACCCCTTGAAAACATCAATACGCTTTAGCAACCTCCAACGCTGCGTTTTCTCTGAATTTAGCACACGACAGAGCGCCTTATCCTCTTTCGGCGCTAAACTCCAGCATTGCTGATATTTTGCTGATAATTGACATTTCTCTAAGAAAGGTGTAAACTTTACACAGATTAATGACTACACGAAAAGCATCTTTGCGTTTGGAGGTCTTATGTCTCTCGATTCCAACTCCGCTGTCGCTCATATCCACCCCGACACGCCCCTGCTCCCCGCGATAAGCTCGTGGGAAATATTTCTCCAGGATCAGGGACGTTCTGTTTACACAATCAGAGCGTTTAAAGGAGATTTGAATCTCCTCGCTTCTTATTTGCCGCCAGGTCGCAGTGTGGGTTCCATCACCACCAGCGATCTGAATCATTTCCTGAAATGGCTACAGGAAGGACGCGGGGTGCCTTGCAGCCCCAAAAGCCTGGCGCGCCGCATTACCTCTCTGAAATCCTTCTTCCGCTGGCTGCACAAGAATGGTGTTCTGATGATGGACCCCGCCGAAAAGGTGGTTCAGAAATCAGTTATCAGCCCGCTGCCTGATGTGTTGACATCCGAAGAAGTTCTCAAGGTCATAGAAGTGGTTAACAGACAGCGAGAAGGACAAAAACCGGACGCCCGGCCAGCCGCGCTGCTTCTTTTGCTGCTCTCAACCGGCATCAAAAAAGGCGAGTGTCTGGGGATCACCCTCAACCATATTGACCTTGAAGCGCCGGATGGTCCAATCCTGTTCGTCCGCTACCCCAACCCCAGCTACCGCTACAAAGAGCGCAAAATTCCCCTTTCGGCAGAATGGCTGACAGTGTACCATGAATACCAGCACCAGTATGAACCACCCGGCCAGTTATTCCCCTGGTCGCCCCGCAGGTTAGAGTATTTGTTGGAAGATATTGGAGAAGCCGCCGGCCTGGAGAAGCACCTTTCATTTGATATGTGCCGCTGGACAGCCGCCCTCAATGACTGGAGGAGCGGTATGGAGTCCAACAAAATCCGGCAGAAACTTGGTATTTCAAAAGTTCAATGGCGTGAAGTTCACGCCAAGCTGCATAAACTCGACTTAAAAACCGAGGGAGAGAAACGAAAAGAAGCGTAAACCTTTTTTCGTCCGCGAGTTCAGAAAATCACGAGTTTAACACTCGTGATTTTGTTTTAAAATCAGTGGATCACAGAACGCGCTCCAATCGCAAATGGATTACTATCCGGGTTGACCCGGTCACTCGAAAAGGTTCTGCCAGCCGCTTCCCGCACACCCATGCAATTGTCTCGCCTGAACACACCAGCGGCCAGCGCTCCCGGGCACGGCGCGGCACGCGTTCATTGATCCAGAAGTCAGAAAGCTTCAAAGAATGTCCCCCCATTCCCAGCGGTTGAAATCTGTCCCCGGGCCTGCGGGTTCTGAGCGTTAGAGAACTTTCCAGCTTATCCGCGTCAAGCCAGGCTTCATCGGGACCGCACTCCAGCAGACTTCCGTGATCCAACTCACCCGCCTCTCCCGGCTCAACAATCAGCTGCCACCCGTCCTCCAGAGATATTCTTGAAGGGACCGCCGCCAGGACCTCGCTTTGAGGATCCATCCCCGGAAACTCCGGATAGCGAACATCCGCCAAATTCTCCGCAATAATCAGCCGGTTCCCCTCTACTTCCAGCCAGGTCTGCCTGGCAAGCTTCATTTGCCGGGTGGCCGGTGGTTGCTGGATAAAGGTTTCAGCCCGCACGACCATGTCATAATCGATATCCCGCAGCGCGGGACGGAGCTGAGCGATCCCCTCCCGGATGATGTTTTTTCGCAATCCGCTGGAATACCCTCTGAGCAGTTCCAGGTTAAGAATGAGATATCCGTCTTCCTTCCGCACAAGACATTCTTCCCAACCAGCCTTTGTCGCTTCGCGCAGCACTTCATAATCACCGGCGAGAAGAGTGCACATTCTTAACATCCCGTCTTTGAACTTGGGGTTATAGGTTTCGAGAACCGGGATTAATTCATGCCGCAACCGGTTGCGCAAATATTTCGTATCGGAATTGGTTGCATCATAAACCGGTTTAAGTTGGTGTTCTGCACAGTAAGCCAGTATTTCAGCCCGCCACATCCCCAACAGAGGCCGCACAAGAGGGATTTCCGCGTCCCAATCCGGCAGGACAGCGCGGGTTGTCATCCCTTTCAAACCCGACAGACCGCTGCCTCGCAGCAAGTGCATCAACACCGTTTCAACCTGATCATCCGCATGATGCGCCACAGCCACCGCTTCTGCGCCCAATGAACGGGCTTGTGAAAACAAAAACCGGTACCGCGCGTTTCGCGCCGCTTCTTCAATGGACAGCCCCGCTGCACGCGCGGCTGCGCTCACATCCTCCCGCCCCAGAACAAACACCAAACCGCGGCGCTTCGCTTCTTGCTGAACCATGCTGGCTTCAAACGCCGATTCCGGGCGCAGGCCATGATCAAAATGCGCTACAGCCACCGGAACCCCGACTGCGCAAAGCAAGTCCAGCAGGCAAAGACTGTCCGGGCCGCCAGAGATTCCTGCCACCAGCAGCTTATCCATATTCAGGCCGCATTCTTCTAACAAGATGTGTCTGAATCGCTCTAAATCCATACACCGATTATACCTGTCTCACGACTGTTCCAAACAGTATTTTCCGGTTTATAATCATATTCAAGAAAGGAAAGTCAAATGGAACATCCTGTCCAGGCACCAGAAGTCATTCGCATCGAACAACTGTGGGCCGGTTACGAAAATGAAATCATCCTGGAAGATATCAACCTCTCCATCCAGGAAAAGGATTTCCTTGGTATTATTGGCCCAAATGGGGGTGGAAAAACCACCCTGATCAAAATCATTCTTGGGTTAATGGAACCAATCAAAGGATATGTTGAGGTTTTGGGTGAACCACCCCAGAAAAACCGCCATCTGTTAGGGTATGTGCCTCAAAGTGTAGCCTTTGACCAGGATTTTCCCATCAACGTTTGGGATGTGGTGCAAATGGGCAGGCTTGGAAAACGGCGGTTGTTGAACCGCTTTAACGCTGAAGATCAACAGATTGTCGCCGAATCCCTGCGGCAGGTGGGAATGCTGCACTTGAAGAACCGCCCGATTGGAGAACTCTCTGGAGGGCAGCGCCAGCGCGTCTATATTGCCCGCGCCCTGACTACCCGCCCAAAAATTCTGATCCTTGATGAACCGACCGCCAGTGTGGATGCAGAAGCCAGCCAGAGTATTTATGAACTTCTGAATGAGCTAAATAAAACCATCACCATTGTGCTTATCTCTCATGATATGAGTGCTGTTTCTTCTTACACCAAGTCGATTGGCTGCCTGAATCGACGGTTTCACTACCATGGGGACAAAACACTCACTCCTCAGATGGTGCAGGCTGTTTATAAGTGTCCCATCGACCTGATTGCCCACGGCCTGCCGCACCGAGTATTCCCAAAACATGAATAAAATCATCTGTTAAGCGCCGTGTTGAAACAATTTTAATAATTGATCCCTCTCACGCTTGCATCGCAATTCACTTTATGCTAGACTGACATTAAATGTGTACCTTGTGAAATTGTTCCCACAAGGGAGCCTTATATAAGGTCGCATTATTCATTTTTGCACAGGTGGGGTAGAAATTGGGCGCGAGGTTCGTTCGATCGGTTCGTCCCTAACTAACGATCTTCACCTTACATTGGAAACCAACATAAGAGGATACCATGGCTGAAAAAATCCTGATCGTGGATGACGATCCCGAAACCATCCGACTCGTTAAACTGATGCTCAGCCGACAGGGCTATAACGTTATCACCGCCAGTAGTGGGAAACAGGCACTCGATCTCCTCCACGCAGAACATCCGAATTTGATCTTGCTGGATGTAATGATGCCAGAGATGGATGGTTTCCAGGTGACCCGTCAGCTTCGCAGCAATCCCAAAACAGCCAACACACCAATCTTAATTTTCAGCGCGAAGACCCAGGTCGATGACAAAGTTGCAGGATATGAAGCCGGGGCAGATGAATATCTGACCAAACCCATTCATCCCGCCGAACTGGTTGCTCGCATCAAAGCTTTGCTTGCGCGCGCTAAAACACGGACAGCACCATTAAACACCGCCGAGATAAAAAGCAACAAAGTAATTGGTGTTATCGCTCCAAAAGGTGGGTTGGGGGCGTCCAGCCTGACGCTGAACCTGGCTATCTGCCTGCGTAAATACCACAAAAAAGATGTCATTGCAGCCGAGCTTCGCCCGGGCCAGGGTACCTGGGCAATAGACCTTGGTCTGGAAAACCCCAAAAGCCTGAATCGATTGCTCAAAATGAAACCCGGCGATATCTCTTCCAATAACATTGAAAACGAGTTGATGCAAACTCCTTTTGGTGTGCGTCTGTTAATGGCTTCCAACAACCTGGAAGATATCAGTCTGGTCAATGCCACCTCGCAAATGGAGATGGTTCTCCAGTTTCTGGCCGGGTTGGGCTCTATCCTCCTGCTGGATATCGGCGCCAACATCCTTCCCAACATCGATCAGGTACTGGATCTTTGCCGCGAAGTGATCATGGTGGTTGAGCCTCACCCCGGCACAATTGAAAGAGCTAAAATCCTGAAGGAAGAATTGCTGGAAAAAGGTTTTGGCAAAGGGAAGTTCCTGGACTTTGTGCTTGTAAATCGGGTCCGGGCTGATATGCAGCTTACCCCGGCAGATATTCAGGAAAACCTTGGCCGGCAAATTTCAGAGGTTATTCCGCCCGCCCCGGAGCTGGCCTACCATGCCGCGATGCGTTCTGTCCCGTTGGTGCAAATGCAGCCAGAAGGATTGGTCACGCAACAATTTAAGCGCCTGGCGGCATCTGTTGCCCAGCGGCTTGAGCAGTAATGAATCAGACCTCAAAATCCGAATCCATCCAAAAAGCCGTTAAACTGATCCAGAAATCACAAAATATGGTTGCACTGACCGGAGCGGGTGTTTCCACCCCCTCCGGTATTCCTGATTTCCGCTCCTCCCAAACCGGTCTGTGGACTCAAAACGATCCTTTCCAGGTAGCCTCTTTGAGTGCCTTCCGCTACCGGCCTCAAGTATTTTTTGATTGGCTGCGGCCTCTGGCGGGTAAAATGTGGGAAGCCCAACCAAATCCCGCTCACATCGCGCTGGCAGATCTTGAAAAAGCCGGATATCTCCATGCCATCATAACCCAGAACATTGACGGGCTGCACCAAAAAGCGGGGGCACGCAACGTGATCGAATTACACGGCTCAGCCAACCGGTTTGCCTGTCTGAAATGCGGGCACTCTTTCCCTGGTGAGGACTATATTGATCCTTTTATCCGTCAGGCTCAGATCCCCCGCTGTCCAACGTGCGGCAGTATCCTAAAACCACAGATCGTCCTTTTTGAAGAGATGCTGCCCGCAGAAGCCTGGTCTGCCGCGGAACAGTACTTTGAGAAAGCCGATCTCATCCTTATCATCGGGTCTTCTCTCGAGGTGATCCCGGCTGCTAATCTTCCCTATCAGGCGCTGCGTCACGGTGCCAGGTTAATTATCAACACCCTGTCCAAAACCCATCTCGATGGCTGCGCGGATATCCTTTTACCCTTTGATGTCATCACCACCCTGCCGGAAATAGCTGCAATGTTATTATGACCGATCATAAAGACCATAAGCTGCGGCAATACGAACACCTCATCTCCATATCCAGGGATCTGGCTTCAACCCTGGATCTGGAAAGCCTGCTCAAAAAAATTGTGGATGTGGCCGCTGAATTGAGCGGCTCTGAAGCGGCTTCAATCTTGCTATATGACGAAGCCAACCAGCAGCTATTTTTCCAGACTGCCACAAACACAGAAAAAGAGCCGAAACTGATGGGAATCGTGGTGCCTACCGATAGTATTGCCGGCTGGGTGGCCCTGAACCGCTTACCGGTCATTGTTGCCGATGTGCATCAGGACAACCGGTTTTTTAATCAGGTAGAAAAAGACCTGAATTACCCAACGCGTTCCATTCTGGCAATTCCATTGATCGTCAAAGAGAAGTTAATCGGGGTGTTGGAGGTGCTCAATAAAAAGTCTGGGACATATTCTTCGGAAGATGAGGAAATCCTGATGATCCTGGGCGCGCAGGCCGCGATTGCCATTGAAAACACTCGCCTGTTCCAACAATCCGACTTGATTTCCGAGCTGGTTCACGAAATCCGCACACCGCTCACTTCCATCAATACCATTTCCTATTTGCTCCAGCAATCCGTCATGGAATGTGAGGAGCGCGACCGGCTGGCTCAAATTATTCAAGCCGAAACCCAGCGACTCTCACGGATGACCACCCAGTTCCTGGACCTTTCCCGGCTTGAATCAGGACGGACCGGTTTTAACCGCATCCGTTTCAGTTTGCCGGAATTGCTGCGGGAATGTGCCCAGAGTGTTCAACCTGAAGCAAAAAAGTATGGCATTCAATTAACCCTTGAATTTCCGGAAATCACTTTTGAAATTGACGCGGACAGGGACAAGATCAAACAAGTCATTTTGAACCTGTTGAGCAATGCTGTCAAATATAACCGGGAGAACGGCAGAATCATTCTCCACTCACACTATGATGAAAATTGGGTGGTGATATCAGTCAAAGATGATGGCATGGGTATACCGGAAGAAGAAATCCCCAGAATGTTCAGCAAATTTTTTCGATCTGGACATACCGAAGGGAAAAAACCGGGAACCGGACTGGGGCTTTCCATCTGCAAACGGATCGTGGAAGGTCATGGAGGGAAAATTTCGGTAAACTCCTGTTTAGGAGAAGGCAGCACATTCACGGTTCAACTTCCTCGGTAAACCAAAAATCCGAACAAACCACCACCATCTTCCAGGATTATCAAAGAAACAGCGTAACTCATAGCTGCACCCGCTTTGATATGTATCCTTCCTCTAACGCGCCCCGCGCCTGCCAAATTGCCGTTCCAGCAAGTCCACAGAGAGGTGGATCATTGTTGGACGCCCATGCGGACAGGTTCGCGGCGATTCACAGTTTTCCAGTCCCCGGATCAGCGCCTCCTGTTCTTCCTGCGATAAAACATGCCCTGCCTTAACTGCCGCGCGTTTACAGATCCGCGCTACCAGTTTGGCCTCCAGCTGATGCTGAAGCGGTGTTTCATCCGCCTCAAAATCCTCCACCACCACTCGCACCGCCGATACTGGATCGCTGCCCGTTAACAAGTGGGGAATGGCTGTCACGCGAAACGCGTTGGGACCAAACAGTTCCACCTCAAAACCGAGTTCCCCCAGAAAAGGGAGCTTGTCTGCCAGCAGTTGGGCGCTTTCCGGTTGAAGCTGAAAAACTTCCGGCTCCAGCAGCGCCTGCGACGGGATCTTTTCTGAACGCAATTTCATCATCCGCTCAAATAATACCCGTTCATGGGCAGCGTGCTGATCAATCAAGTACAGTCCGTCCGGCCCTTCCGCCACCAGATATGTTGCGCCAACCTGGCCAATCAATCGCAGCAGCGGCAGGTTAGACGCGGGTAACGACGGCTGCCCGGGTGTTTCCACGCTTCTTTGCCCCGGCAAACCAACCGGGAGTTCCTCATCCTCATCCGCTGCCATATCCCAGGCCGGGTCTATAGCGCGCTGGGTGTATGGTGTCGAAGGTGGCTGGTAAGCACCGCCGCCCCAGTTGGGCGCTTTTGGCTGGGGAACTGGCGAATATGTCAACAACCCTCTTTTCACCGCCCGGTGAACCCGCGCAAAAACCAGGTCTGATTTGCGAAACCGCACTTCTGCTTTTGCGGGATGAACATTTACATCCACTTCTTCTGGTTTCAGCTCCAGAAACAACACCGCCATGGGATATCGCCCCACCATCAGCATGGTTCGATATGCCTGCAGCAGCGAGCTGGATAATGCGGAATCCTGCACCCAGCGGCCATTCACAAAGAAAGTGATTTCCCGCCGGTTCGAACGGGTCAGGTCAATTGGGCTGATAAATCCCGAAACCCTGAACCCCTCCTCCTCCAATTGGATTTCCAACATCTGGCGAGCAATATCCACCCCATACAGGCTTGCCAGAACTTCGCGATGATCCCCATTGCCGGAGGTGCGCAGAACCACCTGCCCATCCTGTGTGAGTTGAAAACGCACTCTGGGATATGCCAGAGCGTACCGCGTCACCAGCGCGCTGATATGCCGCTTTTCGGTCGCGTCTGTTTTCAGGAATTTCAGCCTGGCCGGCACATTGTAAAACAGGTCTTCCACCCGCACGACCGTCCCAGCCGGGATGCCCAATTTTTCCAATTCACCAATCTTCCCGGCGTCCACCCGCACCCGGCCGCCCAGTTCAGCCCCCTGCGCGCAGGATGTGATTGCCATCCGGGAAACAGAACCAATAGAAGCCAGCGCCTCACCGCGGAACCCCAGGGTATGAATCGAAAACAGGTCGGCAGCGGTTCGTAATTTGCTTGTCGCGTGTCTTTCTACAGAAAGAGCCAATTCATCGATCGGGATTCCCTCCCCATCATCCGCGATCTCGATCAACCTCCGCCCGCCCTGTTCAATCCGGATTGTAATCTGCATTGCCCGGGCGTCCAGCGCGTTTTCAACCAGCTCTTTCACCACGGAAGCTGGTCGCTCAACCACCTCTCCCGCCGCGATCTGTGAGGCAACTTCTCCAGGTAAAATTTGAATTGGCATACTCACCTCGTATTTTTTGATTATACCAGCGAAGGAAGTTTTCAATTGACGTCCGAAACCAAACAGGTTATCATCACATTACCCTCAGGTCAGTCGGGTGATCGCGGCTCCGCTTTGTGCGGGGTCGAGGAAAGTCCGCACTCCATAGAGCGCGATGCCGGGTAACACCCGGGGCGGGGTAACCTGCCGGAACGGGCCACAGAAACAAACCGCCTGGATTGCCTTGTGCAGCCGGGTAAGGGTGAAATGGTGGTGTAAGAGACCACCGGCGTCCGCAGTAATGCGGCGGCCGGGCAACCCCCATCGGGAGCAAAGCCAAGCAGAAACAAAGCTCATCTTCGGATGGGCGGGAGGCTGCTCGTCTTCCTTGCGTTTCGGGTAGGCTGCTAGAGTGGAACGGTAACGTTCCACCCAGATAGATGATCGCCCACGCGGGTGCTGTGTCCTCTTCGGAGGAGACCCACTCACGGGACAGAATGCGGCTTACAGACTGGCCTCAGGGTGTTTCTTTAATTGCGCAACATACTGCCCCTGCCTCACGGTTTAACCAATCCCTCTGTAATTTGTTAAAATTAGATCAACACCTGAACCATTTCATTTCACCCACCCGTATCAGGTGTAATTGTTCACATGAAAACATTAAACAGATCGCTTTTAATTGGAAATGGCGTCAATCGCCTCTCCAATGCTTCTTTATCCTGGGAAGACATTCTGGAAGGTTTGGTCCAGGAAAACAATTTTCCTAAAGAATCTCTCCGGTTAATCCCCAACACTATCTTTTTTGAGTGTATCAAGCTCCAATCCCTTTCCATGTCACGTGCCAGCGAAGCGGAAGCCCAGCAGCAAATTGCCGGCATGCTTGCGAAAATCCAACCCAGTGAATACCATACCCGGTTTATCCATACTGACGTAAAGCATATCTTAACCACAAACTACGATTACTGCCTGGAGAACACCATCAACGCGCAGGTCACTTCCTCCGGAAACGAAACCCGGTACAGTCTTTTCCGGCGCAAAGAAATCAATGGGACAACCATCTGGCATATCCACGGCGAAATCGACCATCCTCAAACCATCATGCTCGGGTTTGACCACTACGCCGGTTACTTGCAAAAGATGAGAAAACATCTGGTGGGGGAACGGGAATCGGACGAAGAAAAAACATTGGCTTCTCTCGCTAACCGGCTGACGCAACCAGAACCAGAATATCCCGCCTGGGTGGAAATATTTCTGCGCACTGATGTAGACATCGTTGGTTTGACCCTCGACTTCACCGAGATTGATTTGTGGTGGCTGTTGGGGTTGAAGAAAATGATTGGGATTGCACGGAACGGAATAGCCAGGGAAACGCGCTATATTCATTTCTCTACGGAAACCGAATCCCGGGAAACCCATGCCAGGCTGGAAGCCCTAAAACTGTATGGGGTCGGGATTGTTACCATCCCTGTCACCGATAATCATTGGGGGCAGGCTTATGATGAGTATCTTACAAAAATGATTTAGATGCCCCCGCCAACCCTGAAACCTGTCGGCGGGTTTCCCGTAGATAGATTAGAAAACCCAATTTATAGAAACAGTATTGCAGGAGAAACTCATGAGTGAAAACCCGGAAACCCAATCAAATTTATCTGAAGAATTTCGCAACCTTGGCAAAAGCATGAAGAACTTCCTTGAATCCGCCTGGAGCAGCGAAGAGCGACAGAAACTCCAGCAGGAGCTGGAAAAAGGGATCAACGAAATTGCCAGCTCCATCACCGAAGCCGCGGAAGAGTTCACCCAAAGCGAAACTGGCCGGCAGCTCAAACAGGATTGGAAAGACCTGGAAAATCGTGTAGAGAGTGGGGAGCTGCAAAATAAAATCCGCACCGATCTAAAAACTGCCCTCCAAAAAGCGAGTGAAGAACTGGAACGCGCTGCAAAGAACTTTTCCTCGGGACAGGATAGCCCCGGTCCTCAGGAATAAATACCGCACGCGTTCCCTTAAATCCCATTACAGCCTTTTACCATTGCGCTCCTGCGGATATAAACACCCGCCAGGCGCATTGGGTTTTTTGGAGCACGATAGTCGGATTTCGGTTAAAATAAAGTTATGCAGATCATCCTGACACACGAGCAAGCCGACTTTGATGCTATTGGCGCGCTGTTGGGTGCTTATTTATTGAATGAGCACGCGGTGCCCGTTCTTCCGCGTCGAGTCAATCGCAATGTTCGTGCGTTTCTGGATTTGTACGGCATCGAATTGCCCTTTGTGGAAATCGTTGACCTCCCTGCCGAGCCGGTTGATTCCATCACGCTGGTAGATACACAGTCCATGACCTCGGTCAAAGGGGTCAGCAAAGATACCCGGGTTTGTATCGTCGACCACCACCCGCTCAGAGACGGCCTGCCGCAGGATTGGGACATCCGCCTCGAACCGCTCGGTGCAACCACTACTCTGTTTGTTGAGCAGCTCACTGAACACAATGGGAATCTGAATATCATTCACGCCACCTTGCTCCTGCTAGGGATTTACGAAGACACTGGCGGCCTGACCTATCAGAACACCACCCCGCGTGATGTGCGCGCGGCAGCCGTTTTGATGGAACAAGGTGCCAACCTTGGTATTGCCAATGAGTTCCTCAACCCGCCGCTCTCCGAAGACCAGCACCTCCTCTATAACCGGATGCTCGAATCTGCCGAATCCTTACGGATCAATGGTCAGCTCATCACCCTTTGTCATGGCAACGCCTGTGACATGGATGAGGAAATCTCCAGCGTGGCCCATAAACTCCGCGACCTCCTTGACCCGGATGGTCTGATCCTTCTGGTCAGCACCCGCGAAGGCATTCGCATGGTGGCACGCTCCACTTCAAGCCGCGTCAATGTGGCCGGGATCGCGGCCTGTTTCAACGGTGGCGGGCACGAACGCGCGGCAGCCGCATTGATCCACCCCGATAATTTCAATTGTGATTCGGAAATGCTGACAAGAGAACTATTGGAAGAAGCTTATCTTGAGCTGAAAGATATTCTTCCGGAATATATCCGCCCCCCCATCACTGTGAAGCAAATTATGTCTACCAGCCCTACCATTCTCTCGCCGGAAACTTCCGTCCAGCAAGCCGCTGAACTCATGCAGCGGTTTGGGTACGAAGGCTACCCCGTCGCAAGAGATAATCAGGTGGTCGGGTTGCTCAACAGACGGGCGGTCGATCGCGCCCTGGCACACAAATTGGATCTCAATGCGGCCAGCCTGATGGAAGTGGGCGAGGTCCATGTCCATCCAAGTGATTCTCTGGAAATCTTGCAGCGGGTGATGACCCGCAGCGGCTGGGGGCAGGTCCCGGTGCTCAACGAATCCTCGACAAAGATCATCGGGATCGTAACCCGGACCGATCTGCTAAAAACCCTCAGCAGCGAGAAATCCCACCCTGTCCGCCAGCAGAATTTTGCCCTTCGGCTCGATCATGCCCTGCCTGGCGCGCGCCTGGCCCTGCTGAAAAAGATCGCCCAGCAAGCGCACGACCAGCAAATGGCAGTCTATGTTGTCGGTGGTTTTGTACGCGACCTGTTGCTGCGGCGCCCCAGCCTGGATTTCGATGTTGTTGTTGAAGGCGACGCGATTGCCCTGGCGAAATCACTCGCGGAGGAATTGGGAGGCCGCGTCATCAGTCACAAACGCTTTGGGACTGCCAAATGGTGGATAGAAGATGTCCGTGGTGAGCTTTCCTCGCGGCTGCCAGTGCTGGGCAAATTCCAACCCGAAGATATTCCCTCCAGCCTCGACCTGATTAGCGCCCGCACCGAATTCTACACCCACCCCACCGCGCTCCCGACCATCAAACGCGGCAGCATTAAGTTAGATCTGCACCGCCGTGATTTCACCATAAACACCCTTGCCCTGCGGCTGGATGGCAGGCATTACGGCGAGCTGTATGATTACTGGGGCGGCATGCTGGATCTGCAAAACAAGCTGGTAAGGGTGCTGCACTCCCTCTCTTTCATCGATGATCCAACCCGTATGCTGCGCGCGGTGCGTTTTGAACAACGCTTTAAATTTAAGATCGAAATACGCACCCTGCAGCTTATGGAAGAAGCCCGCCCGCTGCTCAAACAGGTCAGCGCGCAGCGTTTGCGCCATGAGTTAGACCTGATCCTCGAAGAAGATCGCGCCAGCGCGATGCTATCCCGGTTGGAAGCGCTCAATCTGCTGCAGGCAATTCATCCCAATCTGTCGTGGAAGGATGAACAAAGCCATGCGCTCCTCGAAATTCAGCGTACTCCACCCGGCCCCGAATGGGAACTCTCCGCTAAAATCAGCGACCAACCGCTGAAACGTATCCTCAGTTATCAAATCTGGTTCGCCCGGCTGCCTTATGGGGATGCGCGCAGCCTGATGCGCAAGCTCCGGTTTCCCGGAATCATTCATAGCACTGTGCTGGCTACCAATAAACTGCTCAAGGATCTCCCCCAACTGCAAAATGCACGCACAAGCGAGGTGTTTGCCCGTCTGGAAACCGTGCCGCCTTCTTCGCTTTATGCTGCCTGGTTACTCAGCCCTGGTAGTAAGGCCAGCGACCTGATCTACCAGCACATCACTGCGTGGCGACATGTTTCGCCAACCATTGATGGCAACACGCTGCGGGAAATGGGATTAAAACCCGGTCCAGTATTTAAACAAATCCTTACCCGTTTGCGCAATGCCTGGCTGGATGATCTCATTCAAACCCCAGAACAGGAGCAGGTGATGCTGGAATCACTGCTGCAGGAGCTTTGCCCTCCCACGGAGTGAACACGCCGGATGATCTATCCTCCTCCCAACCAGGATCGACGCGATCTGTTCGCTCAACTTCGCATCCGCCTCGCGCAGGAAAAAGATCTGCCCGCGCTGGAGTGGGAGGGCGAATATACCCATTTCCGGCGGGTTTATCAAAACAGTTACTATCGTCAGAAACAGGGTAAAGGCCTGATGTGGGTTGTGGAACTCCCCGGAGACAACATCATCGGTCAGGTATTTATTCAGTTTATTACCGATCAACGCAGTCTGGCAGATGGTAAAAATCGGGCCTACCTTTACTCGTTCCGTATCAAACCCATTTACAGAAGCCTGGGAATTGGGGCAATACTCCTCCAGACAGTCATATCAGACCTCCGTCGAAGAGGATTCCATCAAGTAACCCTGAATGTGGCTAAAGATAACCCGCGCGCAATCCAATTCTACAAACAGTATGGTTTCCGCGTCACCGGTGAGGATCCTGGCGATTGGTCTTACCCGGATCACAAAGGGGTCTGGCAGGAAATGCATGAACCTTCCTGGCGAATGATCAAATACTTTTGAGTTTTTCTACTGCATCCCCTTCCATCGGGTCCATTTCTCCTAAAAACGCATTTTCTAAAAAGCTCCGGAAAGTGGCAAATCTGCTGATATAATTGGTAGCGGACTCATAGGTCTGTTCTTTGACAAGAACGCTGGCTTACCTTACAATTGTAGTTCTGAAAAAAAACATTTAAAGAAGAGGGTCTTCATATATGAAAGAATATTCAGCTGATTCTATTCGCAATGTTGCGCTGGTGTCTCACAGCAGCGCGGGAAAAACAATGCTTGCAGAAGCTTGCTTGCATTTTACTGGAGCCACCACTCGTTTAGGAAAAATTGAGGATGGCACTACTGTTTCCGACTATGATGAGGAAGAAATTCGTCGGGGCATTTCTGTTTATACCTCGGTTATTCCTGTAGAGTATAAAAACACCAAAATAAACCTCCTGGATACACCTGGGTACACCGATTTTGTCGGTGAAGTAATTTCAGCGCTGCGGGTTTCCGACGCCGCTGTCATTCTGCTTGACTCGGTGTCCGGGCGTGAAGTTGGCACAGAAGTGGCCTGGAATTATTGCGACGAATTTAACCTGCCCCGTCTCCTGGTGATGAACAAAATGAACCGGGAGAACGCGAACTTCAAAAAAGCGCTTGATACCATGCAGGCTTATACCGATACCCGGCTGATCCCCATTCATCTCCCATGGGGTGAAAAAGGTGATTTCCAGGGAGTCATCAATTTACTGACCATGAAAGCCTATAAAGGCGATGGTAAAACAGAAGTCGAAATCCCCGCGGAATTTATGGAAGAAGCTGAAACAGCCCAGATGGCTCTGATTGAAGCAGCCGCTGAAGGTGAAGACCAATTGATGGAAAAATACTTTGAGGAAGGCAATCTTTCTCCCGAAGAAATCGCCCGCGGTTTGAAAGCCGGTGTTCTCGAAGGTGCTTTCGTTCCTGTATTGGCCGCCGCTGGTTCAGCCGAAATTGGCATCGCATCATTTTTAGACGCTGTGATTGGTCTCTTACCCTCACCCGCTGAAACGCCGGTTATCACTGCTCAGGGAGCGGCAGGGGATGAAGAACTTACCGCGTCCGACTCCGGTCCGGTAGCATTGTATGTCTGGAAAACGACCGCCGATCCTTTTGTAGGCCGTCAGACTTACTTCCGGGTTTACTCCGGCACAGTAACTTCAGACAGCAGGTTATGGAACCCCACCACCAGCAGCGAAGAGCGCTTTGGAACGCTGCACTTCGCCCAAGGTAAAGATACCATCGCCACCAAAGTTGTCCACGCTGGCGATATCTGCACCGTACCCAAACTCAACGAAACTTATACCGGGAACACCGTCTGTGATAAAGGTCATCCTGTCACTTTGTCTGTCCCCGAATATCCAAATTCACTCTTCCAGGTAGCTATCTTCCCGAAGACTCAAGCCGATTCAACCAAGATCAGCCCTACATTAACCCGGCTTTGTGAAGAAGATATGACTCTTTCATGGCATAACGAGCCCTCAACCAAACAGACCATTCTTCAGGGTATGGGTGACCAGCATATCGATGTCGCCATTCGCCGTGCCGAAACCAAATTACAGGTCAGCCTGCTGACCCAGATTCCAAAGGTTCCTTTCCAGGAGACCATTGACGGCAAAGGCGACGCCATGTACCGCCATAAGAAACAATCTGGTGGTTCTGGGCAGTTTGGAGAGGTGCACCTTCGGGTCGAGCCTCTCAAAGATGCTGAGTTTGAATTTGTGAATGATGTTTTCGGCGGTTCAATTTCCTCCAACTACATGCCAGCCATTGAAAAAGGTATTCGCAATGTGATGAAAGAAGGCGTTCTGGCCGGATACCCCATTCACGGCATCAAAGTCTCAGTTTATGATGGTAAAGAGCATCCGGTTGACTCCAAACCGGTAGCCTTTGAAATCGCCGGGCGCAACGCCTTCAAGCTGGCATTTCTCCAGGCAAAACCTGTGCTGCTTGAACCGGTCATGAGCGTGAAAGTCACCGTTCCAGATTCCCTGATGGGTGATATCATGGGCGACTTAAACACCCGCCGTGGACGTGTAATGGGAATGGGCAATGAAAAAGATAAATCCATTATTTCCGCCATGGTCCCATTGGCCGAAATGCTGCGCTACACCACCGACCTGCGCTCAATGACAGGTGGTCGCGGTATTTTCAACATGGAATACGACCATCACGAAGTGGTCCCATCCCATATCACTCAGGAAATTGTTGCGGCTCGCGAGAAAGAAAAGTCTGAAGAATAATTTGCCACACCTGAAGACTCTCTGAAAACCGACTGGAAGGGCTGCACGCTCTTCCAGTTTTTATTTTGCAAAAACTGACCGGATCGCTTCATCATCAAAACGCAAAGAGACCGTCAATTATTGTTAAGGTATAATTCTCTATTAGTTAATAACCTGCCGGGAACACAATCTTTAGACATTTCTGGGTTAAAAACCAACCATCTGGTGAGGATCACATGAACATCGCAGTATTTGGCAGCTCAAAACCGCAGCCTGGAAGCCCCAACTACGAAGAAGCCTTCGTGCTTGGCAATCTATTGGGCGAAGCAGGCCACACGGTTTTAACCGGTGGTTATGGCGGCACAATGGAAGCGGTTTCTAAGGGCGCCTCAATGGCAGGCAGTCATGTCATCGGTGTGACCTGTAAGGAAATCGCGGATTGGCGGGGTTCCACCGCCAACCCCTGGGTCAAAGAGGAGCTTTGCGCGCCCACCTTGCAGGATCGGATCATAACCATGCTCAATTCCAGCGACGCAGCCATTGCCCTGCCCGGAGGGGCCGGAACACTGACAGAGATCATGCTGGCCTGGAACCGACTGCTGATTGAAGCCGACCATCCCAAGCCGCTGATTTTGATCGGGAGCGGGTGGAAACAGGTCATTAACGCCTTATATTCCAGCCAGGAGGAACATATCCTCCCCACCGATAAAAAATGGCTTTCATTTGCCGAAAATCCGCGAGAAGCTTTGAATTGCCTTAACCACGTATCTTGATCAGAACTTGCCTATCAATCCGGGCTCGAACATCCAAACAAAACTGAATTATCCTGTAGAGAAGGAAACTCATGAGCGAAGAAAAATTACCAAAAAGAAGTGAGAATTATTCGGACTGGTACAATCAGCTGATCCAGCGAGCTGAACTGGCCGATTATGCCCCTGTAAGAGGATGTATGGTCGTGCGCCCTTACGGATGGGCTTTATGGGAAAACATCCAAAAATCCCTCGATGGGCGTTTTAAGGCTACGGGCCATGTCAACGCTGCTTTTCCACTCTTTATCCCTATGTCTTTCCTCGAAAAAGAGAAGGAACACGTTGAAGGGTTTTCTCCCGAGCTGGCTGTGGTCACCCATGGCGGCGGCTCCAAACTGGAAGAACCGCTGGTTGTGCGTCCAACCTCCGAGACGATCATCGGCTACATGTACGCCAAATGGATCAAATCATATCGAGATCTGCCAGTGCTGATCAACCAGTGGGCAAATGTCGTGCGCTGGGAAATGCGCACCAGGCTTTTCCTGCGCACCCTCGAATTTTATTGGCAGGAAGGCCACACTGCCCATGCCAGCCATGAAGAAGCCGAAGAGGAAACCCTGCGCATTCTCGAAATTTACACGCGCTTCGCCACCGATGACGCCGCCATTCCGGTCATTCCTGGACGAAAGAGCGAAAAAGAAAAATTCGCCGGCGCCCTGCGTTCTTACACCATCGAAGCGATGATGGGTGATACCAAAGCGCTGCAATCCGGTACTTCTCACAACCTGGGCCAGAACTTTGCCAAAGCATTCGATATTAAATATCTTGACCCCAATAATGAACTCCAATTTTGCTGGACAACTTCCTGGGGTGTTTCAACCCGCCTGGTTGGAGCCATCATCATGGCCCATGGTGATGATCAGGGATTGATCCTGCCACCTCACCTGGCCCCCATCCAAATTGTGGTGGTCCCAATTTATCGCGATGAACAACAGAAAGCTCTGGTAATGCCGGTCATCAAAAAAGTCGAGGCGGCGCTTTCGCAATTCCGGATTAAAGTGGACGACCGCGAAGAAGTCACACCAGGTTTCAAATTTAACGATTGGGAAATGCGCGGCGTACCGCTCCGGCTGGAAATTGGCCCCAAAGATGTCGAAAAAGGCACCGTGATGGCAGCCCGCAGAGACATGCCCGGCAAAGCAGGCAAAACATTCCTTCCCATGGAAAACATTGCTGAAGGTGTCGGAGAGCTTCTGGAAGTCATCCAGGCGGCTCTGCTGGAACGCGCCACAAAGTTCCGGGATGAGAATATTCACGACCCCAAAGATTATCAGGAATTTAAAGAAAACATTCAGAATGGCTGGGCTTACTCCTGGTGGTGCGGAGACCGAACCTGTGAAGAGAAGGTTCAGGAAGAAACCAGGGCCACCATCCGCTGTATTCCTTTGGAACAACCCGGAGGTGAAGGAACCTGCATCTACTGTGGGAAACCGGCCAAAGAAAAAGCGTACTTCGCCCGCGCGTATTAAACGCACTCTAGATTATAGAAATTCTAAAGGGTGGGAAGTCTTTCCCACCCTTTACAATCAAAAATATGCCTGCTGTTCAACTCACCCAACTCAAAGCGCAGATCAATGATCTGCTCTGGAAATACACCCGGCCCGAAGAGTTTTTGGAAGACGTGCACCAACTTTTTGAGTTGCACTCTTTTCGTGTACTGCGAACAGGCAAAGGCATTCAATCGGCGGATATGATCCCGACCTACCACATCCCTCAGATGGTGCAGTACCAGCTCGAGATCGCCTTAGGACAGCAATGCGCAGAAAACCCTGGAGCCGCCCTTCCGCTTGCCGACACCCTGTGGAAGGATCCCTATTTGGAAGTGCGGCAGATTGCGGCTTTTCTATTGGGCCAGATGCCCTTAAACCCACCCGATGCTGTCCTGGATCGTCTTACAGACTGGTGCCAACCCCACGAGAATAAATCGGTTCTCAAAGCGGTTCTGGAAAAAGGCAGCGCCAGAATCTGCCGTAAAATGCCGGACCAATGGCTTGGGCTGGCTGCTCAATGGATCAACACCACAGAAATCCCCTGGCAATCCATGGGATTAAAAGGTCTGCTTCCTTTAATTCAAAACCGCGAATTTGAAAACCTGCCCCCTATATATCGCGTGATCAGCCCCCTGATCCAGACCGCGAAACCTGAGCTTCAATCTGATTTGCTGGCGGTGATCAATGCCCTTGCCAATCGGTCGCCAACAGAGACCTTTTTTTTACTGCGCCAACTGCTCAGTATCGGCACTACATCCAGCGCACACCGCATGATCCGGAGAACATTACCGTCATTTCCGGCAGTAGAAGCCGCGCGACTGCGGGAACTGCTCAAGCAATTCTCAGAACACGCAAGTGGATGATTCTCCCTGCAGTAAAACCCTCTACAACTCCGCACCTTCCCCGGCAACCAATCCTCTGGTATAATTTTCACCATGACTGGTCCTGTGCCTGGCTTTCCGCTGCGCGCATGGAGACCTGCAAATAAAAAAATAACGAAAAGGAGTATGCAGACGTCATGAGTTTAACAAAAGAAGAAAAAGCTAAGATTATCGCGCAATATCAGTTGAAAGAAACCGATACAGGCTCACCCGAGGTTCAAATCGCTATCCTGACTTACCGGATCAACGAATTAACAGATCACCTCCGGCTTCATAAACACGATGAGTCCTCTCGCCGTGGCCTGTTGAAACTGGTTGGCCAGCGCCGCCGTTTGCTGGCTTATATCAGGCGAAAAAACTACAATCGGTATTCCGATCTTGCTGAGAGTTTGAATATCCGCAAGAAGTAATCAAAAGCCAAAAGATAGAGTAGATGGCGGGTTGCCATCTACTCTCCATATCATAGTGTGGCACATGCCACACAATATACCCCGGAAGGTTGGGTATTGAAATTAGAAGAGGAACAACTCCTCGGCTGCTTTCAGCACCTAACCAAGAGGGGAAAGGTAAAAGGTAAATTTATTATGCAACAACAAGCCCAACGATTCACAACCACCGTTGGTGGTCGTGAAATCATTATTGAAACTGGCAAATTAGCAGGCCAGGCCGGTGGCTCCGCCACCATCCGTGTTGGAGACGCGATTGTATTCAGCGCCGCCACCATGTCTTCCAACCCTCGGGAAGGATTAGATTTCTTCCCGCTAACCGTGGATTATGAAGAGCGAATGTACGCCGGTGGCAGAATCCCCGGTTCATTCTTCCGTCGTGAAGGCAGGCCAAGCAGCGACGCCATATTGGTGGCGCGCCTCACCGATCGCCCCATCCGCCCGCTGTTCCCAGAGAACATGCGCAATGATGTTCAGGTCACACTGTATTCCTTCTCCGCGGATATGGAAAACCCACTCGACATTCTCGCCATCAACGCCGCTTCTATCGCGCTGACCATCTCTGACATTCCATGGGATGGCCCTGTAGGAGCTGTGCGAATTGGCCGGATCGATGGCGAGTTCATCGTCAACCCGACCTACGATCAGATAGAAGCGTCTGACCTTGATCTGCGGATTGCCGGAACGCGCGACGCTATACTGATGGTCGAAGCCGGTGCCAATGAAGTCCCCGAGCAGGTTCTGGTGGACGCGCTGGCCTTTGGTCACGAAGCAATCCAGCCGCTGGTAGACATCCAGGATAAAATGCGGGTTGAAGTAGGTAAACCCAAACGAGAAGCCATCTTTGAAGTCACCGATGATCAGCTTATCAATGATCTCTATGCCCGCCTCGCTGATCAAATGAACGCGCTTCTGGACGCTCCGCATACCAAAGCGGAACTGAATGACGCCATGGATGCCCTGGAAAAATCTTTACTGGCTGAGATCGACCAGGAAAATGCTGACCAGATCAAACAACTAAAGAAAGCGTTTCACGATGTTAACAAACGGGTTGTCCGAAACCGGATCCTGGAAAAGGGATTACGCCCGGATGGCCGCGCATTGAATGAAGTTCGTCCCATCTGGTGTGAAGTGGACACCATCCCCCGGGCGCATGGTTCTGGAATTTTCACCCGTGGTGAAACTCAGGTTTTAACCTTTGCTACATTAGGCACGCCGAGAGACGCCCAGGAACTGGATAACCTTAGCCCAGTTACCACCAAACGTTATATCCATCACTACAACTTTCCGCCATTTTCAACCGGCGAAGTCAAACCTTTGCGTGGAACATCCCGCCGCGATATTGGCCACGGCGCCCTGGCAGAACGTGCTCTCGAGCCAGTGATCCCACCCGAATCTGATTTCCCCTATACACTGCGGCTGGTCTCAGAGGTCTTATCCTCGAATGGATCTTCCTCCATGGCTTCAGTGTGCGGTTCAACACTGGCACTGATGGACACTGGTGTCCCCATCAAAGCCCCGGTAACCGGCATTGCGATGGGATTGATCAAAGAAGGTGAAAAATACCGCGTTCTGACCGATATCCAGGGTCTTGAAGACCACCTGGGCGATATGGACTTCAAAGTGGCCGGCACAGAAGCCGGAATCACTGCCCTACAGATGGACATCAAGATCAAGGGGATTACCCCGCAGATCATGGCTGAAGCGCTGGCTCAAGCCAGAGAAGGCCGTAAAATTATTCTGGAGAAAATGCTTGGAGCCATCCAGCGGCCCAACCCAGAACTCAAACCGCATGTGCCGCGCATCACTGTTGTTCATATTCCAGTTGACAAAATTGGCGCTTTGATCGGGCCCGGTGGTAAAAACATCCGCGGTCTCCAGGAAGAAACTGGCACCCGGATTGACATCAACGAAGACGGTTCTGTGTTCATCGCAGCCGCAGATGGCGAAGCCGAAGCGATGGCCCGCGAAAAGATCATGCTGCTCACCGAATCGCCTGAAATCGGACATATTTACACCGGTAAGGTGGTGCGCGTGGTTGACTTCGGCGCTTTTGTGGAGATCTTGCCAGGAGTTGATGGCATGGTGCATATTTCTCAGCTCGATACGGAACGCGTCAACAAAGTTGAAGACGTGGTGGGTGTCGGCGATGAATTAACCGTAATGGTCACCGACATCGATCCATCCGGAAAGATCAGACTTTCCCGTCAGGCAGTTCTGGAAGGCTGGACAGCAGAAGAAGCCCGCTCACACGATTCCAAAGGCCGCAGCAGTGGTAACAGCGGCGGAAGAGGCCGTTCAGGTGGAGGCAGGTCCGGCGGAAGATCTTCCGGCGACCGCCGCGGTGGTAATGACCGTTCACGCAACCGCTAAAACCAGCAGAAAACAGTATCTATAAATAAACTGCGGGAGAGAAATCTCCCGCAGTTTTTTATTCACCACTCTACTATTACTCCGATTTATTTTTTTTCTGAGTGGGAAGATAAGGCATATCCGGCCCCGATTTCCCCATCAATTCCGCCAACGCGCACTTCATCGCCGTGCGGTCGTCCCATGCGTATTCTGTTTCAACAAAGCACATGGACTGCTCGTGTCCCTTACCGCAGGCGAGCACAATGTCTCCGGGTTGTGCCATACTGACCGCTTTTCGAATCGCCTCCCCCCTATCCTGTACGCGCCAGAAGCTGCGCCCTTCTTCTCCGCCCTTTTCTGCTGCCTCCGCAGCCATCTCCGACAGGATATCTTCAAGAGATTCAGTCCGCGGATCCTCTGCGGTCAGGATTGTCAGATCGGCCAGACGAGTGGACACCTCTGCCATCAGCCGGCGCTTCTCGCGGTCTCTCAACCCGGCAGAGCCAAACACAGCAATCACTTTTCCCTGAGTCATTTTGCGTGCGGCTTTGAGTGTTTGGGTTAGGGCATTCGGGGTATGTGCGAAATCTACCACCGCGATGAAATCCTGTCCCCAATCAATCCGCTCCATCCTGCCTGGAATACCCGGAAGGTCCGCAATCCCGCGCTGAGCTGCCTCGGCAGAAATTCCGCTGCCCACCACTGTTGCTGCCAGTGCCGCGAGGATATTGCTAACGTTGTATTCCCCAATCAAATGACTGACAATCGGGATCCGCTTCTCTCTGGTTACCGCGACAAATCTTAACCCCGAAGGAGTGTACTCAAGATTTTCCGCCCAGATATGCACGTCTGAATCATTGATACTGTATATAACCTGATTGATTTCTCGGGTTATATCCCACAGATACGGGAAGGACTCATCATCACGGTTCAAAACTGCCAGACAGGGTCTGAATGTCTTATCATCACATCCATCCCTCACCATCTCAAATAAACGCCCCTTGGCGTTCCGGTAAGCCTCATAATTCCCATGGTAATCAAGATGCTCGTGGGTGATATTTGTAACCAAAGCAATGTCAAAAGCGCATCCGGTAACCCGGTGCTGAGCCAGTCCATGAGAGGTCGCCTCCAGCACCACATGGCTCAACCCGGCAGCAACCATCCGGGAAAGATAGCGCTGCACATCCGGTGCTTCTGGCGTAGTAACGTGGAATCCGGTATCTTCCACTTCATCACCAATTACTGCGTTTACAGTCGAAATGATCCCTGTATGGATCCGCGCGCTGCGCAGTATTTGGTAAATCAGATTGGCTGTTGTGGTTTTGCCATCCGTGCCGGTAACACCAATAACCACCAGGTCCCGCGCAGGAAAATTGTAAAAAGCTGCCGATAAATGTGCAAGCGCTTCCCGGGCATCAGATACCTGAATATAGGGTGCCTGCATCGGTTCAGGCTCATTCGTCCCAACCACCGCAACCGCGCCTTTATTTATCGCGTCGGGAATAAAACGATGGGCGTCAAAATTTGCGCCCGATAAAGCGATGAAAATGTTTCCAGGGAGTACTTCTCTCGAATCAAACGCGATCCCGGTTACAGGCAATGGTGGAAGTTCACCCGCGTACTGAATTTTCAGCGGTATTTCTCCAAAAAGCTGATCCAAACCTTTCTTAATAAAACCTGTCACAAATCATCCTTTTTAATAATATAGAAAGTTTTGATGGGCAAAACAAGGCCGCATCAAAACTTTTATCATCCAAAATTCAAAAAAGCCTAGCTAAGTTCATGCTGAAGTTCGCGAAGTTTACCCGCAACCGAACCATCCACAACATGATCTCCAACCCGTACCACCAGACCACCCAAAATAGAAGCGTCAACATTGTATTCCACATTCATTTGCTCGCCCAGGTACGGAAGAAGATATTGTTCAACAGCTTCACGTTCTTTTTCGGTCAACTCCACCGCGCTGGTAACACTGGCGCTGGACCCTGATAGCACCTCAGTATCCAGGACTACGACCTTTCCATCCTTAATCCCACTGAAAAATTCATTTAATAATTCGTGCTGACGCGTTTCATCACCCATCAAGGCTTCACCCACCAGATGCCTGGCAGAAGCAATTGCCAGCGTGATAACCTGAGAGCGCAGCTTGGTCAACATGTGGCGCTTTTCTACTTCCATTTCAGTCCGCATCTCATTCCGCTCTTCAGCAATCTCCTGATGTGCGATGTCTTGAATTTCGCGCCTGATATCCGCCGCACGGTCATTTGCTTCCTGTATGATCTGAGACGCTTTCTGCTGTGCCTCGGTGATAATGCGATCCGCTTCATGTTCCGCGTTTGCCCGCGCTTCGGAGGCCATCCGTGCGTCATCAAGGCCCTGCCTGAAAGTTTCCTTGCGCCGTTCCAGCATCTCACGCACAGGCTTTACCACCCATGCCAGGATGACAACAAATAAAATACTAAAATTAAATAACTGAACAAGGAAATAGCCCAGGTTGATCCCAATTTTATCCAATGCAGAAACTCCTTTCTAAGCCAGCCTTTGCGGATTTAGAATACAAATAAAATAATCAACGCAATAACCAGACAATAGATTGCCACAGCTTCCGCAAAAGCGATGCCCAGGATCATATTGGTCTGAAGGTTGCCGATCGCGTCCGGGTTGCGGGCCATTCCCTGTACAGCGCCATTCACAACCATCCCAATCCCAATCCCCGCACCAATTGTTCCAATCATCGCCAGCCCTGCGCCAATCAACTTGGCTGCCAACACGATATCTCCAGTCATAAGATGTTATACCTCCTTAATAATTCCTTTGATCTTTTGAGAAATAGACTTATCAAAATCAATTTTCTTCATCCTCAAAATCATGTCCCTGAACTGCCTGAGCCATAAAAACCATTGTCAGCATCCCAAACACAAATGCCTGTATTGCGCCCGTAAACAGCTCCAAACCTAAAAAAGCAGATTGCGCAAACACCGGAACCAGCGCGCCGATAACAAACAGCAAAACCGATCCGGCAAAGATGTTCCCAAACAAACGGAATGTGAAAGAGATGATCTTGGCGAATTCTGAGACCAGCTCAAGTAAACCCACCACCCAATCCATAACACCAAAAGCTGGTTTTGAAAACAGGGTTTTGGTATTCCAGAATTTAGTGAAGTATTTCATTCCCTGAGACTGCACGCCGTACACCTGTGTCATTACAACGGAGAACATCGCCAGCGCCAGCGTGAAGTTTAAGTCGGTAGAAAGCGTGCGCACAAAAGGCACCAACGCGTAACTACCCGCATCCGTTTCACCTTTAACCAGGGCGTTAATCGGACCAAACTGCTGGATTGGATTTCCTTCCGGACCGGGTACCAGTAAGCCAATACTATCTACCCCTGGAATCAATTCCATCCAGTTCGCTATCAAAACCACCAATGTAATGGAAAAGAAGTATGGGAATATCTTTTTAGCCCACTTGGCTCCAGTCGTGGACTCAGTGAGCTCATAAATGGTTTCCACCAGCGCCTCAATAGCACCATAAGCACCTGTTGGAACCAAATTATCTCTTCTCACCGCGGATCTGACCACCAGCGCGATCCCCACCACAAATAAATCAACCAGCATCATGGCAACCAACGTGTTGGTGAGATAGATATCCCCAATTACCGGCAGACTGATCAATGGGTGTGCTGTGAGGGATTCGGCAGGCAACTGAATCTCAGGGCGAATGGGGGCAAAAATTCGTGAGGCAATCACACTTAATATAATAAGCCCCAGAACAATCCACCGGTACTTTCCCCAATGCCATTCAATCTTCGTTTTCTGTTCCAAAACTTGCTTTCTCCTTTACTTTCGCAGAGGTTTCACTCGAGGCGGCAGTCATTTTTGTAACAGTTCTTCGCAATAGATACACCAGTGCAACCACCGTTAATGGGATGCTTGCGACTACCAGCAGCAGGGTTAGAAGCGGAGCTGTATTAAAAACACGATCAAGCCATAAACCAATCAAAATCGCTGGCAGCGCGATCAATAATACAATACCCCCAACTTGAAGCATGACGACAACCATCACCTTCAACAATTGTCGGTTTATATTTTCAGAAGAGTCCATTTCCGGGCGCATAGCATTGCGATTATAACACTTAATCATTTATCGTAAAGTTTGATCGATTTCGGTCTGTCAATTAAAATTCGATAACGCGCATCTTTACAATCAGAGAATTCATTCCGGCTTTTCCTGCGTCTGCTCCTCTTTGGCGGCATCATCCTTTTTCCATATTCTCTTTAGCACGCTCTCAATAAAGGGAAAGCCCAGAACAACAGAAACCACCGCCCCAATCGCGCCGAACCAGCGCGCAAGATTAGCAGGCACTCCCAGGACAGAGACTGTTTCCAATTCCACTTGCTTAGACAACAACGCTTTGCGTTCGCTGTCACCGCCCTTTCTGGGAATGATATTCAAAAACAACCACAATGTTCCCCGGGTTCGTCCTACCTGTTTCGGATGGACACTCCAATAAAAGTTTAATGTCTGCCCGCGCCGCAAAGGTTCCTGAACCGATCCCTGCGGCATAACATCTGCTCCCGCCAGATCCAATCTGGCTTCAGCAACCAGATTATGCGTATCATACAAATCTGGAATCTCTACCGGTGTACCGGTTGCCTGTTGACCCTCAACAACCAGGGTGGGTGTCACACTGCCGGTTTCATTAATCTCCAAAGCAAGCTGGAAAATATCACTATCGCCAAGGCGAATTTTCTCTGGCCATTCGAAAGAAATTACGCGCATTTCCTTCAAAACTGCGTCAGTAACCACCTCTACGCTCGTCATCGGAGGTTTTATTACGATTTCGACCTGTGTTGGCGGGAATGGCACAACATCGCGCGCGCTGGGTAAAGGCCAGCTGGCTCCAAGAAGTACCCCCAGAGACACCAGCAGAGAGATAATTGCCAACCATTTACGAGTATGGTTTTTTGTTTTCGTCATAAAAGTCGCTTTCTTCTAATCCAGACCAACCTGATCCTTTCTCTTTCATTATATTCTTCTGGCAAAAGTATATAACCAGAATCGATGCGCAAAATTGAATCCACGGCATTCTCTACGCCAGTAACCTTTTGTTCTTAAATTGTTAACCTTATTATACAAATCATTTTGCCCAAATTAACAACAAATTCACACTCGCGTAATCTGATAAAATCGGTTAAAGTAATACCATATTTTCGTACCTTTCTGAGGAAGTATTTCAGTACAAGGCTTATATCCTATTCGTTTATGGAGGAAAACAATGCCCAAACACCCTGCCGAGCCGTTCCGCATCAAAATGGTGGAGCCTATCCGCCTGATCTCTCCAGAGGAACGCCGCAAAGCAATGATCGCAGCAGGTTATAACCTGTTCGCTTTACCCGCTGAGGATGTATTTATTGACCTGCTTACAGATTCAGGCACAGGCGCCATGAGCCAGCACCAATGGGCTGCCATGATGGCTGGCGATGAATCTTACGCGGGCGCGCGGTCTTACTTTCGGCTTAACGAAGTCATGCATAAGATTTTTGGCTTTGAACATTTTGTGCCTACCCACCAGGGGAGAGCGGCTGAGACCATTCTGGCAGACATCCTTGTGAAACCTGGAAAGTTCATCCCTTCCAATATGCATTTTGATACCACTGAAGGCAATATCCGTGCCCGTGGAGGCAGGCCAATCAACCTGGTCTGCGATGAGGCATTTAACCCCACCATGCACGCCCCTTTCAAGGGAAATATGGACCTGGACAAACTGCGCACCTTCATTTTGGAAAAAGGTCCCGAAAACATTCCTTTTGGTACTATCACCATTACCAATAACGCAGGAGGTGGGCAGCCTGTTTCCCTGAGTAATATTCGCGCAGTTTCAGAAATCTATCGCGAATTTAATATTCCATTTTTTATTGATAGCTGTCGTTTTGCTGAAAATGCCTATTTCATCAAACAGCGCGAAAGCGGCTACGCGAATAAAACAACGCTCGAAATCGCCAACGAAATTTTCAGCCTGGCTGACGGCGCCTGGATGAGCGCCAAGAAAGATGCTATCGTTAATATTGGTGGTTTCCTCGCGATGCGCGATCGTGATCTTTTCCAGAGAGTTTCCAATGAATTGATTCTGCGGGAAGGTTTTGTAACCTATGGTGGTCTTGCCGGACGCGATCTGGACGCGATGGCCGTGGGGTTGATGGAAGGCCTGGATGAATCCTACCTCGCCTATCGTCTGGGGCAAACAGCTTATCTTGCTGAAAGGTTGCTCGCGGCAGGTATTCCCATCATCGAACCAGCCGGTGGGCACGCCGTCTATGTGGATGCCGGCCGGATGCTCCCCCACATCCCTCACGCTGAGTTCCCTGGCCAGGCGCTGGACGCAGCACTCTATCTGGAAGGTGGAATCCGCGGCGTGGAAATTGGTTCTGTAATGTTCGGCTATACGGATCCCGACACAGGAAAAATGATTTTCCCCCAATTGGAATTGGTGCGTCTGGCAATTCCCCGCCGTGTATATACCCAAAGCCATTTGGATTATGTGGCAGATACCCTTATCGCGCTGAAAGAAAAGGGAACTAATCTTAAAGGCTACCGCATCACCTACGCTCCACCCTTGCTCAGGCATTTCACCGCTCGTTTTGAACCGCTATAAACATTCCTCTTTCTGAAAACCAATGCTCCCTGCTCAGTCTTTACTGAACAGGGAGCATTTTATCTTCATCAAGTGCTATTCCAACCCTTTGGCTTCATCCCAGAATTGATCCATCTCCTCCAGACTCATATCAGACAGCTTCCTTCCGGCTTGTTCCGCGCGTGCCTCAACATGCCGGAAACGACGCACAAACTTTTGATTGGTTGCCCGCAGCGCGCTTTCCGCGTCGATGTCGAACCAGCGTGCCAGGTTCACAACAGAAAACAAGAGATCGCCCAGTTCTTCTGTCTTCGCTTCTCCAGCGGCAGCCTCACGAAATTCGGCCATTTCCTCTCTCACCTTATCCAGAACACCCTCAATATCCGGCCAATCAAAGCCCACTCGCCGCGCGCGTTTCTGATATTCCTGAGCCTGTGCCAGAGCCGGGTAATCCTTTGGAACCCCATCCAGCATCCCTTTTTTACGTTTCTCTCCGCGATCGCTGCGCTCTTTCTCTTTCAACTTTTCCCAGTTTACCAGCACATCTTCGGTGCCTTCCACTGCCAGATCTCCAAACACATGAGGATGCCGCCGAACCAGTTTGCGGTTGATTCCCTGCAGGATATCAACCATGGTGAATTCACCTTGTTCCGAAGCGATCTGAGCGTGCATTACAACCTGCATCACCAGGTCCCCCAATTCTTCACACATCGCAGAGGAATCGCCCGCATCCAGCGCGGATAGGGTTTCGTATGTTTCCTCCAGCAGGCTGGATCGAAGCGTCTGATGGGTTTGTTCGCGATCCCACGGGCAGCCATCCGGAGCGCGCAAATGCGCTATCACTTCCTGCAGCGACTCAAAAGAAGAATCTCTGCTGATCGCGGGCAAATATAACCCGCTCAAAAGCCCTATTCTGCCAGATTGATCCGCTTGCTCCAGGGTGCATCGCTCTACCATAGGCAAATCACTTTCCAGCAAATGCACCAGCGCCACCGGGTGGCTGGCTGGATATACTGTTAACAGCAAGCTTTGAATTTCCTGCAGCGCTTTTCGGTTTCCCAGTTGGGTTATCAACACTGGAAGAGCAGGTGAAAAAGGCGGGATGTGAAAGCCCCTCAATTCAATCGAATCTAAGACTGTCAGGTTCTCACAAGGGACAATATCCAGCTGAGCGCAGGCAGGTTCCAGATAGCTGATCCCCTGAATAACCCTGACCGGTATGTCCAAAGCCACAGCCCTTTTGCGGATCGCGGCACACGTCGCGTCCCCAACCAGGGGGTCTCCTGGCACCGCGTAGGTTACCTGACCATCCTTATTGCCGATTTCCAGAATTACCGCCAGGATCTGTTCATGGATATCCTGAAGCGATGTCCCATATTCATATAGATCATCAAATCCATGCACAACCAGTTTATCCGAAAAGGTGGCCAGTGCCGGGTGAGAGCTCATGCGCGCGTAGATTTCAGAACAACCCATCAACCAATCTCGCGCCTCACAAGTCAGATGCTCAACCCCACCGTTGCCTAGTCCCAAAAGGGTAATCCCCGATCTATCCAATGAAGTTTTCATGATTGCCTTTTTCTCCTGAACATCCCCTCTGCCCCATAACAATAATCATTCATAGATCAAAATATGAATTAAATAAGGATGCTTTCCGGCAGATATTCTGCCAGAAAACACCCTGGTTTTTCCAATTGCCTCACCCAAAGATGAAGCTAAACAAACAAAAAGATTCTAACGTTTGGTGTAAGTTGGTGCCTTGCGGGCGCGTTTGAGGCCTGGTTTCTTGCGTTCTTTGATACGCGGATCGCGAGTGAGAAAACCACCTCTACGGAGGCGGGCAATCGCGTCAGAATCCATCTTGACCAATGCGCGCGCCAGACCTAACAAAACTGAATCAGTCTGGCCGGTTACGCCACCACCCATGACCTTAACGGTCACATCGAATTTTGCTCGTGCGGTCGGATCGAAAGCGTCTAGAACAGCATAAATCGCTTCCGTATCTCCCATGCGGGTGAAATAATCATCAATAGCCTTCTCGTTGACAACAAAATTGCCAGAGCCAGCCATGATCCGCACACGCGCTGTGCTTTCTTTTCGGCGACCAATACCCTCATAATATTGAACGGACATAATACCTCAAACTCCTTTATACAACAGGCTGCGGTTTTTGAGCTTCATGTGGATGCTCATTCCCGGCATAGATCTTCACACGCTTCAACAGCTTCCGCCCCAACTTGTTATGAGGCAGCATGCCCCATACAGCCCGGCGAATAACGCGGTCTGGATATTTCGCCATCAAATCTTTCAAATCAACCGATTTGATCCCACCAGGATAACCGGTGTGCCAGTAATAGCGTTTGCTCTCCAGACGCTTTTGGGAAAATCGCAGCTTGCTGGCGTTGAGTACGACAACAATATCGCCCATGTCCACACCTGGGGTATAAGTGGGTTTGTGTTTACCCATCAGATAATATGCGATTTGGGTAGCCATGCGGCCTAAGCCCTGGCCATCTGCATCTACCAGGAGCCACTGGGGCTCAGTCTTTCCCTTAATGACGTAGGTTTTTTCCACGTTCTTAATACTCCAATTTCTGCCAATCCATCGGTTCTGGCAAAGTTTAACTTGTTTCATCTTGCCCGGATAGATACCGCACTTCCATCAGGTACAATCCAGTTGGTGGGGCAAGGCCGGGCGTCAGCAATTCAGTCTGCCGGATAGCCCTGGAAAGGTCTTCCAGGCTTAGTTGATTTTTCCCAACCAAAACCTGCAAAAACACGATCCGCCGCACCATATGATACAAAAACGCGTTCGCTGAAACTTCAAATTCCAGCTCTCCTGCGTTCAACTTCCAGCTCGCTGCGTAAACAGTTCGCAGTGTGCTGCCTCCGGTTTGGGGCGGGGCTCCAAAAGCAGCAAAATCATGCGTTCCTACCAGCAAGGTCGCAGCCGACTGCAAGAGTTCCAGATCAACTGCGGGCCATACACGCCAGGCATAGCGGTCCAGCAAAGGGTTTCGCGTATCGTTACAGTAAATCCGGTAACGGTAAGTGCGAAGAATGGCATCGAACCGGGGATGAAAACCCTCTGGAGCGATGCACACATCCAACGCTGCCACATCTGGCGGTAAATGAGCGTTCACCGCTCGGGTAAGCGCCTGTGTTGAATGCTTCCACACAAAATCAAATGCGATCACCTGTCCTGAAGCATGAACCCCGGTATCCGTTCGTCCGGCTGAAAGGATCGATTTTCCCTCCCAACCTAAACCCCGTAAAGCCTGTTCAACTTCTCCCTGGACGGTTCTCACGCCTGATTTCTGGCGCTGAAACCCCTGGAAGTGGGTGCCATCATAGGCAAGAATAACTTTGTAACGTGCCATTCCAATCCGGTACTCCCGGATGGATTAATCCTCTACCAATTCCAACAGGACCATTTCGGCAGAATCTCCCAGCCGTGGTCCTAAACGGAACATCCGCGTATAACCGCCATTGCGGCTTTCAAACCGCGGGCCAATATCTTCAAACAACTTCTTAACGATCGTGGGATTGCTCAGCTGCGCGGCAGCCTGGCGGCGGGCATTTACTTTATCCACATCGCTGCCCTTGCCGCTATTTCGAGCCAGGGTGATTAACCTTTCGGCATCTCCCCGAATGGCCAAAGCTTTGGCGCGGGTGGTCTGGATCCGTTCGTGCTCAAAGAGCTGGTTGATCAGCATCCGACGTAATGCAATCCGTTGATCTTTTTTTCGTCCTAATTTATAACCTGCAACCTGATGTCGCATCTTTCATTACTCCGATTCTTCTTCAGTTTCATCAGGCAGGAAACCCTTTTCCCGCATTTTATCACGTAATTCCTGGAGGCTCTTCTCACCGAAGTTCCGGATGGACATTACGGCTTCATCACCTTTTTCCAGAAGCTCAATCACATTACCCACTGTCGTGATCCCGGTGCGCTTCAAAGAATTGAAGACACGAACCGATAGATCCAGATTCTCAATGGGGGTCTCTACGGCTTCACTGGTCAGGCGGGTTCCGGCCACTTCTTCAACCGGTTCTACGACCAGCATCTCTTCGTTAATCCCTGAAATAAAGCGCAGGTGATCAATCAAAATGCGTGAAGCATTGGAGAGAGCGTTTTCTGGGGTAAGTGTGCCATCTGTCCAAATTTCGAGTTCCAAGCGATCGAAATTCGTGCTCTGGCCAACACGAGCTGAACCAACCGTCCAGTTTACCCGTTTGATCGGTGTAAAAATCGCGTCAACGGGCAATTCACCAATTGGCAGACGGCCATTTCGCTCGTTGGCGGGAGAGTATCCCCGCCCTCGCTCAACTGTCAGATCAATCTCAAGATTCACGTCAGGATCATCCACAGCAAACAGATAAAGATCAGGATTGACAATCTCAACCTCGCCTGGAACTTGAATATCTGCCGCGGTCACTTCTCCCTCGCCTCTCACCTCTAGGTGAAGGTGAGCGGTGTCCACATCATGGAGCAGCATTCGCAACTGTTTAATGCGAAGCATCACCTGGAGAACATCCTCCCGTACTCCCGGAATATCACTGAACTCATGCAGCACATCCGTAATTCGAACGGAAGTAACTGCGGTGCCTTCTAAAGATGAAAGAAGCACACGACGAAGGGCATTCCCTAAAGTTACGCCATATCCTCTTTCCAGAGGACCAATGACAAACTTGCCGTAGTTTCGAGCTTCGGCTTCCCTTTCAACTTTTGGCGTTACCATATTACTTAAAGCGGTCACTATGCACCCCTTTCCGGCAAACCCTGTAATTACCGCTTACCGGATAAACTGGCATTAGCGTGAGTAGTACTCAACAATCAACTGCTCGTCCAAATTGCCGTCAATCTCGCCTCGTTCAGGCAGACGCAGCATACGACCAGTGAAATTTTTCAAATCTCGGTCAAGCCATAACGCACAGGGGCGATTCTCAGCATCCTCAAAAACTTGTTTAAGCAGGACACTGCTGCGCGATCCTTCACGAACTTCCAGGACATCGCCCTCTTTGAGCAGCATTGATGGAATATCAGTCCGGCGCCCATTGACCATGAAATGGCCATGGGTCACCATCTGGCGAGCTGCTGTTCGGCTCGGAGCCAGACCCATACGGAAGACCACATTATCCAGACGAGACTCCAACGTTTGCAGAAGATTTAAGCCAGTCAGGCCAGATCTTCGCAAAGCAACACTAAAATAACGGCGGAACTGTCGTTCCAATACGCCATAGACCCGGCGGGCTTTCTGCTTGGCACGAAGCTGTCGGTTGTAATCCGATTCTCGTCCGCGTCGCATAGAGCCAGTACGGCCATGCTCGCCAGGCGCATATGCGCGTCGTTCGAAAGCGCATTTTGACGTGAAACAACGTTCCCCTTTTAAGAATAATTTTTCACCTTCTCGCCGACACAATTTACATGCCGGACCAGTATATCTTGCCATATCTTCCCTCTCTTACACGCGGCGTTTCTTTGGAGGCCGACACCCGTTATGGGGTACCGGTGTTATATCAGAGATCGAACGGACTTTAACGCCCACCGATTGAACTGCGCGGATGGCAGATTCACGCCCGGGGCCAGGCCCCTTGATAATAATGTCAACTTCTTGAACACCCATTGACTGAGCGCTTTTCATTGCCTGCTCAGCAGCAAGCCGGGCCGCAAACGGAGTGCTTTTTCTCGAGCCTTTGAAGCCGGAAGAACCAGCACTACCCCAGCAGACCGTGTTACCCTGTGAATCGGTAACCGTCACAATGGTGTTGTTAAAAGTCGCATACACATGTACTTGCGCAGAGGAAAGCGTGCGCTTCGTTTTCCGAGCAGCACTGCTTCGCCTTGAACGTACGCTTTGAGCCATAATTCCTCGCTATTAACCTCTCAAAACCAATTTCGTCATCTCAGTTAATCATCGAGCTTCATACTCAGCCAGGGGCCGCGGGGAGGGAAGGTCCCCCACTGGCTGAAAGCAGAAGATCAATTTAACTATTTCTTTGTAGCCCCACGACGGCGGCCGCGACCAGCAACGGTCTTCTTCGGGCCTTTGGCTGTGCGGGCGTTAGTCTTTGTACGCTGCCCATGCACAGGCAAATTACGTCTGTGGCGCAAACCACGATAACAACCAATTTCAATCAGCCGTTTAATGTTCATCTGAACTTCACGGCGCAAATCACCTTCAACCGTATAGCTCTTCGAGATAAATTCACGCAACGCGCTCGCTTCGCTATCGGTCAGGTCTCTCACACGAGTTTCCGGAGGCACATTGGTGGCCGCCAGGATTTGCTTCGAACGCGTCAGACCAATTCCAAAAATATAGGTCAACGCCACGTCAATCCGCTTATTACGCGGAAGATCAACACCTTCAATTCTTGCCATAGATCCTATCCCTGTCGCTGCTTATGCTTTGGATTTTCACAAATCACGTAAAGGGTTCCTCTACGCTTTACAATTTTGCACTTGGAACAGCGCTTTTTAATCGACGCTGAGACCTTCATATCAACACTCCTTCACTCTTCAAGGTACAGCCACAAAGTTTATATTATACTAATTATTCTTTATCCTGTCCAGTTTCAAACCAGGCCCAATTTGTCCGGGTCCCTTTCCATTCTCCAGCAACGTAAGAATTTGAGGCCCATTATCGGAAATCGCGACCGTATGCTCGAAATGAGCTGTCAGCGAGTGGTCAGCAGAGATTACCGTCCATTGGTCCTTCAATACCCGGGTGGCTCGCGTGCCCATCAAAACCATGGGCTCAAGCGCGATGGTCATCCCCTTCCGGAGCATCATGCCCTGGCCGGGAACGCCGTAGTTCGGCACCTGAGGTCCTTCATGCATATCCCGTCCTACACCATGCCCGGTGTATTCATGGGTCACAAAGAACCCGTTAGCTTCCGCGACCTCTTCCACTACAGCCGAAACATCTCCGATGTGATTCCCAACGACCATCTTTTCAATCGCTTTATACAGAGATTCTTCCGTTACTTCCAGCAGCCTCCTGGCGTCAGCCGATATTTCACCAACACCAGTGGAAAAAGCCGAATCAGCCACAAAACCTTCGTATACCGTGCCACAGTCCACAGAGACGACATCGCCTTCCTGCAATTTCCGCTTTCCTGGAATTCCATGAACCAGCTCTTCGTTGACGCTGATGGTCGTGCTTGCAGGGTAAGGATACGGTCCCGGGTAATTCTTAAAAGGTGAATAAACACCGTATTTCTTGAGCACTTCTTCAGCCGCCGCATTGATGTCTGCAGTTGTCGCACCCACATGTACTGCATCATGTGCTGCCTGCAGCGCCTCGGCGTTGATCTTCCCGGCTGAGCGCATGATTTCAATTTCGTGTTCAGTTTTGATGTTGATGTTACGAAACCAAACCATTACATTACCTGATTAATCTCTGCGAGAAGCGCTTCAGTCACCACATCGATCGGCTGTGTGCCGTCCAGTTCAACCAGCAAACCTTTTCCGCGGTAGTATTCAATCAATGGAGAGGTCTGTTCCATATAGACCTCAATCCTTCGCCTTACCGTTTCAGGTTTATCGTCTTCGCGCTGGTAGAGTTCTGAACCATCCACATCACATACACCGTCTTGCTTGGGCGGGTTGTACATTTGATGATACACATGCCCTTGCGCCCGGCAGGTCCAGCGGCCACTTAACCGTTCGATCAAAACCTCAGGAGGAACTGAAATGTAAGGTACCAAGGCAACCCTGTCACCCAGATCTTCGATCATTCTGGACAGCGCTTCTGCCTGGGCAGGGGTGCGCGGGAATCCATCCAACAAAGCTCCTCGCTTGCAGTCTGGGCGGGCTAACCGTTCTCGGATCATCGCAATGGTCACTTCATCCGGCACCAGCTCTCCGCGTTCCATATATCCCTGAGCAGTTTTGCCCAGTTCTGTCTGGTTCTTAAGGTTTTCCCGGAAAATATCGCCCGAGGAAACATGCACCAGGTTTAGTTTTTCAGAAACAACCTGTGCCTGCGTGCCTTTTCCAGCACCTGGAGGTCCAAGCAATACAAGATACATCTTTACATCCTTAACCCTTGATCAGGCTCTCTTCATATCCGTGCAGTTTCAATTCGGTGTCGATAATATTGAAGGTGTCACGAACAACACCGACCACAATCAACATCCCGGCAGCAGATAACAGCTGCAGCGCGCCCTGTGAAACCGGCAGGAGCAGGCTCATAATGGACGGCAGGACAGCAACCAGGCCCAGGAAAACCGCGCCTGGCAAAGTGATCCGCCGCTGAACCTTGGTCAAATAGCGCTGTGTTGGGCCGCCCCGCGAAATACCAGGAATCTGCGCGCCCTGCTTTTTCAGGTTTTCACCATAGTTCTGCTGGGTAAACAACACATCCGTATAAAAGAATGTAAACGCAACAACCATGAAGAAGAAAATGACAGAATACCACGGGCTGGTACCGCCAAACAGATTGGACACACTGGTTGCAAAGCTTTGCACCCAACCAACCTGTGAACCGGTGAAATAACTTGCCACAACAGCCGGAAAAGTCATAATGGATTGGGCAAAAATCAAGGGGATCATCCCTGCCATATTCACTTTGAGCGGCAGATTGCTTTTTACCGGCATCGACATGCGGTTGCCCATCCGGCGGCCGGGGAACAAAACCGGCACGTTGCGTTGGCCTTCCTGCACAATCACAATCGCGAAGATTGTCAGCGCGAGGATCGCCAGAACCACCAGCATCAGCCACCAGCCATTTTGTGTGTCAGTCAGAATTGCGAATAAACCGGCAGGCATTCGGGAAACAATACCCGAGAAAATGATCAGAGACAGGCCCTGATTCGGGATGCCATATTCTGAAATGAGCTGGCCCAGCCAGATCGCAAACATTGTGCCCGCGATCATACTTACAATAGTGGTCACCGTCGGTAGCAAGGCACTCCCCGAAAAGCCGTAATTCACCAGAATCTGTTGGCCTCCGGTAAGTGAGGAGAAAATATTGATCTGTCCAATTGCCGACAGGATCGCCATCGGAACAGTCAGGATCACTGTCCACCGTTCCATCCACTTCTGCCCTTCGCGCGGGTTGTCTTTAAGTTTCCTTTCCAGCGCCGGGATAATCGGCGTCAGAAGTTGCAAGATAATTTGGGCTGTAATGTAGGGATACACACCCATTGCCAGGATAGAGAACCGGGATACAGTTCCACCCGATAGCAAATCCAGCAAATTCACCAGATTACTGGCTGCGCCGCCTTGTGTAAACAAGCTGCTTAACGCCGCGCGGTCAATTCCAGGAACAGGAATATTTGCCGCCAGGCGATAGACTGCCAATAAACCCAGCGTGATCAGTAATTTTTTACGAATATCCTCTGATTTCCAGAGATAGCGCCAGGCTGATCGCTTCATGCGTGGGTCTCTCCTTTTCCCAATGAGTTCATCAGGCAATAATTTCTACACTGCCGCCAGCAGCTTCTATTTTCGCGCGAGCGCCCTTGGTGATCCGGTGAACTTTAACATTCAGAGGCACCGCCACTTCACCACGGCCAAGAATGACCACGGGGTTGCGCTTTTTGCTTAATAAATTGGCTGCTGCCAAAACGTCAGGAGTAACCTCAGCATTGGCTTCAAACCTTTCCAATTGCTCAAGATTAACTTCATTATATTCAACGCGATTCGGTGGCGTAAACCCTTCGCCCCGCATAAATGGCAGGCGTCGGAAGAAGGGCAGATTTCCACCCTGGCGGTACAGTTTACCGCCGGAGCCAGACCGGGCGCCATAACCTTTTTGTCCTCGCCCAGCGGTCTTTCCACCGCCAGCAGAGATACCCCGGCCTACACGCTTTTTATTTTTGGTAGCGCCTTCATTCGGCGCAAGATCGTGTAATTTCATAATTACTGCCTACTCTTCTATTTTAACCAGATGGTTAACTTTCGCTAACATTCCACGCAGTGAAGGACAATCCACATGCTCAACCGTGTGATTCATTCGTCGCAGACCCAACGCTTTTATAGTCGCCTTGTGCCTCACCGAATACCCGATCGGGCTCTTCACCAGCGTGATCTTCAATTTCTTTTCGCCAGTGTTCTTCTTAGGCATTCTTCCTCCGCTCCCAGTATGGGGTCAAATCCTGCGCAGATTTTCCACGGCGCGCAGCTTCTTGCTCCAGCGATTTCAGCTGATCCAGAGCATCAAAAGTTGCCTTGACCACATTCAAAACATTCGCGCTGCCCATTGATTTGGTCAGAATATCACGAATGCCTGCAGCTTCCACTACAGCACGCACGCTACCGCCAGCGATAACGCCGGTACCGCGTGAAGCCGGTTTCAACAAAACACGCGCACCTGCGGTCCGGCCAATTACCTCATGGGGAATGGTCGTGCCGTACACATTGTATTTACGCAGGTTCTTTCGAGCACGCTCACTTGCCTTCCGCATGGCATCCGGCACCGCGTTCGCCTTTCCAACACCCATTCCGACCTGGCCATTATTGTCACCAATAACGACTGTCACTCGGAATTGGAAGCGGCGGCCGCCCTTTACAACCTTCGCCACACGGGCAATCTCAATTACGCGCTCGTCGAATTGTTCTTCCGATGATTGGTACTTTTCCATAAGTAAGGTCCTTTATTGCCTTCCAAAACTGCCTTAGAATTTCAGGCCAGCTTCACGAGCGGCATCAGCCAATGCTTTCACACGACCAATATATTTGAAACCACCGCGGTCAAAGACCACTTCTTCAACACCTTTTTCAAGGGCTCGCTTTGCCACTAAATCGCCGACGAGTCGGGCCTGCTCGGTCTTTGTTAATCCGCTCAGCTTCTCTCGAAGTTCATGATCAACAGTTGAAGCGTAAGCCAGCGTATTGCCAGCATTATCATCAATAACTTGAGCATTGATATGTGTCAAACTGCGGAACACACACAATCGTGGACGTTCGGAAGTGCCAGTGATATGCTTGCGCACCCGCCGATGGCGTCGCAGACGTGCATCATTACGAGACATTTTCGCCATAACCAGTCACCTATCTCTTTAGCCAGCCTTACCGGCTTTACCAGCTTTGCGGCGGACACGCTCGCCAAGATAACGTATGCCTTTCCCTTTATAGGGCTCCGGCTTGCGGATCATGCGAACATCTGCTGCAACCTGGCCAACGACTTCTTTATCAAAGCCACTAATTTTCACCAACCGGGTTTTTGTTTCAACATCAAATTCGATGCCTTCCAGTGGCTCAACGACAACAGGATGGGAATACCCAACATACAGGACCAAATTTTTTCCGTCCATTTCAGCGCGGTATCCAACACCCTGAATTTCCAACACTTTGGTGAATCCGGTGCTGACACCGGTAACCATGTTCTGGATCAAAGCCCGTGTAGTTCCATGTATGGCTCGCGGGAACTGTTCATCCGAAATTCGTTCAACGATAATCTGGTTTTCTTCCAGACGCACGCTGACTTCGGGTAAACAGGTATGAGCCAATTCACCTTTCGGGCCTTTAACCTTCACCTCATTCCCCTGGATATCCACATGCACACCGGCAGGGATGTCCACAGGCAAACGACCAATTCGAGACACTTTTCTACCTCCTAGCTCCCTGGGGCCTACCAGACCTTGCAGATAATTTCGCCGCCCACACCAACTTTTCGTGCGCGCTGCCCAGTCATAATCCCTTTGGGAGTTGTCAGGATCGCAATTCCTAATCCCGAAAGAATCCAGGGAATATCATCTTTATGGGTATACACCCGGCGTCCAGGTCGGCTGACCTGCTCCACACCGGTAATCACGGGCCGTTTTTGACGACGGTCACCCACATACTTCAATTGAATTCGCAAAACCTGATGTGTTGGTCGATCGCCTTCCACAACATCATAATTCTGGATAAAACCCTCTTCCTTGAGGATCCTGGCAATTTCAACCTTTGTTTTCGAGGTTGGCATCGCGACCAGAGTCTTTTCGGCCATCACACCATTACGAATGCGAGTTAACATATCGGCAATCGGATCATTTACACTCATTTATCATTTCCTCCGGCAACTACCAGGATGACTTCCTCACGCCAGGTAACTGACCTTTCAAAGCTAACTCGCGGAAACAAATGCGGCACAGACCAAACCTGCGCAAATATCCTCGCGGTCTTCCACAAACTTTGCAGCGGTTTCGCACCTGATTGGGGTACGTTCTGCGCTGCTCACGATAAATCATGCACTTCTTTGCCATATTAATCCTTCCTGAAAGGCATGCCTAACAGCTTCAGCAGTGTACGCGCCTGTTCATCCGTCTGGGCGGTGGTTACAATTGAAACTTCCATACCCCGGATTTTGTCGATCTTATCGTATTCAATTTCCGGGAAAATCAATTGTTCCCGCAGACCGAGCGTATAGTTTCCACGACCATCAAATGCTTCAGCAGAAATTCCGCGGAAGTCACGGACACGGGGCAGAGCAATGTTCATCAACCGGTCCAAAAACGCCCACATTCGCTCTCCGCGCAAAGTAACCTTCGCGCCAATCTGCCTGCCTTCACGCAGCTTGAAGTTAGCAATGCTTTTCTTCGCTGCGATCACAACGGGTTTCTGACCGGTGATTGTCATCAGGTCCGAAACTGCGGCATCGAGCGCCTTCGGGTTGTCTAATGCCTCGCCCAATCCAATATTCACAACCATCTTGGTGATCCGAGGAACCTGATTGATGTTCTCCAGATCAAGTTCCTTCATTAACACCGGGACGATTTCATTCTGATATTTTTCTCGTAAAACGTTCATACTTCAACACTCCCGCGGGCTAGTCATCAATGATGGCTTGGCATTTTTTACAAACCCGCAGCGCTTTGCCACCTTCTCGGGTTATTCCAACCCGAGCGGGTTTATTGCATTTCGGGCATACCAGCATCACATTCGAAATGTGAACGGGAGCCTCAAACCGCACTATTCCCGGGTTTACGGTGCGTCCCTGGCTCTGTACCTGACGTTGGTGCTTGGCCCGGAGATTGACACCCTGAACCACAACCCGATTGTCGTCTGGTTGAACCTTAATGACTTCGCCGCGTTTACCTTTATCTTCTGAGCGGCCGCTTATCACAACTACCTGGTCGCCCTTGCGAATTTTGACTTTCATGCTTCGCTCCTCTATCCTCTAACCCTATAAAACTTCTGGGGCTAAAGAAACGATTTTCATAAAGCCCTTCTCGCGGAGTTCACGTGCAACGGGGCCAAAAATACGGGTACCCTTTGGGTTTTGTCCATCCGTATCCAGGATCACTGCCGCATTGTCATCAAACCGAATGGAAGAGCCGTCTTCACGGCGCCATTCTTTCGCGCAACGCACAATGACTGCCTTGACCACGTCGCTTTTCTTTACCGATCCCTGCGGTGTGGCAGATTTCACGGTCGCGACCACAACATCACCAATTCGACCATAGCGTCGCTTCGAGCCACCCATGACGTGGATAACCAGAATTTCTCGGGCGCCGGTGTTGTCAGCAACTTTAAGGCGAGATTCTTGTTGAATCATAGCTTATTCTCCTTCGACAACAACTTCCGCGGCTTCCTGTCGCTTCAAGATCGTTTCAACGACCCAGCGCTTTTCACGAGAAAGCGGCTTGCTTTCAACAATCAGCACCTCATCCCCTGTCCGGCAGCCCAATTCATCATGAGCCTTTACCCGTTTAGAGGAGTGCACAACTTTTCCGTACAACGGATGACGAAAGGTTCGGGTGATCTCCACCACAACGGTTTTCATCATCTTATCGCTGGTAACGACACCTGTTATTCTTCGTCGTTGACTCATTTTTCACCTTCCTGCTGAACAGCTAGCTCTTTCTCTCGCAGGATCGTCTCCAACCGGGCGATTTCACGCCGGGTTTGTGGCAGACGGCTGGTATCGGTTAACTGCCCAGTTACTGTTTGAAATCGCAGATTCATTAATTCCTGGCGAGAGTCAGCCAATTTGGAACGAATTTCCTCTGCGGATAAAAGTCTAATCTCTCCGGCTTTCATGGTTACTCACCTCCCAAGTCTTCACGAGACACAATCTTGGTCTTAATGGAAAGCTTGTAAGAAGCCTGGTGCAGCGCTTCGAGAGCCACATCAGAGGGCAGACCAGCAATTTCAAACATTATCCGCCCTGGGCGAACAACAGCTACCCAGTATTCTACATTTCCTTTACCCTTACCCATACGGGTTTCCGCCGGTCGATGGGTGTAGGGTTTATCCGGAAAGATCCGAATCCACAACTTTCCACGACGGCGCATCACACGAACCATAGCTCGACGGGCAGCTTCAATCTGCCGTGCCGAAATCCAACCTGGCTCTAATGCTTGCAACCCATGTTCACCGAAGTTAATTTCCGCGCCGCGTGAAGCCTTGCCTCGCATACGGCCACGCATCTGCTTGCGGAATTTAACGCGTTTTGGCATTAACATAATCCATACCTCTTTCAATTCGCCAGGTTTGGCTGCCCGGCGTAATGTTTACTCACTGACGTAAACGCCCTCGGTGGGCTGAACATTTTCTTCCGCTTCCGGCATGACTGTGCCTTTGTAAATCCAGACCTTTACGCCAATTTTTCCATAAGTGGTTTGCGCTTCAGTCAGAGCAAAGTCAATATCTGCGCGGAGTGTCTGTAACGGAACCCGTCCTTCACGCAGCCAGACAGTGCGGGCCATTTCAGCGCCGGAAAGACGACCGGCAACAGAAATTTTCACACCGCCTGCTCCCTGCCGGATACCCTGCTGGATCGCGCGCTTCATCGCGCGGCGATAGCTCACGCGGCGTTCAATCTGAGAAGCCACGTTCTGAGCAACCAGATAGGCATCCAGGTCCGGTAATTTAATCTCTTTAATTTCGAGATCGATCCGGGCGCCGGTCAGAGCTTCCAGTTCTTTGCGAAGTTTCTTCACAGTTTCACCTTTACGCCCGATCAAAATACCGGGCTTGGCGGTGTGAATCAAAACCTTCACTTTACCAGGGAAGCGCTCTACCTCAATTTGAGAAACGCCAGCATTGCCTGCTTGTGCCTGGATGAGTTCCCGGATTTTAAAATCCTGCTGAAGCTGGTCAACATACTTATCGCCTTCAGCGTACCATCGACCCAACCAGGGTTTGTTAATATTTAACCGAAATCCAATCGGATGAACTTTACGACCCATAATATCTCCTGGTGTTATTCCTTACTCCAACTTTACTCTCGCTCACGTAAAACGATGTTGATATGGGATGAACGCCGTAAGATCGGTTTAAAGCGACCGCGGGCTCCAAATCGACGCCATTTGCGGGTTGGTGCTTCATCCGCTGTGATGCGATACACATAGAGATCATCCCGGCTGACCCCAAAGTTTTCTTCACCATTCGCGATTGCAGAAGCCAGAAGCCTCTCAACATGGCGCGCAGCAACTTTGTTGGCAAAATGCAGGGTATTCATCGCTTCATTCACCTGCTTACCACGGATCAGATCAACTACCAGGCGGGCCTTCTGGGCAGAAACACCGCAATGACTCAACTTAGCGCGAATCTCAGTTGCCATAGCCTACCTCCTCTTAGATGACTTCTCAACAATATGGCCACGGAAGTGGCGGGTTGGCGCAAACTCACCAAGACGATGCCCTACCATATTATCCGTAATATAAATCGGGACATGGCGGCGACCATCATGGACTGCAATCGTATGTCCAACCATCTGGGGGAAAATTGTGCTGGCCCTGCTCCAGGTCCGAACCACTTTCTTCTCACCACGTGCATTCATTTCTTCAATTTTTTGCAAAAGCTTTGGGGCTATGAAAGGCCCTTTTTTCAGCGATCGTGACATATTTTCGTCCCTCTCTCGCTCTCCAATTACTATTTACTAAAGCGACTAGCGGCCACCGCTCTTGCGGCGTCGAACAATATACTTTTCAGTGCTCTTATTGCGGCGGGTCTTATACCCATGGGCAGGTTTACCCCATGGTGTCTTAGGACCGGGCATACCGATCGGTTGACGACCCTCACCACCACCATGCGGATGGTCTCGAGGAGACATCGCGCTGCCGCGAACGGTTGGCCGGATGCCTAAATGTCGTTTCCGCCCCGCCTTACCCAGCTTGACATTGCCGTGGTCCAGATTGCCAACCTGACCAATGGTCGCGTAGCAAACCTGCCGGACCAGGCGAACCTCACCAGAGGGTAAGCGCACCTGAGCGTAATCACCTTCTTTGGCCAGCAATTGAGCGGCTCCACCAGCAGCGCGCGCCATCTGGCCGCCACGGCCTTCTGCCATTTCCACATTGTGGATCATTGTACCCACTGGAATGCTGGAAATCGGGAGGCTGTTGCCTGGGCGAATATCTGCTGTAGGGCCTGCTTCAATCGGATCACCGACGCGCAGCCCAACTGGTGCCAGAATATAGCGTTTTTCGCCATCCGCGTAGTGCAGAAGCGCCAGGCGAGCAGTTCGATTCGGGTCGTATTCAATCGCAGCAACTTTCGCCGGAACATTTCGCTTATCTCGTTTGAAATCCACGAGACGGATCTTTTGCTTGTGTCCGCCGCCTTGATGGCGAACAGTAATGCGTCCGTACGCGTTCCGACCCGAGTGTTTTTGCTTCACCACTACCAGAGAACGCTCTGGCTTATCTTTGGTGATTTCCTCGAATGTATAGCTGGTCTTGTGTCGTTGACCAGGAGTTACCGGTTTATATACTTTTACTGCCATTACTCTACCCCTTCAAAGAACGGGATTCGGTCTTCCGGTGACAGGGTCACGATTGCCTTCTTGTAAGTAGACTTTCGAATTCCCCAGCGGCGGCTGCGTCCTCGACGCGACCGTTTGGCCGGAACATTGATGATGTTGACCCGCAGAACCTCCACATCAAAAAGCTTGTTCACAGCCTCTTTGACCTGAGTTCGGGTTGCATCGGGCGCCACTTCAAACACATACTGGTGCAGTTTGCTTAATTGATAATTTGATTTTTCTGTCACCAGCGGACGGCGGAGAATATCATAAATCGTGCTCATCTTGTTCCTCCTCCTATCCCAGATAACTCTGAATTACATCAATAGCCGCTACCGGCATTACCAGTTTATCGAAGACCAATAAGTCACGAATATTCAGGTAATTGGCCAGCATAACTTTGGCATCCGGCAGGTTTCGGGTAGCGCGGAGAACACCTTCGTGTTCTTCCTTGTTGGGGATCAAAACCAGAGCGGAGCTTTCTCCAACCAGTGCGGTCAGTGAATTCGCCATAAAACGCGTCTTCGGCTCAACAAGTTTCAGATCATCTACCACAACCAGGCTTTGCTCTGCTGCCTTTACAGAAAGCGCAGATCGCAAAGCAGCCCGGCGCATTTTGCGCGGCATCGCTTTTGAATAATCACGCATGTGCGGGGTGTGGATTTTACCACCACCCTTCCATTGCGCAGCTCGGATGGAACCTTGTCGCGCGCGGCCAGTGCCCTTCTGGCGCCACGGTCTTTTTCCACCACCCGAGACTTGTCCACGAGTCTTTGTTTCGTGGGTGCCCAGACGCTTGTTTGCCATTTGGCGCACATATGCCTGGTGCATCAGATCCATATAAACTGGGGCTTCGAAAATATCGGCAGGCAGCTCAATTTCGCTAACCTTCTGCCCCTCCATGTTCATTACATCCACTAACATAGTACCTTTGCTCCCTTTGCGCAGGAAAACATTTCATCAGGGAAACCCCGACTACTGTTTTCGCGCCTCATTAATCAAGACTAGACCACCACGCGAGCCTGGAACAGCACCACGCACCCCGAGCAGATTCCGCTCAGGATCCACCAAAGCAACTTCAAGGTTCTGAGCTGTAACTCGGGTGTTGCCAAAATGGCCAGGGGCTTTAACACCTTTCCAAACACGACCAGGGGTTGTGCCGGAGCCATGCGAACCCGGCGCGCGCAGGCGGTCAGATTGACCGTGAGTCTTGGGGCCACCACGAAAGCCAAATCGTTTAACTGCGCCAGCGAATCCCCGGCCTTTGCTTGTGCCGGTCACATCAACATGATCGCCGACCACGAACTGGTCTACTTTAACCATGTCGCCTTCACCAATGCTCAGTTCTTTGGCTCGAAACTCACGCAAAAAGCGCAATGGGGGCAGATTATTGCGCTTGAGGTGCCCAAGTGTGCCTCCAGTGAGGCGTTTCGGTTTTACTTCTTCGAAACCCAGTTGCACGGCGGAGTACCCGTCGTTTTCGGGCGCGCGAACCTGGGTAACATAGCAAGGCCCAGCCTCGATGATGGTCACAGGTATAGCCGCGCCATTCTCATCGAAAATCTGGGTCATGCCGATTTTCTTGCCTATCAGCCCTTTAAACATCTCGATTTTCTCCTTCAATTTTTTAAGATAACAAGACTGTCAGCTTGGGCTTCGCTGCATCATCTTGGCATCACGCAGTCAGCAATATTGCTGCAACACTCCGCATCTTGTCCCGTGCGCTCACAAGACTGCTCTTGCGTGATGGTTGGTTCAAAGTTGGGCACTGCCCAACCCAAACCGTATTATTATACTGCCTTGTTGCAAATTTTGCTAGGGTTTGGGCAGCATAATAGCTGCCCAAACGCTTATAGCCAAACAAATTTACTGCGTTACCACTAAATTTTTATCTCGATATCGACGCCAGCAGGTAAATTCAACCGCATCAGCATATCAATCGTCTTCGCATCCGGGTCTAAAACATCAATTAACCGGTTGTGGGTGCGGATCTCAAAATGTTCGTGAGAATCCTTGTCAATGAAGGTTGAGCGGCGAACGGTAAACCGTTCGATCCGGGTCGGTAAAGGAACTGGACCGACAACCTTTGCGCCGCTGCGCTCTGCGGTGTCAACAATTCGCTTCGCAGATTGGTCAAGCACACGATGATCGTACGCTTTAAGACGAATTCGGATCCGTTGTTTTGCCATACCTATATCCCTATTATTCCAGAATCTTGGTGATCACACCTGCGCCAACGGTCAGGCCACCTTCGCGGATCGCGAATTTGGAACCCTGTTCCAGAGCAACGGGCACAATCAGTTCTGCGGTCAGATTGATATTATCACCGGGCATAACCATCTCTGTGCCTTCGGGCAGGTGAATGGAGCCGGTCACATCCATGGTGCGGATGTAGAATTGCGGGCGGTAGCCATCAAAGAAGGGTTTGTGGCGGCCGCCTTCGTCTTTTCGCAGCACGTACACTTCGCCCAGGAACTTGGTGTGGGGGGTGATGCTGCCAGGTTTGGCAATTACCATCCCGCGTTCCACGTCATCCCGGTTGATACCGCGCAGCAGCAGGCCGCAGTTATCGCCAGCCATGCCTTCATCCAGGGTCTTGTGGAACATTTCTACACCGGTACACACCGATTTGCGGGTGGGTCTCAAACCAACGATTTCAACTTCATCCCCAGTGTGGATCTTGCCGCGATCAACACGCCCGGTCACCACAGTGCCGCGGCCTTTGATCGAGAACACATCCTCAACCGGCATCATGAAGGGTTTGTCCACTTCGCGTTCCGGATCCGGGAAGTAGCTGTCGATGGTATCCAGAAGCTCTTTGATCGAAGCATATTCCGGCGCGTTCGGATCGGTGGATTCGGATTGCAGGGCTTTCAGTGCGGAGCCTTTCACAATCGGAATATTGTCGCCGTCGAACTTGTACTCGGTCAGCATTTCGCGCAGTTCCATTTCCACCAGCTCAATCAGTTCGGGGTCGTCCATCTGATCGGTCTTGTTCAGGTAAACCACAAGATCCGGAACCTCTACCTGATACGCCAGCAGCACGTGCTCTTTGGTCTGCGGCATCGGGCCATCAGGCGCGGCAACCACCAGGATCGCCCCATCTACCTGGGCAGCACCGGTGATCATGTTCTTGATGTAGTCGCGGTGACCAGGCATGTCTACATGCGCGTAATGCCGCTTTTCGGTCTCATATTCCACGTGGGCAATGTTGATCGTGATCCCACGGGCTTTTTCTTCCGGCGCGTTGTCGATCTGGTCGTAGGCCCGGAATTCTGCGTTACCCTGCATCTGGCAGTACTTGGTGATTGCAGCGGTTAATGTGGTCTTACCATGGTCAATGTGACCCATGGTACCCACGTTCATGTGCGGTTTCGTCCGCTCGTACTTTTGTTTAGCCATAAGTTCTAGTCTCCTGAAAAATAATCCAAGAAAGAATTTCTATAAGATTTACCGGTTCAAAACTTTCTTTGCAACCGCTTCCGAAACAGGGGCGTAATGGTCAAACTCCATTGAGAAGACCCCGCGACCTTGCGTTCCAGAACGAAGCTCAGTCGCATACCCAAACATTTCCGCCAGAGGAACCCGGGCACGTACGGCCTGGGTATTTCCTAGGCGCATCTCCATTCCTAAAATTTCAGCGCGGCGGGAATTCAACTGCCCCAGCACATCACCGAGATATTCTTCAGGAATGATTACATCCACCTTCATAATTGGCTCCAGCAAGACCGGCTTACCGCGTTCAAATGCCTCACGGAAAGCAAACGCTCCGGCCATTTTGAAAGCCATTTCATTTGAGTCTACTTCATGATAAGAACCGTCGACCAGGGTTACTTTAATGTCGGTAACAGGATACCCGGCCAGGACGCCGCTTTCAGAAGACTCCATAACACCTTTTTGCACCGCGGGAATGTATTCCTTGGGCACAGTACCACCAACCACTTTGGATTCAAACACAATTCCATTGCCACGATCCAGCGGCTCAATATCGAGCACTACATGTCCATACATCCCACGGCCGCCAGACTGCTTCACATATTTGTAGCTGACACCTTTCATCGGACGGGTGATGGTTTCGCGGTAAGAAACGCGCGGTACACCAACATTGGCCTGCACCCGAAATTCGCGCAGCATACGGTCCACCAGAATATCCAGATGTAATTCACCCATACCAGAGATAATGGTTTGACCAGTATTCTCATCAATATGCACCCGGAAAGTCGGGTCTTCCTGAGAAAGCTTGTGCAGCGCTTCCGCCATTTTATCCTGATCGGCCATTGTCTTTGGCTCGATCGCCACAGAAATAACCGGTTCCGGGAAGGTAATATTCTCCAGGACAACCTGGTCATTGAGCGCGCATAGCGTGTCGCCGGTAAAACTATCCTTCAAACCTAAAATAGCGGCAATTTCACCCGCGTGAACTTCTTCAACGTCCTCTCGACGGTCCGCGTACATCCGCAAAACCCGTCCTATCCGCTCACGCTTCCCCTTAACCGGGTTATAAACTGTACTGCCAGATTTCAACACACCAGAATAGACCCGGAAGTAGGCCAACCTTCCAACGTAAGGATCGGTAACGATCTTGAAAACCAGAGCAGCCAGTGGAGCATCATCTGAGGGAGGTCGCTCAACAACCTCTTCACTACCGGGTTTGTTCCCTCGAACTGCAGGGACATCAACTGGAGAGGGCAGATAATCAACAACCGCGTCAATCACCAGCTGCACACCCTTATTCTTGAGAGATGAACCGCAGAAAACCGGCGCTGCTTTATTGGATATGACCGCCCGGCGCAAACCAGCTTTCAATTCATCATTGCTGATTTCTTCGCCTTCAAGGTACTTGAGGATCAACTCATCATCCAGTTCAGCAATCTGCTCGATCATCTGCTCCCGTTTGAAACGGGCGTCTTCCAGCATCTCCACAGGGATTGCCTCTGTAATAGGCTCTCGCCCTAATTCATCATCCCAATAGGTCGCCTGCATGGTAATCAAATCCACCACGCCTCGGAATTCGCGTTCATCGCCAATCGGAATCTGCATCGCGATTGGGTTGGCCCCCAACCGTTCTCTGATCGAAGCAATGGAACCTTCAAATGAAGCGCCTACGCGATCCATTTTATTAATAAAACAAATGCGCGGAACCCCGTAGCGATCAGCCTGTCTCCAAACCGTTTCGCTCTGCGGCTCCACACCCTGCGTGGCGTCAAACACCACTACCCCACCGTCTAATACGCGCAGTGAGCGCTGCACTTCGGCTGTAAAATCAATATGCCCTGGGGTGTCAATAAGATTAATCTGGTGGCCTTTCCACTCCGCGGTAACTGCGGCGGAAACAATTGTGATACCCCGCTCTCGTTCCTGAGCCATCCAGTCCGTAACTGTCGTCCCGTCATCCACTGATCCAATGCGGTAAGTCTTCCCGGCGTAGAACAACACACGCTCGGTCGTCGTAGTTTTTCCCGCATCAATGTGGGCAATTATTCCAATGTTACGGTATCGCTCAATAGGATACTGTCGAGCCATCACATCACCATTTCACATTCAACTACAAATACTACACACGATAATGGGAGAAAGCCCTGTTAGCCTCTGCCATTTTATGCGCTTCTTCTCTCTTACGGACAGCAGTTCCCTGATTATTGGCAGCATCCAACACTTCATCCGCCAACTTTTGAGCAAAGGACTTCCCGGAACGGCCGCGAGCTGCATCCAGTGTCCAGCTGATCGCCAGAGTCAACCGACGCTGGGAAGCAACTTCCATAGGAACCTGATAAGTTGCACCACCAACACGTCGTGGACGGACTTCCATCAAGGGACCAACATTCTTGAGCGCCTGCTCCAGAACATCCATCGGGGCTTTCCCTGTCCGTTCGGCAATAATATCCATCGCATCATAAAACATGGATGTAGCTTTGCTTTTCTTGCCGTTCTTCATGATGCGGTTGATGATATATGAAACTGTTACGCTGTTGAAGCGTAAATCGGGGGCAAGTTCCCGTTTTTCTGGTCTTGTTCGTCGCATGCAAAATCTCCGTCAAACCCAAATAATCTAACTACTTGGCCCGTTTCGTGCCATACTTAGAGCGGCCTTGCTTGCGATCGTTTACACCGGTAGAGTCCAGCGTTCCACGCACAATGTGGTAACGAACACCGGGAAGATCTTTAACACGGCCACCACGGACCATTACAACAGAGTGTTCCTGTAAAGAGTGACCTTCGCCAGGAATGTAAGCCGTCACCTCAATACCATTCGTCAAACGCACACGGGCAATTTTCCGCAATGCTGAGTTCGGTTTCTTGGGGGTCATGGTTCTCACCACGGTACACACACCGCGTTTCTGAGGCGCGCCCCCGGCTTGCCGGACACGGCGTTGTTTCATGGAGTTGTAAGTGTACTGCAACGCCGGAGCCTTGCTTTTGACCTTTTTGGACTGCCGACCCTTTCGGATCAATTGATTGATTGTTGGCACCTTTTTGCCTCCAAATGATTTTCCCAGGCGATAATACGCCTTCCTGATAAGATAATAAATTCTCAACAAGTGAGGCCATCTTTCGACATCGATGGCCTCGCCGTTTCAACAACGTTTCAGGCAACTATTTGCCTGCCCTTCCATGGGCAACGAGGAGTGATTATATCACGAGGCTAAATGAGCGTCAAGTCGAGATACCACTCACTCACAACAATTTTTCCGCGTCTTCACCCAGGCCCAGCAACCCGATTCCAATCTTGGGTGGGCGGACACGTTCTTCATCCTTTCCAAACCGGATGACTTCGCCACTATCCATCATCGCTTCGACTGCCAAACCCAAACTCTGAAGCTCTTTTACCAGAACACGGAAAGAAGCCGGCAGACTGGGTTCTTCAATGGATTCGCTCTTAACAATGGCTTCGTAAGCATTCACGCGGCCCTGAACATCGTCAGATTTCACTGTCAGCATTTCCTGCAGCGTGTAAGCAGCTCCATAGGCTTCCAGCGCCCACACTTCCATCTCGCCGAACCGCTGCCCACCAAATTGAGCTTTACCACCCAGCGGCTGCTGGGTCACCAGGCTGTAAGGACCGGTCGAACGGGCATGCACTTTATCTTCGACAAGATGGTGCAGTTTGAGCATCATCATGACGCCCACAGTAACCGCGTTGTCATACGCTGCGCCAGTTTTCCCATCACGAAGGATCTGTTTGCCAAATATCGGCATAGGCTCCCCTGTGGTGCGGGTATATTCTTCCGCCTGGTCCCGAATCGCTTCGCTGTCTTCGCTGGCAACTTTCACATCTTTGCGTACCAGCCACAACTTCAGTCCTGCGTCAATCGCAT
>ENA-ORXD01000299-ORXD01000299.1-sediment-metagenome-genome-assembly--contig:-NODE-299-length-71372-cov-5.023143_pt1 | contig 71372 bp, 60 predicted proteins | sample MGYA00237862_ERZ511471 | MGnify/ENA metagenome assembly ERZ511471
TAATCTCATCTATCTGTTTTTAGAAAAAGTTAAGTCACAGTTCCCGGAAAGTCAGGGAACTGTGACGATAAAATTATCCAATTATTTACTGAATGCTATAGGTCCCATTTATGAGGTCTACCGTTAAAGTATAGGTCCCCGGCGACAAACTAGCATCATCTGTAATGTTGCTGCCTTTGTAATACAGACTTCCGTTGGAACCTCCAAAATAGTGGTTCCATGTATCATCCAGATGAATCTGGAATCCCCATTGCGAAGCAGTTGTAATTGTTATCTGTCCGGAATATACACCGGTTGTGGCTGTCGCATCAAGCGTTACACTGAAGTCCCACACATCATTCAATCCTGAAACATAAATCACATTTCCTACGCTGGACAGGGCGTATGTAAGTCCGTTCAGCGATACATCAATCAGGTAAAGACCGGGATTCGGAGCTGGAAGATTTGTTCCTCCCTGGTAAACCAATGTACCAGAATAGGCATCACCTTGTCCCAGATCATATTTATTGTCCCAGTTGTCCTTTTCGACATTAATGGTATAGCCCCATTGCGAGTTGACATTGACAACCCCGGCATACGAGAGTTGAGTCTCATCGTAAAGCGACAGTGTATTATCAAATGTCCAGGAGCCTGAAATACCATCGTCAATTCCCGGTAGGTAAACATACGGATTGACAGTTGGAGGAGGTGTTACACCACCAGCCACAGCTTCAATCGTCCAGGCTTTCGGATTGCTTAAATCAAGTGTCAGGGTATATTGTCCGGCTTGTGGAACCGTAATAACAATGTCTCCGGCCTGAGCAGCCATCGTTACATTTGCTCCATCCTGAGCAAAAGCCACAGGCGTGTCAATGGCAGCTGCATCATCGGTTCCGGTGGTGTAATTATACAGCTTGCCGGTTCCGCTGATCTGTACCGTAATGGTTGTTGTGGTGGCATCGAAGGTATAGGTCCATTTTGTATTTGGACGGTCGAAGGTCATATCGCCCTGCACGTCTCCACTTAATGTAAGCGTTGGAATTAACAGTGCGGACCAGTATTTTCTGTTCGTATTGAAATCGACGTAATAACACCCGCCTATTCCCGGGAACCAGCAGTTCCATCGTTTGCTGGCGTCTTCTTCCGAAGAAAGCAGGAACGGAGTTCCGCTAACACCGTCATTTCCCCAGGTAGTTCCATCGCCTTCTCTCACATAGAAGTTGTACCACGAAGTGGCGCCCACGAAACCGGTATACTCACCGTCAGATGTTGGAGAGTAAAGAGTGGTCACCGTATCTTCCATAGTGGAATTGAGAACGTATCCTGTACTCATATCAATCTGGTACGGCGTTACGTTTACTGTAACAACATTACTGTAAACCGGGTCCATGTTATTTCCCGTCGATGCTTTTAAACGGAAGTATAGTGGTGTAGCAACATCGGGCTGTGCTCCAATGTTTTTGGCCAGTGTATTCAGATCTGCTCCTGAATATGCTTTTGACTGACCGGACTCTGTTGATTCGGATACATTGGCTGAAAAATCTTCCGATGTAGAGACTTGTAAAATGGTCGTCAGAATATCGGGTACTGATACATTGGGATCACTTACTGTCAGTGTGCCGGTATTCCAGGCCACTGACAGGACGATTTGTGTGCTGGTCTCCTGAGTGAGGGTCACATCTGTTTGGGTGGCCATCAGTTCATTCGTTTCAAGTCGCGACAGGGTAATTAGTTCCCCGTCTTTCTGGCAGGAAGTTATGGCTGCAAGCGACAAGAACGTTAGCAAGAATCTTGTTATGGCTCGTTTCATATGATTTAGCTTATTTTTTCCAATTAATAATTTTCATTGTACAAGTTCGGGTTTGCCGTCAGGTCGGAAGTTGGAATGGGGTAAATGTTGTATTTACTGTCCACAGCTTTTCCGTCCATAACGCCGCCTTTCCACTGCCAGATATAGTCGGCAGTAGTGAATTTGTTATACCGGATGAGGTCGGTACGACGGGTGCCTTCCCAATACAATTCGCGGGCACGCTCATCCAGGATGAAATCGGTTGTGAGTTCTGCCTGTGTCAGTTTGCCTGCGGTATCGTAGTTGTCGCCGAAAGCTCTTTGACGTAACTGGTTAACCAAATCAAGCGCTGTTGAAATCGAACTTCCTGTGCCTCCGCGGAGGACACTTTCAGCCAGCATCAGGTAAACATCGGCCAAACGGAACATCGGGTAATCTGTATTAACACCTCCGTCAACCGTGTTGGAAGCGGCTTCACCGGCATCTGTCAGGTTCGTCCATTTCTCCACAAAGTAACCATTGCTTTGATCATCGATTTTGTCAACTGTTTGTGTTTGCCCTTCCGTGAAGAAAAGACCACGTCCGTCTGCCGGATCGAAAAGAGCCGGAATTTCTCCGCGAACGCGGAACATTCCCCAGCCACTGGTCACACCGTAATCCTCCGGTTTCTGATAATCGGACGTGTTGCTGACTTCACCGCAGATAATGTACGTGGTAGATCCCCATGACACAGTGTGAATGGCATCAACCGGAAGTGGGAAGATGATTTCATTGGTACGCTTGTCATTATCGGCGTTGAAGAGCTTTTTGTAATCACTTTCCAGTGAATAGCCACCTTCGTTGATCACCTTGTTACAATAGGTGATACAATCGGTGTAGTGTTCGGTGCCGGTGTAAACCTGTGCATTCAGGTAAAGTTTGGCCAACAGCGTCCAGTCGGCGGCTTTCGTTGCACGGCCGTATTCATTGGAATTCTTGTCCAGCAAATCGCCATCGATATCTTTCAGTTCCGATTCGATGAAATCGAAAATCTGCGATGCTTCATAACGCGGAGGAGTGAATGCTCCCACCGGATCAGCTTCAGTCACAAAGGGAACATTGTGGAACAAATCCAATGCGTGATAATAAGCCAGTGCGCGGAGAAAACGTGCTTCAGCGCGGTAATGACGAATGTCTTGTTGCTCGGTATCGGTAAAATGAGCAATCTTATCATCGGTGGCGTTGCGCAGAAATTCGTTTGCCAGGGCTATCGTGTAATAAATGTGGTAGTACATATCCGAAACCCACGGATCGTTAGCGTCCCAGGTTAAGAATGTCAGGTCAGCTACCTTGTCACCTTCCAGCCAAGTCGAGGCCACCTCGTCGGTGCCACATTCCTGAAGGTTGAAGTAACAACGCATGTAGTCCTGTCCGCTGTTGCTGCTCAAATCCGCGTTGCCGCCTCCTCTTTCCTGTCCATTGATGATGAACGAGGCATAAATTTTTGCCAGAACGGCTTTGTAATTAGCTGCATCGGCATAAACAATTGCTGAAGTCGTCTCGGTGTGAGGCATCTGGTCGAGCTGGTTCTCACAGGAAGCAAACAAAAGCGTGCCGATTAACAGTAGGAAATAATATATCTTGTTCATGATTGTATCATTTAGCGATTAAAAATTAAGGCCTAAACCAAGGGAGAAAGTGCGCGGACGCGGATAGAATGAAATATCCATGCCGTTAGGAACTTCCGGGTCGACACCGGAATACTCGGTGATGGTGAATACATTCTGCACCATGAGATTCATATGCAGGCTGCAGCAGTTGTAAAGCTTTCCGAAGTTATAGCCTAAGGTGATATTGTCCATTTTCAGGAATGACCCGTTTTCAACGAAATAGTCTGACAGGTATTGCCGGTTATGGAAACCTGTTTTCAGATAACTGGTCGACATGTTGTTCAACTGATAGGAGTTGTAGCTAACCGTACTCCAGGCTCCGGTGTTCATAGCCATTCCATTGTACACATAGTTGCCAACGTTGGCACGGAAGCTCATATCCATCGTCCACTTTTTGTAGCGGAGTGAAGAACTGAATCCGTAAATGAAATCGGGAGCCGGAGAATGGTAATGATACAGGTCGCTTGAATTAATCATACCGTCGCCATTCAAATCGGCGTAAGCTCCTTCTACCGGTTTTCCGGTTTTTTCATCATATAACTGATGATATACATAGAACATGTAAGGTGCGTAACCTTCGCTCAGAACCTGGAAGTTGTAGCTGTCGATGGTTGGGCCGACCAGCGTGTTGGTTTTGGCACCACCCTGGGTTAGAGAAAGATTTTTCACTCTCATTTTCTGCCAGGTCATGTTAAAGCTCACATTCCATGTGAAATTCTTCGTATCAACCGGAGTGGCATTCAACGAAACCTCAATTCCCCGGCTATCAACATTACCCACATTCGTTAGGATGGTTTTGTCGAAATTCGTTCCGGCAGCAGCAGGAACAGTAGCCAGCAGGTCTTTCGTCTGGCGGGTATAGAAGTCAAAACTTCCGGTCAGTCGGTCCTTCAGGAAGCCAATGTCGAAGCCGGCATTGTATGATTCGGTTGTTTCCCATTTCAGGTTGGCCACATAAGCTTCCGGACGGTATGTGTAGTACCATTGATCGCCGAACTGCACCTGAGCTCCATCCTGGCTGTAGGTATAAACCGGCAGGTAGTTGTAGTTACCGATTCCATCCTGTTGTCCGGTTACACCATAACTGGCCCGTAACTTTAAGTTGCTCAAAATCGGATTATCTTTCAGAAACGATTCCTGGCTTACTCTCCATGCGACAGCTACTGAGGGAAACATACCCCAGCGCTCATTTTTGGCGAAGCGGGAAGTTCCATCACGTCGGATGGTAGCAGTAAGCAAGTAGCGTGAATCGAAGCTGTAATTTAAACGGGCATAGTAGGAGATGAGTGAATGCCGCTGGTCTGTTGCAGCGTATGTGCTTTGCACTTCTCCCAATGTATTGAGCTCTTCGTACGTAGGTGTGGTGCTTTTCCAATACTGGTAATCGTAACCAACGGTTGCTTCGATGTTGCTTCTCAAATCCTCAATGTATTTGTTGTAGTTGAGGTAAGTGGTGAGCAACTGGTTGCTGTTTTTCTGGGGACCATAGGTATAATCACGTCCCGAAGTCGTGTAATATTGAGTGGCATCGGCCGGTACATAAATGTTTCCTTGCCCTTCGGCATAGTCGTACCCAACCGTTGCATGAAACTTCAAATCGGGAAGGAAGTGCATTTTGTAGTCCATGTCGACGTTTCCTACAATACGCTTAACCTTACTGGTCGAGTGATATTGTTCGACCAATCCAAGCGGATTTCGTACAGCAGCGTTTACCGGTAACCCACTGTTGTCGATTGCTTCATTGTAGCCACCGAAATCACTGTTACCTGAATAAACAGGCAATGTCGGGTTAAAGGCAGATGCCGCCCAAATAGCGTTGGTGTTGCCAAAGCGGTTGTTGTTCAGTGCTCCTTTCGCATTGATATTGAATTTCAGATAATCATTGAAAAAAGAGGGAGAAAGCGAGATATTTCCGGTGAAGCGTTCCGCATTGTCTGTCTTGAGAATACCGCTCTGGTTATAGTATCCTAATGAAACACGCATGGGAACATTTTTAGCCAGTCGATCGGAAACGCTCAGATTGTTGTCCGTGCCGAAAGCAGAATGGTAAATCTGGTCATTCCAATTTGTATTAGCGTTTCCTAGCAGTGCTTTTTGTGCATCTGTTCCGTTGGTATTAATCACATTGACAAACTGATCTCTTGACAGCATATCCGGAAGTTTCGTGCGTGTTTGGATCGAATTTGTCGAGTTAAAACTGATTTTCAATCCGTCCTTGCTTCCTTTCTTGGTGGTGATCAGGATGACACCGTTTGATGCGCGCGAACCGTAAATGGCGGTTGACGAAGCATCTTTCAGTATGGTAATGTTTTCGATATCGTCCGGGTTGATCAAGCTCAGGAAGTTGTTGGTGTTTCCACTGATACCGCCATTTTCGAGCGGCAGTCCGTCGAGCACGATAAGCGGGTCGTTACTGGCATTGAGGGATGCTCCTCCGCGGATACGGATAGTGCTTCCTGCTGTTGGAGAACCACTGTTCGACATGATCTGAACACCCGACACTTTCCCGTTTATCAGTTGCTCGGGAGAACTAATAAGACCGGTGTTGAAGTCGTTGCTACTAACACTGGAAACTGAACCGGTCAGGTCACTTTTTCGCTGTGTACCATAACCGATTACAACCACATCAGCCAGTGACTGTGTGTCGGTGCTCAGTTGCACGTCCAGTGTATTGGCCGAAGGAACTGCGACGGTTTTCGATACATAACCGATGTAGGAGAAATTCAGCTCGTTTTTCCCGGAAGGAACTGAAATTGTGTAGTGACCGTTCACATCGGTAACAGTGCCCACATTGGTGCCGGTAATCAGGATATTCACCCCAATCAGCGGCTCCCCTGTTTCGTCAACCACCTTTCCGGAAATTATTTTCCCTTCAGGTTGCTGGGCAAAAGCGGGTAGTGCGCCTCCTGTCAGAATGCATAGCAACAGCAAAAATGCTGTGATGCGGAATTTCGTGATTTTACTATTCATAGTTGTTGATTTTATTGGTGTATATTCGTCAGTTGTGTCTTACTATATTTCGTCGTTTTTATTCCAGCCAGATACTTCCGATTTCGATTTCTCCCGTTTTGTCTTTCTCTCCGCCAAACGAAAGCTCAATGCTTTCGATGTGATTTATGCTGAAGGGAATTTCCGTTGACGGGTGAAAATATTTCTCCATAAATACCGGATAAGAGTGTGGGAGTAAAGCTGTATCGGTTTGCTTCAACTCACTTAACGGCAGGCGAACAACTCCATTTTCAGGAACCGGACAGTTTGCTATGTAAGTGTAACCATCTGAGGTGATGAAGCCGGCATGCAGTTCTTTTGGTATTTTCTTCAAATACAGGCAGAGATGCGTGCACTTACCTAGCTGATCTTGCCGGTGAGCAACGTCTTCCCGGATATTTTTTCGCAGAAAGAATATCGGATGCTCATCTGTTGATTTGAAAGAAACGTTCAGCGTTTTCTTTTCTACCGGAGAATCATCGACGACATTGCGCCGGGTAAAGCTCCATTCAGGCATGGTGAAGGTTTCGATGTTGTTGAATTCTTCGGGAGCCAGGAGCATAACAACACTTCCGTCAGGAACAACTTCGGATTTATAATAATGATTGTCGGTAAAATCCCAGTCCAACGGACTACCCTCTACACCTGAGGGGAACGTGTGTTTGTGACCATTCCGGAAAGTGACAATCATGTACCTGAAAGTGCCTTCTTTGATTTTGGATGCAGGGATGACCGCCTGATAGTTGTAACTCCTTGTGCGTTCCATTTTTGAATAGGAGTTATGGTCATTCCAAAAGGAAATTTTGTCGGTGTATATCAGAACGGAATCCGGTTGACTGGTTCCGGCAATCACTGCCTTAATCGCTAAATCTTTTCCAGCTTCAACAGTTTTTGCCGGTTGATGAAAGACGGTGAAAGTAGATGAATCGGAGCAAGCCTCCGGTGCCACGTATTCATTTAACCGTATGTTTTTCCATGAAGAGTCTGGATTCCATTTGTGGCTTAGTACTTTGTCTTTCTTTTGTAGCAGATAAATGCCGGGTTTCAGCGAGTGAATGGTGCAATCTGTTGTTTCAGACCTGGCATTGTTTCCATCATTTATTCCGGTTACGGTAAAGTCTGTACCAAGATCTGGCAGGTGTAACGTCATATCCCATTTTCCCCAATAAATTCTGACAACGTCTTTTTTCAGTGATGGTTTGGCAAATGGATCGCTCACCTGTACTGCATCGGGCATGACCTCCAGACGCCAGAGTCCGTTCTCCAGCTTATCGATAAAATAAGCTCCTGTTCCTTCGTAGCTGACCACCGGCGATTGGCCACAACCGACTACGGATTGCAATTTTTTTGCATCGACCGGTACAACCGTTGTATTATTGGAGTACCAAAATTTTTCGGGAGAGTTCAGTTCACTCAAGTCCTGTAAATAGCTTACGCGGAAATCTCCAAATACAGTGTCCTTCGGATATTCTCCATAGGATTTATTCAATGGAAGACGGTAGGCAGCTTCTGCAGCAATTTTTAAGCTGATGGCTTTGTGCGGGACATAAGCCAGGTTCAAAAAGTGCGTCTGGTATTCGGTATTGAACCGTGCCAAATCGATAGGATCATAGGCAAACTGTGTGATCCACTGAAATCCGGCAGTGCGGAACGAGCGAACCATGGCCGGATACATATAGGAATACAGCAAATCGGCCGGGTCGAATTCGTAGACCAGCTTTGCCTTTTGGTTAAAACCTTTTACATCCGAAAACGGAATGGGGTAATGGTCAACATACGGAAGGAAATTTCCCTTCCTGGTATGGCCGGCAACCAGGCCGGTAGGGTACCATTGAAATGTAGTTCCCTGAATATCGGTCGAATAAAAAACGGTTGTCTGTTGCAGGTTGTGGCTTACATTATAAAATACGGGCTTTTGGTTTCCGGCCTGTTTCAGCGCGTCGAGCATCCGGACGATGTAATCGCGTGTTTCTTCTTGCGTGCCGGCATGGCAGGGTTCATTGTTGATTTCAAATCCGATAATGTACGGATCGTCTTCGTAGGCTTTACCGGTATATGGATTTACGTGTTGCACCAGCTGGGAAATGTATCGTACTTGTTCCTCGATGGCTTCAGGATTGCTGTGAACGCTGCATTTATCGTATTTGTATGAAAAACCACCGGTAGGTTGATTGCGTTCGGGATAGCCGTTGCCAAAATCGGTTTGAGCAGTGAGAACAATCCGAATGCCTCGTTCCTGCAGTTTGGATATAAGATAATCAAGCAGATCCAGGTGTTCGTTTTGAATGAGATTTCCATCTCCATCCGACAACTCTACATCCCACAAATGAATTCGGTAGGCGTTCAATCCCAGACGGGCGAAATGATACACGTCGCGGTCAATTGCCTTCTTTCGGTCTACTCCCAGATAACCGGTAGCGCGATAAGCATGTGCAAAAGGTAAGGTATAGTTCACTCCGAAGAATGAGGCTTCCTTACGTGTGTCGCTCCAACGCATCGTACCATTTCCATCGACAAAAACAGTGGGCGTCTGTTGCGCGAATACGAGTGTTGAGAACAAGCACCCGATCAGAGCAGCAAGATTCCTTTTCATAGGGACAAAAAATTATCAACAATTGCAGTAAGCGGCCTGACCCGAATTGGACAAGACACTTTTTCCCCACAATCAATTTGAACCAGTTAGTTTATCTAAGGTAAAAGTAGAATAGGCGGAATTCCCGTGAAAGCAGAAATCGGACATAAAGGGATAAAAAATGGACACACATTTTTGTTTTGATTGAGACAATGTCTTGAAAACCCTGCATCTGTTTTGTTTTTGATTGAGTGAACAGCTCATATTCAAAAGGAAAGATGAATAATTCCATTTACAGGAGTGCACAACCGAGTATTTGCGTAGGAAGATTCTGAAGAGACAAAAATTTCGTGATAACAGAAACTGATTTTAAGCGATCCAATAATATCAAAACCTGGATTAAGGAAGATGTAAGAATCGTGAGATATCGAAAGGACATTTTTGGCGACATAACTCAAATTATTTCTTTGCCGTTAATTCCATCGATCTTATTCACACGACTATTATGTGCGGGAAGGGTGACCTTTTGGTAAGGTATAGATGATTTGTTGACAGACTGATTATTGCGGAGAACTTTTTTCCGGGCATTATTAATAAAGCTTTTAAATACAATCATTTGAAAGCCCTTATTGTTTTTCAGCTTCAGCTTCTCAAATTCCACTCATTTTTCCGTAAATTTATTATAGCATCAGGTACTTGAGAGCATTTCTGAAAGCGGCTCTTTTCTTCCCGGAACGATTACACGCGGTAATATATCCTGCATTGCAACCCCTTCGGGGGATTCTCCTGATAATTTCAACTAACCAAACAGTCGTTGCCATGAATAAAGATCAGATTGCTACCATGGAAATGTTTCTGGCTGTGGAAAAGGTGTGCAGCGAATTTCATTCTCTGTGGCGCAACCATTACGGATTTCGTTCGGCATTTCATCTGTTTTCAGGCCGTTTGCTTTACATCAGGCAAATTGTTCGGAAAATGGAATCGCTGTATGTTTTGCCGAAAAAAGATTCAGCCGTTTTCCGGAAACGACTGGAGGAACTGACCATTATGGTCTCTAAAAATCTATTGGTGTATGCATTGACACAGGACGACCATAAGCTGATTGATAAACTGGATTACCTCTCTTCCGATTTTAGTGAAATTACCTGTGATGATTTATTGCGTAAAAGCCAGGATGTGTTGGATATCAGTCTGCAACATTACAATGAACTGCGTACCTACTTTATTACGCTTGCGCATTTGGCCGAAATGGAAGAGAGCATAGAAAAACTGCGCTTTTGCACGGGAGGTGAAACCATTACAATGCAAACCCGCGAGAAATTATATAACAAGCTTGATGATTTAATGCTTGAAGCCAGAAAGGTATTGAGAGACCATCTGGATGCACAATCTTTAATGTTTCGATGGATAAACAAAGACTTTTACGAAGCTTATAAAGATGCCCGCGGTATTCGGAAGGTTTATTCCATTCCTTTGCAGGGAACCGTTATCGACGATGCCACACATATCCCGGTAGGAAATGCAGATATTACGATACGGGAATTGAAGTTAACCAGACATATTTCGCCGCTGGGACATTTTCGTTTCTACAATCTGCCTCCGGGGCAATACCATGCGATGATACATAAATACGGATATGAAGATCAAGAAGTGGAAATAAAGGTAAACAAAGATGAAGGAACCAGTGTGGACATTTTGGTTCACCACATTTGATTCCTCCAAATTGTACTGTCGTTATTTTTGATTTTTCAATAACTGTTCAAGGTAATCACCGGCCGTTTTCACATCCAGTCGTTTGGCAATAATTTTTTTGTTACGATCGAGAATGTATAATGTCGGGGTGCTATGCACATCATAGAGTGCATGAAAGTTGGAAATCATGTCGGGATCCCAAACATTGATCCAATCATACAGTCCGTGATCGTCAATAAATTTTTGCCAGTCAGCTTTCTCGTCCGGTTGCGTTAATACCGCATAAACTTCTACACCTTTCGGGTGCAATTCCTTGTATACTTTATCATACAGAACCGGAGTCTGTTCTTTGCAATGGTTGCAATCGGGTTCCCAGAAATAAAGAATTGTGTATTTGGCATTCACCTGGCGCAGGCTGTAATATTGACCGTCAGCATCAGGAAGTTTTAGCTCCGGCGCTATATTTCCAATGAGATTAGGACGCGTAACATACACTTTCTCTTTTATTTTGGACAGCATGGTTGAATCGGCCCAGTTAGCTTTTCCGTTCAGGAAATAAGCATCGGCTATTTTGACAAAAACCTTGTCCATACCCATTACTTGCGAATTGGCGCTATGGGTGAGCACATAATCTGCAACAAACCGAAACATATTGTCATTTGCTTTCGATTTGTCGATTAGTTTCTTCGCCGGACCAATGATGGAATCAGGATTTTGCAACAGAATCTTATCAAAATAAGTATCAAGTCTGTTTTGAATCAGCGGTGTACGAATGAGTCCCGGCTGAGCGAAATTGAAATTGTCCCAGTAATGATCTCTGCGGAAAGCATACTCTTTTACCCATTTCACCGAATCGGGATTGGAAATATTAGCTGGAACATTGATGTCATCCAGACGTGGAATTATCATCGAGCGCATAAAGTCGCCATAAAAAGTGCCCTTGCTGTTATCAGCCTGCTTATTCCAGTAGTTTTGCATTTCCTCGTTAAGAGCCGTCATTCTATTCCTGATCTGTTTGGCCGAATCGGCATTGGCATGATACTGTTGCATCTGATTCTGCAGATTCATTTGAAGTTTACGCTGACGACTCAGAAAATCCTGGTATTGCTGAAATGCCTCGGTTTCCGGTGCACCGGAAAAATGTTGACTTCCAGCTGTTCCAAAGGTTGCTTCGATTGAAAAAGTCTGGTCGTTGCCTACCAGAAAATCGAAGTAATTATTTTTATCGAGATAGAGCAGGTAGAAACCTTGGTCCAGTTTGGAATCGCCGGATAGCTGCGCGTTTCCCTGTTGATCAGTGCGCGTTGAATCAACCCGGAAAATGCGGTCTCCATAATAGCTGGCCAGATAAATACGTGTATCTTTCTGCTCGGGTAGCGAAAGTTTTATTTGGTAACCTTCTGCAAATACAACTTTTGCAGCCAATAAAAATGCCACCAACGTTAGTGGCAGATATTTTTTTATGTGAAACATTTCAGTTAATTTTTGCATGATTGCGAATCGGATTACGGATTTGCAACTTAGTAAAAACAATTGCAATTCCCATGATTTCGATATTGATTCCAAGCTATCAGAATAATTGTCGTTTGCTGATTAAAACGTTGCATGAACAGGCTGTATTGTGCGGGATACCCTTTGAAATCATCGTGGGGGAAGATGGTCCGAATCCCGCATTCGATATTGATGAAGCGTTTTCTTTTGCAAGAATAGAAACCACACCGGTAAATTTAGGTCGGGCAGCCAATCGTAACCGTTTGGCATTGATAGCACAATATTCAAAACTACTCTTTTTGGATGCTGATGCGGAAGTAAATAATCCTGAGTTTTTAAAAAACTATCTCGCTTTTGCCGACGACTTTGATGTGGTTTGCGGAGGTACAGCCTATTTAGCAGAACCTTCGGACGAGAGTCGAAAGCAATTGCGATGGCATTACGGAGTTCATCGTGAACAGATTCCTGCGCAACAGCGTAATCAACATCCGTTCGGTTCATTCTCATCATTCAATTTCCTGATAAGGAAAGAACGGTTTCAGAAAATCCGTTTTTCGGAAGAATTGTCCCGGTACGGACACGAGGACACGTTTTTGGGGCAGAAACTGAAAAAGGCTGGTGCAAGCATTCTTCATATCGATAACCCGGCAATTCATGCCGGCATCGATGATGCAGATGTTTTTCTTGCTAAAACGAGGGACGGATTGGAGAACCTGGCTGAATTGATGCAGGCAAATGCCGGTTTTGATTCGTCAGGCGTTAAGGTTATTCGGTATTTCAGGCTTTTCAAAAGATTGGGAATGCAAAAGATGATGACGACTTTGTACCGGTATTTTCATGTGAAATGGGAAAAGCAATTGATGCAAAAAGGCGGGCCATTGTGGTTGTTCGACTTGTATAAACTTACCTATCTGTTTTCCATAAAAAAAGCCGGTCGGAAACCGGCCGGCTGAAAAGGTTGCATTTGAATTTATTGCATTAAGGAAATGCTTCCGTAGCGACTTGAAATATCCACTTTTGCCTTTGGTGCGCTATCGTTTCCGATAACTCCGTCAACTTCGTAACTGGTGTTTTCTTTCATCCGGTTCAACCGGTTACTATCGGGATGGCGCAGGTTGCAATATTGAACATCTCCGTGAAGGTAATAAGAAGCATCGGGAGCAATACCCAACTTAATGCTTGCATATTTATTCGTAATGTTGATACTGTCGAAACCTGCCGGAATCACACCGATTTTAACATCACCATAACCATTTTGTAGATTCAGGACTGAGTTTAACTTGTCGGCTTTGATGTTAGTATACATCGACTCAGCTATCAGAGTATTGAGTTCGCCCAAATCGAAGTTATCGTAACGCGAATCAGTTTTCAGATAATCACAGTTGTCGGCTTTGACAACAGAATAGCGGCTGTCGATTGTCAATTTCTGGCCTTTCGTAAGGAATAGCTTTGAATAGCGTAGGTCGGCATTCAAGTCATTGGTTTCATCCACTTCGGCTTTACTATAGGCCAGGTCAAAACTAAGTGATGGTGAGTCGAGCTTTTTGGCTGTAAGATTACCATACTTGATTTCGAAGATACCTTTTCCCGTCAGATTGTTCATGGCTACATTTCCGTAGCGCTGTTCCACATTTAAGTCGCGGTCGGCCGGGATGGAAATATGGTAGTCGATACTGAAAGTCTGCCGGGTTTTAAAATCAGCCGTAATGTTAGTTTCAGCATATACGGTTCCGCCTTCCTGATGGATGTTCACGTCAATTTTATCGAGCAAGCCTTTGGCTTTGTCTTCGGGCAAACCGTCGACCCAGATATCAACGTCGACCACAACCGAATCGCTGCGAACGTCATCGATGTATATATTGCCAAATTTGTTGCTGATATTCAGTGCTTTTACAGAGTTGGTGTCAAAACTCTGATATACTTTCTTGGTTGTTTTCTCGGCAAATGCCTGGCTGGCAAAGAGAATCGCAACTAGAAGAAACAAGTTATATTTTAACGTTTTCATGAGATGATGATTTTTTTTGATTTGATGCGTTTTTTAAATCGGTAAGTATTGTGTTGATGATTGCCAGTTTGGTCTGGTAATGTTCAATCATCGCATTTAATATTCGTTCGTCACCAGGGTTTACTTTCAATTCCTTTTGAAGATTTCGGTACAGAATGTCCATTTCAGTCAATTCTTTCTGAATTTCCTTTACCTCTTTGGATGATTCAACACCCTGGTTGGCCATTTTATGCAGTTGACTGATTCCATCGTTAATTCGGGCGGTGTAATAAATCTGTGCTTCATTGAATTCACCCGGAACTTCTTCCGTTTGACTAACTGCCTGAGATTTATCCGCTGTTGGATGAAACCAATAAAGTACCAAATTGGCCGACAGTAAGAGTATAATGGCCACTGCTGCCACGCGACTGAACCGGGAAACCAGCAGATTCTTCTGTTTCTTTCCAGTTTGATCCAGTCTGTCCTGGAAGCGTTCAAAATGGCCTTCAGCTGGTTCTTCCAGAAAATCTTCCCTTCGTTCCTTTAATATTTTCTCCAGATTATCCATAATCAAATGATTGCCACATTATTTCTACTTCTTCGGTTGATCAAAATTTCTTTTAGTCGATTACGGGCTCTCAGAAACTGGGAGCGGCTGGTCGCATTCTTTATTCCCAGAATCTCACTCACTTCTTCATGATCGTACCCTTCGAACAGTATCAGCGATAACACCACACGGTAACCGTGTGATAATTCATTCATCGCATTTTTTATTTCTTCAACTGTTATTCCTTCCTGCATCTCCGCTTCATTGTCCGTTTCCGGAAGCTTTTTTTCATTGGCCGAAAGCTCTTCAAATACCATCTTCCTTTTTTTTAGGTAATCGATGGAATGATTAATAACAATACGTTTCAGCCAGGCTCCAAAACTTACTTCTCCTTCATAGGTATTCAGTTTTTTGAACGCTTTAAGGAAAGCTTCCTGCATCACATCTTCAGCATCTTCCGGCGTTCCAACAATTCTTAGGCTAGTCGTATACATAGCCTTGTAGTACAGTTTGTAAATCTCAAACTGGGCTCTCTTATCGTTAAGCAGGCAGCGGTCAATCAGGTGCTGATGAATATTTATCGCTTTTCTTTTCAATATGTTTTACACTTCTGTTTGAATGACGAAACGTTTTCTTTTGTGTTGCATGGCGACAACATAAAATTCATATTTTGAGGCAGGGTGTGCAAGAATTACCGCGAATATAACGGTAGAAATGGCTATTTTTGTTTTAAACTGACTAAATAATGAAAGATTACGATCACCGGATGCACACTGCTGAGCATATTTTAAATCAAACCATGATGCGTATGTTTGGCTGCAACCGGGCATTTTCCAGTCATATCGAACGTCGAAAATCAAAATGCGATTACAGGTTTAACAGGCCGTTAAGTAATGAAGAGGAGCATGAACTTGAATCGCGGGTAAACGAAGTAATTGGTTGGGATCTGGAGGTCGCTTATGAAATGATAACCTACGAGTTGGCAGCCGTACGCTATAATCTGGATAGGTTGCCGGAAGAAACCATTGATGAGGAGCATCTGCGTATTGTGCATGTTGGAGAGTATGATGCTTGTCCCTGCATTGGCGATCATGTTATCCGAACGAATGAAATAGGCCATTTTCATCTCATTTCAACCTCATTTGGTGATGGAGTTCTTCGGATTCGTTTCAAGCTTGGTTAAGAAAAGTGTGTTCGGTTTCAATTTATTTCTTTTGCATATGTAATAAGTAGTTCGTATTTGTTGATAATATTTTTCATTAAATTCAGGAATAGGGTTCAATTTTTTTAAATTTGGTTCAAACCCTTAATAAATATTGAGAAGAAACCATTTATGTTGTTTTTACAACTAACCTTAATAAGAATGAAAAGACATTTTACTCTGCCGGGATTATTACGTGCGATGATGCTGGTTTTACTTGTTTCAGCTTCAGCGAATTTGGCTGCCCAGGAACAAGACAGTACTCAGGCGAAAGCGGAAAAATACCACATCAGCCAGCCCTGGTTTTTATACATTAACGGAGGTGCTACTAATTATTTCAAAGCAATAAATAATGAACTGGATCCTTACTTTAATGCATACTTCAATCAAATTTCTCCGTTTATAGGTGTGGGCATTCACCGTAAACTGAACGATGTCTTTTCTTTGGAGACTGAATACGAGTTTGGTTTTGCTCGTGCAGTAGGTAACGATTATTCGTATTATCACGATATCAACCTGAACGGGTTGATCAACTTTACTAATTTACAGGCCAACGATATTTCACAAAAGAGATATGCTTTTTATGGTAAAGTTGGTGGAGGAGTGAATATTTTTGAGCCTTCACCCAATGTGGTCAAACCAAATAGCAATTTCAAGATTTCCTATCAGGTAGGTTTGCTTTTTGATTATAGCCTGACCCACCATTTGGGATTCCGTTTGGGAGCGTCATGGCGGGGACTCGATTCTCAATATTATGAAGGAGGTAATGATAAAGACTACAAATGGCTGAGAAATCCCAATTACCTGGTTGGTGAGGTTGGACTGGTTTATAAGTTCGGGAAAAGAAGAGAGGAGAAGAAGGCTGAAGACATGCTCGATTTGGATAAGAAGTTCGGGTTGAAGGAAATTCCTCTTACAGTGAATACAGCGGATAAACTGCAGCCGGGACATGAGTACCACCTGGATGTTAAAATAGAGAAGGGTGAGTTGAATTCGGCCGGAATGCTTGATATTCCGCTTCCTAAGGGAGTATATGCATGGAATGACTCTACTAAGAACTACACGCTCAAAAGCATTCATGTAGATTATCCACAGCTGCCGAAAGGTTCGACGATGATGTTGAGTTACAAAATACTTCCGTTGAAAGATTATCAGGGAGCACAGCAAATTGATGGGCATTTCGGATTTTACCGGACCGGAGATGACAAGGTAAAAGTTAGTGGTCATTTGTACAAAGATGCAGTTTACCGTTTTGCAGTTCAGGTAGGGGCCTTTGCTCAATATCATTATACAGTCGGTGAACTGGCCAGAATACTTCGTTTAACACAGCCCATCAAAAGTGAGGAGCAGGACGGTTACATGAAATACACGCTGGGAACTTTCGATACTTATCCCGAGGCCGAAGCCTTCAAAAATCGTATCAGGAAGGATACCAAAATTAAAGATGCCTTTGTGGTCGGATACAAAAATGGTGTTCGTTTGCGGTCCATTTCAGGTGAATTCCATGGCGTGTATGATGAATAGTGAAGTTCTGTCGTTGGCGTTAGAAACCAAGAATGAAGTGCTGTAATCTTTATTTTTCCGGGTACGCAAGGATTAAGCATTAACTAGGAATAAAGCAAGATATTACACAATAGAAAAAGGGTGATTTCCATTTGGAAGTCACCCTTTTCTTTCTTGAACATTTGCCTTTTTATTCGATAAAACAAGTGTCTTTTAACGTATGACGATTTTACGAGTAACAATCTTATTAGAGAAGAAAATCTTCACAAAATACACTCCCTTCGGGGAATTTGTGAAATCATATTCATGAATTCCCTGGTCAATCTGGCCTGCATAAATTAACTGGCCGGCCATATTGGTGAACTGCATGTCCATCAATCCTTCTGCCGGCGCAATTACCTTTATGGAGAAGGCGCCGTTGTTTGGATTCGGAAAAACAATTACATCCGAGAAGTCGGCAGTACCCAAATCACCAGCGGTAAATTTGCCAAAATTACTAGTGTTAAAAGTAAAGCTATGGGTCACCGGATTAATTTCACCATCGAAACGCGGCCACATTTGCCCGTTATTTTCGAAGAAGCGCATGGCATAAATTCGCGATGAATCACCAAACACCTCTTCCGGTGCGTAATGAAACGTCAGGTCGGCTTTCGGGTTGTCAACATCGCTTACCTGCACATCCCAGTATTTTTCAAGGTAATTCTGCGGACTGGTATTGGCATCTAGTTTTTCCGGTTTAACCGAAAGCATAACTAAGCTATTGCTGTAAAAGTTGCCCGATTTCCATGCAATATCGACGGGTGAATAGTGTGCACCTTTGGCAGTACTTCCTACCGGCAGCGTAATATCTTCCTGTTGGGTCATGCTTTTAATCAATCTTCCTGTACCTGAAGTGATAATCATGGATTGATTTCCCGGTGTTCCGGAAGTAAAGGCATTTGAATAGAGAACCAAATCCTGATCGCCTACATCAAGGTATCCCTGCTGAAAATTCAGGTCGTTGATAATACGAACATTGGTTTGCAGAAGGGTTGTTCCAGTACCGTTAAGTTCCAGGTTGTATACCAGAAACGGAGAGGAGGAATTACTACTGATAACCTGGGTTCCCGAGCCAGTCAAAATCAGGTATCCTTCGGATATACGGAACAGATTGTCGGAGTGATTAATGATATCACCCGAAATACTGAGATTTCCGTTTAATTGAATTTTGGGAGCAATATTATTGGAGGGTTCGCTAAGCATGGAACCCTGAATATTCACGTCAGCTCCTTTGGTAATCACAATCTGCGCACCGCTGTTGTGAAAAACAGCTTGTTGTGCATCTGCTTGTGTTTTATACAGAAGAACAAAGACTAAAAGGAGTGATATGTAGATGAGTCGACTCATTACTTACTGAATAACGAATTTCCGGATTGCGTAAAATTGGAATTTGCTTGATTTGGTTAATCCGCTGCTAATAACTGGGTTTCCGGTTGAACCGTCAATAGCAATGGCGTGTGATGTATCAACTTCCGTTGAGGACCAGTAGTAAACATTTGATTGAATAAAATTAGCTGGCAGTTGAGCTATGGCACCATATAACAACGCCATCTCTTCCTGTGATGGTAAGTACCAGTCTGTTTTCAGTTCGAAACTATAATTTGCACAGAATGGAGCAGCATAAGTTATGTCACTTGCCAATGCTGTGTTAATCAACGATGTATTGGATGCTCCGTCAGTACTGGTTGCGCCAATCAGCTGATTGGTCGGTCCCCATTCAAGCGCACTAAATACTTGTTCAGCAACCACATATACTTCATTAGTGGAATTATTGATGTAGAAGATGATACCGCCTTCCAGTTTATTTCCAACCTTAATTTCCGCAGGCAATCCTGTATAAGTCATCCAGTGAGTTCCGTTGTAATACAATGGTTGATGAAGGGAAGTACAGTATACCATCAAGCCTTCAGCCGGGGATGCAATAGCATTAATTTGTGCCAGGGTCATTCGTGGTGGAAGAAAACCTTGTGTAGTTGAATTTACTTCCATAATAGCTGATGCTTCGGGCTGAGTAGTTGCACCAACAGTTACTTTACCATCGGTAGATATTTTATTAAAACCACTAACCGATTTATCGCTTCCGGCCACAATGGCCTTATTGGCTTCTACTGTACCGGCAGCTCCAAAATCACTAGTGGAAACTGTATTGTTTTCCAATGTTTGTACACGAGTATCCAAACTGGAAATATTCGACTGATTAGTTTGAGCAGTTGTGGTAACTGCTGTAACAGCTTGATCAAGTAATACATCAGCGTTGTTCAGGTCGGTTGCATTAGTGATTACGTTGGTTCCGGTATTAGCGGTATAACTTCCGTCGGTTCCTAATCCGGCTCCGGCCTGAGTATTATCCAACTCAGCCTGAATGTTCGTGGCCTGTTGTTGTACGTTGGCTACATCTTGGGTTAGTTGCGTAACATCCTGATTATTGGTTTGCACATTGGCCATTACCGAACTGATAGCCTGGTCGAGTAGGTAATCAGCTGCATTCAAACTAGTGGCTGTCCCTATATAGGTTGTACCGCTGTTCGCTGAGTAAGTACCATCAGCGTTTAAGCCGGCACCGGTTTCAACCGCGTCTATTTCAGTTTGCGTGGATGTATTAGATGCAAGATTATTTACTTGTGTTTGTAAATTTGAAATATCAGATGTATTGGTCGTTACCCTCGTATTTAAGTTGACAAGCGCAGCACTGTTTGTATTGACTTGTGATTGCAGTGTTGCTGTTGTATTCGTAACACTGGTCAATTGAGTATCCAGGAGCGAATCAGCTTGATTCAGCGAAGTAGCTGTTGAAATATAAGTAGCCGTAGGATGGTTGATGTACGAACCATCTGTTAGGTTCAAACCGGCTCCCTGACGGGTAGCATAGATATTGGTCAGATAATTAGCCGGTGTATTGGGCAGCTGTGCGATTTGGTCAAGAAACAGTTGCAGTCCATTTATGTTCTTATCCAGAATGGAATCGGCACTTTGATATGAAGTCGCATTACTGATATAATAAGCCGATGCCTGTGGAACATATTCCGTAGAAGAAACACTTTTCCAGTCAGTTCCATCCCAGTAGTGTAATCCAACAATAGGATAAGAAACTGATGCAGTTTTATTCCACACCAACAATCCTACGGGTTTATTTCCAACAACTGGATCGTTAGGGGAAATCAGATCTACGCGTGGGATAAGCAGACCTTTGGTGTTAGAATAAATATCCAGTACTGCTGTAGAGTCCGGACTATGGGGTTCGTCACTTACTGAAACATTTTGTGCCAAAGTGATACCGGGGGCAAAAAATAAAAGTAACCCGAACAACAACAAGTAAGTTACCTTTTCAGAATTCAGGATTTTCATGTTTCCGTATTTGTGAATTGGGTTAGTCAAACTGCGCAATTTCTCGAATTTTGAGCTTGCTAACATAACATTTTTTTGGTAATTCAGAATTACCCTTTGCCTTTAATAACGCACCATTATGACAAAAATTATGTAATCATGATAGAAAATATCGAAGTAGTTTACATCTGGCGTTATCATTAATGATAAAGGATCTTTATATAGTTGTCACATCACCAGGTATTTCGGGCTTTACGTGAGAAAATAGATGAGCAAAAGGATAAAAGAGGAAGCGTCAAAAAAATTTCCGGAGATGTTTTCTAATTTTACAAGGACTCTTACCAAGGCATCGATTTTATTTGGAATTGGTGAGCTGTGAGGGAGAATTATTCGCATGAAAATGCCTAAAATGTGTTGTGATAATGTCTAATTTGAAAATATATAAAGCGTCAGCAGGTTCGGGAAAAACTTTTCAGATTACCAGAGAATATCTGAAACTGATTTTCCAGGATCAAAATGCGTATCGTCATATTCTGGCAGTAACCTTTACCAATAAGGCGACAGCTGAAATGAAAGGTCGGATTTTGAGTGAACTTCACCTGCTGGCCGGTGGCAAACCGTCACAGCATTTGGATGAATTGACCGCTATTACAGGTAAAACAGAGGATGCCATTCGTGAATTAGCTAATCGGATATTAAAATCGGTATTGCATGATTATTCTCGTTTTTCGGTTAGCACTATCGATAGTTTTTTTCAACGCGTAGTCCGCGCTTTTACAAGGGAAATCCGTTTGCATGCTTCCTTTAGGACTGAATTGGATCATCGGGCTATTTTAGAAGAAGCAGTGGAACGTTTATTCCTTGGTATCGATGAAAATGATTTATTAAGGGAATGGTTCCTTGACTTTGCCGAAGAAACGTTGCAGGTTGGTCAAAACTGGAATTTTAAACAGAATATCCTTGAACGGGGAAGCGAAATTTTTGGAGAGGCTTTCAGGACCTTCGACGATGAACTGATTACGCGGATGGAGGATAAGGAATTTCTGTCTGACTATGGCATAAAACTCAGACAGATTGCTGATAAGTTTGATGAACGAATGGCCGATATCGGTAGAAAAGCGATCGCCGTTATGAACCGACACGGATTGAATCCGGAGTCATTCAAATATGGTGGACGTTCATTTGCTTTCTATTTTCAAAAATTAATAGAAGGAAACTTTGAACCTGGTGCAAGAGTTTTGAGTGCCGTTGATAATCCCGATGACTGGACCACAAAAACAGCTGATCCGGCAGTGAGAAATGCCATAGCTGAAGCATACGATGACGGATTGAATAGTTTACTCAAAGAAGCATTGCAATATTACCATGAAGAATCTCCCAGGGTCGAATCGGCGAAAGCCATTCTTCCCAATCTGTATACGCTTGGTGTTCTAACCGATCTGGCATCAAAAGTCAAGGAAATATCACTGGAGAAGAATATTCTGATTCTAAGTGATACAGCACAGTTGCTGAACAAAGTGATAGCCGGTAGCGATACTCCTTTTGTTTATGAGAAGATGGGCTCCGTTTATCAGCATTTTATGCTCGATGAGTTTCAGGATACTTCGCGGATGCAATGGCATAATCTGAATCCGCTGGTAGAGAACTCCCTGGCTGAAGGAGGACAAAATATGGTGGTAGGTGATGTGAAACAGTCGATCTATCGTTGGCGGAACGGTGACTGGAACCTATTGGCCAATCAGTTACAGAACGATTTCCAACACTATGGGGTGGATGAAGTGACGCTGGATACCAACTGGCGAAGCTCTAGAAATGTGGTCGATTTCAATAATATCATTTTCCGGCAGGCTTCCGAATTTATTCAGGATGAGGTGAATGTGCAATTAGGAACGGTGAACGATTCTCCTGATAAAAGAGGGGAATTTGAAAAACTGATAACCCGGGCTTATGCAGATCATTTTCAGAAGTGCGCTAAAAGTGAGGGTGAAGATGGATACGTACGTATTGAACTGATGGAAAATGAAGGAAACAAAGATGACTTCCGGCAATTGGCCATCGCCAAAACGATATCCGATATAGAGAAAATGCAGGAGCTGGGATATGAGCCCGGTGATATGGCGATTCTCGTACGGAACAAACGGGAAGGAGCTGAAATTGGCCGGGCACTGCTCGAAAAAAAACTGGCTAATCCTGACACGTCCCATAATTATGATGTCATTTCAAACGATTCGTTGTTTGTGGGCAATGCCGCAACTGTGAAATTCATCCTGAATTACTTTCATATTTTGGCCGGGCCGAAAAACAAAATCAGGGAAGCCGAAATGATTCATGAATTCTTCTTCTATTTGCTTCCCTCCATGCCGCAACACGACCAGGCATTGTTGAAGAATGAAGGCAAACCACAGTTGAATTTATTCGGAGTATCAGAACTAAATGAAGAAAAAGCCAGCGAGTGGTATTTCAATTTTGAAAACGACATGCCGGTTCTCTTCAGAGATTGGCTGGATGATGCGAAGAGTATTGCACTAAAAAATGAACTCAGAGGACTGCCGCTTTATAATCTTGCTGAAAGGTTAATCAGGGAATTTCGGTTAAATAGTATTTCCGGTGAGTGGCCCTATTTGCAGGCATTTTTAGATATTTTACTGGATTATACCCGAACGGAATCGGCCGATATCAATTCATTTATCGATTGGTGGGAGAGTACCGGTTTCAGTAAGACCATAAGTGTGGCGGAAGAGCAAAATGCCATTCGTGTTTTAACTATTCACAAATCAAAAGGACTTGAATTTCCCATAGTTTTTATTCCTTTTTGTGACTGGCCGGTTTATCCCGACCCAAAACATGCGCCTCATTTGTGGTGCAAACCTGATACTGCTCCTTTCAACGAACTGGCCCTGGTTCCAGTGAAGTATAAGAAGAATCTTACCAACTCCTTATTCGCTGAGGAATATTTTACCGAAATGTTATACAGTGCGGTCGATAACCTCAATCTGCTGTATGTGGCATTTACCCGGGCAAAAAATGCATTGGTCGTTTACGGTGCGTACAACGCAAAACTGACAAAAGGAGTTGGAAACTCAATGTCGGGCGTTTTACAACGGATATTTGAAAATCCTCCCTTACTCGACTCTGAGGACAGACAACACTACATCGATGTTGCTGACTTCTGGGATATGGAATCCAGAATTTTTCAACTGGGGAATCTACAGTCTTCGGTAAGGGAACGAATGCCTGCTGATACACTCATGCTAAGCGGTTTTCAGTTAGGCGGAAAAGGAGACAGTTTGAAAATCAGGCTACATAGTCAGGATTATTTTGAAATAACGCCCAGTAATAAGTTGGAAAAGGTCAATTACGGACAGTTAATGCATGAGCTTTTCGAAAATATTATTACGACCAGCGATATTGACAAGGCTTTAAACCGGATGTTGTTTGAAGGAAAAATAGAACAAGCTGAAAAAGAGAAGCTCAAAGATGAAATCACCGAAAAATTAAAGGACGAAACAGTTCGTCCGTGGTTCGATGGAAGCTGGAAAGTGTTGGCCGAAAGGGATATCCTTCGCGGAAAAGAACGTACACATCGTCCCGACAGGGTAATGATGAAAGACAACCAACTGGTGGTGGTGGATTATAAAACCGGTAGTGAGAATGAGAAAAACCGGAAACAGGTAGCCGGCTATCTGGTCGATATCCGGCAGATGGGATTTTCCAATGCCATAGGATATGTTTGGTACATTCACGATAATAAACTGGTTGAAGTCGGTTAGATAAAGTCATTGATCGTCAGAAATAACTATTTCAATATTTGAAAAATAATGATACTCACATGAAAAAGATTGTCAATCCATACGCTAAAGATACTTCCGGTGAATACCACTGCTTTGGATGCTCTCCCAGCAATCCGATTGGTTTGAAGATGCATTTTCACGAAGTGAAGGAGGGGGAAGTGATTTCGAAATGGCTTCCTGAAAAGAAATATGAGGGATACCTGAATGTATTACACGGAGGAATTCAAGCAACCATGCTGGATGAAATTGCCAGTTGGGTGGTATATACCCAATGCGGAACGGCTGGGGTTACTGCGTCCATGGAGATCAAGTATCAGCAGCCGGTGCTGATCGACAAAGGCGAAATCACTCTGAAGGCGAAATTAGTAGAGCAGAATCGACGGTTAGCCACCATTCAGGCACAAATCATCAATCATGAAGGAAAAGTGGCAAGCGAAGGCAACATCCGGTATTTTCTTTTCCCGGTAGAAAAAGCGATGGGTTCGATGAACTATCCGGGTAAAGAGGCATTCTTCGATGATAAGTAGTTGCTTTTAAGGAATTTTAGGAAAACTTTTATCGGGTTAACAACTTTATCGGCCATCTTTGTAACAAAGAGAGGAAGAAATTTTCATACATTTTGATCAGGCTTGGTTAAAAGAGGAAAGGGAATTGTGATAAACAATTCCCTTACTTTATTTTACATCGAATGCTTTTCAGTACACACAAAGTCCGCTATTAAATCAACGAAAATATTCCTGCCTGGCTATTCTGATTCGTTGCGTGTGTTCATTACCTTTGTGATTAGGTTATTATCGAAAAAATGGTGTAATTATAACGGAGAAAAACAGCGTTGTGAAAAAGGGGGTTTTGTTAATCATGTCGATGATCCTGCTGGCGGGCTGTCATCAACGAAACAGAGTATTGTATAAAGCAGAAAATTATACAGTATATGCCAATCGTGTGTTACAGGGTGCATACATGGCAAAGGTCGTTTCGCCTACTCTGATGACATCTGATTACCAAAGTCCTGCCAATGAGAATTTCCCCAATTTCATCGAATTCAAGTTTGCTGTAAACGGAAAAGATAATGAATTGCCGGTTGGTGTGAATCACACCTTTTTATTGAATGCCAATAAAGAAGGAATTATTAGTTTACCATTGATTGAATTTGGAAAAAAAGGCAAGGAAGAGATACAATCCAATCCGACCGGCAGTCTGCCTGCCAATACCAAAATGGAAATCAGGCTCGATGCCCGCAGCCTGATAAAAGACTTCAAAGAGAAAGGATATCATGAATTTCCGGATGGAAGTAAGATATACAAGGACGATTTCAAAGGAATTTTTATTGCTGGCAATTTGTCTCCACTTAGCTGGGATTTTGACAATCTGGCTACCCGAAAGCAATTTCAATTAACCGATACGAATGGCGATGGTATTTATACCATTACGGTGGTACTGAATCCGTATGAACCGGGAAATTTTACTGCACAAGAGTGGAACCTGAAAAATGATATTTCAGCCTATCCTGTATTGAAAACCGATATACCGTTGGTAAATGCCCTGTACAATATGTCACTTGACGAGACTGTAAATGACAAGGAGGCTGACGGAACTTTTCGCACCGGTGAATCCTGGCCGGGTGTTTGGACGCGCGATGTGAGTTACAGCATTATTCTGGCCTATGCCTACCTCGATCCGGAGGTGGCTAAAACCAGCCTGATGCGAAAGGTAAAAAACGGCCGTATAATTCAGGACACCGGAACAGGTGGTGCCTGGCCGGTATCATCCGATCGGAGTATCTGGGCAACGGCAGCCTGGGAAATTTATAAAGTCACCGGTGATCATGATTGGTTGAAGACCATTTATCCCATTATAAAAAACAGTGTTGACGACGACATAAAAACCTTGTTGAATAATCGTAATAACCTGATGATGGGAGAGTCCTCGTTTCTCGATTGGCGAAAACAAACCTATCCTTCATGGATGAATGGCGTCGACATTTCTCAGTCGCGATGTTTGGGTACCAATGCTGTTCATTATCATTCACTGATGATACTTTCCCGAATGGCAAAAATGCTGGGCGATACAATCAATCGATATGAGCAATTGGCCGATTCCATTAAAGCCGATATGAACAGCCGTCTGTGGATTCCTGAGAAAGGGTACTACGGTCAATATCTTTACGGTAGAAACAATTTCTCGCTTTCGCCAAGAAGTGAGGCTTTGGGCGAAGCATTGTCAGTTTTATTTGGCATTGCGGATACAACCCGCGCACGCTCTGTTCTGGAAAAGACACCTGTAGTGGATTTTGGCATTCCCACAATCTATCCGCAGATACCGGAAATTCCACCGTATCACAATAACAGCATCTGGCCCTTTGTGCAGGCTTACTGGAACTGGGCCAATGCTCGTTCCGGAAATATGGCCGGAGTCGAACAAGGCCTGGCTGCCTTATACTGTCCAGCTGCATTGTTCTTAACCAATAAAGAAAACATGGTGGCCGGAAATGGTGATTTCAGAGACACGCAGGTCAACTCCAATCGACAATTATGGAGCATTGCCGGAAACCTGGCCATGGTTTACCGGGTTTTTCTGGGCATGGATTTTCAAATGGATGGAATCCGCTTTAATCCCGTTATTCCGAAAGCTTACAAGGGAACCATGTCCGTAAAGAATTTTCATTACCGGAACATGAATCTTTCTATTACAGTTGAAGGTTATGGCAATGAGATTACTCGTTTTTCCATTGATGGAAAGAAGAGTGAAAACTACTTTCTCCCGGGAAATTTATCCGGAGAACATGAGGTTTTCATCGAACTGAATAACCGGATTCAACATCCGGGAAGCATCAACCGGGTAGCCAACCGTTTTTCTCCCGCTGCTCCGACGCAGATAAAAATTGAAAGGGATCACCTGACATGGAAGCCTGTTGCCGGAGCGGATAGTTATACGGTTTACCGGAATGGAAAATTCTTCCAAATGGTTAGCGATACTGCTGTTCGGATTCTGTTAACTACCCGTTTGGCCGAATATCAGGTGGAAACACGAGGAAAAGTGGATAACTCATTTTTGAGTGAACCGGTGGACGTGATTTCACCTCTTAGGGTAGTTCAAGTGGAAGCCGAGCAGGTTGCACCAAAATCTTCGCTCGATTATCATGGTTATAGTGGTACAGGTTTCGTTGAGCTGACTAAAATTAAAAATAGGGAACTTACTTTTCACTTTAACGTAAACCACACCGGAAAATATACCATTGACTTCAGGTATTCCAATGGCTCAGGGCCCGATAATACTGATAATAAATGTGCAATTCGTTCAGTAACGGTAGACAATGAATTTGCCGGAGTGGCTGTATTTGCACAGCGAGGAAAAGATGAATGGTCCAATTGGGGATGGAGCAATCCTATCCAGGTGGAGTTAAATGCTGGTAAGAATACACTCACACTTTCGCTGGAAGATTTCAACCAGAATATGAATGGCGAAATCAATACAGCTATGCTTGATTACATGCGTGTACGTCCGCTCTGATTTTCCAGCCAAGAATAGATGAACAGTTACTGAAATTAAATCATATATCAATGAAAAAGTTGTTGTTAATAATGGTGTTACTGGCATTTCAGGTAGCTGCTTTTGCTCAGCAAGGCACCGTACTGGAGAGTCTTTCCATGAAAAGCGATCTCCTTAACCGCGATGTGAAATATTCCATTTATCTGCCACCGGGATATGATGATTCACAGCGAAGTTACCCAGTTCTCTATCTTTTACACGGTTATTCCGACGACGAAACAGCCTGGGTCCAGTTTGGAGACGTGAACCGGATTGCAGACGATGCCATCGATAGCGGTTCTTGTTCGCCAATGATCATTGTGATGCCGGATGCTAAAGTAACCTGGTATTGTAACGACTACCAGGGGAAAAATCCGTACGAGGACATGTTTATCAAAGAGTTTATCCCTTTTATCGAATCGCAGTACCGGATTCGCCCGAAGAAAGAGTTCCGGGCTGTTGCCGGATTATCGATGGGAGGCTACGGTGCGTTGATGTACGCCATGAAGTATAATAATATGTTCTCTTCGTGCGTGGCCTTTTCTTCAGGAACGATGACTGACAATGAAGTCATCAATATGCCTGATAAAAATTACAACATGTACTTTGGTGATCTTTTTGGTAAAAATCTGGAAGGCCAGGCACGCATCAGTAAAAATTGGATTGAACATAGTCCATTGCATCTGGCTAAAGACATTCCAGCCGCTCAATTGAGTTCGGTGAGATTTTACATCGACTGCGGTGATGACGATTTTTTGTATAAAGGAAATTCAGCCTTGCATGTGTTGCTCCGCGATTTGAAGATTCCACATGAATACCGGGTTCGCGATGGCTCGCATAATTGGACTTACTGGCGAACCGGATTACCAGCGGGGCTCAAGTTTATCAGCGAATCCTTCCATCGGTAATTATTCAGTTGGGAATACTATATAGCCGCTGTCAAGTTTTAACGACTTCAGCGGCTTTTTTTGGTACCAGTCATATCGCTTAATTTCTGTTAATTATTATTAAATTTGAGAGCATAGGACTGCAATTTTTCCATGAATTCGTACCGGAAAGCAGGTGAACATCTTCATAAAGTGCAGGATTAAATGTTAGAGCAATGAAGGTTAATCTATTAACAGGTTTGTATTTATTTCTCTTCCTGATAATGGGAGGACAGGCGCTTTATGCTGTTGGCGGTACCAAAAAAGATTTACCCGAATTAACGGATAACTCGACACTGACTGACCGGGATAAAATTGACATGTTGCTGAACTCATGTGATGAGAATATATTTTCCGATCCTCAAACCGTAAGATTGCAACTTCCCGGAATTTTGAGTTACGCCACCCGCGTGGGATATGAAAAAGGAATTGCCGATGCCAATGGGTATTACGGTGTTTTATATCAGCAGGATGGAGAATTAAGTCAGGCAATGTCATTTTATCAGAAGGCATTGGCCATTTATGAAAAAATAGGCGATGAGCGTGGGGCAGCACATGCACACAATAACATTGGCAGCATTTACCATCGCCAGGGAAAATACGTGAGAGCGCTCGAAAATTACCAGGCTGCACTGGACTATTACGATACGCATCAGGTTATCCATCCACTTATAACCACATTGACCAATATTGCCAGTGCCTATATTACAATTGGACTTATCAATGAAGCTGAGGATTATAATCAGCGGGCTTTGGAGCTGGCTGAGAAAAACGGATTCAAAGATAAAGAAGCCACGAGTTTAGTGAATATGGGCGTTATCGCATCCAAGCGACACCGGTTGGTCGATGCCAAGCAATATTATACCCGAGCTCTTGAGGTGTATGAATATATGGATAATCAGCGTGGTATAGCCAATTGCATGTTGAATATTGGTGTCATTTTGCAGAAGCAGGGCGATATGCCTTTGGCATTTAAACACACCCTCCAGGCTATGTCGCTGTACAAGGAGATGAACGATCACAGTCGTATATCACAATGTGTCAATAACATTGGTGTTATCCTTGAAAAAGTAGGTTCATACGAAAAGGCCATTAATTACTATACTGCCGCTCTCAAAATTATTGGTGATATGGGAGTGAATAACGAAGTGGCCCGGATATATAAAAATCTCTCGAAGGCATATGCCGGTTTGGAAGATTACAAAGAAGCGCTTTATTATCAGGAACAATTTAAGGATTACAGCGATTCAGTTATCAGTCTGGCCAAGTCGCAGCAAATTGCTGAACTGCAAACCAAATATGAGACACAGAAGAAAGAACAGTTGATTGAGCTTCAAAAAGCGAAACTTGAACGGCAAAAGCTTTTAGGAAACACACTTTTAGGACTTACCATTTCTATCCTGCTGGTAGCCGGGTTGATTATTTATGCCTACGTGCAGAAACGTTTGGATAATGAAAAGATTACCCAGCAGAATACTGAGATTGCCCGACAGAATGAGCTTCTGGCCAATCAAAAAAATATTCTTGAAGAACTAAATCAAACAAAAGACAAACTATTCTCCGTAATTGGTCATGACCTAAGAGGTCCGATTGCCAACATGCGCTCCATTTTCGACATGGTTCTGGAAGATGAGTTTACCGACAGGAAAGAGCTCTTTGATGTGATGAAGGTGTTACGCGATAAGACATGCGACACACATAACTTATTGGAGAATCTGTTGTATTGGTCACGTTCGCAGCAGGGCAGAATTACGCCTAATCAAGGGGTGGTTGACCTGAGCGAATTGGTTGAGGATTCGTTTGACCTGATCAAGGCCGATGCGAAAGTAAAAGGTATCGATTTGGAAATTAAGATGGAAGGACCGGTATTATCATTTTGTGATGCAGATATGATTAATCTGGTGCTGAGGAATTTGCTCAGCAATGCCATTAAATTTACTCCTTCTGGCGGGCTGATTATACTGGAGATAGAACAGAATGACAAGCAAATTAAAGTAGCGGTGAGAGATACCGGAGTGGGCATTCCAAAAGAAAACATTCCCAAGTTATTCGATAAGAGTACGTACTTTACGACTTATGGAACAAATAAGGAAAAAGGCTCTGGTCTTGGACTAAATCTTTGCCGTGAATTTGTGGAAGCGAACAATGGAAGTATTTCTGTCGATAGCCAGCTGGGAAGAGGTTCGGTATTCTATTTTACTTTACCGCTGGCCGGTTCTCGACAATTGGCCGATAAGCAATTTTCCGATGTCTGATTCCCGATAGGTATTAAAGGCTGGTATGGAGAATAAATGTAATGATGATCGGAACCAAAATGGTTAGCACGATTCCGCTGAAAAGCGAAATAATAGCATAATCTTTACCTGAATAGCGGGTGATAACTGGTAATGTGGTGTCCATGGCTGTAGCACCACCACTCATAATTCCAGCCAGTTTTCCAAAATATTTAACGAAAAGAGGGGTTAGTAACAAGGTGGCGACTTCACGGATGATGTTGGATAACAGGGCCATTACACCAAGTGTTTCACCATGCATTTGCGTAATAAAGATACTGGACAGACTGTAATAGCCATATCCGGCTCCTACAGCCATGGCTTCCCTGATACTCAAAGATGGAAGAAACAGAGAGACGATAGTAACGCCGATGGCTGTACCCACCATGACACCCAAGGGCACCAGAAAGATCTTTATGTTGATGGTGCGAATCACTTTCCACGATTTTCTGTCTGCCCCGATGCCAATTCCAACCAGAAACATGAGTATATACAAAGCGTACATGCTGAAATCGGTCTCCAGTAAAAATGAAGGCAGCAAATGGGTAACACCTAAAATTAGTCCCAAAGCAAAAAATGAAAGAATGATGAGGCTCCCTTTCATCGTTTAGTTGTTATTCAGGTGAAAAAATGTTCGGTAAATAATCCATCCCATAGCAATGCTACCGACAAGAGCTCCAATGGTTAGGAGCAATGCCTGCAACCCTATAGTATCAAGGCTTTGAATGACTTTTTGATTGGTCCCGACGCCAACTCCCAACAAAAACAATAGTAGGTAAATGGCCCATGAGATAAGCCTGTCGTTGATTTTCATTGCCAGCGGAAATTTCCCCAACCACAATCCAGCCAAAATGCCAGCCATCATTAATAGTAAAACGGTTATCATTAGCTCTTTTTTCAATTCAGAACGGAGGCAAAGATAATACAATTACAAGCTTTGGGAAAAGAGGATTTCTTAGGATAAGTGCATCAGACTAAAATGCAGAAACAGCATGTTTCTATTATAAATGGGAATATGTTTTTTGTTTTCTACGGGAAGGTGAACTTTTTAAAATTGCTTTTGTTTTCCTGTTATCCACGATTAATTAAGCGTTGTTGATTTATTTTTTGATGATTGAAAGTACAAGAAGTCATTAAAATGATGTGTACGATTTAACCATGGTATTCCTCCTTTAAAAAGATAGGAAACCATGGTTTTTTTATTTTCCATTTTTTAAATGTTGTTTGTCTGGCAGACTTAAATCCCTTTATCCCCGGCCTGTTCTCATTCCTTTTTTGTAACTTTTGTCAGTTAAATTGCAACGTGGATGTTGTTATCCTTTTGCTTAGTCGATACTAAAATTACTAAAGATGAAGTTAGTTTTTACATTGATTTTTAGTTTGGTGACACTATTTGCTTTTGGGCAGGAAAAGCGACCGGGCATATTTTACGGTGATGCACAATACGGAACAGAGCATTATATTCTGGATTTGAGTTGGGAGGAATTGCATAATTTCCCGGTACAGGCACTTTCACCCACGATTCGGGTGTTGATTCTTGACCATAATAATCTGAAGGAAATTCCTAACAACATTACGGCGATGAAAAATTTACGCACGTTATCGTTGAGAGATAATGATTTGCAATCGGTTAATAAGGTGCTGGAATTGTGTGAAAACCTGGAGGAAATTTATCTGAGTGATAATCCGAATCTGAAAGAATTGCCCTATACGCTTTCCAATTGTAAGAAACTCAAACTGATTGATGTCAGCAATACCGGCATTCATGAACCACCGGCATGGCTGAGAGGAATGAAACAACTCTATTATTTCAAATACACAAAAATTGTGACTCAGGACTAGAATAAGTAGTTTTCAAGACTACTTCTCATCAACTAACTAATACTCTATAGAACCTAAGCATATGAAATGGATTTTGGTCTTTCTGATTCTGAATATTGTACCCGTTACTGGATTCTGTCAAGCTGTTCCACTGGAAGAAATTAATCCGTCACTGTTACATAAACCCTGGAGTGCTCATTGGATATGCCATCCGACGGCTTCTCCAACTGAATATGGTGTTTATCATTTTCGAAAAAGCGTTGATTTAACTGCCGTTCCTCAAACATTTATTGTACACATTTCCGGTGACAACCGTTACCGGTTTTATGTGAACGGACAACCTGTTTGTGAGGGACCATCTCGTGGAGATATCGAACACTGGCATTTTGAGTCGATAGACATTGCTTCCTATCTTCAAAAAGGGAAAAATTTACTGGCGGCTGAAGTCTGGAATTTTGGACTGAGAAGACCGGTGGCACAGTTTTCACTAATGACCGGTTTTATTCTTCAGGGAAATACAACGGCAGAGGAGGTGGTGAATACGGATACTTCATGGAAAGTGTTACAAGATAAAGCATATAGTCCGGGTGAAGATGCCGGAAGGTTACTCCATGCTTATGTCGTTGTTGGTCCTACCGATGTGGTGGATGGTTCCAAATATCCTTGGGGTTGGGAAACAGTTGATTACGATGATTCCAATTGGAAACAGGCCATCGAAATTCATTCCGGTCAACCGAAAGGAATTGGGACTGAGACTTCCTGGACATTGACACCACGGGAAATTCCTTTCATGGAGAAAAAGGTGGAACGGATGAAATCTGTTCGAAGAAGTGAAGGAATTAGTGTAGCCAATAGTTGGCTTCAGGGAAAAGCACCATTATTTATTCCGGCTGACCGGACGGTTTCTGTTTTGATCGACAATGGAATCTTAACTACTGCGTATCCCGAATTGTACGTTACAAGCGGGAAAGGAGCTATTATAAAAGTAAGTTACGCGGAAGCATTGTTAGATGCCAATGGTCGCAAAGGATACCGCGATGAAATTGATGGAAAAAAACTTCTGGGATATTATGATGTTTTTCTGCCCGATGGCGGAAAGAATCATCTGTTCCGACCGCTGTGGTTTCGAACTTACCGGTATATTCAAATGGACATACAAACTACTGATGAGCCGTTAATCATCAATGACTTTTATGGAATGTTTACAGCCTATCCATTAAAAGAAAAAGCTGAGTTTGCTTCAAGTGATTCGAGCTTACAAAAGATTTGGGACGTGGGATGGCAAACGGCACGACTTTGCGCCAATGAAACCTACTTCGATTGTCCGTACTATGAACAGTTGCAGTATGTTGGCGATACGCGTATACAGGCATTGATTTCATTGTACGTTTCGGGTGATGACAGGTTGATGCGAAAAGCCATTCGCCTGTTCAACGATTCCCGTTTCTCGGAAGGATTGACCAGAAGCCGGTATCCATCTTATCTACCTCAAATCATACCTCCATATTCGTTGTTCTGGGTTGATATGGTCAATGATTACCGTATGCTTCGTGATGACCCGGAATTTGAGCGAAGTAATCTTTGGGGAATTGAGAATGTGATGCATTGGTTTGAGCAGCGAATTGATCCAAATACGGGACTTCTAGGGAAGGTGGAGTACTGGAACTTTGTTGACTGGGCAAAGGAGTGGGCCTGGAGTAGCGAAACTCAAATGGGGGGCGTACCGGCCGGTGGTTTTCACGGAGAAAGCGCTATGCTGACTTTGCAGTTTGCGTATAGTGCACAGCATGCTGCTGAGATTTTTGAGCAGTTTAATGACAGCTGCCTTTCCCATAAATATCAGGTATTGGCAAGCAATCTGATTAATGCTGTTAAAAAGAATTGCTGGGATGAATCGAAAGGATATTTTTCGGATACACCGGACAAGAAGGAGTTCAGCATGCATACTAATATTTTTGCTGTACTGACGGGAGCTATCGAAAAACGTGAGGCGAAAAATTTTGTACAACGAATGATGAATGACTCTTCGTTGATTCAACCTACCATGTATTTTCGGTTTTATCTTACACAAGCCATGAAAAAGGCAGGTTTATCTGGTGAATATTTGAATACCTTGGGACTTTGGAAGGAAATGCTGGCAAAAGGATTGACAACCTTCGCTGAAAAGCCAGATCCATCCCGCTCGGATTGTCATGCCTGGAGCGCTAGTCCTGACTATGATTTTTTAGCCACAGTTGCAGGTATTGAGCCATCTTCCCCAGGCTTTAAGACGGTTAAAATTGAGCCGGCACTCGGTCCTTTGCAGTTTGTTAAAGGTAAATTCCCGCATCCGGATGGAATGATTGAATTTGACATGAAACGTAACGGAAAGAATGGCATTACCGGTCAAATAATCCTGCCGCCTAATCTAACAGGTGTATTTCGATGGAACGGAAAGGAACAGCCATTGCATCCTGGGAGTCAGAAGATTGAATTGTAGAAAATAATTGCTTAGAAAGTATAATAAACGGCAAGATTCACAGCATCGACACGGGGATTGTAGCCTGAATATTCATAGATAATTTCACCGTCGATACCTAACCAATGTTGATCAACCTGAAGAAGATCCATGTGAAATCCGCCACTGAATCCCGGTTGTAGTTTCGTTGATTCTTCCATATAATCATCGGTCCGTTCCATCAAATCGTTCACATTGGTCGAATGAAAACGCGAGAAAAGCACTTCCGCAAGTACACCAGCCTGCAAATGTAATCGTGAGAATTTTCCCGGAAGGGGAATAATAACCAGATTGACACGCGGTACCAGTCGCAGATCTTTACTATCAAAGGTGGAGCGCCAGTATTCCGTATCATTCTTCCATGCTGAATGGCGATAAGCCAGCCAAACTCCCGGTGAAATTCCAATGACCGTATTTAGCTGCCAGTTGTAATCCGCCATTAAGAGTGGGCCCCGCCGATCGATGCCCCGCTCGAACAATATACCCGCACCTATCCTGAATTTATTCTGCTTGTCAGGATTGGTTTGTGCCGTTATTGACTGAATGGACAATAACAAAATGATGATTGTCAGGCTAATGGTTGGTTTTTGGTTGTTCATATAAAGCGGTTATGCCGGAAAATGGACGGCTATCCGGTTTTAAAAATAATGAATTCGATGAAATTAATGCCGGAGCAAACAAAACCAGACTCAGATCGTTATAAATCATGCCAGGAATTAACAGACTAACGAATTCTCTCGAATAGGAAAATAGAGATGATTGATTGAAATTATGGTGTCTTCATAAGTCAATTGAAATTAAACTACAAACACATGAAAAAACTATTTCTTTTATCAGCACTATTTATTGCTGGATTGGCTATGTCGGCTAATGCACAAGTTGTAAAGGACCACGCAATTGGTTTGCGGTTCGGAGGCGGAAACGGTTTTGGTACCGAAGTGTCCTATCAGCATGGTTTATCGGACTTGAATCGGTTGGAATTTGATTTAGGTTTGGTTTCGCACACCGATTACACAGCCTGGGGACTTACCGGGGTTTATCAGTGGGTTTGGCCTTTGGGCGAAGGATTCAACTGGTATGTAGGCCCCGGCGCTAAGATTGGTTCATGGGATTACAAAAGCAGTTATACCGGAAGCAGTAGCAGTGGGTTTTATCTGGCTGCAGCCGGCGATATCGGTATAGAGTATGCATGGCCTTTTGGTTTGCAGCTCGGGTTAGACATGAGACCTGAATTAGGTTTAGTAAACCATGGCGATAATTTTGATTTTAATCTCGGCCTTGGTATCCGCTATCAGTTTTAACGAATTAATTTACACTACCCCTATAATTAAAGAGAGGTGCAATTAAATAGTTGCATCTCTCTTTGTTTTATCTTGTATGATTTTGAATCAGGCGTTTTCGCTCAAATAAATCAGTTCTCTCACTATATTATCAGTTCCCAACGCAATTTGGTCGATAGTTGCATCGAGCATGTAACAGGGAGTGGTCACCAGTTTGTACTTTTCATCAATAATTACTTCGCCGTGATCGGTTATGTAATGAGAGCCTCCCATTTGACTAATCGCTTCGGCGGTTTCCTGATCTTCGCCAATGGTTACATCGACTGATGGAAGGATACGGGCCATCAAGACGGGCGAGATACAAAGTGCTCCAATCGGAAGGCCTTTTTCTACGGAGGATTTGACCGCTACTTCAACTTCCGGATCTACGGTGCACTCGGGTCCGTCAAATGCGAATGTGCAAAGATTCTTAGCTACTCCAAATCCACCCGGAAAAACAATTATATCAAAATCATTTGGTGAGAATTCAGCTAGTGGTTTGATATTTCCCCTGGCAATTCGGGCTGCTTCCACCAGCACATTCCGCTTTTCGGGCATTTCTTCGCCTGTCAGGTGGTTAATGACATGTGCTTGTTCTTTATCTGGGGCAAAACATTGATAAATCCCGCCGGCTTTGGCAATTGACAGCATCGTTAATGTGGATTCATGAATTTCAGCTCCATCAAATACACCAGCGCCGGAAAGCACAACGGCAAATTTCTTTTTCTTCATCGATGTGTAAGTTCGTGGTTTTCCTGTAAAGTTAGTGTATCAGTGCAAAGTATGAAAGCAAAAAAGCTGATAAACTCGGGTTCAGGTACGGGTTAAATATTTTTATTTGCAGCGTTATAAGGATATCTGGGCATTATTGTGCAAATTTAATCCTGTTGTATCTTATGTATCGAACTTTTCAAAAGCAAATTGGTTTACATAGTGGTACCTGAAAAGGGATAAAAGTACATGAATAAACGAATGTTCCCGTGCGATACGGGATCGTGTGGTAATTAAAATAAAAGATAAGCACATGAAAGAGAATGCTGAAAAAGTGACGTTTGCCGGAAATCCGGTTACGCTTGTTGGAGAAGAGATAAAAGTTGGACAGAAAGCTCCAGAATTTACTGTTATCGGAGCAGATTTAAGTCCGGTTAAATTAAGTGATTACGTGGGGAAAGTTATTGTTATTGCTATTTATCCGTCGATTGATACTGGAGTTTGTGCGGCTCAAAACCGTCGCTTCAATGCCGAAGCTGATAAATTAGGCGATGCTGTTGTTCTTTCGGTTTCATGCGATTTACCGTTTGCGCAGAAACGCTTCTGTGGTGCCGAAGGCCTTGATAACATTGTTACCTTATCCGATCATAGAGAAACGGACTTTGGTTTAAAATACGGATTCCTGATCAAGGAGTTGCGTTTGCTTGCCCGTGGAACGGTTATCGTTGACAAAGAAGGTACGGTGAAATATGTGGAATATGTTCCCGAAATCACTACTGAGCCCGATTATGAAGCAGCACTCAAAGTTGTCAAAGAGTTGCTCTGAGAATTATTAAAATAATTTAAAACTGGTTGGAGGAGGGAAATTAATTACCCTGCCAACCAGTTTTTTTATAACCTGTTGTCACTTTCTGGCTACACCTATTCCGGTCATTTCTTCCGAAAGAAGATATACAGGTTCTGTATATTCAGGGCCACCGGTAAATGGATCCTGTTCCGGTTCCAAATGCGGATCCAAATCAACAAACCGGAAACCTCCAATTCCTGCAGCCAGATGGACTGCGCATCCTAGACCAAGCCTTGATTCGATCATACAGCCAATCATCAATTCCATATTGGCACTTCGGGCAATTGCAGCAATGTCGAGTGCTTCAACGATGCCAGATTTCATGAGTTTGATGTTGATGAGATCTGCGCAACCGGCTTGTACTACTTTAATGGCATCGGCCGATGTAAAGACCGACTCATCTGCTGCGATAGGCACAGAAGTGTGATCCTTGACGAATTTCATTCCGCGCAAATCATCCTTTCTGACGGGTTGTTCAAAAAGCTCTGGTCTGATATTATTCTTTTCAAGCTCTTCCAGAAAGTGAACCGCATCAGCCGGCGAATATCCCTGATTGGCATCCAGCATGAGCCGGCAATTAGGCGCACCATCTTTGATGGCCAGTAACCGATCGATATCTTCTACCAGATTTTTACCGACTTTGGTTTTTAGCGTATTGTAACCTTTGCTGCTGAGTTTGGCAGCATTCTTTTTTGCTGTTTCGGCCGATACAATATCGATGGTATAATCGGTTTCGATTTTGTTTTCGGCCTTGCCAAGAAAAGTATAAAGTGGGGTATTCAGCGATTTGGTAAACGCATCTATCAGAGCCATTTCTATGGCGCTGCGGGCTGTTACCTGTACACTGTAAACACTTTTCAGGTGTTTGGATATTTGCCTGAATTCGGCTGCATCTTTTCCGATAAGGAAATTTTTGCAACTATTGAGTGTTGCCAGTGCAGTGGCCTGATTTTCTCCGTTAACGGGCTCCAATGGCGCTGCTTCACCGTAACCTTCGATTCCATTTTCGAGACGGACAATGATGAGCACATTCTCCATCTCATATTTTACACCAGTGGCGATAGTGAAAGGGGCGTCCAACGGAATGTTAATGGATTCGATGAAGACCTCTTTAATAGTGGTAGGTGTCATATTTTTCTCTCCATTCTTTTAAGGTATGTAAAAGATGTTGTATCTGATTTTCGCTGTGAATACTTGAGACCGTTATTCTTACAATGAATTGAGCAGTTTTTACAGGATAATCGACTGCTGGAGCAATAATGTTGTTCTCTTCAAGGAATTGTGACAAGTGAACAGCCGTCTGTTTTTCATTAAAATAAAGTGGAATAATGGGCGTAATACCACTGGTTGTTGAAAACTCTAGCTGTTCAATTCCGTTACGAAGCAACCTTGTATTATCCATTAATTTAGTGCGTAATTCCGGATGTTGTTGAATAAGCTTGATAGATGAGATTCCGGCAGCTACGATCGGAGGTGGTAAGGCAGTCGATGCTCCATAAAATGTTGACTTTTTCCGAATAGCATCAATCAGTTCATGATTACCGGAAATGAAGCCACCGTACGAGCCAATTGCTTTGCTCATGGTTTCGCTTTGATAGAGCCTTGTCGCATTTTCCAAATGAAAGTGTTCAGGAGTTCCACGCCCGTTTTCTCCGAGAACACCAGTCGCATGTGCATCATCCACAATCAGCATTGCTCCATATTTTAGAGCCAGTGAATAAAGTTGATCGACAGGCGCAATTTCCCCCGTAAGGGCAAATACTCCATCAGTAATTATGAGTGGGCGGCTTTTGGGCGCATCTTTCAGCAATTTTTCCAGATGATTGGGATTGGCGTGCTCATAATATTCTACTTGCATGTTTCCGGGAATCCCGTCTATGATGCTGGAATGTGCCATTGAATCTGCAAAAATGGCATCATACTGGTCCTTCAGCACATGAAGTAAAATTTTATTTCCCATGTATCCTGAAGCAAATACGACTGCATCCTGCTGGCTTTTAAATTCAGATAGCAGTTTTTCCAGTTCCATGTGAATGTCTGAAGTACCGGTTGTTTGCCTGGACGCGGCAAAATTTACCCCATACTTCTTCAGTGCTTTAATCGCATCGTTCACTAATAGAGGGTTATTGGCGAGACCCAGGTAGTTGTTTCCGGCAAAATAGGAAAGCATTTTGTCGTTCCTACTAATATATTGACCAACTCCTCCATTTAGAATGTTCATGTTCAGATTATTAATAGTTTATCCGGTTGACCGGAAAGTTGCTTTTGGATTGAGTACTAGAACCAACTAAACGTATTGGTATTACAGTAACTTATCATACCAATAAGTCAAATATAGGAAAAGAAACTTACATTTTCTTAGAAAGACGGTTTTCTTATGATAAGATGGAGGACTCCAGCGTTTAACTCAGTTGGAATAGAATCAGGAAGTTCGACTTTTCAGTAGTCAATGGGAAAATTAGTTTTCAAGCAGGTCGCGAATAACCACAGATCCAATAAAACAACCAAAAGCAGGCGGCATGTAGGATATGGTTCCGACTGTCGATTTTTTGTTTCGTGATTCTTCAATAATTAATTTAGTTTTGTCCACTTCTTCAGGTGAAAAGACCACTTTAATACCTTTGTCGACGCCCATCTTACGAAGACGCTTTCGTATCATTTTAGCCAGTGCACAATTGTACGACTTGGAGATATCGGATATTTGTATTTGCGTAGGGTCCATTTTGCCTCCTGCACCCATTGAGCTGACTATCGGAAGATTGAGTTGGACGGCTGTGTACATCAGGGTTACTTTGGGTGAGAGCGTATCAATGCAGTCAACTACATAATCAAATTTCTGTGACTGAAGTACTTCCGCCATATGCTCTTCCTGAAGGTAATCGTTGAGAATTTCCAGTTGAATATCCGGGTTGATATCTCTGAACCGTTGAGCCAATACTTCTGCTTTAGGGTGCCCCTCGTTGGAAATGAGAGCAGGTAACTGACGGTTGCGGTTGGTCATTTCCACCGTATCACCGTCCACAATGGTCATTCTTCCAACACCGGCACGACAAATGGTTTCGGCAGCGTAGGCACCCACACCACCCAATCCGACCACCAACACATGTGCATTACGTAATTTCTCAATCCCGGAGCTTCCTACCAGAAGCTCGGTCCGTCTGTACCATTTCATTTTTAGGGGAAAATTATGCCCGGACAATCGGTCCGAAGATTTTCTTAAAGTTCGCAAAGATATGCATTTTCAAATCTTCGACCGACATATTTTTCAGAAGTGCAACTTTGCGGTACATGTCCCTGATATCAACAGAAGAATCATCTGTTTCCAGAAACAGATTTTCGGTCGGAATAATCTCTATGGACTCTTGTAGTTTTGCCCGATGATCGAGCAAATGGGCGCCAATGGAAAAGATGAAGTTTTTTCGTAGTATTTGTTGTGTCGTTTGCAAATTGCCGGTGTAACCATGCAAAATCCATGGAACGGTAGTACCTTCTTTCATTCGGATAATATCCTGCCAGCACCTGACACAGTGGATGATAAGTGGTTTTCCGGTTCGTTGTGCCGCTTCGATGTGGAGTTTGAAAATTTCTTCCTGTATGGATAAAGAAGTGTGGATTGAGCGGTCCAACCCGGTTTCACCAATACCGATAATGGTGGGATTTCCGATGGTTCGTTCCAGCATTTCATCAGCCTCTTCCGGAGTAAACAAGTGTGCATGCCAGGGATGTATGCCTGCAGTTACCGGAAATTTTAGCAAGAGATGCTGTTCAAAATCCTGTAAAAACAAGCTTTGCAGTTGAAATACATCTTCCTGTTCAACCGCGTCGTGCGTATGGATATCGATATAGGGAACAGGCACAACTATGCTTTTTATCAAATGTAATGATTATTTTCGGATAGAATTAACCTGAAAAGTGGATAAGGAATGACAAATATTGAAATTTCCGGCGATTTGAAGAACCGTATTCCCGAATTGGTGCTGGGATGTATTGAATGCGATGTGAAGGTTGAACCATCAGGAGAAGAACTGCTGAACCAGATGAGTGAAACAGAGAATACCATCAAACAAAATTTTTCGCTGGATAAAATTAGCCATAGAAATGCCATCCAATGCTCTCGCAAAGCATACAAAGCCTGTGGAAAAGATCCGGCACGGTACCGCCTTTCGGCAGAAGCATTGACTCGACGTGTGGTTCGCGGATTAGGGCTTTATCATATTAACAACATTGTGGATCTGGTTAATTTGATTTCGCTGGAAACAGGTATGTCCATTGGAGGATACGATGTGCATAAAATTGATGGAAACGTTCAAATGGGAATTGGAAAAAGGGATGAACCTTACCAGGCTATCGGTCGTGGGGAATTGAATATCGAATTTCTTCCGCTTTTTCGTGATGATGTTTCAGCTTTTGGTAGTCCTACCAGTGATTCAGAAAGAACGTCGGTTACTGATTCGACTACTCGGTTTCTAATGGTCATCATCGGGTTTTCGGGCATACAAGAGACAAAAGATGCAACGAAGCTTGCCATTGATTTACTGAAACGTTACGGAAAGGTTGGCCACATAGAAAATTGGATTGTTCAATAGAAGCTCGCCAAGAAGATAAAAGGACTATTTTTGCGTGAAACAACGCGGATAGATTAAAGCAAACTAAAATGAAGAAACTTACCGGATTTATATTGCGTCTTCTGGGATGGAAGGCGATTGGTGGAGTGGCCCCTGAATCAAAATGCATTATTTTGGGAGCACCACATACATCAGCGCTCGACTTTGTCATTTCGTGGCTCTATTACACCAGTGTGGGCGGAAAAGCTTATGTGATGATTAAAAAGGAGTTTTTCTTCTGGCCGATGGGATATATCGTTAGGGCAATGGGAGGTATTCCGGTCGACCGAAAAAAAGGGGCGAATGTCCTGAAACAGGTCGTGGATGAATTTAAAACGCGCGATTACCTTCATCTGGCTATTGCCCCCGAAGGAACCCGAAAACCTACAGCTCGCTGGAAAGGTGGTTTCCATACTATGGCACGTTTGGCTGGTGTACCGGTTTATCTGGGGTATTTTGATTGGGGACGGAAAGAAGTCGGCTTTAACCAGAAATTTGAATTGACAGATGATCTGAATGCAGATTTGAAACGTGTGCGGCAGTGGTACAAGGACAAAGGAGTAAAAGGAAAACATCCGGAAATGTTTAATACTGGCAACGATTTGGATTAAAGCAAAAGTTTATGGAAGTACTGAACGATCTTCGTATTACACTCGTGCAGCCCAATCTTTTTTGGGAATCGCCTTTTGAGAACCGGGAGCATTTAAATGAAAAGTTACGTTCATTGAAAGGGAATACGGATCTGGTGGTTCTTCCGGAAATGTTTACAACTGGTTTCTCAATGAACGCATCGGCATTAGCCGAGCCGATGAACGGGGAAACCATGGGATGGATGAAGGAAAAAGCCAGGGAGCTCAATGCCGCAATTTGCGGAAGTGTGATTATTGAAGATGCTGAAGGTCGCTATAATCGTTTGTTATTTGTCCATCCAGACGGAGCATTTTCCAGTTATGACAAAAGACATCTGTTTCTTATCGAAGGGGAGAAAGGTGTTTTTATTCCCGGGAAGGAACGAGTGATCGTTCATTTTCGGGGATGGCGGATTGGCCTATTTATTTGTTACGATTTACGTTTTCCCGTTTGGTCGCGTAACCGGAATGATTCTGATTTAGCTCTTTATGTTGCCAACTGGCCTGCTTCCCGTACGCAAGTCTGGCAAACGTTATTGAAAGCGCGTGCCATCGAAAATCAGATTTACGTGGCAGGAGTGAACCGAATCGGAACCGATGGAAACGGAATTGATTACTGTGGTGATTCGTTGCTGGTGAATCCACGCGGTGAAGTTATGCACCGGTTGGAAAACAAGGAAGAGATGGTAACGGAAACTGTATCGATGGAAAGTTTGCAAACCTTTCGGGCAAAATTCCCGGTAGGTGACGATGCTGATGATTTTCGGCTACTCTGAATCGTTTATACGGAACTGCTAAGCAACAATCTGATAATTACTACAGAAATAAAGGCCAGCGCTACAATCATCAGCGTTCCCAGCTGTTCGATGGTACGGCGGTGAAGCATAATCTCATTCGGCAGTAAACTTACTTCTTCGCCGCTTAAAGCATTTAAGGTTGCACGCGACAGTTTGTAAAAGAAGAGATTCGGAATGAAGTAGACCAGACCGGGAATAAGCAGCAATGCGCCTTTGAATTCGGTTGCATAGGTATGAACGAATGCCGGAAAGCTTGCGGGAAGCTGAAGAAAGCGACTTGAATAGATGGCCACAGCGAAGTAGATTCCTGTAAAAACGAAACCTATGATTGCAAGAAATATTCCCCATTTTGCCGTGCCATGCAAATCGCGCAAAACGTAATCCGATTGTTGATAATCCTGAATCTCCATGAGAAATAATTTGGTTTAGAGGAATTAATCTAAACTTACAGAAATGCAGGCTAATAGTCAACAGATGACATGCAAAAAACAGCCGTTATCAACAGGTTGTTAACAAGTTTCCAACGAGATTTCAACGAACGATCGCTGGCGAAGAGCAAACATAGACCTTCGCCCGATTTCAAGAAAAATTGGTGAATTGTTTTTTGTGCAATTATTTGTGCGAATGGATGATGTAGGGAGGAGTTTATGAAATAACGAGCATGTATGTCAATATATTTTTTCGTAGATGAATTTTATTTCTTCAGGAGACATCAAATAAAAACTAATGTCTTAGTTGGAAAACTAAAAGATTAGTTTTATTATTGTGTTTAGATTTCCATGCGCAGGAAAACGAATTACGAAAAATCGAAAAACTGAATAAGATGAAAACAAAACCGAAACGGGGCATGCCGCCCTGATTTTTTTATGCCGAACAACTAAAGAAATAGTTTGAAAAGAATAACAACTTCGGTAACTTTAGCCGAAGGAATAAATGTTATCGAGAAATAGACAATTTACAATGAAAGAGTTGACAAGAGCAGAAGAACAGGTGATGCAATTACTATGGGATATGGATAAAGCGTTTGTACGCGATATTATCGACGAAATGCCTGACCCTAAACCGGCCTATAATACCGTTTCCACCATCGTTAGGATATTGGAAAAAAAAGGCTTTGTCGATCATAAGGCGTACGGCAAATCGCACCAGTATTTTCCCATTGTAAGCAAAAAGGAGTACACCCGTTCATTTGGGAAACGTTTCATGCGGAATTACTTCGACGGTTCATTCAAAGAGATGGTATCCTTTTTTGCCCGTGAAGACAAACTGGATATACACGATCTGAATGACTTGCTGGAAGAAGTCCGGCGCGAGATAGACAGCAATGATAAAACAACATCGTAAGTTAATGTAGACATACAACTACTGACTTTAGCCATATGAACACATATATTAATTTCATCACAGAATCGGGAATTAGCTTAGGTCTGCTGACCCTTGTGTATTTCCTCTTTCTTCGCAAAGAGACATTTTTCCGGTTAAATCGTCTGTATCTGATTGTGTCAGCTATTTTTTCCGGAATACTTCCCCTGCTTCATATTCCGGTATTCCTGAATTCGGCTTCGACCAATCTGGGCCTGATTGCCAGTGGGCCACGAATGCTTGAAGTCGTCGAGGTTTACGGAGGGGCTGGTGCCAATTCATCCGGAACATTTCTTTCATTGTCTCTCATCGGTCTGATATATTTTAGTGGTATACTCTTTTTCGCGCTGCGTTTTACCTGGAAGTTAGGCCAGATGGTCTTACTGGTTCGCAGTGGTGAGAAACGCAAAATCAATGGCCTGATCATTGTCCGTCTGGGATTTGATACATCTGCTTTTTCTTTTTTCCGGTGGCTGTTTGTTGGCCGCAATTTCCAATTCGGAACAGAGGAAAGTAATCACATCCTGAAACATGAGATGGTACACATCCGGCAACGGCATTCCATCGATGTTATGTTACTCGAACTGGTCGTTCTGGTGCAATGGTTCAATCCATTCATCTGGTATCTGCGCCGTGCAGTAAGAGAAAATCACGAGTTTCTGGCCGATGCGCTGGTGGTTAACAAGGGTATTTCGCCTGTACGTTACAAAGCCATGCTGATTGAACAGGTGACCGGCATACAGTTACAGGTCGCCAACAACTTCAATTATTCTTTACTTAAAAGCAGAATGAAGATGATTTCAAAAATAAAATCGCCCCGTTGGGCCGGATATAAATACCTGATTGGATTATTGACCATGCTGTTGCTGGTAGTCGTTTTTGCGTGCGAAAGAACACCTGAAACAACTAACAAGCAAGTTGCTGTTAAATCCGCTGATATAAGTGAGCAGCCACTCATTCTTATCGATAATCAGGTGGTGACAAAATCGGATATGGACAGCCTGAATCCAAATGAAATTGCTAAGGTAAATGTCTTGAAAAGTGGAGAACAACTATCTTCTCTGGCTGAAACCTACGGCGAAGAAAAGGTTAAGAATGGCGTCATCCAGATTTTCACTAAGGATTATGAGAATAAAGAGCTTGCACAAAAAACAGACGGAAAAAACGTTGATGAAGTGGTAGTTGTTAGCAATGGAAAGAAGGTTCGTGAAGACGAGAATAATACATATAACGGGGAACCTGTTTTCTTTGTCGTAGAGGATATGCCTGAATATCCGGGAGGAGATCTGGCACTTAGAAAATATATAGCTGCCAACATCAAATATCCCAAGTATGCACAAGAGCATGGTGTACAGGGTAAAGTATATGTGAATTTCGTAGTTAGCAAAACCGGAGAAGTCGGTGGTGCTACAATTGCACGTGGTATTTCCCCTTCGTTGGATGCAGAGGCGTTGCGAGTTGTGGAAAATCTGCCCAAATGGAAGCCGGGAATGCAAAGAGGACAACCGGTGAATGTCCGGTTTACGGTGCCTATCAATTTTGTATTGCAGTGAATTGTCGGACATCCCATACACGAATTTAGGGTCGTTGTATCGCAGGTTCACTTGCGTTGAACAAGATAATTGAAACAGAAGAGATGCCGGCGATATGAAAAAGCCGGTATCTCTTTTTTATTAAATCACTAACGATGAATGGAAGATTGAACCAAACAGCTTTGTGTCTTATTTTTCTTCTTGCTTTTTACCTGCCAGTTGCAGGGCAAGATGAGGACCCGGCTTTTCTTCTTTTTCAGGGAAGAACCGAAGCAGTGATTTCCCGTTTGGAACCGGAATTTACAGCGGGAAAACTGAATGACACTTCCAAACTTGTTTTGGCTAGGGCTTACATGATTGGAAACCAATACCAGATGGCTTTGCAGGTATTGGAAAAAGTTGAGGACGAAAGTAAATCGCTCTCACCGAAAGGCGAAGTTTATACTGCACTTGGCAATCTTCCGGCGGCAGCAGAGACCTATGAAAAGTTGATTGTAGCAGAACCTGGGAACAAGGAAGCAAAAGCCAGTTTGGGAAAAATATACCTGCAACTCGATAAGGATGTAAAAGCACGCCATCTGTTCGACCAATTGGTAAAAAGCGATTCAACTAATTTATTTTACCGACGGCAGTATGCGCTGGCCTGTTATCGTACCGATCAATTGCCCGAAGCTATTTCTAACTATGATTGGATTGTCAAACATTATCCCAGCGATTTAGCATCTCTTTTGAACCTGGTAAATATTCTTCAACGCAAGGAATTTTATGCATCGGCGCTTGGCTACCTGGAAACCGGACTTGATCACTTTCCGGGAAATATACAGTTGCTAAAGAAAACCGGCGAGTTACATTTTCTGACCAAAAATTACCCTGAGGCGGCTCACATCTATCAGTCCGTACTTCCTGTCGATTCGTCGTACATAGTGAAGAAATATTATGGTATCAGTTTGTTTTTCAATAGAAAAGAAGATCAGTCTCTGGAATTACTGCAGTCATGCTACCGCGAAATCCAATCCGATGATATGATTGCTTTTTATATTGGTTTGTGTTTAAAGCGAAAAGCAGACTATAAAGAGAGTGCCCATTTCCTGGAAACAGCCATAAAATTGGCCACTCCCTCCTATATGGCGGATTTCTACCATCACCTGGCAGATGTATATGGCCGGGACAGACGATTTGAAGAATCGATCGATTGTTATAAAAAGGTGCTTGAATACGATTCAACGCGTGTTCAGGTTTTGTTCGATATGGCAACCACTTACGAAGAATTCAATAACAACAAAACCATCGCGTTGGGTTACTACATTGAATACCTCAAACGCATGGGCGATTCAGATAATACCAACATCGATTATGCCTTGGGTCGGATTAAAAAGATTAAGGAAGATCTTTTTATGGATCAGTAGCAAAGGGCTTTTGAAAAGAATTTTTCAGCTGATAAAAAATTAGTAGCTTTCGGACAACTGACGGGGTGAAGGGTAAAAAACAAAGTCTTTCGCCCCGTTTCAGTACACTATGAAAGCATAACTAATCAAACCTTTTTATTTATGAAAAAATCACTTGTTCTGATCGCCTTTGGTGTCGGCCTTATCTTCGCCGGATGCCAGTCAAACAAACAAAAGCAAACCAAAACTGAGGCTGTTGAAGTAGAGGAAACTTCCTGTGCCGGTCAGGCCGGTTGTGCATCTGATTGTCTCTCGAAGCACGAAATGGAAACCCTAAATACACTTACTGACCAGGAGAAAGCCGATGGTTGGGAGCTCTTGTTCGATGGCAAAACATTGAATGGATGGAAAGGTTTTCAGGGAAATGACATCACCAAAGGGTGGGTGGTCCGCGATGGTAACCTGATGTCGTTGGGAAAAGGCGGCGATATTGGTGGTGACATCATCACTGACCAGCAATTTGAGAATTTTGAGCTTAAACTGGAGTGGCGGATTTCGCATGGAGGCAATAGTGGCATTTTGTATGGCGTAATCGACGATCCGAAGTACGGTGCTGTTTATTTCACTGGTCCTGAATACCAGTTGCTCGACGATGTTGGTTTTCCCGAAAAGGTGGAAGAATGGCAGCTTACCGGTGCCAATTACGGAATGTATACGGCTGATAAATCGAAAAAGAAACTGCAGATGGTAGGTTGTCCGGCTTTTAATACTGCCCGCATTATTGTAAACGGTAATCATGTGGAACAGTGGCTGAATGGTGAGAAAGTTGTTGAATTCGAGCGTTGGACCGACGACTGGAATAAGCGCAAGAATGAAGGCAAATGGAAAGATTATCCTGACTACGGGATGGCAAAGGTTGGCCATATTTCCCTGCAGGATCACGGTAGTTACATTTGGTTTCGGAACATCAAAATCCGTAAACTTTGATAGGCTAATCTGAGTAAATCCAATACAATGAAGAAAATATTTGCAACGCTGGCTGTACTTGTGCTGCTCAGTGGATTTATGTTTCCGCCCCAAAGCATCTCCTTATTCAACGGAAAGGACCTGACCGGTTGGACAATTTATGGTACCGAAAAATGGTATGTCGACAATGGAGAACTGGTGTGCGAAAGTGGTCCCGATAAGGAATATGGTTATCTGGCAACTGATAAGTTTTACAAAAACTTCGATTTAACACTCCAGTTTCTGCAGGAAAGTAATGGCAACAGTGGTGTTTTTTTCCGGTCAACCATCGAGGGCACCAAAATTACCGGATGGCAGTGCGAAGTAGCACCTCCTGGACATGATACAGGAGGAATTTACGAGTCGTACGGCCGCGGATGGTTGGTTCAGATACCTGATGAAAAGGAGAATATTCTGAAAATGGGAGAGTGGAATACCTTACGATTGCGTGTTGTCGGACCCAAAGTAGAGACCTGGCTCAACGGACAGCAAATGGTAGAATTGGTGGATGAGAAAATTGGTAAAGCCGATGGTTCCATTGCTTTACAAATTCATGCCGGAGGCGGCATTAAAGTCCGTTGGAAAAACATCGAACTAAAAGAATTACCATAAAAAGAAAGGGGCTGTTTGGGCCCCTTTTTTATTTCTTTCGGTTTCCCGGAAATCGAAATTATTTCAAATCACGGGTACTTTCCATTAAGAACTTCACGCTATCCTGACAGAAGCCATGCTTTTCCCGCTCTATAAATTCGTAGATAATTCCTGAAAAAGGAGTTGGTTTCGTGAATACCTGTGTTAATCCCTCACACTGGATGGGTTCATCAGTGGTAAATTCCATCAGTCCTTTCTCCTTAAACTCTTTCATCTTTGCTTCCACCGATTCTACCTGGTAAGCAATGTGGTGCACGCCACCAATTCCGCCATTCTTCGATGCCACCCATTCCTCCACTACCGAGTGATTTTGTCCGTCGGAGATAAAAATTTCCGGTGCCATGTGGTATTCGAGTCCGTTGTCGCCGGGAATGTCCCATGGAATACCGCTTTTGAGTTTTTCAGGAGGCAACAGTACCAAACATCTGGCAGTAGAACCGTCATCGAACTTGATTTCAAATCCATCGGGTAATTCCGGATCAATCTGGTAACCGAAACCTTCCGTAAAGAATCGTGCCGTTTCAAATCGGTCCCTGACACGATAAGCAATGTGATCAATTCTCATGGTAATGCTCTTTTTATTTGCAAGGAAGTTACGAAAATCAGAATAGGCATTATTGGGGATTTGTCAGGTATAGTGGATTTTTTTGTCCGAATTAGCTTGCTGCTTTAATTCTGGTATCCCCTAAAAGATTAGTTCGGAGAAATATTCATTTTTGATTGACAGTATGATAGAAAAACGACCCGAATTCCATGTTAACCTAATTTGAATGATATGAATTTATTGATGTTTCAGAGAACATTCAAGATGAATTATGACGTACTTTTAATCTTGTTTTGAGGTTTGTTTACACTGATAATGCCTCGTGAAATAGATGATGCACAAAGACAACATATCGACACTTAGAAAAAACTGAAATATGAATATTCTGTTGATTACGGGCATTGTCCTGATTGGAGGATATGTCATGGGTAGATTGGCCGGATTGATTGGCCTGCCCAAAGTGACCGGTTATATTTTAGCCGGTATTCTAATGAATCCAGGCATTTTTGACGTGGTGCCGGCCAATTTCCCGGATCATGCCAAACCGGTTTCCGATTTTTGTTTAGCCTTTATTACCCTGGAAGTTGGCGCTTCGCTGACTATCCCGAAACTAAAAGAACTGGGACGGGGCATTATTCTCATTACGTTGTCTGAATCCATCATCGCATTTATTTTTGTCGGAGCTGCGATGTGGCTCTATTACCATTTTGCCCATTTTAGTCCCGGGGCTGAACTGATTGCACCATTTAGTATACTGATTGCCGCACTGGCTGCGCCGACCGATCCATCGGCAACGGTTGCTGTTATTCACGAATACAAAGCCAGTGGACGTGTGACTGATACCATTATGGGAGTAGCAGCACTCGATGATGCGGTTGGCATCATGCTGTTTGCAGTGGGAATTGGCGTTGCCTCGGCCATGACGGGAAGTGCCAGTGGAACATTGTCCGACGGGTTAATTCACGCGGGGGAAGAAATCGTGTATGGAATCGGCATTGGTATTATCTTTGGATTGATATTCAATTTTTTAACCCGCAAACTTAAACTTGCCACCGAAGGAGGATATATCGTCCTTATTTTAGGTGTGCTGGCCTTTTGTTATGGTGTGGCCGATTTATTTAAAATTGATGGGCTACTCTCAGTGTTGGCACTGGGTTCCGTGATAGCCAACTTTAACAGTAACCGGCTTATCTTCCTGCGTGTGATGGAACAATATACCGAGGAACTAATCTTTCTTTTCTTCTTCACGGTAAGTGGTATGTACCTCGACTTCTCGGTAGTGTGGGGGTCCATTCTGGTAATTGTGGTTTTCAGCATCAGCCGGAATCTTGGGAAGTTTACCGGTGTTCTTTTGGGTGCATACGTAACCAAACAACCAGCCAAGGTGCGGAAATATGCCATTGGTGGTTTGATTCCTCAGGGAGGCATTGTGGTGGGGCTTGCACTTGCACTGCACACTACACCAGCCTTTGAACCTTTTTCGCGTTTGCTGTTTGGAATTGTGATGGGTGCCACCATCTTACACGAGGTTAGCGGTCCGCTTTTTGCCAAGCTTTCGCTGAAGAAGGCCGGTGAAACAGGACCGGTGAAAGAGGTATATCCGCAAAGTGCATAATTTTAGAATTGAAGGGATTTACTTCGAAACAATTACTTTTGCAAAGCATACATAATGTGCTGACTAGCCGCTTGGAAGCGTTCCGGATTACAAACGCGGGAAGGAAAAGGAGACACCCTTTGGAAAAAAAACTTATTTTTGCCCTCATAAATGAGATATTCCTATGGCCGACTTTACCAAAACAGAGTATTATCTTGAATCGTTGTGTTGCGGCACCCGGTTCAATGATGGTAACTGGGAATTGAGCTGTCCTGAAAACGAAATACCATCCCTGATTAGGGCAAGATATGCAAGAAAGCAATTACGTGTACGTGAAGAACTTCCAGGCTTGTACAAGTATGCCGATTGGTTACCAATTAATCGTATATTGGAAGGTTCCGGAGCGCCTATAACGTATAAGAGCGAAGGTTTTGCGCGTGAATTGGGGCTGGAGAATCTGTATATTACCTTCAACGGTTACTGGCCGGAGAAAGGTGCCAGGATGAATACCGGTAGCTTCAAGGAGTGTGAGGCGTATTCGGTTTGTGCCCGGACCAATTACAACGAAGACAAGACCATGGTAGTGGCTTCGGCCGGAAATACCGCCCGTGCTTTTGCCCGTGTCTGTTCGGAAAATAAAATTCCGTTGCTACTATGTGTTCCTGCCGACAACCTGCAAGCTCTTTGGAGCAAAGAGCCGATTGATCCATGCGTGAAGCTGATTGCGACCGAATCGGGTGGTGATTATTTTGATGCCATCCATCTTTCGAACATTGCTTGCGAAATGGAGATTTTCTTCCCGGAAGGGGGCGCGAAAAATGTAGCTCGCCGGGATGGAATGGGAACGACTGTACTTTCTGCAGTAACTACTATCGGAAAAATTCCTGAATATTATTTTCAGGCGATAGGTAGTGGAACCGGTGCCATTGCGGCCTGGGAAGCCAACCTGCGTTTCATTGAAGACGGACGATACGGTTCCAACAAAATGAAGTTGATGGTTTCGCAGAATGCGCCATTTACTCCGATTAAAGATGCGTGGGAAGCAGGTTCACGGAAGATGTTACCGATGGACGATGCGGTTGCCCGGAAGCAGGTGGAAGCCATTGATGCGAAAGTATTGTCGAATCGGAAACCTCCTTACGGAATTGCCGGAGGACTATACGATGCCATGACCGATGCCGGCGGTGAGGTGTTGGCTGTGACCAACGAAGAAGCCGACCTGGCCAGTACATTGTTTGAACTGAACGAAGGAATCGATTTGGAACCGGCAGCAGCAGTGGCAGCGGCTTCATTAATTCAGGCTGTTGAAGCCGGAAAAGTGGAGAAGAGTGCAATTGTTATGCTGAATATTACCGGTGGTGGTATTACCAAATTCCAAAAGGAGAACAAAATCCAGTTTATGAAACCGGATTTGATTTTCCCGGTTGATCCCGATCCAAAAATGGTAAAGGAACAATTGCAGGAATTATTCGAACAAGTATAAAAACAAAACCATTAGATATTAAAAAAAAGCCAGTGCAATTGCACTGGCTTTTTTGTTTCTATGCGTTGGTTTCTGGTTGCTGATTGTTTATTGAGGCACCATGGTGAATAAGGTTCTGATAAGGATAGGGGATCTCGATGCCTTCCTTGTCAAAACGCTCCTTGATAGTCTTCAGCATATCGCACTTCATCACAAAAGCTTTTCCGTTGTCTTCTGCCCACAGGTAAGCCCGTAGGCGCACGTACCAATTGCCCAATTCCACCACACGGATACGTACAATTGGTTCTCCGGCTTGCTTCTCTTCCTCCGTTCGGTTATCAAAAAGGTTGGGATGCTTTAAAGCCTCTTCCATGATTAATGCCATCGCGTTGTCGATGTTGGAATGATACGCAATATCGAATTCTATTTGTGAACAGATTTTGGCATCAGCAATGCTGGAGTTGAGAATTGTTTCGGAACTGATAACCGAATTGGGAATGATGACCCTTCGGTTTTCCGGATTCCGGATAACGGTATGTCGCAAGGTGATATCTTCGACCGTTCCATAGCTGGTATCGCTCAGCTTAATGAAATCGCCCACGCTGAATGGACGGAAAACCACGATGAAAATACCGCTCACAATATTGGAGAATGCCTGCTGTGAGGCAAAACCCATAGCAGCGGCGAATATTCCTGCACCGGCCAGCATGGTACTTCCCAGTGTTCGCAAGCCGGGAATGATATAAAAGATGCCGATGATAGCCAGAAGGAAGATGATAAAACTGACTCCATTCTTCAGGAAGTTGTAATTCGTTGGATCGAGCTGGATATGTTTGGCTGCCCGGTTGAAAGACCGGGTCATGATCATACGAACAATCTTCGAAAGCAAAACAGCAGCAAACAGTATCGCAGCTGATGTAATAATGTATTCAATGGGTCTCATCGGTTCAATATTATTCAAGTAAATGCGGCTAAAAATCCACAAAATATCTCGATTCTGCAATAACCAGGAAGAGCAGACACCAAATAATTATTAGATGCCTCTTCATGGAAAATAAGGGTAAAAAGATTTTATTAATTCGTAAATTGAATGATAGGTTCCCTCCGGGGAATTTCAGACATAACAAACGCTAACAGGAAAAACATTTCGTATGAAAAAACAAATGATGTCAGTTTTGCTGATACTGTTTTCTTGCTTCTTTATTTTCAGTATCGGTGAAATAAATAAGGCACAGGCACAGCAAAGCAACAATGGAAAACCTGTCACGGAAGCAACCCAGGCCGATCAAAATGAGTCAGTTTTGGAGGATGTCTGGGAACTGACGGAAATGGACGGTGAAGCAGTTGACGACCTTTTTCCGGATAAACATCCCACCATTGAATTTAAAATGAAGGAAAATCAAGTAGTGGGTTTCGCAGGCTGTAACCAGTATCGCGGGCAATTTATTCTCGAAAAGGAGTACATTAAAGTGGTAGGGGTCATTGCTACAAAAATGGCTTGCCCTGTATTGGATGAGGAGGAAGAATTTCTCGCCATCCTTCAGGAAGTGGAGGAATATATCATCGCCGGGAAGGAATTGTCTTTATGGAGCGGTGGTCAGCAGGTGCTGAAATTCAGGAAAGCCGACTGATTTCATGCTGATTCAGGAGTTCCGCCAGCGGAATCCGGTCGGTCTTACTATACCCCAGATGCTCATTTTCTGACACAAATGTTTGGTTAATCTGAAACAACCGGCTGTTAAAGGTATCCATCACCAGGGTATTTTCTGTATGGAAATCTTCAACTGGTTTTTCATTGAAATTCAGTTCGCAATGCGACAATTCCCAGGCAGTTCCTTCGCTGTTCATATATAGAAGTGGCAATCCGTGTGTACGGCAAATGATTGGCCGTGATCGGTATATGCGACATTCATGATTAACCAGAAACTGGCACGTGAATTCGTTCTCTGATTTAGGCAATTCCACCTTTCCCATGAATTCTTCCTGTTCGGACATAATAGCATAAAATTCAACCGGAAATACCCTAATGGCCATACAACACAAATCGCAACCTTTCCTGCATTGCATGTGTGGCTGGTGTTCTTTGGCTACAGTGGCTGCGGCATTATCGATAGTGTTGCGAAGTGCATAATAATTCTGAATGGGTGCCTTCTCCTTCATATCCGAATCCTCTTTGCTTTGGGGGGACAAACTTAACCATATAAATACGGCTGTCCAATTCCGGCTGCGGCCGAAAACGCATTCCATTACTTCCTAAGAGTGTCAAACGATATGATACAATTGTACTTGCCAGCTATCTTAAATCAATGTTTAATTTATCTTATCTTACACCCGCAGTGGAAAAATCACAGCCGATGTAGCTTTGAATAGGACGGAAATATTCTATTTTTGCGCCGTTAAAATGAAAAGAAGGCTCATTCAACATAGCATTTTTCTTGTCTTGCTCATCTGTCTGGTTCAGATGATGAGCAGGTTATCCGGTGATTATTCAGTGCAACATCCCGGCAACGGCCAGCCTGTAAAATCCACCGCAGTATGGGCCATACTTTCTGATACAACCACCAGCCCGGCAGAAATCATCCCGGAAACGGAGAAAGAATCGTTAATTTTTATGCTACCACCGAAGATGAAACAACCGTTGGTGGTTGGCTCTCAACTTTTTTATGGCACTCTTTCGGTTTTAAATGAAGGACATATACCTTTGCAATTAACTGATTCATCGCCTCCCGCGTGTTGAAACAAGGATGTTAAGCTTTTTTGACCCAATTTTGTTTTAGCACTGAGTCAGGTTGCCTTTGCGGCGAAGGCAGCTCATCACAAGGATCTGAATGAAGGACATAAATTTTAAACTGGTTACCAATACGCTGGGCATTGCTTTAATTTTCGAAAGCTTGTTCATGCTCATCGATGTACCTATTTCTCTTTTGTATGGCGGAACCGATGCCTATGCCATTGGATTGTCATTTTTGATCACATTGGGAGCAGGTGGAGTCATGGTTCTTTTGACACGTAGTAACCTGAAAAAGGAACCAGGCTTGAGAGACAGTTTCCTGGTGGTGGTACTGGTTTGGATTTTTATTTCTCTGTTTGGAACATTGCCATACCTGCTGAATCACTCCATTCCGCGCTTTGTGGATGCATTTTTCGAAACTGTTTCCGGATTTACCACTACTGGTTCGTCCATTCTGGTCGATATTGAAGCACTTCCGAAAGGAATACTGTTTTGGCGTGCCGAAACACACTGGATTGGGGGGATGGGAATTATTGTACTGGTAATTGCCATCATGCCGTATTTCAGGGTGGGAGGGCAACACCTGATGATTGCCGAAGGTTCCTTCTTTGGCGTCGATAAAATTAAACCCCGTTTTATCGATGTCGCCAAGCGTTTGTGGTTCATCTACCTGGTGCTGACCGTTGCAGAAACTATTTTGTTGATGGCTGGCGGAATGGACTGGTTCGATTCGGTGTGTCATTCATTTGCAACAGTGGCAACCGGAGGTTTTTCGACCAAGAATACCAGTGCCATGCAGTTTTCTCCATACATTCAGTATGTCCTCATCGTCTTCATGGCCCTTTCGGGGATGAACTTTTCATTGCATTACTTCTTCGTGCATAAGCGATGGAAAGCTGTATTCAAAAACGAAGAGTTCCGTGTGTATTGGGGAATTCTTATTCTGGTTTCCCTGTTTTTGGCCAATGAGGTGCGTAGTTTTTACCACGGCGACCTGGAAGAGGCATTCCGGCAATCGCTGTTTCAGGTGGTCTCCATCATCACGGCAACGGGATTCTCATCGGCCGATTACAGCCAATGGCCCCCTATGGCTATCCTGGTTATCTTCTTTATCATGTTTATTGGGGCGAGTGTAGGCTCTACCGGAGGAGGAATTAAGATAGCGCGACACCTCATCATGTTTAAGAATGCGCGACGGATATTTCACCGGATGATTAGCCGTCATTCGGTAATACAGGTACGATACAACAAACAGGTGGTCAGCGAACGGGTTATTCTGAGTATTTACTCTTTTGCCTTTATTTATTTTCTAACCTTTCTGATTGGTTCCATTATCATGATGGGAACTGGCCTCGATTACAAGTCTGCGTTCAGTAGTGTGATAACCACGCTGGGGGGAATTGGTCCCGGACTGGGAAAGGTAGGACCGGCTAATAACTTTTCCGGAATTACCGATTTTGGCAAGTATTACCTTTCGTTTAACATGATATTGGGGCGTCTGGAAATTTTGTCTGTACTGGCCATTTTCACTCCATCGTTCTACAAAACCTGATTTCCCGGTTGAAGATTATTCCATATCCTGAATTTCATTCGATTCGAGAATATGCAATCCTGGTGTTGCTGTTAATGCCATGTGGTACATGCTTCCGGCTACTTTTTCGGCGGTAACGGCCCTGTATTTCTTTGGGATGAAAGGCCGGAGAATCTTCATCAACACCGCGCTCACTTCCTCGCCAAATCGCTTTTCATTCCGTTCACCCAACAGGAGAGAAGGGCGAACAATGACGGTCGTTTCAATTCCCAGCTTTTTGACCGCTTTTTCCATTTTTCCTTTGATACGGTTGTAGTAAAACATCGACTTGGGGTCGGCCCCCATGGCACTGACAACCAGAAAACGGTGTGCACCCAACTCTTTTGCACGATGGGCCAGCGTCACCACATATTCTAAATCAACTTTACGGAAGGCGTCCTTGTTACCCGCTTTTTTCATGGTAGTGCCCAGGGCACAATAAACGTCATCAATGCGTTCTTCCAGCGAAAAATCATGTAGCTGGTCAAAATCAATCAGGTGTTCAATGATTTTTTCGTCAGCATGCTCCATTGGGCGACGAACCAAAAGGTGAATACGACTATATTCCGGTGAACCAGATAGGAAATAAACGAGTTCTTTGCCCACTAGCCCGGAAGCACCGGCAATTATCGCTGTTCTCATAACATGGTTGAATTTTAATTTTTTCCTGAAATAGAATACGATAGCAAAAAAATGCTACAAATGCTTTCTTTCAACAGGGAACTTCTGTGGAGGTTCACTGTGATTGGCACCTGGGTTGTTCAAATAAGCGAAATGCAGATTATATTTCTAATTTTACAGCCACTTTGCTGTACATAAACTTAAGCCAATGTTGCTCCTGAAACAAATTCTCCTGGTTATCTTTTATTTATTTTCTCCATTGCTGGTGCTCCATTTAAATCACCGGTACCGGTTTGTGAATAAGTTGGGAGCAGTGGTGGTCGCTTATCTGATTGGACTGTTATTGGGTAACCTGCCGATATTACCCGCAGGGAGCAATGGTATTCAGAATACTTTAACAGCAATTGTGATTCCATTGGCCATTCCATTGATGCTTTTCTCTTCCAATTTGCGAGATGCAGCAAATCTTGCCAAACGTACCATCATAGCCATGCTGATCGGGATTTTCAGTGTGACCGTAATTGTGGTTATCGGATATTTTGTTCTTCGGGGGCAAGAAAATGACCTGTGGAAGATTGCCGGACTGTTGATTGGGGTTTATACCGGAGGAACGCCGAACCTGGCTTCATTGAAATTTATGCTGGGTGTCGACGATACGCATTACCTCATTACGCATACCAGTGATATGATTATTTCGGGAGCTTATTTCTTTTTCCTGATTTCAATAGGACAGCGGGTATTTAACTGGGTATTGTCGGCTACGCCTAAAGTAGCTTCTGTTGAAGATGATTTCAGCGATTTGGATGGAACCGACCCTTACTGGGGCATGTTGAAACGCGATAAATACATTCCGCTACTAAAGGCATTTGGTTTGGCTGTGGCTATTTTCGTGATAGCCGGAGGAGCTTCCTTTTTGTTTCCTGAAAGTTACCAGGTTCCGGTGGTGATGCTGCTCATTACAACGCTGGGACTCGCAGCTTCGTTTGTGCCGGCATTTAACCGCATCGAGAAGTCGTTTGAACTGGGAATGTACCTGGTGCTGGTGTTCAGCGTGGTGGTGGCGTCCATGGTGAATATTCCTGATTTGCTCAATGGTGCTCCGACGCTGTTTTACTATGTTACCATGGTTATTTTTGGGTCATTGATACTGCAGGTAATCCTTTCGCGTATCTTCAAAATCGATACGGACACAGTGATTATTACCAGCACGGCATTGATTTGCAGCCCGCCCTTTGTACCGGTGGTTGCCGGCGCATTGAATAACCGTCGGATTGTGGTTCCCGGCCTTACTGTCGGAATTATCGGGTATGCCATTGGAAACTACTTAGGCTTTGTTATTGCAGAGTTGCTGAAGAACTGGTAATAATCTGCTTAGTTCATTTGCTGGCTTTCAGCGGATGTTTCCCTTTGATGGCACATCGGGTCAGATAAATCGTTCCATTGATAATTAGCACAGCTGAGAGGCCTTCGAGGAAACCCAGTAAGAAGTCGTTCAGATTGTCACTGAATAATCTGCTAAATAGCAAAAGCAGGTTGCCAACTCCGAATGACAGGAAAAACAGGAAGCGTATAGACTTTTTCATCAGTTTACCTTTTTATTTCATTTAATTATTTGTTTGATTAGACTGGCAACTTCGGATTCGTTACATTTTTTCTTTGCTAATTGTTCTTAATAGGGATGTATTAAACTCAATCAGGCTGATACTCAATAATCAAAAAATCCATACCTTTATTCCGTCTAAAACCATTGGATGTTTAAATTGAAAAAGGATTTGGTGAAGTAAATAACCTTAGGTGTTCTGCCCAGGGTTATCCCTTAAGAAACTCAGGCATTCCTGCCGGAGTTATTTTCATGTCTGTATATTGAATAACTGTCTGACGCCATGCAATAGGTGTGATGCATTTATGTGCTGTGGTTTCAGTTATATAAAATTTAAACATCATGAGTAACGAGAATAAATCCATTCACGAATTCGATCTTAACTTAATCTGCGAATATTTTTCAAATATGGAACGCCAGGGACCCGGAAGTTCTGAGGTCACCGTCAAGGCACTGAGCTTTGTCGATAACCTGACGAGTGAGTCACGTATTGCCGACATTGGTTGCGGAACCGGTGGTCAGACGATGGTGCTGGCACAGCACGCTCCGGGACACATTACAGGCATCGACCTGTTTCCCACTTTTGTGGACCTGTTCAATGCCAATGCTAAAAAGCTGAATCTTCAGGACAGGGTAAAAGGTATTGTCGGTTCCATGGACAATCTTTCGTTTCAGTCTGAAGAACTGGATTTGATTTGGTCGGAAGGCGCCATCTACAACATCGGTTTTGAACGAGGCTTGAATGAATGGCGGAAATTTCTGAAAACTGGAGGCTATATTGCCGTTTCTGAAGCTTCGTGGTTTACTGAAGATCGTCCAGCCGAGATTGACGAATTCTGGCAGGATGCATATCCGGAAATAGATACCATTCCCAATAAGGTTGCCCAACTGCAGAAAGCTGGGTACGTTCCTGTAGCCACATTCATCTTGCCGGAAAATTGCTGGACGGAACATTTTTATGATCTGCAGGTGGCTGCACAGAGAGTTTTCCTAAAAAAGAATACTGGTAATAAAACGGCCGAAGAGTTCATTGCCAACCAACGGCACGAAACTCAACTGTACTACAAGTACAAGGCATATTACGGCTATGTTTTTTATATCGGAAAGAAGATTTAATCCAATGATTGAGAGGGATTATCGCTGCACGTTCAGGGTAATCCCTCTTTTGGGGTATTTTTGTTCAAGTATAAAGTATTGTCGAAAAGCCTTTATACAGCAATATGGATAAGAGAAATCCGTTTAAGTGAACGGGTTTAATTTTTTATCTTTAGCGCAAATTACGAGCATCGATATGAGCAGGAAGCTGTTGTTTTTCACTATATCCATTCTGTTATTTTTATTCACGTCGCAACTTCACGGGCAGGAAAGCCAGCCGACGGAATTGAAGAACTTTGATTCCCTGTCAAAACTTGAACAGGTGAGGACCCTTTCGAAGTTATGCTGGAAAAACCGTGAAAAACATACCGACCAGGCGATCGAGTATGGCTTGCAAGGCATAAAGATTGCCAAAGCCGAAGGTTACGACAAGGAGCTGGCCACGCTGTATAATTATGTAGGTGTCCTCTATCAGCATTACAAGTACGAAATTCCCAAAGGCATATCATATTATGATTTAGGTTTACCGCTTAGTCTGCAGACGAATGATTCGATTGAAATTGCCTATGTGTACAACAACCTGGGCGATGCATTTTATACAATTGGCAATGTTCCGCTGGCATTTGAATATGCCAAAAAATCGATGGCCATATTCGAAAGGCTGCAGAATGCCCGCGGAATTGCATACAGTTACATCAACATGGGGGAGCTGAATCGTATCAATGCAAAATACGATACAGCGCTCGATTACTTCAGGAAAGCCATTGCCCTTCGTAAAACATTTAACGATTCAATAGGAATTGCTTCCGCCAACCTGGAAATTGCCCGGACCTTATTTCTGACGGGCAAAACGGATTCGGCTATGTATTATTTCCGTCAGTCGTTGGAAAAACACGAGCAAATAAACAACAAGAACTACATGGCCTATTCGATGCAGGGCATTGGCGATGTTTATTTACGGAAAGATGAATATGACTCAGCTCGTGTTTATTTCAAAGATGCACTCATACTGTGTCAGGAGAGGCATAATCCAACAGGTGAAATTGATAGCCAGTTGGGAATGGCGAAAGTTCTGGCTAACACAGGTAAAGAGAAAGAGGGTGAAAGTATTCTGGACGAGGCGTTGGTCAATGCAAAAAAGTCGAAAATCACCCCGAATATACTGAAGGTTTACAAGGCCAAAGGAGAACTTTATCATCAGCTTAGGGAATTTCGTAAGTCATCCGAGAACTACCGGAATTATGTTGCCACCTACGATTCCCTTTTCTCTGCTTTGCAGTTTCAAACGTTGTCCGAAATTAAAGATCGCTTCCAGATCACGGAACAGTTGCATACCGTCAACGAAGACTTAAAGGCCAAACAGAAGGATCAGATCTATGCAATTTTGATCATCGTATTGCTGATTGTTTTATCAGTCGTTCTCATCTTACGACATCGGACGGTTTCCCGGCTGAGTACCGAATTGCTGCAATCGAACCGGTCAAAAGATAAAATCCTCTCCATTATAGCACACGACCTGGTCAGTCCTTTTAATGTACTGCTGGGGACAAGCGAAATGCTGATGGAAGATTTAGAGGAGAATGATTTGGACCGGGCCAAAAGCAATGGTCTTTTAATCAAGCGCTCTTCAGAGGAAGCGTATCGTTTCACTTCCAATTTATTGAACTGGGCTCGTTCACAACAAAAGAGCATTCAGCTTCAGAAGGAAGTATTCGATATGAGTTCGTTGCTGCTGGACTCGAAATCAATGTTCGATAACCAGGCAAGCCTGAAGAACATCCGTTTCAGCGTAAATGCCAATCCGGGCGTGATGGTTGAAGCTGATAAGAATTTGCTTCAGATTGTTCTGGTCAACCTGTTGAATAATGCGCTGAAATTTACCCATCGAAACGGAACCGTTGATTTGTCAATCGAAAAAGAGCATGACCAGGTAAAAGTGTCGGTGAAAGACAACGGTATTGGCATTTCGCCTGAAAGGATGGCAGTACTCTTTAATAGTCAGACCATCGACAGTCTTCCGGGAACCGGCAACGAAAAAGGTACCGGTTTGGGATTACTCCTTTGCAAAGAGTTTGTGGAAATGCACGGTGGCGAAATTCACGTGGACAGTCGGGAAGGAGAGGGCTCTGAATTCTGGTTTACGCTGCCGGTGAGTTGAGTTTGCCCTGAATGAAATAGAATTCCAAGAAGTCTGATTCTCTTTCAATATTTCATGTGGCGGATTTGAATAGTTGTGCCTGTTGAGAAAACATCCGAACCGACATTATGCGATGATTGATTTCCGGCAAACGCCGGAAATCCTGCTATCATAGATATTGTTTTTATATATTGTTAGATAGTATCGTGAGCTATCATGTCTTTGTAGATATGAATTTTTGGAGTAATGTCTTACCGAAAATGAACATTCGGTCTTTTGTAATGTTTACTATATTAGTTGATTAATCCATTGTTGACTGAAAAAGATGCAGCAATATCTTCCCCAAATGGATAATTTCATCCAAACGAATAAGGAGAAATAATTATGAAAATTGCAAAAGATGACATTGAAGTAAAAATGGAGATTCCCGGAGCTATTATTCGTCAGAAAACTGACTTTGGTGATGCAACCGGATTAGGAAAGATTAGCGGCGAGTACTTCAGTCTCTCTGCAGGAGTGGATACAACCCCCTTGTTTATGGGACTTGAAGGGAATTTGTGTCAGTGCCCTCACTGGGGATATGTTTTGAAAGGTCAACTTACGACCACTGATGCGGATGGCGTTGAGGAGACAGTCAGCGCAAAAGAACTGTTTTACTGGCCGTCGGGACATAATGTAAAGGTCAGTGCCGATGCAGAGATCATCATGTTTAGCCCGCAGCGTGAACACACCCATGTCATCAATCACATGATCGAGAAGGTGAAAGGGTAAGTCCGATGCAAAAGGTAATCGCAGCACTTTTCTCGCCAGGGGAAAATGACATACAACTACAAAATTGATTAGGAGTCCTTTACAGTTCTCCTAATTTTTTTCTTTATTAACCTACAATCAAAATATTTTATAAGGATTATGATTGATTTTAATCTTGTTTTCTCCATCTGGTCTCGGCCCATTCTTTTCGTTCGCCTTTCGATAGGAATGTCCAGGCTACAATCCGGGTCGATTTATTTCCTGTTCCCATTGGAATGGTCTTTACCTGGCTTGCATCAAATTTTTCTAATGCTTTATAAATTCCTTTTAAATTCGATTGCTTTGATACTAACGTTGAAAACCAATAACAGTTTTTAGAGAATTGTCTACTCTCCCGAATCATCGTGTGAATAAACTTATATTCTCCGCCATCACATATCAGTTCATTGCTAATACCTGCGAAATTAAGCGTCGGGTTTTTGACATTTTTTCCCGATAGATTCTTAACCTTTCTTCGCGTTCCTTTTTGAGCATCTTCAGAAGAGGAATGAAATGGAGGATTGCATATCGATAAATCTATTTTATCGTCCTTGCCGAGGATCCCATAAAAAATGGCGGTCGGGTTTACCTGCAGCTTACACTCAATTTTTCCTTTAAGTGATGGGTTTGCATTGACAATATTCGTCGCCGACTCAATCGATTTTGGATCGATATCGGACCCAATAAAGTTCCAGGCATATTCCGTGACGCCAATGATCGGATAAATACAGTTAGCGCCTACACCAATGTCAAAACAAGTAATTTTACTGCCTTTCGGAATGATGCCAAAATTATTTTCGGACAATAAATCGGCCATATGATGAAGGTAATCTGCTCTTCCTGGTATGGGAGGACATAAATTTTCATCGGGGAAATCCCAGTTCTTTATTCCGTAATAATGGTTTAGCAGTGACTGGTTGAGAATTTTCACCGCAACAGGATTTGCAAAATCGATTGAATCCTCCCCCAGTTTATTTGGCTTTACATAGTTTGCCAGCTCCGGATTGGAAGTGATCAATGCACGTATATCATATCTTTCCCGGTTTTTGTTTCGGGGATGCAGTCTTGGTTCCTTCTTCCGGTTATCTTCCGATGACATGTTTTCCTTTTAGAAATCGCTCAAAGATATACGGAATTTGACGTATATCGGTTATTGACTGGCCCGAATTGAAAATCGACGAGAGCCAAATCATTTTGCGATTCAGATAATCAACGGGGATAAGTTAGTGTTCCCGGCTATGGTCCGTAGGGATATGGGTTTTAGATCGATTACTTGCCATGCCTTAGCTATTCATTAAATGTGCTAGCGGCCGCAATCCGTCTTCACTTCAATATCCTCTTCAACACCCAAAAGTATTTAAACGGCACATATTTGAAGGGCAAATCAATCCACGTAGGCGAGGTGACAATGGAGCGCTGATTGCTGAACGCCAGAAAACTCTCCCGGCCGTGGTAGTTGCCGGTGCCGCTGTTGCCAACGCCGCCAAAGGGCATATGATGATTGGCAATGTGCAGCAGGGTGTCGTTGATGCAGCCTCCGCCGGAAGTGGTTTTCGATAAAACTTCTTTGGCCTGTTTATTCTTCCCGAAATAGTAGAATGCCAGCGGCTTTTCGTTTTTATTCACGTATCCGATGGCTTCGTCGATGTGTTCAAACGTTATCACCGGAAGGATGGGGCCGAAGATTTCATCCTGCATGACCATAAAATCGGGGGACACATCATCGATGATGGTGGGAGCGATGTACTTATCGCTGGCATCTACTTCGCCGCCGGTATGAATGGTTCCCTGGTTTAACAATCCGGTCAGCCGTTCCATGGCCCGTTCGCTGACGATGCGGGGATAAAACCGGCTTTGTTTGATATCGGTTCCGCCATACATCGACCGGATGTTTTCGGCGATTTTATCCAGCAACTCGTCTTTCACCGCTTGGTGGGCCAGCAGGTAGTCGGGAGCAATACAGGTTTGTCCGGCATTGATCAATTTTCCCCAGGCGATACGTTTGGCAGCAATATCAATATTGGCATCGGCATCGACAATGCAGGGACTTTTGCCGCCCAGTTCCAGTACCACAGGCGTTAAATGTTTGGCAGCTGCTTCCATCACCACTTTCCCGACTTTGGGACTGCCGGTGAAAAAGATGATGTCGAAACGTTGGGCAAACAGGCGGGTATTGGTTTCCCGGCCGCCCTGGACAACGCTGACATATTCCGGGGCAAAATGTTCATGAATCATCTCTTCCATCACCCGGGCAATGGTCGGCGCATCGGGCGACGGCTTCAATATACTGCAACAGCCGGCTGAAATAGCGCCCACCAATGAATTGATCAATAACTGAAACGGGTAGTTCCACGGGGCCACGATTAAGGCGACTCCCAGCGGTTCGTAGATGATTTTACTCGACGACGGTAACAGCTGAATAGGCGTGGGAACCCTTTTCGGTTTGGCCCACTTCTTCAGGTGCTTGATGTGGTTATTGATTTCGCCGGTCACAATGCTGATTTCGGTCAGGAAGGCTTCTTCAGGCGACTTGTGCAAATCGACCCATAATGCCTGTTCGATTTTCCCGCGGTATTGGTCGATGGCTTGCCTGAGCTTGCGTAACTGCGTTAACCGGAAGCCGATGTCCCGGGTTTGGTGGGTGGAGAAATAAGTCCGCTGGCTCTCCAGTTTTTCAACAATGATCTGTTCTGCTGTATCGTTCATCGTGGTGTGTTCCAAACGTTAGGATTTGCGTCCCTTAAAATGTTCCATTGTTTTATAAATTCCAAATACATTGCTGGCCAGCCAGTCAAATCCATTGGTCGAAAACAGCCCCTGACTGATGCGGGTGAGCGGGTAAATGTACCGCGGGAAGGTAACCATCTTTTTCCCTTTTCTCATGGCTTTGATAATTCGGCGGGCCGTTGGTTCGGGCTTCAGAATCGGGATGCGTGATTGCACTCCGTCGAACATGCCGGTGTTGATGTAGTAGGGCATAATGGTGGTCACGCCGATATCTTTTTTGAGCTGTTTCATTTCCAGGCGCAGACTGTCCGACCAGCCGGTAACGGCCCATTTACTGGCGGCATATACGGCCATTTTGGGGTTGGAAACAATTCCGGCCGAAGAGGCAATGTTGCAAATGTGCCCCGAGTTTTGCTTCATCATATCGCCCAGGAACTCGCGGGTAACCAGCATGGGGGCGTTGGTATTGACCTCCATGGTTTTCAGGATGTCGCTGGTGGTGTGTTCATGAAAATACTTCCCAACCACGATACCGGCATTGTTGATGAGCACATCCACCACGCCGTGTTCCTGCTTTACCTTTTGAGCGGTCTCTTTGACCTGTTCCACGTTGGCCACATCCACCCGGTAGCCGGCAATGGAACCGCGGGCGGACAACTCCCCAATGGTTTCATCAATTCCTTCGGGGTTGAGGTCCCAGATGATGACCCGGGCTTTTTGTTCCAACAGGATGCCCGCCATCAGCTTCCCGATGCCGGAAGCGCCGCCAGTAATCAATGCTGTTTTTCCTTCGAAATTTTTCATGTGTGTAAAGATTTAGTTGTCGAACGTAAATGGCAACTTGCCATATTACAATATGTTGTGGGGCGTATTTTAATTGTAATTTACCTTTTTACTATCAATTTTATTAGTGTGCTTTTTTGATTTATCTTCGATATTATACTTCAATAATCCAGTGTTTATAGTGTCCTTGGTAGATATACTTGGCAATATGTCGTCTGCTGTTTTAGGCTTGCCGTCTGGTCCAATTCCAAGTAGGTAATATTTATTTGAATCAGTCTTTTCATAATAGAAGTGTGCAAATATCACGTTTTTATTTTTACTTTCAACCACATATGACAAGTCATAAAAGTCCATGTAACCATTTTGAATATCAGTTAATTTGTCAGGTAAAAATCCATGTTTCTTTTTAAACTCGATAATCTTTTTGTTGTAATAATTAAGTTTTTTAATAGTTATCTCTTTCCAATTAGGACTATATCCAGTATTATAGAATTGCTTTTCTTGTTTGTCAAATGATGGTTTCAAAAAAACCAAGAATACGATGTTGATAAGTATGGCAATATTAAAAAAGACCCAGGTTGCACGAATATGTTTTTTAAAGAATAAAAAATTTAAAATAAAAAAGCCAATTGATAAGTACGATAAATTTGGGAAAAATGAAATTAGAGAGAATATTGCTAATAACATTTCAATAACCATTCCCTTCAGTTTCTTAAATAAAATCATCAACCTGTTCTTATTTTTAACCTAATGACTTATTTGAATTGAGTCGATATGACGCACAACGGTAAATTGTATGAGTAGTGGCAGATTGCGTGGTAGTTTCCTGTCAAATCGTTACACAGTTTGAGCGGGCTACAAACCTTGATATCTTGCACTTCTCTTGTTGTCACTTATAAAAAGTGTTAGCGGTTGTGCCAAAATTATTTTCTCTTTTTCTTTCTCTTTCTCTTGTTTAGGTTTTTAGACATAGTTCTGGCTTTTATTATAGTTTCATTTCTTACATGAGTTGTCTCATTTGCTAGCAGTATCAACGGTCTGAATTCTTCATTAGAATCGTTCTTTTCTATAAATTCCAATAGTTGTTTCTGCCCCGATGGAGTATCCAAAAATAATTTGTTTAAAAAACCAACAGCAAAGTCGAATAAATCTGTTTTTTCAGAAAACTTTTCTCTTTGTCTTTCTAAAAATTCAATTATATCTGCCGCATTTAAGTTAATCGTTTCTTTGGCTGGTTTATTTTTGATTTTTCTATACCATCTAGCCATATCTCCAATGTTTGACTCTATAATTGCAAAAAAGGCCAAATTTAAAAGGACTTCAACTGTTTCTCCCTTTCTACTCTTTGCTTTATTAGTATAATCTTTAGCTTCTCCAAGGTTGCCATTCTCATATGCAAAACGAGCTAAAGGAATATAATGATAATATGAATCAGTATGTCTATTAAAAATCTTTTCACAGTCTTTTAATAGATTATAAGCTTCCTTGCTATCATTTGTATCCCAATATGTTTTAATCGCTGTTAAAAAGAAAAGATTTAATATGATATTATTTAATCGACCAGCAGCAATTTTTTCTTTAGTTAATTTTACCTTGCCATCTACAGGGTGTGGGAGTTGAGATAGTTTAACATCAAAAAGAGTCTTTAGAATTTCAAGTGATAGTTTAAATTCACCTAAATATATCAAATAGATGCCTGAGTAATGTAGAATTGTATCTCTAAAGTTGAACTTTATTTTACGCTTGTCATTTAAGCTATTATCCTCAATATAGGCCCAGTCTTTATAAAAGTGTCTAATAGATAGGTCATTTGCTAAATTTACTGTTGAATGAAATATTTGGCGATTTTCATGTACATTAAAATTACCAATAAAGCTGAAGTCTTTTATTAATATTTTCTCTTCTATTTTTTCACTGATTTTTTCTTTACCACTCTCAATACTAGCAAATAAAATAGCATCAATTAAGAAGGTCCTGTTCTTTAAATATTTTTCAACCTCAGATTTGCTTTCCTTAAAGTTTATTGGAAAAACTTTTACTTTAACATCTCTGAATTCATTGTTTATTTCTTTAGTTAAACTTTTTACAATTCTTTTTATTTTATATTCAGTCTCATTTTCATCTATTTTTAATATAAGTCCAAGAACAAACTTCTTATTTTTTTGAATAAAAAAGCGATTCGTATTAAAAAGCCAGAAAATAAATAATATAACTAAGAACAAAAAAGGGAAAATGAGTTTCACAATCCATTCCATCCCGCTGAAACTAGGTAGGATTAAATCATATATTAATTTATAGTATAGTACCAAGAAAAGAGCTGAGGTTAAACCAACTCCACTTTTCTTATCCCAAGAGTTTCTTATTCGATCCAGTATGTCTATTAATCCTTTTAAATTCATTTATAGTATTTTCTTGGTTTCTTACTTTGATATTACCGCTAAAGGAGTTCTATGTGTTTTATGCTTATCTTCTTAAGGTTGGGAGAAGAAGGTGTTTTTTCCCTGCCGATATGAGTTGGAAAAAACGCTTTAAACATTGGATCGCCAAAAATAATATTTGTTGTTTTATCGAAATTGTTATTCGAATCCGTTCTGTTTCCTCGTAGATCGAATGATGAGTAGTTGAATTTTCAGTCTTCATTTTCTTGGTTGTTATGGTGCATCTAATTTAACAAAAAAATTATTCAGCCATCACATGTTGTTGGTGCAACCGGGTAAGTGGTTGGGACAACCTCCGACGGCAGTGTTAATGTTTACAGGCTTGTAGAGACGTAGCATGCTACGTCTCTACGTACGCGCATAGGTCGCTCTCGTTTTACGAATGGTACACGGTAGAGCCGCAATGCTTTGCGTCTCCATCGTCGCATGATAACGAATCGTATCCCTTTATGCTATTGAAATGCTCCCGGGGGCAGGTAAGACTCAATCGGGCCCGGTTTAGTCGGTTTCTTTTGCAATTTGTCGACTTTCTTTTGCCAATTGTCGACCCTCTTTTGCTGTTTAGGGAGCTTCTTTTGGCGTTCAATCGCTTTCTTTTGCAGGAAAAGGAGTTTCTTTTGTAGTTCTTGGGCACTCTTTTGCAGTTCTCCGGGACTCTTTTGTAGTTCTCTGGGTTTCTTTTGTCGTTTGTTGAGTCTCTTTTGTAGTTTCCCGGGTTTCTTTTGTTGTAACAGGAGGTTCTTTTGTAGTTTAATCGCTTCCTTTTGCGAGAGTGTTCAAAAAACTGTGTCATGTAAATAATATGGATACTTAACTTTACATGATATGGATAAAAAGAAGTTTGA
>ENA-ORXD01000302-ORXD01000302.1-sediment-metagenome-genome-assembly--contig:-NODE-302-length-70754-cov-68.663526_pt1 | contig 70754 bp, 72 predicted proteins | sample MGYA00237862_ERZ511471 | MGnify/ENA metagenome assembly ERZ511471
TCCACGGCCCAGTAGGTGTAGTCCTCCAGGATGTTGTCGGTGTAGGCGGCGGTGGCGTACTGAGTGAACCCGACACCCCCGGACATGTATGATCCGAGGTATATCTGGTCGAACACCACTGCACCCAAGGCGACAGTTTCCAGGGCTGCCCTAGCGGGGTCGTCCGGCTTGGTCCTGGTGCTCTGGACCATATCGGCCATAACACCGAACGGAATTCCACCGGGCTCGTTGGGGCTCCTGGCCCTCCTGGCGGGCATCATGGTACCCATCTCCACCACTGCGGCGTGCTTGGCGGCGAAGGCGAAGTCGGCGATTGCGGCTTCACCGGCAGCCAGCCGGTACGCGGTGATGAAGGCCATGGAGATCTGCATCGCAGAGTGCCTGGAGATCGTACCACCGTCGCACACGCGTCCGACGATGGACGGAACACGGACGACCTGCCACAGCTTCTTGCCGACAGCGGCCTTCAGCTGCTTGGCCTGGTCCGCAGGGAACTCCTTGTTGATGTCAATGACGAAGCACTTGTCGATCTCGTCGACCAACTCGTCGTCGCCAGAGAACACCTTGACGTAGGAGTCCTTCACGATCTCGGGGCAAAGCTCGGCCATGTGCTCCTGAACCACTGCGCCGCCCGGCATGGTGTGGTTAACAGCTTCCAGGTAGCGGTTGATGGTCTCAGGGGTGACCTCCTTTGACAGCCTCTTCTCTATAACATTGTGCGCGACATCCAGACCGACGATGACGGTCCTGCGGATGTCATCCCAGGCCTGCTGCATCGCAGCGTTGTTGACCCAGTGTAGGTCATCTGCCTCGCCATAGATGTCAGTGTGGGACAGCTGGTAGGGCATCAATACCCTCTGGCCGAGCGCGACACCGACGTCCTGGTTCATCATGGGGATTCCACGGGACTTGGCAATCTTGTTGGACTGCTCAACCCACTCCCGCTTCCTCTTCGACTGTCTCCAGCCTCCGTAGGAATAGTGCTTGGAGCGGACCTCCGTGGGGTCCTCCTTGAACTTCTTGTGCATGGCGGCGATGAACATCTTGTCCTTTTCCTTCGCCATATTTAGTCCTCCTTGACATCGAAGGGCTTGAAGCCGCACTTGGATCTGAGGGTGTGTATCCTAAGGTTCTGCCTCATGACCTCCTCGTCGTCCCTCATGTCCACGCCGTCGGCGCGGAACATGGTGGTGTGCTCCTTCAACCACTTCTCGGGCATCGGCTTTCCGACCGGGACCGGCTTGTCCAACGGGACACCGACCTGGTCCTTCACGTATTCGACCTCGCCCTTCTTAGCGTTCCACCGGAACCTCTGCCAGGCGTCGAACATCAATCCGTTCTCGTCCAGCCTGACGGCATGTCCGTGCACGGTGGCTCCCCTGATGCCGGTCCTAGCGGTATCAAAGGTCTCGCCATCGATGAGTTCCTTGGCCACCTTTTCGACGTCCCTCTCCCTCATCTCGATGATCTGCCTTCCAGACAGGGTACCAGTGTCAATTCCCCTGTATCTGCACATGTACATCTGCGCCCTCACGTACGGAACGATGGGGGCCCAGTACACGGAGTCGGTGAACTGAACGTACCTAACCCTGTCTCCCTTCTTTGCACCATCACTGGCCTCGACCAACGCCCTTATGGGGCAGTCGGGCTCGTTACCCTCAGCCAGCGGCGGGTGGATGGTGGCGTAGTCGGAACCGGGGACCCGGTGTCCCAGGATCTTGACCACATCGTCCATCGGAACGTCGCGCAGCTTCTCCAGCTTGACGCTGGGGTCCAAGAAGCGTCTGCGGTTCTTGGCGGGCAGGGTGTTGCCAGGATAGAATTGTGCCTTGTACTTTGTCTTAGCCATGTTATTTCACCAATCCTTTTCTATAGTCCGAAGTAGTGGGCTTGAACTTGTTGTAGCGACCTACCTCCAGAGTGAAACTGAAGGGTAGCACTTCCTTGCATACCTCCTCAATGTCCTTCAGAGCCTGCGGGACGAAGTCGATGTCGCATATCTCAACGAAAATGCGTCCGACCTGGACCGTGAGCTCCAATTCCTCTCCCTTGACCTTGATCTTCTTCCGCTCCGGGTGGTTCACCGGACCTCCAGTGCCGGGACCGGCCTTCATCACTGCCGGCAGGCCCTCGCCCTGGATGTTGATCTGCCTGACGTTCTTCACGGCGTAGAGCTTGTTCAGCAGCACTTCCGTGGTGGACGCCGACAGCAGTCTCTCCGGGAAGATCTGGATCTCGGGTAGGGGGACTCCTTCGGAGGCAGGCGTACTCATGTTCAGACCAGCTCCTTCAGCTTCTTGGCCTCCTTGCCGACCGTCTTCAATGGGCTCTTGAACTCCGCGATGTCGCCGAAGACCTCTTTGAACACCAAGGAGGTGTTCTCAGCGCTGAAGTACTGGGTACCAGCATCCAGAGCGCAACCGGCGGCGATGACGGGTATTACAGTGCCCTTAGCATGCCTCGTGACCACGTGGTTTCCGTGGAACAATCCCGGACCGCCACCACCATAGATGGAGTGGCTGAAGAAGGACATTCCGACGGAAGTACCCATGGCCCTGCCGTAGTCTACACCGGGCAGGCTGGTCTCGTGCTCCACCAGGTCGTTGTAGTATAGAATGGTGGACGGAATACCCTGGGCGGCCCTTGCGGCGCCGATGTTCACGCATATAGCGGCGAGCATACCGGCGGAAACGTAGGCGTTCCACAGCGGGAAGTCGTTGGTGGTGTACTCAACGAATCCGGACGGGAACTTCTTTCCCTTCTTGATGACCTTGTCCTCTAAGGCCCTGCCGACCATGGAGGCGACGACATCACCGACGGTGCCGGTCTTGCCGTTCTCCTTAATCCAGCTGTAGACCAGATTGTTGGCGTTCAGGCCCTGGTAGGCCAGGGACAACAGGTGCTGCCTCTCGAAGTTGCCGATCGCGTCACCCATCTCATAGGCGGCGGCGGTCTCGTAGATCGAGGAGAGAGCAGCGGCGTTCATGGCGTTCCTGCCAGTCAGCATGACTATGTGGTTGGCCATGATGTTCCTAAGGGCGTATCCAGTACCCTCGTTCAGCTGCGGGACATCGAGAATGGTTCTCAGGTTGGATCCCAGCATGTTGATGGTCTGCGGGTATCTCCCCCAGACAGCGGCCTTGACCATGGAAGCCTCGAACATGTTCACATTGAACTGGTCGATGATAGCCTCGGTCACAGCTGCGGCAACGGTGGTGAATCCAGTGGTGTACTCGGCACCGGAATCCATCCTTATGGTTGGAACGGTGACGATCATCCTCTTGCCGCCTTCCAGCGTCTTGACCTCGGTATCATCGTCCTTAGCGGCCTTGACGGTGTCAGCGATTCTCTTCTTCAACTTATCAGCGTTCGCCACGACAGCGAGATCCAATCCCCTGCCAGGGACGGTCAAACCGCCAACCGCTCCGGTCTTGAGACCCTTCTCAATACCCTCGAGGTTGACTGCGATCGTCCTCTTCGTCAGAGAGATGGTTCGCTTAATGGCGGCGTTGTTTAACGGACTTATAGCGTCCAGAGGCACGTCCTTTTCGATTAGTTTGCCTCTGTCGTCATACAAGTCCACCTTGTCCTTGTATTTTGCCATTTTTTACCTCCTTTCAATAGCTCGGTCTCCTCAAGTAGATTTACATCAATCCTGAGAAAACCGGTACCCCTTGCGGACTCGACAATGTCTAGTTAGAATATAAGCTTGATGATGGATGGAGAATCCATCCATGTTAAACAATAGCTTAATTTTAGTCGCATCCCAGACAAAAGTCGCCTGGTTTTAACGTGGTAAAATTTTTTAATATTGCTTATTAAAAATTTAATAGCCTTTCTGATTTTTAATTTTTTTTCAACTACCACAATAATAAATCTTATCGCAGTTCTCCTGCTCACTTAAGTGATTTGAGAACGGTTATTGCGTCCTCCTTTTTAATATCTCGGTAATTATCCGCAAAAAACCGGTCGAATGCCTCCGCCCCATCACCAAGTAACTTATGAGCGACCTCCATGAAGACCGGAATGGTCCTCCTGGGATAGTAGATCGACCGCATTTCGCTCAGTATCCCGTTCCTCTGCGCCGAATCGATGATCTCAGCGACCCAGGCCGCGTCCAGAAGGAATCGCAGGTTCACCAATGGCTCGGACAGCGCTTCCATCGTTTCCGGATCGAAGACCAGTGCCACCTCGTCGTCCCCTTGGACCTCACCGCTGACGTACTTCTGGAAGATCAGACCTACGCCGATCATGCCGTAATGCCCCATCTCCGCCGCCCGAAGGGCGCCCATGCTCCCCCCTCCCACGACCTTGATGTTGCGGTTCAGCAGGCTCAGGATCTCCCGGTGACCGACCGAACAGCTCTGCAGGAAGACGCCGTCGATGATGGCCACGACCTCCGCTTCCGCCAGGTCGCGCAGGTCCCCTCTTTTTACCGGGGGGCGGTAATCAGCGTCAAGGATATCCTTCGCCTCGGCCAGAGGAAGGCTCGGCCCTAGATAGACCACCGGCCTCATGCCACCAGCCTCGGGCCCATGCGGTCCATGTCCATGGCGAATATCTCCATGCCCGGAATGACCACTCGCACCACGGGAACTTTGAGCTCCGGCCTGGTGAGCTCGACCACGATCACCCGTTCGAAACCGCTTTCGACCAGATGGTCCAGGACCACCTCGATGTCCTCCAGCAGGTCCTTGGTGTCGAACTCTGGGAAGTCGTTCATGCTCACCCCCTCGGAGGGGGAGAAGTACATGGAGTTCATGCGCTTCATGCGCTCATAGCCCAGCGGGCGATTCAGGTCGGCCTTGGTGGTGTCCTCGCGGGCGCCATGGATCTGCGTGCAGCGGCTCTGCGCCACTTCGGTCAACGCCCGAATGGCCGCCACTCTGGGGCTGAGGTGGGTGCCGACGCCCAAGTTGAGCAGGGCGGGGTCCTTCATCCGCACGTCGTCCGCGGCGGCGGCTATGGTAGGAACGCCAACATCGCTGGTGAGGTCCTTTAGATGCACCTCCACCCCCTGTTCGCTGAACTTTTTCAGAAGGTCGCTGACCACCGGGCAGTTGTCCTCGACGATGATCTCGCCGCGGGGCTTGCGCCTCGCCTCGCATATGGACCAGGCATCGCGCTCGACCACCTCGCACATGGCGTGAAGTATGGACTCCTCCAAATTGTTGCCGGACGCCAGACCGTTCGTGTTGCTCCTGAACAGCTGCAGGTCCTTGCTGGATTCGTAAGGATGGTACACGGCCCCGGCCGGTACCCAGATGTCCTCGCCCTCGATCAGGTCGTACCCCTTGACCCAGGCGATGGGATGATAGTTGACATGAACGTTGATCATCTGCGGCAATATCAGCGTCCGGGGATCGACGGCGTTCTCCGAGGACAGCATGTTCTCCATCAGGTCCCGGCGGACCTTCTCGTCCTTAGGCTCCGCAGAATAGCGTTCCATGGCTTCCATGATGGCCGACACGCGGGCCTGTTCCCTGCTGGCGCCCTTGCCGTTGTATATGGAGATGGCCCCTTCCCTCGCGCCGGGCCGGATGCTGGAGAACACCGGGATCCCTATGCGGTCCAGGTCGGTGATGTCCGCCACGCGGGTTATACCGGCAGTGGCGAGCAAAGGTTCCACCCTTTTTAGGGTGGCCGTGGGACTTATCGCCCGGTGACCGTCCTTGGTGTAGGTCTTGGGGACGGGATGGAGTTCCATGGGTGGGGAGAACCTCCGGAGAATCAAAAAGCTTTTGCGTGTTCAGTCCCGGGACCCCTCGCTCTCGGCCATCGGAAGCGCCAGATCGAACATGGCATCCTCGTTTATCGGTATCCTTTCAATTAGGATGTCCACCTCCACCCGCTGCACGCTCGGGATGTTGACTATCTTATCCTGGATTAGATCGTAAAGGCTGTCCACGCTGCTCGAGTACACCTCGCAGATGAGGGAATGGTCGCCGAAGACCTTGTAAGCGTACTGGATCCCCGGGAACTTCTTGAGATCGTCGATGACCGCGCTCAGCGGCGAACCGACCACCTGCAGCCCGATCAGGGCGCGCATCAGACCCAGCTTCCCAGTGTTGACCTGCATGGTGTAGGCGTTGACGTATCCGTCCTCCTCCAGGCGAGAGATTCGCCTGCTGACCGTGGCCTTGGAGACCCCGAGCTGATCGCCTATCGTCCCCAGGTTCTCCCGGGCGTTCTTCCTCAACATCCTGAGTATCTCTAGATCGATGAGGTCCATGGTAAGGCCTGCAAATTAATTGCAAGCAGACCATTGACAACGCCATTATATTGACCTTTGTTTCAAAAATGATGAAAAAGTAAAAATTTTTTGTAAGAATGTACGAGATCATCCGCTTTTTATCTTGCCCTTCTCCCTGACCGCCCTTATCTTCTGCAGGGCCTGCACCACCGCCTCCAGCTTGCTCGCCGGTATCCCGACCAGCATCTCGGTCGGCTCCAGGTCGGTGGACTTTCGGCAGCCGTAGCAGCCAATGGACATGCTGAGGGTGTCGTGCATGAACGGGTATACGGTGGAATAGGCGCAGCTGGCCTGGAAGGGCTCCAGTTCCACGATCATCTTGCCGCCCTGGAAGAACTTGGCCGCCACCGGTAGAAGCCAGTACATCTGCTCCGGTGTACCGGTGACTATCACCACGTCCGGCGGAAGCTCCGCCTTGCTAAGCGGAGACAGGGCCGTGGCGATTACGCTCCCGCAATCCAGCTGGGGGCGTTCGTCGATCATCCTCTTGGCCGCCTCCACGCTGTCGAACATGCCCAGGTTGAAGTGGAACTCCCCAGAAAGCACCTTGTCCGGGATGGGCACGAGGCCCAGGGCGGAGGCCCCGACGTGACAGGCGTGCTTGTCCCCGGTCAGAAGCAGCTTCTCGCCCCGCCGGGCCCGCATGACGGACTGGCAATGCCTGATGTTCTTTTCCGGCACCTGATAGCCATCGGGCAGCGGCTGGCCCCTCTTGACCAGGGTGACCGCCACTGGTTCGGTCGGCAGCTCCAGGACCTCCATGATGATGCGGGAACAGTTGGCGTAATCGGTCGTTTTAACACCTAGTAGAAAATCTATGTTAACGTAGTTAATGGTTGGTATTAACCCTTAGCGTCCTATCGAACGGAGCACACCCAACGGTCATAGAAGGGGTCCCTCTCGTTCTCGAACACCTTGGGCTCCCTACCCTTGGCCACCGCCCAGGACCTCAGGAGCTCGGCCTCCTCCTCCGTGCCGACGGTGACCATGACCCGGTCGCCTATCATCAGCACCTGCTCGAATATAATCTGCCATATCCAGGTATTCCCGACGTTGATGTCGCCGGCCATGAGCATCAGGGCGAAGGGCGCCCTCTCCAGGTATTGGGAGGCCTTGGTGGCGTCCAGCTGCGCGGTGCTCCAGGTCTCCAGCCTTCCGGATTGCAGACCGCGGGAAAGAAGCGACGCGTCCACATCGAAGGCGAAGGAGCGCAATCCCACTTTGGTCAGCGCTAAACTGCCGACCCCGGACCCGCAGCAGCAATCGTAGCAGAGCTCGCCGGGCTTGAAGTCCCACTCCTTCCAGACCAGGTCGGAGACCTTCTTGGCCCGGTCCTCCGGGACGTCGTCCAATGCGGGTTCCACCTCGTCCATTATCCTGCGGGAGAAGTGATCGTACACCGCCTCGCGGTAGGTTTCCGTATCGCAGGCGAACACCTCGATGTCCATCTCCGGGAGAAGCTCGATGAGTTCCTCGGAAGGCTCCTTCCACAGGAAGCTGACCGCCTTCCAGCCCCCGTCCTCCCTGGCCATGGCCAAAGGCGTCTCGTCGTGGGATATGAGCAGACGGACCTTGTCCGAGCCGCGAAGCATCTGGGCCAGGAAGACCTCGTTGCCCAGGTCGTCCACGGAGTTCTCCAGCAGCCGAAGTTCATCGAGGTCGAACAGCTCGCACAGCGCCATGGCGAGCGGGTATCGAAGCTGGGATTATTAATAACTGGTCAAAGATGCGCTCGCCTCCACAAACCGATAAATACGCTCATTCACTCCCCGATAGGGATGAGAGCGCAGCCCAGGAGGGATTGGGACCTCTGGTCCATCGGGATCCTTTCCCTTATACTCATATTGATAATATACGCGCTCCCGGACAGCGTCCTGCGCATCGCCATCGGGTTGCCCTTCATACTGTTCTTTCCGGGCTATTCCGCGCTCTCGGTGCTCTTCCCAGAGAGAAAGGACCTGGAGATCATCGAGAGGGTGGCGCTGTCGTTCGGCCTCAGCATAGCCATATCCCCCCTGGTCGGCTTCGGTCTCAACTACACTCCTTTCGGCATACGGCTCGCCCCGATCCTGTTCTCCCTGGCCGCCCTTAACGTGGCGCTCAGCGTTGGCGGGCTGTACCGGCGCGACCGGGCCGAGGCCCCGTACCTTCCCTTCGATCCTGCCTTGGTTTGGAAGAGGTATTCATCGCAGTTCAAGGCCGAGAAGGGCGTGGACAAGCTGCTGACGATCGTTCTGGTGATCTCCATCCTATCGTCGGTAATCGCCCTGGTCTACGTGGTGGCCGTTCCCCGCCAGGGAGAGAGCTTCACCGAGTTCTACATACTGGGACCGGAGGGCAACGCCACCGGGTACCCCAGGAACTTGACGGTGGGGCAGAACGCCTCGGTGATCATAGGCATAGCCAACCACGAGCATCGCACGGTCGATTACAAGGTCGAGCTGTGGCTGGTCAACATGAGCTTCGTGGACAATGCCACGCAGGTCCACGCCATGTACTTCTTCGATTCCTTCAACATCACCCTGGAGCATACCGACGTCGATCTGGAAGGGGAGTGGCAGGCGCAGTGGGAGCTGCCCTACGAGTTCAACGTAACCATCGAGGGCAACTACAAGCTCTGGTTCCTCCTCTACAAGGATGACGTTCCGGCCCTTCCCTTCGCCCCGATCCCGATGCTGGATTACACCGGAACCTCCGCTGAGGAAAGGATAATCGGAGCGGTGGAGAACGAGGTCCAGAGCCTGAACCTTAATCTTCGAGTGACGGAATGATCACATCACGCTGAGAAAGCGCCTGTCGTATTCGTCCATAAACGCGTCGCGGTACTGCCGTTCCGAACCTTCCGGAACGGCCTGGCGCTCTTTCGCACGGGCCAGCAGCTCGTCGGCCACCTGCTTGCGCTGGGATATCTTGAGCCTGCGGACCTCTTCCATGATATCGTCCAGACCGGCGATCTCCACCAGCTGCCCGTTGACCAGCAGCTTCTCCCCCTCGTTCAGGGAGATCCCGGTATCGCAGTCTATGCAGTTGAGCTTGGAACCTTCGCCGCTCATATCAGTTCTTAAAATAAGGTGAATGGGGAAAAAAGGGTTTCGGTCTACAGGAAGTAGAACCGGGTCTTGTAGGTGATGCAGACGTTCCCCATCTTCTCCAGGCGGTCCAGGACCCCGGAGTATCGGCGGACCATGACCTTTCCCTCGTCCGGGAGCTTCTCCCTCAGGACCTTCACTTCCTCCAGGAGCTTGGCGGCGTCCTCGACGGAGAACAGCTTCTTGCTCTCCACGGAGGACGGAACGCTGGCCACTATGGCGCAGTTGTACTTCTGAGCTATGCCGGGCAGAGCGCTGTTCTCCGGCCCGAAGGTGCCCATGCACCCTCTTCCCTCATCCCAGGACAGGGGGCATTTGGCGCAGGCGGCGGCCATCTCGTCGAACGAAAGCATGTCCCAGCCGGTGAGCCGGTCATCCTTGCCGGCCTTCTCCATCAGGGCGGCCAGGCGGTCGGCGGGAACCTTGTCCAGGGGGATCCATCCAGTGTAGAGCTTCTGGCTCTCGGCCGTCAGCAACTGGCGGTCCCCTTCGTTCTTCACCTTCTCCAGGTACAGCGTCTCCATCTCCGGGTCCAGCCGGTTCCTCTTCAGGAACACTTCCCAGTCCGCGCCCATGACCATTTTGGCCTGGCTTATCGGCACCACTAGATCGAACTCGGCCAGGTCCTCGAAGCCGGAGACGTCCTTCAGGTTCACCTTAAGCAGGGTGGTCTTGCCCACCTTGCACAAGGCGCTGTCGCTGTCTATCTCGCATATAGCAATTGATACTCCCAATTTCATCCCTTCCTGCCGCGTATTACAAAAAGAGCGGTATATATCGCTTACCCCTCTAACGTTGAAATTGATCTTTTTCCGCAAAAAGTGCTTAACGGGTACCAGCTGGCCAAGCTATATTTTAAATATTGTTGTAATCAGATGAGGAGGGGAAATGGCAATGGAAGGAACGGACACGTGGCCGATAGCCAGCGGTGATTACGTATTGGGCAACGAAGCTTCGCCTGTCGCGGTGTTGATCGTCGGCAGGGGGGCGGTGGAGGTCGCGCCGGAGCTTTATTGCATCAAAGGAATTCTCAAGACGGAGAACATCGGTCTGGAGAAGGTAATCGTCAACATAGTCTCCAATCCTCGGATCAGGGTGCTGGTCCTCTGCGGCAAGGAGGAGTTCGGCCATTTCCCGGCGGTCGCCATACATGGATTGATGGACAATGGCGTCGACGAACATAGAAGGATCAAATGTCCCATGTCAGCTATTCCATTCCTGTGCGACCTGTCGATGGAGGTCATCGAGCGCTTTCGTAGGCAGGTGAGGCTGATCGACATCATGGACGATTCCCCGGCGCAGGAGATAGCGGCCTACGACCCGATCTATCAGTTCGATACATATAACCGAGACCGACTGGAAAGCACCTTGAGAGGTCTTGCCGAGGAGACGTTCGAGCCGTACCCGGATGAACCATTGGTGTTCAGGTCAAAGGCCATTACCGGCGATGGGACCAAGATAGCCAAACAGATGCACCTGGCCTCGGACGACTTCATATCGCCCATGCTGAGGCTGCCCTCCGACGCCCTCAACACGCATATGGGCATGATCATCATCTCCGAGGAGTTCGGTGTCCTGTTGGAGCCCATGCAAGGAAGGGCCATCATCGTCCCATCGGTAGAGCTGGCATTGAGACTGAGAAGTTATCTGACGGGGGTTTGAGATGTACAAGTTCCAGACAAAACAGCGACAGATCACGATCGGGGAGGCGACCTTCGGAGGACAGCCTGGCCATAAAAGGACCTTGCTGATAGGGTCATTGTTCTATCCCAGGCACACCGTCGTACTGGACCCCCGGGAGGGCAGAATAGACCTGGACAAGCTCGAGTCCCGATTATCAAGCTATCGTGAGGTGACCGATACCTGCGAATGTCCGGCCGGGCTCATGCTCTATGCCGAAAGCAAGAAGGCGGCCCGGGCTTATCTCGAGGCGGTCTGCGATAAGGTAACTGGTCCGCTTTTCGCTGATTCCGGCAGTTACGAGGTCAGACTTTCCTTCCTTCAAGCAGCGGAAGAAATGGGCGTACTTGACCGGGTGATCTATAATACCATTAACGCAGGGCTATCCACCGAGGAGACGGAGAAGCTTCGGGCTTGCCCGCCGGTCAATGCGGTAATGCTTGCTTTTAACCCGCGCGGGGATGACGTGAAGGGAAGGATATACATCCTGGAGAGCGGCGACGACCTTATTCCGGATGGACTCATCCCGATGGCCGAGGGCCTGGGGATCAAGAACCTGCTCATCGACACCGCGGTGACCTCCCCTGACCTGAGCGCCGGTTCCGCCCTGCGCTCGATATTGGTGGCCAAGGCCAAGTGGGGATTGCCCACCGGATGCGCCCTACACAATGCGGTGGAGTGCCTGGACCTTGAGAAGATGGAGGACCCCAAGGAGGTGCGCCGGAACGTGGACAGCTCAGCGGTGGCCATAAGCATCATGGCCGGAGCCGATTACGTCGTCTATGGACCTATGGAATATGCCAAGCGCGCCATGCCTGTGGCGTCCTTCGCCGACAAAATGATGGAACAGGCGGTTGAGGACCTCTAGATCTCCAGGCAGCAGCCGGCCCCTATAAGCAGGAACCCCGGAAATCGGTCAGAGAACAAATTTGTAGCGGCGAGGCCCGAGCAGTGCATGGGCGCCACCTTATCCACGCCGATGCTCCTCACCCCTTCCATGGTCCTTTGGAGAACATCCGCTTCCGCATTCCACAGGTGGAACCCTCCGGCGGCCATGAACGGCTTGCGCTCGCTGCGAATTCGCACCTGGGTCAGTATGTTCACAATTCCAGGATGCCCGCACCCGGTCAGTACCAGCAGCCCCTGTCCTGTGGAAACGCAGAGCGCCTGCTCCTCCATTATCTGGTCGGGGACCGTCAATCCATCCTGTTCGAGGAAGAAGGAAGAGGGCGCTTCGAAGTCCGTCCTCCTGAGCACCTCACCGGTGGTGCAAACCCCCGCCGCCAGCTCCCTCGGCCGATCGTCGTAGACCGGGGGGTTCTTCTTTAGAAGGGCAAGGAGCTCGGCGGAAGGCCCTATCTCCTTTCGCACGCCTGACGCCTCGACGAAACGCCTTCCTTGGAAGGTCCGGGGATGGGTGTGTACCGGCACACCTTCCCTGAGCAGAAGGGGCAGGGCCCCCAAGTGATCGTAGTGGCCGTGGGATATGAACACCAGGTCGATGTCCTTGGGTCGGAGTCCCAGAAGATCGAGGTTGTGCAGGAACGCTTTTTCCGAGGTCCCGGTGTCCAGCAGCACCCTCTTGCCATTATCGGTCTCCACCAAAATGGAAAGGCCGTGCTCGGCCAGGAAGTCGCCGGCGGCCTTGGTGATAGAGTGTAAAGGGTTTGCGATACCAGGGTTATCGTCGACCAGACAGGTGAGACGCAATTAGGCTTCTCCCTTCTTGACTATCTTAAGACCAGAGAAGTCGAAGACATCCTCAGGGCACACGGTCTGGCAGTTCTTGCATGCCGTTCCCAGGCAATGCTCGGTGTTGATACGGACCTGGTACTTCTTTTCACCGACGGTGGATACCTGCAGGGCGCACTCTGGGCACTCCTTCTGGCACTTCTTGCACCCGATGCAGCCCTCGAACGAGCCCATTAGATATACGCCCACATCGTCCAAGGTCTTCAGGCCGCGGGCGCCTATCACCGGGATATCGGAAAGCACGAGGCGTATGGTCTCCTTTGGACGTACGATATCGGGCAACGGACGCAACCCGGCATGTTGCACCATCTCGTTGTACATCGTCAATGACATACCCTCGGTCCAGTATGCGAGCTCGTTGATATAGTAGTCTTCGAATATCTTGCTGGTGGCGAACATTATGTGCTTGCTGGATATGGCATTCGCTACATCCTGCATCTTGTCCAGCCCATCATCGTCAACCAGGATATCATAGGACATCATCAGCGAGGTGTTCCCGGCTTGGACCGTCTTTTCCAGAACACGGGGTATCAGACCGACCGTCTGAGCCTTGATAGGGTCAACATAAGTACCGGACGCCCCGGCCATGTACATGGTCTTGACCTCCTCGTCCTCGACGTTGACCTCTTCGATGAGAGCGCGGTGCCCGGCCCGAATCGCGCCTATGGCCTTCCCGGCCTCGCGGACGTCCGCCTCACCGAAATAGATACCGTTGGTCATGTGTATCTTGCGGTCGGGGGTGTCCACGTAGGGCAATTTTATCACCCCGGTCTCCAGCCCGACCGCCATGGCGGCCACGGTGCCAGTGCCGGTAATGCCCCGGGCGATGATCCCGTCCAGGCGCTGCTCCTCCCCGGTGCGCGGATCGACCAGAGCAGACCTCACCGGGTGCAGCTTGTCGCTGAGCACGATGTTATACCACTTTCCGTTATCGCCGAGCACGAAGTCGGAGATGGCTTGTGGCGCCGCGAGCATCCCGAAGTCGATGGACTGACCCTCCATGGCCGGCCCGGCCGCGGCGGAACCGGTGTATAGCTCGCCCTTGTAGAAAAGACCCATCTCGGCATTGGTGCCGTAGTCGGTGACCATGCAGGTCTCCTTCTTATCCATCAGCCCGGTCTTCATGATCATGGCCAGGGCATCGGCGCCTATCTCATGGCGAATGGACGGAGGAATGCGAACCTCGGCCGTGCGTTTTACAGAGGTCATTCCCAGCTCCTCGGCCTTGATGGAATGGGCCTTTCGCTCGGGGATCTTGACGTTCAGCCTCCTGAGTATGGACTGGCCGGCAAAAGCTAGGTCCCGTACCTCGATCTTCTCGAACATGGACATCTGGGCAGGGTTTCCGCACACGGACACCCGATCGATCTCTTCGGGCTTGGCGCCCAAGGTCGCGATCAGCTTGTCTACCGTCTCGATCACTATGCGATGACCGACATCGGGCCCGTTCTCCATCCAAAAGTGCAGATGGTCCATGATGTTGGCCCCCGGTAGCGGGTGCCTCATGGTGATGGCCGTGGCCAGAATCTTTCCCTTTTTGTCTAGATCCACCAGGTGCCCCCGGTAACCGCTAGTACCCAAATCCAGCGCGACTCCCAATGCCATGGATAACCTCGGGGAGGAGAAAGCGATTATCCCATTTATAATCCTGTCCCCTAAACCACATAACAATCGAATAGTTCCAGGCTCCACCTATTTCAAAACATTTCATAATACCATGTAGAGGAATGAAAATATATCTGATAGCGCATTAGGCCGCTCAGTGTGAATTTTATGAGAATCGCCCAGGTGACAGGTTTCTTGGGGAGCGGCAAGACCACCTTCCTTATTGAGGTGGCCAAGGAGCTGAACTCGCGAGGGTTGAAGGTGGCCACCATCGTGAACGACGTCGGCCACATCAACGTGGACCGCAAGTGCATGGAAGTGCACGGCATCGACACCATGGAGATATCCGGAGGGTGCATATGCTGCGAGGTGCAGGGTACGCTGACCACCACCGTGACCAACATATACATGAGCTTCCGCCCGGACATCATACTGGTGGAGCCGACCGGTGTGGCCATTCCCCTAGGGCTCAAACAGGCGGCCGCCGAGACGATCAAGAAGATGCCCAAGATCCTGGAGCAGTCCCCTATCGTAACCTTCGTGGACGCCATGAGAATTGACAAGCTCATGAACAATGTAAGGCGCTTAGTTGAAACCCAGATTATCGAGGCTGACGCTGTGCTGATCAACAAGGTCGATGCGGTCAGCGAGGAACGGTTAAAGAGCATAACCGACATGGTCAGGGCGTTGAACCCCGATGTCGGCCTGATCTACGGTTCGTCCCGAACGGGACGAGGGGTCGCAGAGGTCGCTGACCTGATGGTGAAGGGCAAGGTGGTGGAATATGACCTGAGCGAGGCCGAGAACCGCTTCGACAGGAAGTATGGGGAGTGATTTCTTGGACCAGAAGGAAAGACAAATCCTAACACACCGGGCCTCGGACGAACTGGGCAAGTTCTCCATGTGGCTCCGGCTTTACATAAAGGACCCTCTGGACGGCGAACGCTCGGAAAGGATGGTCCTGGACCTGATGAACGGCATCACCGAGGAATGCTTCGCCCAGGGGGCGGACATGATCGGTCACATCAAGTCCTTCCTGACCGCCGAAGGAGGCTCCACCATTTCCGTAAGCCTCATCGACATGGACATCCCGCCGACCGTGCAGAACCGTTTCGACGGCACCAAGATGACCCGCGGCGAGCTCATCGTCCATGTCATCGTGCACGGCATGTGGGACCCTCAGGTGCGAGAGACGTCGTTGGAGTTCGCCAAGATGTTCATGGCCGAGCGCAACATCGATTATGAAGTGATCAACGACTTCTACGAAAAGGAGAAGCGCGTTAAGGACTGAGCGGGAAAGGATATCTAAAGCGCACACCCATTGGGGGGACATGTTCCCGCGGGAAAGGTTCGAGGCAGCTTTTGATAGTACGCCGGTGGACAGGCCGCCGATCATGTACCAGCACCTTGGTGCGGCGAGGACCGTCCTGAACGCCGCCGGGCTCACCATGCGGGAAGGGTTCCACGACCCGGAGAAGTTCGCCAAGATCTGCATCATGGCCCAACGGATCACCGGTTTCGACAACGTCATGGCCGGATGGGGGGACATTCTGGTGGAGGCGAAGGCCCATGGGACCCGTTGGAGATGGCCGGAGAAGGATTACTATCCCAGGTCGGACGGCTACGCCATATCGTCCCTGGCCGAGCTGGACCGAATTCAACCGGTCGATCCTATGAAGGACGAGTTCTGGTCCGTGCCGCTGCGGGCCGCGGGACTGCTGCAAGAACGTTACGGTAACGAGGTGGCCGTGGTCGGCTGCATAAACGGACCGATGATGATGGGCGGGGAGGTCATGGGGTACGAGGCCTTGCTGATGGCCACCTGGTCCGAGCCTGACCTGGCCATGCAGCTCATGGACCGGTTGCTGGAGTCCTCAGCGATGTACGGCGAACATCTGGCGCGCATGGGCATAGGCCACATATTCATTGAGGATGGCACCTGTTCGCCGGACGTGAACTCCGTAGAGGGGCTGGAGAGATTTGACCTTGGTTGCCTATCGAAGGTCATGTCCTCCTTTCGTTCTAACGGGTTGAGGTCCATTGTTCACAATTGCGCAGTGAACCCATACTTGGAAGGGTACTTTGATATGAAGATAGAGGCCCTGCACCTCACCCCCAAGACCGAGGTTCGCCATGACATCTACGATCGTTTCCGTCCCGTTACCACTGTCATAGGCGGTATCGATCAGATGTTCCTTCTGTTCAAGGGAACCCCCGCTCAGGTGGAAGCGGAGGTGAAGGCGATGATGACCGATTGGGGCGATTCCCCAGGATATATGATCGCGCCGGGATGCGAGATGGCCTTCAAGACCCCTGTCGAGAACATAATCGCCCTCCGGGAGGCGGCCGCTAAGCACTACATCGGAACCAAGAACGATGGTTGAACATTTGTTAAATATTTTACAATTGTTTCAATTCAATTGAAATGAGCCAGATATGAAAATTTAACCGATGTTAATGGATGCTCCCTCCACATCCTCCCCCGATAGATTAATGTACGGTAAATAAGATACTCGGTGCAGGTTCGATTCCAACTGGATTATAGGGGGAATGAAATTTGTCTGAAAAATTGAGTCCGAGGGACAGAGTATTGGATGCCCTTAAGGGCAAGCAGCACGACAGGCCGCCGGTCGCGGTCTTCACCCAGAGCGCCACCATGGGACAGATGGACAGGCTCGGCGTAGCCTGGCCGGAAGCCCACTACGACATCGATAAGATGGTGACCTTGGGCGGAGGACAGGCCAAGATTTTCGGATTCGAAGCGGTCAGGGCACCGTTCTGCCTGACCGTGGAGGCCGAGAGCTTGGGAATGACCGTTGACAAGGGCCGCAAGGACCGCACCCCTATGGTCAAGGGACACTCCGCGACCATGGAGGATGACCCAGCCCTAATGGATGTCGAAACCTTCCTGAAGTCTGGTCGTGCGGCTCTCTGCCAGAAAGCCACCACCAAGATGAAGGAGGTCTATGGAGCCGAATACCCGGTCATCGCCGGGAACACCGGACCGTTCACCCTGGCCGGTCACCTCGTGGGCACCGAGAACCTGGTTCTGTACATCATGGTCGATCCCGAGCTGGTACACAAGTGGACCAAGGCCGCCAACGTCTTCTGCAAGGGATACAGCCAGGCCCTGGCCGATGCCGGCGCCGACGTCGTCCAGATGTCCGAGCCCTCTGCAAGCACCGACCTGCTCTCGCCGGACATGTTCGATGAATATGCAGGTGCATACGTGGCTGACAGCCTGGCCACGGTCAAGGGAGCTGTGGGCGTCCTGCACATCTGTGGGAACACCACCGATATCCTGAACAACATGATCAACACCGGATGCAAGGCCCTGTCCATCGAGGAGAAGGTCGTTCCGGAAGAGGCGGTCAAGATCGTCAACCACCGCGCCGCCCTGATCGGTAACGTCGGTGTCGTCAACCCTCTGTTGCAGGGAACTCCCGAGGACGTCCTAGCCCACGGAAAGCGCTGCGCTGCCGCCGGCTTCGATGTGGTGTCTCCCGGATGCGGCCTCTCCGCCCTGATCAAGGACGAGAACCTGGCTGCTCTGGTCAAGGCCGTAAAGGGCTAAAAGCCCTCAAATCCCTTTTTTTTCTTTTCCTTTTTCATTTTTTGGTTTTTTAATCGTCCGGGCATTGATCGATGCCGATGTTCGCCATCGGTTCGATGATTAGGGGAACTTCAAGAATCATCGGTCGATAGATGATTTGACAAAAAAAGGCTGAAATAACACCTGCGCCAAACCCCACACATGGCCCTCCGAGCGCTCTTCATATGCACGCACAATTCAGCCAGAAGTCAGATGGCCGAAGGATTGGCGAACCATCTGTTCCGGGACAGCATCGTCGCCTCCAGCGCCGGGACCCGCCCCGGAAAGGTCCATCCGCTGGCGATCATGGCCATGGGCGAGATAGGAATTGACATCTCCAAGCACAGATCGAAGCATCTTGACGAGTTCAAAGGTCAGACCTTCGATCTGGTCATTACCGTTTGCGATGGTGCCAATGAGATATGCCCCTTCTTCCCGGGAGCAAAGGAGCAGGAGCACGCCGGGTTCCCCGACCCCGCAGCCGTGGAGGGGACGGAGGAGGAACGGTTGAAGGCGTTCCGCCAGACCAGGGACGAGATCATTATCTTTCTGCGGAACCGCTTCAAGGGAATGTAGGTATCGAACCCTTGGCGTTTCCCGAAGATGTTCCTTGATGATCATTTCCTCGCTTTGGCCGATGGGTCCCCGGTGGCCCGGGCCACGATGTCCACCCAGGCGGTCTGCTCCCCTTCCACGTTGTCCCCGCCGTAGAACTTCTTCTCGTAGATGTCACTGCGCACCCGGATATTTGTCGCTCCAGCTTCGTACACCCGGTTCCTCACGTATTCCTCGGCCTGCCGGCGGGCGGAGCTGATGGCCTGTTCCACGTGCCCGTAGCTGACCGGGGAGCCGAAGGGACCTAAGACGAAGAACACGTTGTCCATGTTCGGAAATACCTGGGCGGTGATCGTCTCGGATATCTGACTGCAGACCGCTCCCACGGCGTTCCCGACATCATGGTCCTTGGGCATGATGACCTTCAGGTCCATTCTGTTCTCCAGAGGAGGCATGTAGATGTGGGTCGGCGCCCCTATGCCCACCAGAGGGCGGTCCAGACCGGTGTTGGTCCGAATACTGCTTCCAGGATTGCCGTTGATCATCGAACGCAGCAGGTAATTGAATCCAGGGCTGTCGGGCATATCCCCCGATTCATCCAGTACCACCTTGCGCATTACCTCCTCGCCCACCCGGGTGATGAACTCCTGCTGGAAAGAGCTCACGTACTCATCGAAGGGCTTGTGGCACCAATTGGCCATGAACTGGACGCCTAGGCGGGCGGCCTCCGCGTCAAAGTGGTCGAAGTAGCCCTGCACGTGCATGAAGTCGGTGGCGGTGAGGCCGGTCATCTGCAGGAAGCCGCGGTCCTTGAGATGCTTCACCACGTCCCGGTAGGTGTAGACCTCTGGATTCCCCAATCGGACCTCCTCCAGGGTGCAGATCGGATGGGCCCTGACGAATTCGTACACCGCCTTCTCCTTGGCGGAAAGCTTGGCGGTGCTTCTTTCCACGTGAAGGTAGTAGTTCGTCTCGCTGGTGGCGTTCATCTTATCCTTCAACCCGGGATTGGACGCCGAGGCCACGGCCAGAGGGATCACCCGCTCCGGTCCGATCTTGAAATATCCGCGCTGGTCCGACACCACGTGCGAATCGCCTCCCAACCCCACGGTCCAGATGTCGATGGCCCGGACCCTGGTCCGCCAGTGGCCGACCGTGGCCCCTTCCTTGGAAATGCGCGGGAACCCGTCATCCAGATAGGCGATGTCCGTGGACGTTCCTCCGATATCGACCACTATGAAGTTGTCCTCCTTGCAGAGCAGCTTGCCTCCCATGAGGCTGGCCGCCGGTCCGGAGAGGATTGTCTCCACCGGCCTTTCCCTGGCCTTCTCGATGTTCATCAGGGTGCCGTCGCCCTTGAATACCAGGATGGTGGCGTCGATCCCTCTTTCCTTCAGGGACCTCTCCACTCCGTCCAGGAAATCGGAGATTATCGGTAGCAAACGGGCGTTCAGCACTGCGGTGACGCTCCTCTCCGGCACCCCGAGCTGAGAGGTCAGATGGTGTCCCAGGACCACCGGCAGTCCGGTGAGCTGTTTGATCATGCGGGCGGCGTCGAGCTCGTGAGCCGGGTTATAGACGCTGAAATGGCCGGAGACCACGAAGGAATCCACTTCCGCCTTCATGGTCTCGATGGCCTCCTCCAGGGCCTTGGTGTCGAGAGGGGCGAGCTGTTGCGCCCATACCCCGTGACCGCCTTTTATGTAAGCGTCCATGTTCGCCCCCGACCTGTAGTTCGGCATGGGGGTCCATCCGATGCCGATGTGACCGACCTTACCACCCTTGCCGGTGAGGATGGAATTGGTCGCCAGCGTTGTTGAAAGTCCAACGAACTGAATGTCCGCCCGGTCGTAGGCGTCGCTCAACAGGGCTTCGTCTATCGCTCCCAGGATACCAATGGAAAGATCGTGATATGTGGTCTGGGACTTGCCCTTGGCCAGTACCTCGAGGGTGTTCATGTCGACGATCGCCGCATCGGTGTAGGTACCGCCGGTGTCCAGACCCAATCCCAGTTGTCTTGCCGCCATGTCTATCTCTCGCCGAATGAACGAAGTCCGAGATATAAGAATTGGCGATAGGATCAAAGCAGAAGGGCGATGGGCATCATGAGGAACATGAATGCCGCTGCCGCGGTACCGGCCAATTTGAAATGGGCGGTAACGCCGCGGGACCTAGCCCAGCATAGCAATGTCACGGACGCCAGTAGCACCATCTGGGCACCTCCCATCAGGACGTATCTCTCCCCCACGCCGCTGAACCCGTCAATGCGGATGTTGACGGCCATTATCATCACCGCTAGACCCTCCAGGGCGATCATGGCCACGACAACGATGAATGCCGAGGAGACCAGGCGCTTCGGCCACTTGGTCAGTCGGGGATGGTCCTTTATCAGCCAGGTGAAGATGCCGATCACCGACAGGACCAACAACTGCGCTCCGGCCAGCCGGAACGTGCTTTGCAGAATGCCCCCCAGCCCTTCGATGTAAGTGTTGGCCGCCAGGGCCATGGCGAAAACGCCTTCGAAGGCCAGCACGGCCAAGGACAGGGAGATCAGAAGAATGCTTATGAAGTGCCGGTCCAAGGGTTCCTTTCGGATGGTCCAGAGCATCGGGGTGGCCAGTCCGAGCATGAACAATTGGGATATCCCGGCGACGACCACTATCTTGATGACGCTGCCCACCCCCTCCACGGCCACCGGTCCGGCGAAATAGGTTGCGGCGATGCATCCGACCGCGACAAGACCTCCCAGGACGGTCATGGTGATCGTGCTCAGCCAGCCGATGAGGGCCTTGGGGAGCCGCGGGGCTAGCCAAGGATCGTAAGCCACGGTCCAGAGGGCGAAGGCCAGTAGCCCGACCGCCATCAGCAGGAGGCCCCCGTTGGCGATGGTGCTCTCCTGGAAACCGGTCACCCCGATGACCCTGGTCGTCCCGGCGATACCGTAGGCGACCAGTCCCTCCACGGCCACCATCGCCGCCACCGACTGCCCCAGAGAATCGGTGAGCCAGTTATCCGGCTCGGTGTTGCGGAGCCTCCAGAGGCGGAGGGAAAGAACGCCGATGCCGAAGAGCTGGGCTCCAACAAGCACTATCCACTTCTTGCCTACGCCGCCGAACTCGGTGATAATGACATTACCGGCCATGACGACGATCGCGATACCCTCGATGACCACCAGGAACATGATCAGATAGGTCAGGATGTTGATGAGCTTGATGAGTACCGGTCTATCGAGTTCGGGGAAGGCCATCTTGAAGGCCCACACCACGGAGATGAACACGCCCAGGGTGGTCAGCTGCAGCGCGGCCAACTGAAAGGTGCTGGCCATTATGGTGCCGATTCCGTCGATGCTTGTCACGTTGGCTATGCTCAGGGCGAACAAGCCCTCAAAGACGATGGCCCAGCCCAGGAGGATCCCTTGCAGTGTCCGGCTGGATATGCCCTTCATTCGCTTCCCCGATTTCTGAGATACCATTCTCTTTGATTATACAAGTTGCGCAGTCATTCCGCCCTGGTGGGCATAACCGTCCGGCCACTGGCGCCTATTGCTGCCCCATCTTCCTTCTCCGCGTTGAAGGTCCGGACGTACAGGTCGTTCACCGCCTCCAAGGACCTCTGGCCTTTTGGAGTAAGGGCGTAATCGCCACGGCCGCCCTTCTGGAAGACCATGCCCGTGCCGGTCAACCTCTGCAGATGGAAGAGCAGATTGCCCCCTCGAAGGTTGGTGAGCGAGGACAGCTCGGTGAACGAGCGCTGAGACCTGCTCAGCGCCTTCATGATGAGCATCCTCTGAGGGTTCGAGAGCGGTTCCAGGATATCGCGGACCACCGTCTCCTCCGGCATGATCTCGATACTGTCCCGAACCTCCTCCCGGCTGCGGTACAGACGAAGCTGCCGCATGAGCCCGGTCTGGTCCTGGAATAACGAACCGACCTCACGGAAGCAACCGTCACACCTCCCCGCGACCGCCTTGGACCTGAGCGAATCCAGTTTTCCCGCCTGGCGATCAATGTCCTCCTCGGATATGCGGGGCTGGTCGAGAAGGCGCAGGTTCTCGTCGAGCAGCTCCATGAACCTCTTACGGCACTCCGGCCGCATCTCGCACCTTTTGGCCATTCCCGCGTCCAACCGGCTCTCCGCCTTCTGCCGCGCCTCGTCCTTAAGCAGATCGAAGAGCTCCAGGCCTCCGAGATCAGGGCTTTGTGAGCTCTGCAGTAGCGCGCTTATGTAGCGCAGTTCCTGCCCCATCTCCTCCACCTTCTGCTTGAGGTGGACGATCTCCTTTTCCACACCATCATCCTTATAGGACATCTTGCACCGATGCATCATAATGACTAAGGCGTATAAAAAAATGCACGAGATTTTTTATTATAACATGTATATTTTAATAGAACGAAATAAAAAAAAGAAATTGGGGGCTGAGCCCCTTTAGTGCTTCAGGAGCCTGATCGCTTCGCGGACGGCCTCGTTGGCGTCGTAGCCCCAGCCGTCTGCACCGATGCTCTTGGCAAAGTCCGCGGAGGTGGCACCGCCGCCAACCATGGTCTTCACGCTGCCCTTCATGCCGCCCTCGGCCAACATCTTCTCGATCTCCTTCATGCCCGCCAGGGTGGGGGTCATCAGAGTGGAGGTCGCGATGATCTGGACGTGCTCGTCCTTGGCCTTCTGCACGATGTCCTTCAGGGGCACGTCGCGGCCCAGGTCGAACATGGTGTTGCCAGCGCCGGTCAGCAGAGCCTTTACGATGTTCTTGCCGATGTCGTGAACGTCTCCCTCGACCACGCAGATAACGATCCTTCCAGCAGCCTCGGCGGACGCGGTGTCCAACTTCGGCAGGGCCAGGTTCAATCCCTGGTACAGGGTCTGGGCGGAGAGCAGGACCTGGGGCAGGAAGTACTCTTTCTTCTCGTACTTCTCACCGACGATCTCCATTGCCTTGCTCAAACCGTTGAAGATGATCTCCTTGGCGGAGACTCCAGCGTCAAGGAGCTTCTGGGTCTCTCCCTTGGCTTCCTTGATTCTCCCCTTTACCACTATGTCAATCAATAGGTCCATGTCTGCCATTTTAGATTTCCTCCAAAGAAGTTTTCTGCGTCCAAATTTCAATTGAGACTAATAAACCCTTGGATGGATGGATGAGACATCCATACGGTTTTCAATGGATGGATTATACATCCATGCCAAAGTGCCATGCACTATCGTTAAGGCTGTTTAGATGCTCTACATTCATGGATTTTTGTAAATAATTTCCCCGCATGTAGCGCATCGCCCTTCATTGGTACGGTCGTCTATCTCGGAATAAGAGGGACAGAACTTGCTAAGGTACTTGCCCTCGTAGACCACCTTCTCCGAGACCTCCTTTGCCGCCCTGTCGATCACCAATGCTCCGCATTGGGGGCAAAGGGTTCGGTGCTCATCACCCTCCACCATCCCGCTGAGATAGATGAACCTAAGGCCGCGGGCCTTGGCCATGGCCTTGGCCTGTCTCATCGCCTCCATGCCCGTAGGTTCTAGGTGGGAGAGGCGGTGGGCGGGCATGAACCGGTAAAGGTGAACCGGTACATCCCTCCCAAGGCCCACGGCCCAACGGAAGAATTCGTCAAGCTCTTCATTCCCGTCGTTCAGACCTGGGATGATGAGATAGGCCAGTTCCAGATGCCTTCCCGCGCTCCAGATCCGATCGCAGGTGCGAAGCACCGGTTGGAGCGAGCCGCCGCAGTGGTCATGATAGAAATCATCGGTGAATCCCTTGACGTCCACCTTGAACACGTCTACAGCGCTAAGGAGCTCGTTCAGCGGTCCCTCCTCCACGAACCCGTTGGTGTTCATCATCACATATAGCCGCTCTTGCCTGGCTTGCCTGGCCACGTCGAGAATGAACTCGCTCCACACCACTGGTTCGTTGAAGGTGAAGGCGATCCCCTGCGCCCCTTTTTCCAGGGCCAGGGAAATGACCTCATCCGGGGATATCTCCGGTTCGTTCCGCCCCGCCGGTCCGGAGGACGCCAGGGCGGCGTTCTGGCAGCAATCGCAGTCCAGGTTGCAGCCGAAGGTCCCGATGGACAGTAGCTTGGAGCCCGGCCGATAATGATAGATCGGCTTCTTCTCGATCTGGTCGATGATCTGGGCGCAGATGCGGCCATAGGTGTAAGTTACCAGGACCCCGTCCAGCACGCCGCGGGCCCGGCATCTGCCCAGCCTTCCCTCGGCGATGACGCAGCGGTGCGGACAGAGATCGCAGGTCACGCTGGTTCCTTTTGGAACACCCCATCTCGCCGGCCGAGGCCCACCTACCGACCGGGGATCAATAATCGTCATCTTCGTTTTGGGACGCACCGCAAACAGGGCATTTGTCTTGGTTCTTCTTCAAAATACATCCACAGACGATGCACTCCACCAATCTAACCCTCTGAATTGTATAGGGGTTCGAACGGTAATTAAGTTTCGGTCCGAATCATAAAATTGGGAAGGACCTCTAGCAGCGCAGGGCAGATCCCCGTTCCATGCTGGCCACCGTTATGGATAGACCTTTCGCCAGGTCATGCTCGGGAGCTAATCCGAGCATCCGGCGTGCTTTACCTATGTCGGCCAGGGAATGCCTTACGTCCCCCTTCCTCTCCTCCCGACGAACTATTTCGACATCGGTCCGCCCGGTGGTCTTTAGCACCATGGATGCGAGCTGGTTCACCGAGACCTTTTGCTGATTGGCCACGTTGAAGACCTCTCCGTGGTGCTTCTCGTCCGTAGCGGCCAGTATGTTCGCCTGCACCACATCCTTAACGAAAACGAAGTCCCGGGTCTGCTCCCCGTCCCCGAATATGGTCAGGGGGCCGCCGTCCTTGGCCGCGGAGATGAAGCGGGGGACCACCGCCGCGTAATCGGAAGCTGGGTCCTGGCGGGGACCGTACACATTGAAGTAACGCAGGCTGCAGGTCGGCAATCCGAAGTTAAGCCAGAAGTTGCGGCAGTACATCTCCCCGGTCAGTTTGGTCACCGCGTACGGGGATATTGGAGCGGGAAGATCGTCCTCCCTCTTTATCTCGGAGGGGGCGTCGCCGTAGACGGCGGAGGAAGAGGCGAATACCACCTTGCGCACCTTGGCCTCCCTGGCCTCCATGAGCACCCGGAGCGTGCCGCAGACATTGACCTGATTACTGGAGATGGGGTCCTCCACGCTTCGCGGCACGGAAGCGATGGCCGCATGATGGAAGACGTAATCCACTCCTTGCATGGCCCCCCGGACCTTGTCGGCGTCCCTGATGCTTCCGCTGATGAGCTCTACGTCCAGCCCGTCCAGGTTATCCCTTTTCCCTGATGTGAGGTCGTCCAGCACCAATACCTCGTTTTCGCCGCACAAGGCCTGGGCGATGTTGGAGCCGATGAACCCGGCACCGCCGGTGATGAGAATCCTTCTTCCTCTTATGGTTCGCATGTTGGGCATGACCAGGAATTCCATGAACGCTATTGAACCTATGCCCGCCGCCGTCCCTTTCCCAGGTCTCGGACGGTCCCCAGCCTTATCAGCCCTATGTCGGTGCAACCGAAGACCTCGGCCTCGCCCATGTCCAGGTCCCTGAGGCCCGGCGACAGGATGTCACCGGTGAGAAGGGTGCTCACGTCGTTCCCGGCGGCCAGGGGGCTGAAGGCCGGAAGTATGAGAACCTCCGCCTGCCGATGATACAGGAACGCCGGCAACTTAACGTATCCGCCCACGCCGTCGAAGAGGCGGGCCGACGGATGTTCATGCCCTTGCACCAGCGGTCGTCCGGGATTGAAGATGTGGCCGTGCGATAGGTGAACGCCGTCCACCACCGCCTCGTCCACCAGCCCCACGCCCAGGCGGGAGGTGATGGTGGCCAGATAGTTGTCGTGGTTCCCCCGGACGACGGTCACCTCGGCCAGGGAGCCTAGGAGCTCCAGCATCTCCCTCACCTGCGACCACTCCTGGTCCAGATTGCGGGAGAACTCGTGCTTGAGGTCCCCCAGCAGGACGATCCTGTTGGGATTTTGGAGCTTGACCACCTCCTCGACCCTCCGCCTCATCTCCCGTGACTGGGCGCGGGGGAGCTGCAATCCATCCAGCTCCAGGCTGGCCTCGATGCCCAGATGCAGGTCTCCCAGGACCAATGTCCGAGAGGGCAATAGCATGGCGCACCGCTCGTTTATGATCCTTAAGTGGGGCGCGACATCGATATGCAGCATGCTTACCGGAAGGAGATAGGAGGGATATCAATCCCTTGCACATTTTCGAAGCTGGGGGCGATAGGATATTATATGGACGCTCCGCTGAAAGGACAATGATAAGGCGCACCTTCCTGCTTCTTCCGGGCATCGGACAGTTGAAGGAGCGCAGGCTCTGGGAGACCGGGGTGCTCTCCTGGGAGGAGTTCTTCGAGAGGGGGCATCTTGACGGGATCTCCGACAAGCGGAAGGAGTCCCTGGACCAGGAACTGGGGACGGCGGTGGAGCTCTGGGACCGCGGGCGCACAGAATATTTCACCAGGCTTCTGCCCAGCGGGCAGCATTGGCGCATGTACCGCCGGCTGAAGGAGGACACCGCCTACCTGGACATCGAGACGGACGGGCTTGGGCCCGGGACCGTGATAACCATGGTGTCCGTCCACCGCCAGGGCGGGACGACCACCTTGACCAGGGGCATCGACCTGAACGCGGAGAACCTGACCAGGTCGCTCTCCGGAACGAAGATGCTGGTCACCTTCAACGGCAGTTCGTTCGACCTCCCGATGATCGAAAGGGAGTTCCCCTTCGCCGTCCCCAAGGTGCCTCACTACGACCTTCGCCACGCCTGCCCCAAGGTAGGGCTGCGCGGCGGGCTCAAGCAGGTGGAGGTGCTGCTCGGCTACCGCCGCCCGCAGGAAGTGGAGTACGTCACCGGGGAGGAGGCGGTCTACCTCTGGCACCTCTGGGAGAGGAAGGGCAGCGAGAACGCCCTGCGACTGCTGCGCCGCTACAACCAGGAGGACACCAGGAACCTCGAGCCCCTGGCCGAGGTGGTGTACGGAAGACTGGCCGAAGGCCTGGAGCGGGGGTGCGTTCGGTGAAGGAGGATGTGAAGGGATTCATGGACCGGGCCAAGCATCTGGCCGAGGTCGTGCTGGCCGCCGGCTCGGTGGCCGTGGTCTCTCATATAGACGCTGATGGCATCTCCTCCGCTGCCGTCGCCGTACGCGCACTGGACCGCTTGGAGATACCCCACCGGGTTCATTTCGTGAAGTCACTAGGCGAGGAGGAGCTGACCATGATCTCCAAGCTCCAGGAGGAGGTGATATGGGTCTGCGACCTGGGCGCCGGTTCCAGCCATCGCACCAAAGGGATGCGCTGCGTGATCACCGATCATCACCAGGTGTTCACCGGGGGACAGTCCAGCCTAGATCTGTTCGGCAGTATGGACCATATGCTCAACCCCCTTCTCTTCGGAATGAACGGCTCCACCTACCTCAGCGGGGCGGGGAACACCTATTTCCTGGCCAGAGAGCTGGACCGGCGGAACGTCGACCTGGCATATCTGGCCATCGTGGGGGCGGTGGGAGACATGCAGGACCGGGCCTCCCGGCGGCTGGACGGTCCGCTGCACGCCGAGGTCCTCAAGGACGCCGACGGCATGGTCGAGATCGTCCGTGACGACCTACCCTTCTTCGGCTGGGTGACCCGTTCGGCCGCGGCCATGGTGGCCTTCTCCAACGACCTTCGATCGTTAGGCTACGCGGACAGCATGAAGGAGGTCTCCTCGCTGTTCTTCGAGGCCGGAGTGCATCTGAAGAGGTCCGGTCCGCCCCTGCGCAAGGAGGGCGCCATCTGGCGCAGCTGGTCCGAACTGACCCAGCCGGAAAGGAACATCATGAAGGCGACCTTGCGGGGACGCCTGGACGAGCTGGGATTGAACGGCGCCGCCCTGGACGGCATGCTGGGGGAGGTCTACCTCTTCCCGGACCATCCTCATGGCTCGCCCACCTACGAGGCCAAGGAGTTCGCCACCTTGCTGAACGGCTCGGGGCGCTACATACTGACACCGAACGGAGAGGGGAACGATGAACGGGGGGAGCTGATAATCAACGTCTGCCTCAGCCCCAAGGTTTATTCCGAGTCCGCCCTGCAGAACATGGACGACCACAAGGTGCGCATCCGCGAAGGGGTGGGCGAGGTTCACAGGGTAGTGCAGCTCGATCATGTCCAATACCTTCTGCCCAAGCGCAAGAACAGCTACTGCCTGGGAGTGAACGACACCATCCTCGGCATCATAGCCGGCATGGTCCTGGACCAGAAGGGGAAGAGCGCCCTGCCGGTCGATCCGGGCAAGCCCATCGTGGCCCTCACGGAGAAGGAGGGCACGGCGGAGAACGGCAGGGACCCGGAGGTCAAGGTCTCCGTGCGCATGAACCGGGACCTCACCTCCAAGGGGATCAATCTGGGAAAGGCCATCGGCCAGGCCTCGGCCAAGGTGGGCGGGGGCGGTGGCGGGCACGACGTGGCCGCCGGGGCCAACATCCCCAAGAAGAAGATCAAGAAGTTCCTGGAGGCCCTGGACGAGGAGGTGGGCGGGCAGCTGGCCCGCTTCAACCCATCAGGGCGACCATGATCGCCTTTTGAGCGTGCAGGCGGTTCTCCGCCTGGTCCAGGACCACGGACGCCTTGCTGTCGATGACCTCGTCGGTGATCTCCATGCCCCGGTGCGCCGGAAGGCAGTGCATGACGATGGCCTTCTTCTTGGCCACGGACATCAGGTCGGAGTTGACCTGGTAGGGACTGAATATCTTCTCCCTCAGCTTCTGCTCCTCCTCCTGGCCCATGGACACCCAGACGTCGGTGTAGACGACGTCCGCGTCCTTGGCCGCCTCCTTGGCGGACTCCACTACCTTCAGCTTACATCCGTTCCTCTTGGCGATGGCCTTGGCCTTCCTGAGGACCCCAGGGTCCGGCTCGTAGCCCTTGGGGCAGCCGCAGGACAGGTCCATGCCGACCATGGAGCAGCCGAGCATCAGGGAGTTGCAGACGTTGTTGCCGTCGCCCACGTAGGCCATCTTGATCCCTTTCAGCTTGCCCTTGTGCTCCTTCACCGTCAGCAGGTCGGCCATGATCTGGCAGGGATGCTCGAAGTTGTCCAGACCGTTGATCACCGGGACCGTGGCGTGCTTGGCCAGCTCCATGACCATGCTATGCTCGTAAGCGCGGTACATGATGCCGTCGACGTATCGGGAGAGCACCCGGGCGGTGTCCGCCACCGTCTCCCCCCGGCCCATCTGCAGGTCCTTGGTGTTCAGGGTGACCGCGAAACCGCCCAGCTCGATCATGCCCACCTCGAAGGACACCCTGGTGCGGGTTGATGATTTCTCGAATATCATGGCCAGGACCTTGCCCTTGAGCGGTTGGGAGTCCATATCCCGCTTCTTCTTCATCTCCTCGGCCGTATCCAATATGTCCAGTATATCGTCCTGGACGTCCAGCATGGTAGTGAGGTCGCGTTTCATCGGTAGCACCGTCGTTAACATTGACCCGGGCGAAGATATTGCTATCGCCGGGATTCTGTAGGATTCCGCCTTCGATTATAAAGTGGATGATTCGGAATCAACAAAGCCAGGGATTTATGTCCGTTGACGGTCTCCGCCCGCTCTTATACGAACGCGGAGGAGGTTCAAGGCAGCAGACCATAACCGAACGGCAGGAAGGAGAACAGGAAGAAGTTCAGCAATCCGTGCATGAGGGCGACCAGGCCGAGGCTGCCCGTCCTTTCGTAGGCATAGGCGAGCACCAGCCCGACCCCGAATACGAACAGCAGATAAGGAAGGCTGTGGTAGCCAGAGTGCATGATGGCGAACATCAGGGCGGAAACGAAGATGGCGACGTACTTGCCGTGCTGGGCTCCCACGGAGCTCTGCAGCAGCCCGCGGAAGATCAGCTCCTCCCCGAAACCGACGAAGACGACCATCACCAGGAACAGCTTGCCCAGGTCCAGGGGGCCAAGGTCCCTCACCAATGCGTCGTTGTCAAGGACGAAGTACTCCAGGTTGGAGATCAGATATCCGAATATTATGGCGATGAGCAGGTACTCCCACTTCCACCGCACCTCCGGCCGCAGACCTTGACCGTTGAGGAAGCGCAGGAGATTGCGCCAGTGCAGTTTGTCCGCGTCCACCACCGTTTGCCGCCACACGATGTAGCCGGCCACGATTATCGGCGCGTACACGAAGGGCATCCACAGCAGGGTCTCGGTGAAGAACACCGGCATGCCTATGTTTAGCACGCGGAGCAGGGACACCAGGGCGAAGGACTGGTAGAGAAGCATGCGCTTCTCGGCCCATATCGGGAGCAGGATGCAGATGAAGATGTTAAGGGCGTGTAGTCCCAGGCAGCTCTCGGTCCATCCGTTGAAGTAGAACGCCTCGGCTAGGGCGATGATGAATATCGGAAGCAGCAGCCCAGCCTTTTCCCGCATCCGCCCTTCATCGAAGGCACATGATTAATTACTATCGTCTGGTGAGTTGAAAAAAATAAAAAAAAGGAGGATTGTTCATTGGCAGCGGGATTACGCGCGGAGGAAAAATATGTTACCGTTGACTATGACAAAGTTCGGCTGGACTAGGTTCTTCTTCATTTAACTCACCTCTTTAATGATTTCTTATCGTTATAATCGCATTTGAATGATGATTGAAATAATATTTAATCATTATCTTCCTACTACAACGTTAAAAAATGATTTTAGTGGTGCCAAATGAACGAGATAGGCGTCGAACAGATCAAGGTGCTGTCGGACCCCAACCGTCTGGCCATACTATCCTTGCTTACCATAAGAGAGATGACCACCACCGCCATATCCGACCTCCTGGGATTGAGCGTGCAGAACGCCCAGTACCACATCAAGAAGCTTCTGGAGGCCGAGCTCATCGTCCCCACCCGCACCGAGCTGATCGGGAACCTGGTGGAGAAGTACTACCGCTCCGCCTTCGAGCCGGGGATCATGGGGGACGCCGTTGGCGTCAGTTCAGTGGACATCGCCGAAAGGCTGAACATAGTGTTCGCCGCCCTGGGCGCTATAAAGGGCATACTGAACCGCGGGATCAGGACCATGGACGAGCGGAAGGACTACTTCATGAACGTGGCCGACCGTCCGAACTATCCCTTCGGAGCGAACTACGTCATCCTGCCAGTGAGCGATTCCGCCGCCCAGGACGCTGAAAAGCTGATATCCGACCTCGACGATCGCCTCAAGGAGCTCTCGGACAAGCACCCAGAGGAAGGGAGGCCAAAGTTCGCCATCCTCTACTCGGTGTTCCCCTTCGAGTGAGCGGGCGAATATTTATTAAGCTTGACGCATTGCTGAACTCCCATCATGGCCGGGATGGGGTAGCCTGGTTATCCTTGGGGACTGTGGATCCCCGGACCCGCGTTCAAATCGCGGTCTCGGCCCCTTTTTCATTCCTTCACCACTTCCAGCTCCCGCTCCAGTATGGCCTTCTGCCGTTCTGTGAGCGTACGGGGGTCCACGGAGACCAGCAGGATCGAGCCTTCCACTATGACCTCGTCCCGCAGCTGCCCCAGGAACCTGAGGACCTTGTTCAGGTCGTTGTTCAGTATCAGGTACTCCAGGCCTTCCAGGGCGATGATCGACGGACCTTTCCGCACGAACTCCATGGTCATGTGCGTCAGCAGCTGGATGTTGGAAGGGTCCACCCGCTCCGGGCCGGGGCTCTGCGCCAGCCAGAGAATGGGGGTCTGGGTCAGCTGATACCTGGCCCGCAACCGGTCCGGGTGGGTGCGGGAGATAATGAAGGCGGACGTCCCCTGACCCATCTCCTGGGCCACCGATTCGAACATTCGGTCGGGGGAGGAGAACTCGAAGAGGTATGCCCTTCCTTTGATCAGGGCGGGCACCGGACAGTGGGTAACGGCCGGCTCCACCACCCGGGGAGGGATCAGCAATTGGAAGCGCAGTATCCCGAAGGCCACGATGACCATCGAGATCAGTTCGCCCAGCCCGTATATGCGGGGGACCTCGGTACCCGCCGCCGACAGGCCCATGATGGCCATCATGACCACGGCCGGTATGGCCAGGGCGCTGGTGAGCACGGTGGCCTGCCGCTTCATCAGACCCTTCAGGCCGCTCCACCTCCGGACCAGCGTGGCGGTCAGCAGCGCCAGGTAAACGATCAGGAGCATCGCCAATATCGTGAAGGGGATATCGCTCTCCGGCACCCAGCCGTATCGGTCTTTGACCATACCTCCGACGGAGAAGGCCGTGGCCAGGGAGACGCCGAGCACGCAAAGCTCGTAAGCCATCCGGTTTTTGCCGAAGACGAGCATGGGCACCGGGTGCGGCACCAAAGTGCTCAGACGATACGCCACGCCCATCTCCACGATGAGCAGGAACATCAACGACCGGAAGGTCCAGATGGCCTGTTCCTCGGAACCCAGGCTGTACACCATAAGGTCCAACACGCTCCCCACCCCGGCCAGGAGCGTCAGCGTGAAGAAGGAGCGGTTGACCGGGGAAAGCCTTCCCTTCATCAGTACGTAGGACCCGAGGGCGATCTCCGAGATCGCCAGCAGTAGGAAGGCAGGCGCGAGGATATTTAGCTCTACCATGGAATTTGCAGAACTATGAATCCAATGGCTATTAATGATGTCCGCCGATTATCATAGTTGGGAACCACCCTGGGGGTTTCCTATAAATCCGGGAAGCTGCATGGGTTTTTGAGCTTGAGGTGAAAGAATGAGCTGGAACGGTCCGCTGGAAAAGATAGACGACTATCGCTGGAAGATCCCCCGCTCCTACAAGGAGTGCATGAACGGGGACGCCGTCATATTCGCGGACGAGAAGATGATCAAGACCATCGTCTCCGACAATTCGCCGGAGCAGTGCGCGAACGTCGCTTGCCTTCCCGGCATCGTGGGAAGGTCGATGGCCATGCCCGACATCCACTGGGGCTACGGGTTTCCCATAGGCGGAGTGGCGGCCATGGACGCCGAGGTGGGCGTGATATCGCCGGGGGGCATCGGGTTCGACATCAACTGCGGGGTAAGGCTCATCACCACGGACCTGCGCGTCCCGGACGTGGCGCCGAAGATCAAGGAGCTCATCAACACCCTGTTCCAGAACGTGCCGGCGGGGGTCGGTTCCAAGGGCGTGGTGGACGTGGCGGCCAACCAGATCGACCGCATCCTGGAGGAGGGAGCGGAATGGGCCGTGGCCGAAGGATTCGGCTGGCCGGAGGACCTCGTTCGTACCGAGGAGAACGGCCGCATGAAGAACGCCGACGCCTCCAAGGTCTCCGCGAAAGCGAAGCAGCGCGGCGTGCCCCAAGTGGGTTCGCTGGGCTCCGGCAACCACTTCCTGGAGGTGGATAGGGTGGAGAAGATATTCGACCCCGTAGCCGCCAAGACCTTCGGCATCGTGGAGGAAGGGCAAGTCACCGTCTCCATACATTGCGGTTCACGCGGATGCGGGCACCAGATCGCCACCGACTACCTGCAGGTCATGGAAAGGTCGGTCAAGGACCGCAACATCCGCCTGCCGGACAGGCAGCTGGCCTGCGCCCCCATCAACTCGAAGGAGGGGCAGGACTATCACGCCGCCATGGCCTGCGGCGCGAACTACGCCTGGGCCAATCGCCAGATGATCATGCACTGGGTGCGTCAATCCTTCGAGAAGGTGTTCGCCCGCAGCGCCGAGGACATGGGAATGAACCTGGTCTACGACGTGGCGCACAACATAGCCAAGGTGGAGGAGCACACCTACGAGGGGAAGCGGCGCAAGGTATACGTGCATCGCAAGGGCGCCACCAGGGCGTTCCCGGCGGAGCACCCGGAAGTGCCGTCGGTCTACAGCTCGGTAGGGCAGCCAGTGCTGATCCCGGGGGACATGGGCACTGGGTCGTACGTCCTGGTCGGCACGGAACGCGCCATGCAGGAGTCGTTCGGCTCCACCTGCCACGGCGCCGGGAGGATCATGTCCCGCGAGGCGGCCATCCGTTCTTATTCCGTAAAATCGATAACCCAGGAGATGGAGGCCAAGGGCATATACCTCAAGGGAAGCACCAAGGACGGCATCCAGGAGGAGGCGCCCGGGGCCTACAAGGACATCGATGACGTCATTCGGGTGGTCGTCGGCGCCGGGCTCTCCCGCCCGGTGGCCAAGCTCACGCCCATCGGGGTCATGAAGGGTTAGAGGTCCCCTAAGGTCCGAACGGCGGCCTTCTCCACCTTTTCCAGGCAGCGCTGCGGACAGGACACCATGACCGCCCAGTCGTGCACCCCGCGGGACTGCAGCGCCTTGCTTATCGGACTGAGCCGGGTCAAGGGCCTCACCCTCTCCCCGTTCAGGATGGGCACCTCCGTCTTGCCCCGCCGCACCTCGCCGGTTATGAGCTCCCTCGAAGGAACGTCCAGGATCACCTCGGACGGATCGACGCCGGCCCGGTCGGCGATCATGGCCTCCACTGACTTGCGGCGGCGGTATTCGGTGATGGGCAGTAGCCTCTCGGCCTCCTCCTCGCTCATGTCCGGGACGTAAACGGAATAGGCGCGCTTGTACAGCTTGCGGTAGCGGAGCAGGGTGACGATCCTCCGGGGACGGCCGCCCTGCGCCACCAGCCGCTCTATTAGCGAGGCGTCGTTCTCCATCTGCAGCCCGTCGGCGATGGAATCGTCCGCCGCCTCCACCGCCTTGCACAGCATCATCTCGGCTATTCGCACGGTCTTGTGGAAGTACACCGAGGTGTACATCAGCGCCCGGGCGACCATCAGCCCCTCCGCGGCCACCATGCCGTTCTTGCGGACCACGATGTCGCCGTGGTGCAAGGCGATGGTGTGGATTATGCGGTCGATGTCGATGGTCCCGTGGGCCACTCCGGTGTAGTGCGCGTCGCGGAGGAGGTAGTCCATCTGGTCGGCGTCCACCGGACCGTGCAGCATCTGGTTCAGGTAATCGTGGGAATTGAAGTGGGACTGGCCGCTAGGTTCGGTCAACATCCTCTGCCCGCGGCGGGCCTTGTGCCCCGGGGAGACGATTATATCGGCGACCGCCTCCGCCGATATGCCGTGCCGCTCCAGCAGCTCGGAGATGGTCTCATTGCAGCCGATCAGGTCCTCCTCCCCTTCCCGGAATATGCCCCTCCGGCCGTCGATGAGCGAGGCGCCGATCACCATGTGGTCCAGGGAGAAGCGGTTCTCCAGCACCTCCTCCAGGGTGTGCGAGAAGGGCGCGTGGCCGAGGTCATGCAGCAATGCCGAGGCCAGGGCCTGATCGCGGTCCTCCTTGCCCAGGCCGAGCGCGTGGCACATCAGGTCGGCCACGTGATAGGTGCCCAGGGAATGCTCGAAGCGGGTATGGTTGGCCCCCGGGAACACGAGGTGCGCCAGGCCGAGCTGCTTGACCCCGTGCAACCGTTGCATCTCGGGGCGGTGCAGAAGCTCTAGAAAAGCGCCATCCACCATGACGCTGCCGTGCACGCTGTCATGGATGATCTTCTGCTCGGACCCGGACATGAAAGAATGAGCTGGGGCCCCGGGATGGGGGCCGGGGGTCTACTGGTAGCCGCCCTTTATTTTCTTCCGGTCGATGCGGATGCCGTTTGGCGCGACGACAATGAAGTTGTTGCCGATGGCGGCCACGTCCCCGTTGGTGTCCCTAGCCACCGACTTCAGTTCGTTGGTGATGCGCTTCAGGGTGTTCTGGTCATTGGCGATGGGGGAGTAGTCGATCATGAGGATGTTGCCCTGGTAGACCGGCTGGGTGATCGGACCCACGTCCTCGTACCGGTATATCTCGGCGATCTTGATGCCTCCGGCGGAGACGGTGCTCTCCTCCTGGAAGTACAGCGCACCGAGATCGATGTACTGGTCGGTCTCCACGCTCTTGACGTCTTCCTTCCCTTTTCCCAGCGGTTTCTTTAGAATCGGCATTGCATCCCTCGAATGGCAGAGTTATGGCATCTAATCAATATTAATCTATCTGAATCGCACCCCAGCGAGGGCCGGGAGCTCATCTTTCATCGTACTTCCAGATCTTATCGCCCACGAAGTGCAGGTTCTTGATGGCCTTGCCCGGGGCCTTGGCGGACATGACCTCGGCCGGCACCAACGCCTTGCCTATCGCCAGAGGCCGCTTGTGCGTGACGTCCCTTATCCAGACCAGGTCCCCTTCCTTTATGTCCGGGTCCACCTCCACTATTCCCGGGGCCATGACGTCCGCTCCGTTGGTGACGTAGGGCACGGCGCCCATGTCCACCGTGACGTGTCTCTTGGTGGCCTTCTGCTTCAGGAGCCCGCGGATGGTAGGAAATGGACTGCCGTCCACCATCATACCCTCGATCACATTGTTGATGATTATCAGCTCACATTCTGGACCCTCGGCGGTGTCCACCGTGTCCTTGGGACCGATGATGTCCACTCCGGTGGCCGAACGCAATGCATCGGTCAGTGCCTTCAGCTCCTTCTCCCGAAGCCGTTTGCGCTTCCTTACCCTGATCTCGCTCACGCCCGTCCCTATGGTCATGATGCCAATTAACTTTACGCCCCGATTACCGGATGACGACTGGCAGTGGCATAGGTTCAATATGCATCACGCACCTGCGCTCTTGCATGAAGTTGCCCCTGATGGCCACCCGCTTGATCATCGTCGCCTTCAAGCTTATGGTGGCGGTGATCGTTGTTCTGAGCATACTCCCGCTCCTCACGGGCGGCATTGGCCTCGACCTGGACGGTGAAAGCGAAGGGGGAATGACCCTCGAGAACACCACCATCCGGGTCCAGATGCCGATCGTCGTCCGCAACGACGGGTTCTTCGATATCAATGACCTGCAGGTGTCCTTCACCTTCATGAACGAGGACGGGGACGTGCTGGCGGTCAGCGAAGGAGAGCCCATGGACATCCCCGCCGGAAGGGAGACCGAGGTCTCGATCGAGCTAGCCTTGGACCTGCTCGACCTGGACCAGCAAGTGCGTTCCGACCTTATATTCAACGGCACGGAGATGATGTTCGATGCGGAGATATCCGCCAAATACACCCTGGACATGGTGCAGCTGAGCGTCGAGGCGGGAAGCGACATGGGATGGGGGCCGTTCATCACCGACCTGCAGGTCGAGGAGTGGAACGCCCAGGCCACAGAAGAGGGAGACGATCATTTCTTGAACGTGCCCTTCTCCTTCCGGGCCGACGATTTGCTGAACGGGCTTCAGGCGATCGCGCTCACCGAATATTGGGATGGGGACGATTACAACAGCAGCGTGACCCAGCTGGTTTACCTATCGCAGGAGGTGAACGAGAATGCGAAGATACCCATCTCCCAGGAGGCTTACGACGGCCTGATGAACGGCACCGCCAACGCCACTGTGCGCACCACCCTGTATTTCCTGGACTGCTCCACCTTTGACGAAAGATACCTGAACCAGGGCGGGGGCGGCGATGGAGACCCCATATGGAACCTTCAGCTGCAGATGAGCGGCTCCTTTGTGTATGAAATATTCGATCGGTACTATGTCAATCTCTGGGTCAGCTTCCAGACCGACCCCGCCCACCAGGGGCAATTCGCCGACGTGTTCGTCGAATACTGGGACTCCCATGGGTTCTACAACAACACTTATCTGTATTCGCAATTGTGGGAGAACGGTTGGGCGGAGATTCAGATCGGGCTAACCCCGGAAGCCTACGAAACCGTCTACTATGGTAACGAGATGGTCCATGTAAAGGTCACCATGACCTATCAATCCTGGACCGGCATCGTCGAGCAGGATTACAGCGAACCTTGGGGGGTGTGATCATGAACCTTGGTGAGTTCGACAAGAAGCACTTCTCCCCTGGCAAGGGGGCGGTCTCAGCCTTCGTTAGCGCCCTAAAGTACCTGGTCGTTCCGCTCACGATCATCACCATCCTGCTGATGGCGCTCAGCGATATGGACGGCCCGCAGCGGGTGGCCGACCTCCTCACGGAGATCAGGACCCTGGTGCTGATCTTCGGCATCGTTCTAACCGTCCTAGGGTTCTTCAAGGGAGCCTACCCCAAGGGAAGTTACTCGCGCTTCGCCTTTGGCATCACCGCCGCGGTGCTGGTGATCGCTTACGTCTTCTCCCTGCTGCTCGGTGGCCGCACCCAGGACATCATCTCCCGGGAGGCTTTCGAGGTGGACCTCAACGCCATCTTCGTCCTGTACTTCTTCCCGGCCCTGCTGGCGGTGCTGATGCAGTTCGGCGAGTTCGTGGATTATCGCCGGATCTGGCTGGAGAAAGATGGGAAGGCCGAGGTCAAAGTGTGGGAGGACCCCAGGGACCACCGCTTCTATCACGATTTCCGCATTCGCTACGGCTCGTTGTACAACGGGTTAAAGCTGACCAGGAGCACCCTGATCGGTTTCGTCGTCATCCCCCTGATAATCATAATCCTCCTGAAGGCGGGATTCTCCTCCTTGAACGTGGAGGAGGTGGACTCGATGATGTCCAACCTGGACGACATCGGTTACTTCATGTTGCTGCTGGGCGTCCCCATGGCCGCCCTGGCCTTCTTCAAGGGGTTCTATCCCAAAGGCTCCTTCTCCCGCTTCATCCCGGCCGTGGCCATGGTGCTGCTCACCCTCTATTGGATATGGGTGCTGGGACTGGAGGGCAGGTTCGTCTTCGACTCCATCGAGGAGATCTCTATAATCCTGGACTTCTCCAAGCTGCTCCTGTTGATAATGGTCGGGACCGCCCTGTGGATCGTCTACTACGTACTGGAGCTGCTGCTCTACCGCCCGGAGTGGAAACATAGCGGTTTCCCCAAGGACCTGTCCGAGGAGCGCAAGGTTCGCAAGGAAGCCGTGCGGAAGGCCAAGGAGGAGAGGAAGGCCGCCAAGGAGAAGGCGAAGGAAGAGAAGCGGGCCGCTAAGGCGGAGAAGAAAGAGGCGGCCGAACAGCCTGAACCGGAGGCGAAGAAGGAGTAGCTACCTCCTTCTGGACACCGGACGCGGATCACTTGCCCTTGCCGGTCTCGTCCGTAAGCGAGACGTCGAAAACGCTTCCCGTCAGCCCGGAGGCCATAGCGCTCAGGGTGCGCATGGCCACGAACTCCGGGGTGAGCAGGGTGTTGTCGTCCTCCGCTCCGAAGTTGGAGCGGCGCAAAGGCGTCCTGGTCCTCTGCGGGTTGATGGCTATGACGTCCACTTGCCCGCTCAGTTCGTCCGCCAGAGCCTGCATCAGATTGACGATGGCCGCCTTGGTGGCGCTGTACACCGCGTACCCCTCCCTCCCCTTGGTGTAGGAGCTGGAGGCGAAGAACACCAGCTTGCCCTTGCTTTTGACGAGGAATGGAATGGCGTACTTGGAGACCAGTATGTTCCCGGCCAGGTTCACCTGCACCTGGTCCAGCACGTGGCGGTCCTCGGCCTCGGAGAGCTTACCGCGATGCATGACCGCCGAGCACAGGACCACCGCGTCGATGCGGCCCTGCTCCTCCGCCACCCTTTCCAGCGAGCTGCGGACCTTGCCGGCGTCGGTGATGTCCGCCCCATTGGCCCTGGACAGCGATATAGCGGTGGCCCCGCACTCCCTGGCCAGGTCGCAGATGCTCCTACCTATACCGGAACTGCCGCCGAAGACCGCCAGCACCTTTCCCTCGAGGAAAGCCGAGAGCTCCCCCTGGGAAAGCGAGGACAGGTTCCTCCTCCGCAGCTGGAAGATCCGCTCGGCCAGGAATATGTCCAGCGGATCGGTTATCTTGATGTTGTACGCTGAACCGTCGATGGTGTGCACCGGGGCCAGCTTCGAACGGACCAGCAGGTTGCAGTCGTCGGTGGAATCGGTGACCCCTTCCTGCAGGGCCAGCTGATGAGCCTTTAGGATCACCGGCAGACGGAATCCCTGCGGGGTCTGCCCCCGGCGGAGGCGGGAACGGAGTGGAATGCCCGAGATGTCCTGGTCGTCGTCGATCTCCACGATGGTATCGGTGGAGGCTAGGCAGACGTCCACGGCCTGATGGTCCTGGAGGGAGGAAACGCAGCGGTCGATGATGTCATCGTCCACGAACGGACGGACGGCGTCATGAATGAGAACGTGGGTGGTCCCCTCCGGGCAGGCCTTGAGCCCTTCGTACGAGGAGGCCTGCCGGGTGGTGCCGCCGGGAACGACGGACCTCACCTTCCGCAGGGCGTACTCGTTCACCAAAGATATGGTCTGCTCCAAGTACCTGCGGTTGACCACCACGACCACGTGGTCTATGGAGGTGTTGCCCTCGAAAATGTCCAGGGTGTGCCCGATTATGGGCTTGCCGGAGAGCTTGACGAACTGCTTGGGCACCTCGGTCCCGAAACGCTCGCCCACCCCGCCGGCCAGGATTATCGCGGTCACTATCATGGTACGCGGGACAATCCCGTTCCAGATAATTAAATCTCGTGGATTGCTTCCTTGTACGGAAGGTCCAGGTCGATGAGCGTGGCCCCGTGATGCGAACTTCTTTTATCTACCGGGGGAGGGCTCATGTACTCCCCGAAGAGCTGCGTCAGGACCTTGTGGTGCTCACCCGGCGCTGGCATCGGCAGGCCTTCGTACTCCAGCTCCACCGTGCGGTCGAACCACGACCTATCGTATATCACGTGGTGCAGGGGGAAGCCGGCATGGGTCAGGAAGCCCACCTTGTCCGTGCGATCGATGCGGAACATGCCCATCAGCTTGCCGTACGCCTTCATCAAGGTCCCGCCGCTCAAAGGGCTGAGCATCTTGAAGAGGACGAACGGGAAGACCAGGTGGGGCTTGGGCTCCTTCTTGAACGCCTTTAGGCTGGCGGTGTAGCCGAGAACGGAGATGGGATACCAGAAAACGGCCTGCGTGACGCGATTGGACGGCACGCCGTCCAACGGGAAAACGTCGATGAAGACCCCGTGATTGATCCGCTTGTCCTCCATATACGATTCCACGTAGGTGGTGTCGGAGCGCCGCAGCTTGGCGTAGACGTTATGGTACTCCGGATCGGAGGTGCTGGTCTGCAGGAAGAAGTTGGCCCCGAACTCCTCTTGCGGAAGGTGTACGAAACGCTCGTACTCGTCCCTGAGCAGGACCACGTCGATGTCGTCATCCCATGGAATGAAACCTTTGTGCCTGACCGCTCCCAGCAGGGTGCCTGAGAACAGGAAGTACTTGATCCCGTTCTTTCGGCAGACCCTGTCCATCTCCTGCAGGATGGAGAGCTGAACATGCTGCAGTTCGTTCAAGTCCTATCCACTTTTTACCTTAAGGGCCAGGGAGAATTTATAGATTATAGGGAAGCCTGCCAAGGACCGGAACGTTCGGGTGCTGGACGATAAGCTGACCGGACCTGATGTTGGAGAGGACCAGGACCGGCGAGGCTGGTGCAGATTAAATAATGCGAGCACGTTCCCAATTCAGGCGAGGGAAATGTACATCTCCATAATCGGTTCTGGTTATGTCGGGCTCGTATCCGGGTTATGCTTCGCGGAACTGGGCCACCGGGTGCTCTGCGTTGACACCGCCAAGAGCAAGGTGGAGAGCATAAACGCCGGGGTGCCGCCGATCTTCGAGGAGGGCTTGGAAGAGATGCTGCACCGCCATCTGGCCTCCGGCGCGTTCAAGGCCGCCGCCGATTATTCTCATGTTCCAGAGACGAACATCACCTTCCTTTGCGTGGGAACCCCGTCCAACGAGGACGGGTCGTTGGACCTGAAGTATCTCCTGAGGGCATCGGAGGATCTAGGAAAGGCCTTGGCCGAAAAGAAGGGAAGGCATACCGTGGTGGTGAAGAGCACCGTTCCTCCGAACACCACGACGGACGTGGTTGGACCGCTGCTGCTGAGAACGTCCGGAAGGTCCGCGGAGGACCTGGGACTGGCCATGAACCCCGAGTTCCTGAAGGAGGGCATGGCCGTAAAGGACTTTTTGAACCCGGACCGGGTGGTCATAGGGGCCTCGGACGATAGGACCTACGAGGAGGTGGCCTCCCTGTACGAAAGGCTGCAGGCCCCGGTCCTGCGCACCGACCCCTCCACGGCGGAGATGATCAAGATGGCCTCCAACGCCTTCCTGGCCGCCCGCATATCCTTGGTCAACGAGCTGGGGAACCTGTCGAAGTCCCTGGGTCTGGACTTCCGTAAAGTTGCCGAAGGAGTGGGAATGGACCCTCGGGTGGGACCACTGTTCCTGAAGGCCGGTTGCGGCTTCGGCGGCTCCTGCTTCCCCAAGGACGTCCGGTCGATCCGGGCACAGGCGCGGGAACTGGGTGTGCGCACCGACATGCTGGATTCCACGCTATCGGTCAACGAACGGCAGCCGAGGAGGGTCATAGAGCTGCTGGAGAAGCGCACAGAGGTCTACGGAAGCACGGTGGCCGTCCTGGGTCTGGCCTTCAAGCCTGGCACGGATGATATACGGGAGGCTAGCTCGCTGACGGTGGTGGCCGAGCTGCTTCGCAAGGGAGCGAACGTCAGAGCCTACGACCCGCAGGCCATGGACAACTTCAGACGAGAGTTCCCGCAGATCACCTATTGCGCCTCGGCCAAGGAATGCCTGAGAGGGGCGGACTCGGCGCTCATTCTCACTGAATGGCAGGAGTTCTCCGACCCTTTCCTCTACGGAAGCATGCTGGTCGTTGATGGTAGAGGCGTAACAAAAACCAATAACTACGAAGGGATATGCTGGTAGTCATGAAGGCGGTCATTCCGGCGGCTGGCTGGGGGGTACGTTTCCTCCCGCTCACCAAGGAGCAGCCCAAGGAGATGCTCCCGGTCATTGACAAGCCGGTAATCCAGTACGTGGTGGAGGAAGCGGTCAAAGCCGGCATCCGGGACATAATCATCATAACCGGCCGGCACAAGCGGACCATCGAGGACCATTTCGACCGCTCCTTCGAGCTGGAGAACATCCTCAGGAACGGCAACCGCAAGGAGCTGCTGAAAAGTATAAACGGACTGCACGAGCTGGCCGATCTCCATTACATACGTCAGCACGAGCAGCGCGGCCTCGGCGATGCGGTCTACCAGGCAAGGCACCATGTCGGCGATGAGCCTTTCGCGGTCATGCTGGGCGACACCATTCATGTTTCCGATGTACCGGTGGTCAAGCAGCTTATGGACGTCCACGCCCGCACCGGAAGATCGGTGATCGCGGCGGAAAGGGTGTCTGGTGAGAAGGTGAAGGACTACGGCGTGCTCGATGCCGTCAAACTGGACGACCGCCTTTATGAGATAAAGGACCTGGTGGAGAAGCCGCAACCGGAGGAGGCGCCCTCCGACCTGTGCATAGCCGGAACGTACGTGCTCACACCGGGCATATTCGAATGCCTGGAGAACACCCCGCCGGGTTACAACGGCGAGGTGCAGCTCACCGACGCGTTGCGCCTCCTGCAACGGAAGGAAGGCATGCTGGCCTGGGAGTTCGTCGGCAAGCGCTACGACATCGGCGACATCCCGGGATGGCTCAACTCGCAGTTCGAGCTGGCCCTCAACCACCCTGTATATGGCGAAAAGCTGAGGCAGCGCATCCGGGAGCTGAACGAGAAGGAGCACTTTCTCTGATCAGGACGGGATCAGCAGCAGCGGCCTGGTCGATCCTTTTACTACCTCTTCCGAGGTGGACCCGAGCGCTCCTCGGAGATAGCCCTTTCCGGTCGTTCCCAGAACGATCAGCGTGGCATCGATCTCCCGCGCCGCCTCCAGGATGTTGTACGTCGTCGTCCCAAAATGCAGGTGCATGTCTATCTCGCAGTCCCTGGGGTCGAGCTTGGCCTGGTACGCCTCCATCTTATGCCGGACCTCTTGGAAGCGCTTGTCGTTGGCCATGCTGTACTTGGACGATTGAACGACGTGGAAGAGCGTCATCTTCCTCGCCCCGGCGTCGATGAGCTGCTGCACGAATGGCAGCATGACCTTGGAGGACTTGGTGAGATCGATGGTGACCAGCACCCGGTCCAGAAGGGGCGGGCATTTATCGCAATAGCCCTGCGGGTCGTCGCTCGCCTCCAGCGGAAACTTGTCCAGGAGAACAGGAAGCCTGGAGCGGCGTATCACGCCCAGTGACGTGCTGCCCACGATGAACTCCTTCACCCTTCCTTTCCCGGAGGCGGCCATGGCGATCATGGTGACACCATGGGATTCAGCGGCCTTCAGGATGGCCGGCGCCGCCTCCTTGCGGACCTCGGTCACCAGCTTGTGCCCTAGACCGGCCTTGCTGACCCTCTCGTCCAATGCTTTCAGCAAAGGGTCCCGCTTGGAGACGTGGTCCAGGGCGGAATAGAGCATGACCTCCTCCACGCCATACCTGTCCATGCGGGTGGCGATCTCCACCATGGTCATGGACTGCGGGGAAAGGTCCACCGGGACCAGGAGCTTCTTGAACATTACGGCACTATAACCCAGGGACTAGGATATTAGGTTTATTCCGCCGAACGCGTAACGGAAGGTCAATTTCGGCAACGCTTCCGCAACCTTGATGTCCGGATACTTGTTCACCGCAACACTGGAACGCCATGATGACCGCAGCCATGGACCGTATCGCTGATCGAAGGACCGGGGCAGTGCTCACCACCCTGCTCTCCAGCCTGATGCTTGGAACGTCCTACGTGGCGGTCAAGATGACGGTGGGGAGCGTCAACCCCTTCCTGCTGGGGGCGGCCACCATGGCCGTCGGTTCCGTTGTTCTCCTGGCGTATATGCTCATGAAAGGAATGCTGGACCGGGGAATGCTCAAACGATGGGAGTTCTGGCTGGCGCCGATCATTAACACCGGCGTGGTGGCCCCCTCCTATGTTGGGCTGACCATGACCACCGCCTCCGCCGCCGGGCTCATCATCGGCACCAATGTGGTCTTCGTCGCCCTGTTCAGCCGCCTACTGTTCGGAGAACGATTGGGAAGGCGCAGACTTCTGGGATTGACCATCGCCCTGCTGGGATTGGTCACCCTGACCACCCGCTGGGACCTGTCCCTTCTGGAAAGCTCACGGATGACCGGCAACCTGCTGGTGCTGATATCGGCGATACTCATCGGGGTATCGGTGGTCACCTCCCGGATCGCCCTGCGTAGCCTCACCCCAGAGCAATGGAGCCTGGGCCTGCACCTTTTCCTGCCGCCGGCGCTCATGGCGTTGTTCTACATCATACCTATGGACGGTGGGCTATCGTCCATCAACCTTCCGGCCGCGCTCTTTATCGGGATCGTTTGCACGACCGTGCCCACGGTGCTGTGGACCTCGGCCCTGAAGCATATCAGCGTGGTCACCTCGGCCACCATCCTCATGGTGGAGTCGGCCTTCGCCGTGTTCCTGAGCTGGATGTTCCTGGGGGAGACCATCGATGCCTTCGTGGTCACCGGGGCGGTCATGATATTCACCGCCATACTACTGATGGCCAGGTCTGAATGAGCAATGAATTGATCGATATACGTTCGTTAGAAGAGAAGAAGGTTAAAGGGTTTGGAGTAACGGACAAGAAGCATTATTTCTTCTTCTTGTCATCCTTCTTCTTCTCACCCTTGGGACCGCACTTTCCGCAGGACATGCTTGACCTCCTATGGGGGAGACCCACGATAATCAAATTGTAACGGACCGTATATTAATGTTATCTTGCCAGTAAAATAAATGTTAAAAAAATACCTGTAAAATAACACGATGCTGGCGAACTTGTTACGCCCTTCCCTTTCCTTCGGGGACGCCCCTTGGTTACCTAGGCCGATAAACTCACCCTTATAATCGCTGGGAGAACACATGCTGGCCTGCGGTGATTATCAAAAATCAAAAGTGATTCTGTGAAGATTCGATTTAAATATGGTCCTCGGCCCTAGCATCTGCCGTGGTAAAGATGCACGTCCTGGAGACATCTAGACTGCTAACCGAGGAGTACACCGCCAAGATCCTTATGGCCACCATGGGCCGGGCCAAGAGCGCCTTCGAGCTAAGCGAGGCCTTGGGCATCCCTATCGCCGCCTGTTACCGCAAGATCAGGGTGCTGGAGGAGGCCGGGCTAATTCGCTGCAGCGAGAGACGCCTGACCCAATCGGGGAAGCGGATGAGCATGTACAAGTCCATGGTCCGCAACGCCAACATCACCTTCGAGCGCAACAAGATCCGCGCCCGCATCGATATGGAAGACGGCAGCAGCACCGATGACTGCCTGGACATCGACCTGGGCATGATGTTCAAAGAGACCCACGCCTGATCGGCCGGTCTCGCTCCCTCCTTTTCTATTTTTATTCCTATCAGAATTTAGAGATTCCATGCAGGAATCAAAAAACGCAAGATAATCGACAATTCCAGTAGGATTAGTGGGAAATTATAATTAATTCCGCCCGTACTATGCGTTTTCCATAATCTTTATTAATCATCTTACGGAAGAAGGCACGGCGATTTGCCCCATTCCGGCAGGTTCCCGCCATAGGAGGAAGCGGCTAATGAGCGACGGCAAGACCATCGAGAGCGTAATGGATGAGGTGCGGCGTTTCCCGCCCTCGAAGGAGTTCAGCGAGCAGGCGCACATAAAGAGCCTTGAGCAGTACCAGAAGATGTACAGGGAGTCCGTCGAGGACCCGGAGAAGTTCTGGGGCAGGATGGCCTCCGAGGAGCTGCACTGGTTCGCCAAGTGGAACGACCTGCACAGCTGGGACAAGGAGAACGTCATCATCAAGTGGTTCGAGGGTGGAAAGCTCAACGTCTCCTATAACTGCCTTGACCGTCACGTGGAGAACGGCCGCAAGAACAAGGCGGCCATCATCTGGCAGGGGGAGAGCGAGGAAGATGTCAAGATCTATACCTACCAGCAGCTGCACACGGAGGTCTGCCGCTTCGCTAACGTCCTGAAGTCCATGGGGGTACAGAAGGGCGACCGGGTCTCCATGTACCTGCCCATGATCCCCGAACTGGCCATAGCCATGCTCGCCTGCACCCGCATCGGCGCTGTGCACAGCATCGTCTTCGGAGGGTTCAGCTCCGAATCGCTCAAGGACCGCATCGCCGACTGCGAGTCCAAGATACTCATCACCGCCGACGGGAACCACCGCGGCAGCAAGTTCGTCCCCTTGAAGACCAACGCCGATGTGGCGCTTGAGAAAGGCACCTCCATCGAGAAGGTCATCGTGGTCAAGCGCGCCGGCGCGGAATGCCCGATGGAGCCCGGTCGGGACATCTGGTGGCACGAGGAGATGGCCAAGGCCGACCGCTCCTGCGAGCCAGTGTGGTGCGATGCCGAGGACCCCCTGTTCATTCTGTACACCTCCGGCTCCACCGGCAAGCCCAAGGGCGTGGTGCACAGCACCGCCGGGTACCTGCTGGGGACCTCGGTAACCTTCAAGTACATATTCGATTACCACGAGAACGACACCTACTGGTGCACCGCCGACATCGGCTGGATCACCGGTCACAGCTACATAGTCTACGGACCGCTGTGCTCTGGCGCCACCACCCTGATGTTCGAGGGCATCCCGACGTATCCGCAGGTGGACCGCTTCTGGAACATCGTGGAGAAGTTCAAGGTGAACATATTCTACACCGCGCCCACGGCGATCCGCTCCCTGATGAGGGAGGGGGAGAAGTGGCCGCAGGGCCGGGACCTCAGCTCGCTACGCGTGCTGGGATCGGTGGGAGAGCCGATAAACCCGGAGGCGTGGATGTGGTACCACAAGTACGTCGGGAACGAGAAGTGCCCGATCATGGACACCTGGTGGCAGACAGAGACCGGATCGATCCTCATAACCCCGCTGCCCGGGGCCATCACGACCAAGCCCGGTTCGGCCACCTTGCCCTTCTTCGGAGTCGTTCCGGAGATAGTCAAGGACGACGGTTCAAAGGCTGGTGTCAACGAAGGCGGATACCTTTGCATAACCAAGCCTTGGCCGGCCATCATGCGAACGGTGTGGGGCGAGCACGATAGGTTCAAAGAGATCTACTGGGTCCGTTTCCCGGGGAAGTACTTCACCGGAGATTCCGCCCGCTGCGATGACGAGGGCTACTACTGGATCATGGGCCGCGTGGACGACGTGATCAAGGTCTCCGGCCACCGCATCGGAGCGGCCGAGGTGGAGTCGGCCCTGGTCTCCCACCACAACGTGGCCGAGGCCGCGATAGTCCCGGTCCCGCACGCTATCAAGGGGGAGGCGATATACGCCTTCGTCACCCTGAAGACCGGTGTGGAGGAAACGGAACAATTGCGCAAGGAGCTGGTGGCGCATGTTCGGCGGGAGGTGGGTCCGATCGCCACTCCCGAGGTCATCCAGTTCTGCCCTGGAATGCCTAAGACGCGCTCAGGCAAGATCATGCGCCGCATCCTGCGCAAGGTGGCGACCGGCACGGCCGAAGAGCTCGGCGACACCTCGACCTTGGCCGACCCTGGCATCCTGGACGTTCTGATCCAGGGTTCCCGCGCCCTGCACAAGAAGTGAAACCTCAGAAGGCGGCCGCAAGGCCGCTCCTGTTCCATTTTTACTTGCCCTTCAGCTCGCCACCGATGTAGGAGAACATCTTCTTCACGTTGATCAGGTCCAGGAAGTAATCCAGGTCCTTACGGGTGAACTCCTTGACCGCGGCCAGGGCCAGCAGGAACACGCCAAAGGCCACCAATCCAAAGACGATTAGGGTGAACCAGCGGTCGATGCTCATGAACATGCTGAGAGCGTACATGGCCCCGGCGGAGACCGCCCCGGCCATTAGCTGAAGGACCAGCCTGACGTTGGGGCTCGTGCCGGTCAGCTTGTACACCGTGAAACGCACCATAAGGAAGCTGATGAAGTTGCCTATGAGCAGAGCTAGCGCAGCCCCCACGAAGGAGAGGCCCATACCGAACGCGGGAATGAAGAACAGCATCATGGAGATGTTCAATATGACGGTGATGATCGTGATGCGGGCCGATATGTCCGGGCGACCCACGGCCACTATCTGGGAGCCGTGCACGGCGTTGATCATGGTGATGAAGGTCGTGAGCACCATTATCCCTATGACCCTTCCGGAATCGATGTACTTCGGACCCAGCAACACCTCGCAGACCTCGTAGGGGAACATCATGATGAGGATGGTTATCGGCAATCCTATCATGGCGATGTACCTCTCCGCCTGCTTGGACATGGCCCGGATCTCGGCCAGGTTGCCTTCCTTGTGCAGCTTGGAGAAGGAGGGGAAGGTGAGCGTCGAGACCGCCGTACTGATGGTGGCGAAAACCCCTAGGAACACGGCCGGGGCGGCGTAGAGGCCGACGTCGTTGGTGTTCCAAAAGAAGGTTATGAGCAGCTTGTCAGCGTTGCCACTCACCGCGCTGATGACCGTTATGATGAGCAAAGGCAGGGCGAAGGTGTAGTAGGAACGGAGAAGGACCGGCCGGGTCCATCTTATCTTTTCCCGCAGCAGCAGGTACATGGAGGTGACGAAGACCACGGCCGAGCCTACCAGGTAGGCCAGCGTAAGTTCCATCACCCCCATGTAGTTCAGCGACACGAAGATGACCAGAGGGACCCGGACCAACGGTTCTATCAGGGTGGCCAGGGGCATCTTGGCCATCTCCATCCGGGCCTGAAAGGTTATGGTGGCGATGCCCGACAGGTCGTACAGCACCTGATACAGGATGAACAAAAGGATGATGTCCATGCTCATGCCGGTCAGGGTATTTCCGAGGACGCTCGTCCAGGTGAATATGGATACCAGGATGACCAGGACCATCAGGCCGGTGAGCACCAGTTTGATGAAGGCGAAGGTGCTGATGCATTCGTTGGGATCGGCCCCTTCCGAGATGCGTTTCACGTGGGCGCTGCTGAAGCCCAGGTCGGCGACGGCGTTGAAGGTGGCCACCAAGGCCATGGCCGCGGTGACCGTCCCGTAGATATCCGTCTCCAGATATCTGGTTATGAAGTACAGCCCCAGATAGGCCAGGGCTGCGGAGATCATCTTCGATAGGAAGAGGATGAACGACCTTCGGCCTAGCACGTGATCGCCTGGAAAGATGCGCCTAGATATTTAACTGTGCGTCGGTTCACTCTTCCTCCCATTTGGTGATCAGCACGGCCACGATCACGAAGACGACACCGATAACGGCCACCACCGCCAGGTTGAAGTAGGCGCCCGCCTGATTGTCATAGACCATGGCGTCCCTGAGCCCCTGGCTCATGTAGGTGAGCGGAAGGACCGCGGCGACCTGCTGTAGGTAGGTGGGCATCAATTCCAGCTGGAAGAACGTTCCGGACAGGAACATCATGGGGAAGGTGATGGCGTTCGCGGCCATGCTGGCCGTCTCCTCGTTCTTCACGAAGCGCGCCACGATCATGCCCAGGGCGGAGAACATGGCGCTCCCGGCGACTATCATCAGGATGACCGCCAGGTTGATGGTCATGTTCATCCCGTAGAGGAGGATGCCGAAGCCCATGATCACCGCCAGCGTCAGGAAGGAGATGAAAAGGTGCCATAATATGCGAGAGAGCAGCCATTCGAAGGGCGTCATCGGCGTTGTCGCCAGCTTGCGGAATATACCGTTCGCCCGGAAGCGGGAGATGGTGCCCTGGACGTTGAAGACGCAGGTGGTCATTATGGTGAGGCCGATTATCCCGGGCACGAAGAAGTCCAGGAAGGTGAACCGTTTCTGCACTATACTGCCGACCTCGATGGCGATGTGCACCTCCCCGCCGGCCATCCTCAGGTTCTTAGCGTTGACCACCCCGTTCACGGCGTTGAACACCGTACCGGAGGTGGAGACCGTCTCGTCAAGACGCAGTTCCACCGTGGCCGTCACGTTGGCCGCCAAATTTGCCGAGTAGTTGGCAGGGATGACCATGACGTGGGCCAGGGAATTATCCTTGACGTACTGGTCCAGGTCCGTGGACGGATCTATGAACTCGAGCTTCACCATGCCCGTTTGGTTCAGGGAGACAAGAAGCTCCTGCGATCCAGCTCCCTCGTCCAAGTTCTGCACCTTCAAGGTCACCGTCCCCACGCCCATGTTGGAGAATATGGCTCCGAATATGACGATCAGGAGAAGGGGGAAGGCGAACACCCAGAACAGGTTGCTCTTGATGCGGAAGAAGGACCTGGCCTGCCCCTTAAGGTCCACCATCACATGCTTGGGCTTCATTGCTCCGCCTCCGCCAGTTTCTTGCCGGTGAGCTTGAGGAACACGTCCTCCAGAGTACTGCCCTTGATGAGCACCTCGTCGTAGTTGACCTCGGCCCCCGACAGAAGGCCGACGAGCTTGATCAAAGAACCCTTATCCTCCATCCTTACCAGCAGGTCACCGTTCTTGGCCTCGTGGATCATGCCGGCGGAGCGGACCGCTTCCACAGCGGCGGCGTTGGCGCCCTTGACCACGCAGGTGTTTCCGGAACCATACTGGTCGATTATCTCCCTCGGAGTGCCCATGGCGATGAACCTTCCCTCGTTCATTATGGCCACGTGGTCCGAGAGGACCTCCGCCTCCTCCATGTAATGGGTGGTCAGGATGACCGTCTTGTTCCGGGACTTGAGCTTCCGGATGACCTCCCAGACCTCCCTCCTTGCCTTGGGATCGAGGCCGGTGGTCGGCTCGTCCAAGAATATCAGGTCGGGGTCGTTGACCATGGCGATGGCCACCCCCACCCTCTGCTTCAGCCCACCCGACAGATTGGTGAACCAGGCGTCGCGCTTGTCCTGCAGCTGGACCGCCTCGATCAGCTCATCGGTGGCTATGCGCCTGTCGAACAGCCCGCCGAAGTATTCGATGTTCTCCTTCACCGTCAGATAATCGAAGGCGTTGAAGGATTGCGGAAGAACGCCGATGCGCTTCCTGATCTCCTTCTGCCCCTTCTCTATGTCGAACCCCAGGATGCGCACCTCCCCGGCGGTCTTCATCCTCAGGCATTCCATGATCTCCACCGAGGTGGTCTTCCCGGCCCCGTTTGGTCCCAGTATGGAGTAGACCTCTCCCGCCTTCACGTCCAGGTCTATGCCGTTGACCGCGTTCAGGTCGCCATACCTCTTGATGAGACCCTTGACCTCGATGACCGTCTCCATTTCATATTCCCTTTACCGCGGGATGAAATTTTTCTTTATATATGTTCTCACACCGACCCTCCCGCGGCGGTCGAGCGGGGGGAGCACCTGTTATATCCGCCCAAGGCCATTCACCGATCGATGAAGGACCGTTATGCCCGCCAGCTGTCCATTCCCGGCTTCGGACCCCAGGCCCAGGAGAGGCTTTCCCAGGCGAGCGTGGCCGTGGTGGGCATCGGCGGCCTGGGCTCCCCGGTGTGCCAATATTTGGCCGTTGCCGGCGTAGGCAAGCTCATCCTAATCGACGACCAGAAGGCCGAGCCTTCCAATCTGAACCGTCAGGTCATCCATTTCGAGGAGGACGCCCTCCTCCCCCGATACAAGGTGGAATCGGCCCGCATGAAGCTGGATGCCTTGAACTCGGACGTGGAGGTGGAGGCGCTCCCGATGAGGCTGGAGGAGGACACGGCCTTCATCCTGGAGGACGCCGACCTGGCCGTGGACTGCCTGGACAATCCCAAGGGGAGATACCTTCTGAACCGCATCTGCCTGGAGAGGAAGATACCGTTGGTGCACGGGGCGGTAGAGGGCTTCTCCGGCCATGTGCTCAGCATCGTCCCCGGCGGGCCTTGCCTCAGATGCGCCTTTCCTTCGCTGCCCAACCGTTGGAGCGGCGTTCCCGTGCTAGGGGGGGCCGCCGGGGTCATCGGCTCGCTGCAGGCGGTGGAGGCGGTAAAGATCATCACGGGAATAGGAGAAAGGCCGAACGGCCGCGCCCTGTTCCTGGACCTGAAGAGCGGGCAGGCGGACGAGGTCATCTTCCAGCGCGATCCCTCCTGTCCTGACTGTGGCTCACTTCGTCCATAGGTCGATGGTGACGAGGTAGGTGTCCTCCATCAACCGGGTCTCCACCTTCAGGCCGGTGCGGTAGAAGAGGTCCAGCATGCGCATGTTCTCCCCCAGCAGCTCGGCGGTGAAGGCCTTGATCTTGCGGTCCCGGGCGATGCCGATCATCATGTCCATGAGCATGGTGCCGATGCGCCGGTTCTGCCAGCGGTCGCTCACGGCGAAGGAGATCTCGGCGGTGTTGGTGGACTTGTCCAGATCGTACATGGCGAAGGAGGTCATGGACCATATCCCCTCCTCGTTCACAAAGCCGCAGACGGTCATCCTGGTGTCGTAATCGATGTTCACTATGCGCATCAGCTCGCGGTGCGGCATGCTGCGCTTGAGGCCCATGAACCGGTTGTAGACGGTGTCCCGGGACAGGGAGTAGAACATCTCCTTGAGCATGGGCTCGTCCGTCGGTTTGGCCGGCCGGAAGTACATCTCATGGTCGGCCACGACGCGAACGGTCTCGTACTGCTCCGGATAAATGCCCACGTACCCGGTCTCCATCTGGTCCTGGTACACGTAGTGCAGGGACTTGGCGTGCATCAGGAGCTCGGCGCGGAAGCGGGGATGCGATATCCCGATGAGCGCCAGCGCCCTTTCCATGATGCTCTTGCCGCGCAGGTCGGCCACTCCGAACTCCGTTACCACGAACTGCACGTCGCCCCGCGTGGTCGTGACCCCGCCTCCGGCCGAGAGCGTGGGAACGATGCGGGAGATGGTGTGATGCTGGGCGGTGGAGGGCATGGCGATTATGGCCTTTCCCCCTGGGGAGCGCGCGGCACCCCGCATGAAGTCAGCCTGTCCTCCGATGCCCGAATAGAAGCGGTGGCCTATCTGGTCCGTGCACACCTGACCGGTGAGGTCCACCTCCAGGGCGGAGTTGATGGCCATCATGCTGCGGTTGCGGGAGATGTTGCATGGATCGTTAGTGTACGAGGAAGGATACATCTCGAACATCTCGTTCCCGTCGATGAAGTCGTAGAGGCGCCTGCTGCCCATGCAGAACGACGCCACGATCTTCCCGTCGTGGAATCCCTTCCTTTTACCGGTGATCACGCCCTTCTCCACCAGATCGATGATCCCGTCGGAGAACATCTCGGTGTGCACGCCCAGGTCCTTCTTCTCGTCCAAATACGCCAGGATGGCGTCCGGAACGCTGCCGTAGCCTATCTGTATCGTCGCTCCGTCCGGCACCAGGTCGGCCACGTGCTTGCCGATGCGCGGGGCGGTGCGGGAGACCTCCCCATCGCCGGTGAACTCCAGGATGGGCTGGTCGTTCTCCACCAGGTGATCGATCTCCCTGATGTGCAACCGGCTGTCCCCACCCAGGCGGGGCATGTTGGGATTGACCTCCGCTATCACCACGTCAGCGTGCATGGCGGCGGACATGGTTATGTCCACCGATACCCCGAGATTGCAGTAGCCTTCCTCATCCGGCGGTGAAACCTGGATGAGGGCGACGTCCACCGGCTTGAGCCCGCTGGAGAAGAGCCTCTCGATCTCCGAGAGGTTCACTGGCGTGTAATCAGCCCTCCCTTCGTTCACCGCCCCCCGGACGTTGGGCCCGATGAAGAAGGCGTTCAGACGGAACTGGTCCTGGAACTGGTCCTCGGCGTAGAAGGTGAGACCCAGCGATAGGGTCTGGATGACCTCGCTGTCTATCATGGCGTAGGACTTGGCGAGCAGCGCTTTAACTAGCGACTGCGGCTCCCCGCAGGCCGTGCCCAGGAAGACCGTTCTCCCGGGGCCTATCTTCAGCACCGCCTCCTCGGCGGTGAGGAGCTTCGACCGGTACTCCTCTTCCCACGCCTTGCCCATTTAGGTCAGTAATTAACAATCGTGCCATTAAATGCTTCTGCGTCGAATAGAGGATACGACGCAAATTACTTGACAGGATAGCCATATGGGATCAGGATGATCATCGAGCTGTGGGTTCTAGCGATATTCCTTTTACTGGTGATGGTGGGCATAGTCATCCTCATCGTCCTGGTCGGAAGCCTGGTGAAGTTCTTCCCGGCCACGGTGGTGGCGTTGATCGTGCTGCTGGTCACCGGAAACTGGCTTCTGGCCGGGCTGGCCTTCCTCATCGTGGCCATTATCATGGTCGCCCTGAAAAGAGGAAACCCTTATCTCCGTCCATAATCATGTTGGACGGGGATTCCGGCAATGGAACTAAGCAGCGTGGAAAAGAAGAGGGTCATCAGCAAGGACGGCCGCGAGCTCGGCGTCCTCTACGGCAGCACCATTGACACCGCCAAGTGGACGGTCCTGCATATCTTGGTCAACGTGAGCAAGGAAGCTGCCAAGGAGCTGCACATCAAGAAGAAGCTCTTCAAACCGATAATAATCAACGTCTCCACCGACCTGGTGGCCGTGGTCGGTGATGTTATCCAGCTACGCTTGACCATGAAGGAATTGGACGAGCTGTTCTAAGCCCGTTCCGTCTCGAAACGCGGCCGTCCGCACTTCCAGCACTTGGCGTCGCGGGAGATGTTGACGGCGTCGCACTCACAGGTCCAGGTGCCCTTGAAGTCGAACGATTCGCAGATGGAGCACTTGGACCCGGTCTCTCCGGGTTTGGCCTCGACCATGATTAATGGTTTTTCAGTTACCGCTAGATAATTCTTTTGGAGAGGCCGATCAGCGGTCGATGCCTTTCCTGGAGGTGATCCCTTTTTGATAGGGGTGCCTCACCGACCTGATATCGCATATGTAATCGGTGATCTCCAGCAGCTCGGGCGGAGCGTATCGTCCGGTGAGCACGACCTCTACGTCCGATCGCCGCTCCTTGATCGCCCGGACCACGTCCTCCACCTTGATAAGCCCGAACTTTATGGCCACGCTGACCTCGTCCAGCACCACGATCCGGTAACGTCCTGAACGCAAGGCCTCGGCCGCCAGGCGCAGACCTTCACCCGCCTTGTCCAGGTCGGCCTGGGTTATCTTATCCGAGAAAACAAGGCAGTCGTGGCCGGATGCCACGACGTCCAGCCCTGGCAGTTTGAGAAAGTTCTCCCCGTATGTACCGGCGGTCTTCATGAACTGGACGATAAGCGCCTTATAGCCGTGCCCGACCGCCCGGGCGCACATGCCCAGGGCGGCGGTCGTCTTGCCCTTCCCGTCCCCGGTGTAGACGTGGACCAGTCCCAGGTCGTCCATGTCATCCCAGCTTCTTGAGCAGCCAGGCCATGTTCTTTCCCAAGGTCCTCATGATCTTTACGCCCTCCTCGTCCATGGCCACGTCGCCCTGATCAAGAGCGGTCACGGTGTTCCAGTAGCTGCTGCCCGGCACGATCATCTGGCTGATCAGGAAGAGCTTGTTGATCTCGTCGAAGGTGTCGAGCGCGCCGGCCCGGCGGTTGACGGCCACCGCCGCCCCGACCTTGCGGCGGAACATGTCCCCGTTGGACCTGGCCACGTAGAACGCCCGGTCCACGAACGCCTTCGTCTGAGCGGTCATGTTGCCAAAGTAGACCGGGGAGCCGATGATGATGCCCTGGGCGGCCTTCATCTTCTGCACGTACTCGTTCAACCGGTCCTCGGCCATCACGCACCTCTCGTCCTTGTTCTTGCGGCAGGCCCCGCAGGCCCGGCAGGGCTTGAGGTCCTCCCGGCATATGTCTATGAGCTCGGTCTCGAAGCCCTTCTTCCTCAACTCCTCCAGGACGAGCTCCAGCGCCTGATGGGTGTTGCCATTTACTCTGGGACTGCCGTTGAACGCCACTACCTTCATGATATCTCCGCTCACTCAATGCTCCCTCTGGTATTATCGTTTTTCATTTTTGCCAAGCACCAATGCTTTCTTTTATCCCCTTTCCATAAGGGGGAGCGGTCGACGATGGGCGCGTTCTTGGACGGACTTATAGCCGGTTACGGAATAGCCATCCCCCTGGGGGGCATATCCATACTCATAGTCAACATGGCCCTGGACCGCGGGTTCCGTTTGGGTTTCGTGGCCGGGGCGGGCACGGCCACCGTGGACCTGCTCTGCGCCACTCTGGCCGTCTTCGCCGGCGCGGCGGCGGTGGCCATCATCGCTCCCTACTCCGTTCCGCTCCAGGTGGCCAGCGGCCTGACCCTGGTGGCCATGGGAGCCTACGGCATCCTGCAGATAAGGAAGAGGATCAAGGAGAGCGCGCCGGAACAGGAACGCAAGGACGAGGAGCTGACGGTGTACGTAAAATTCGTCGCCCTGACCTTCCTGAACCCTTTCACCATAGCATACTTCCTGGCGCTCATAATCGGCAAGGGCGCCTCCTGGTCCTTCTCCCTGGAGGATTGCCTGTGGTTCGTGGGCGGGGTGGCCCTGGCGTCGCTTTCCTGGGAGACCCTTCTGGCCGTCCTGGGCGCCCTGGCCAGGCGGCGCCTTACGCCGCGCTTGATGACCGCCAGCATAGTCGCCGGTAACGTAATCGTGGTCCTGCTCGGCCTTCAGATAATGTGGTCCATCTGAGCCGGTCTTTCAGCAGGTTCCTTCGACCGTCCGCGGGTTTCACCGCTCCTTGCTATTATAATTCTTATTTGTATTATTAAATTCAATAATGCTTATATATGAACATTATTGTGCACGTTTCACCATGAGAACATCGCCCAAGATAGTCTTTGAGGAGGTGCCCCTAACCCTCAGCCCCGCCGAGGCCTATGCCGAGATGCGGACGCCGGGCCGGCCATCCTTCCTCCTGGAGAGCGCCGAAGGCTCCTCCCGGACCGTGGCCTATTCCTTCCTTGGGACATCCCCGGCCGCGGTCCTGCGCGGCCAGGACGGACAGGACCTGCAGGAGGTGCGGGAGGTCATGCGCTCCCGGGCGAGGAACAGCTCGCCCTTCCCATTCATGGGCGGTCTGGTCGGCTACTTCTCATATCATTTCGTCAATTCCCTGGAAAAGGACCTGCACCTACGGAACGAAGGGTTCCCGGCCTACGAGCTTGGTCTTTACAACAGCGGACTGGTCTACGACCATTCGGCCTTCAAGGTGTATCATTTCCATCCTGAGGGCGAAGATGGCGTGCTTCCCCTCCTTGACGCAGGGAACGAAGCAGGACCATTCCGTCTACAGGAACGCCTTTCCGGGACGGAAAGAAGGGATTTCGAGAATGGGGTCGGGGAACTCAAGCATAGGATCGAAGAGGGGGAGGCCTTCCAGGTCGTGCTCTCCAGATTTGAGGAGCACCGCTTCGAGGGCGACCCTTTCCAATATTATCTGCGGTTGCGTCGGGTGAACCCCTCCCCCTACATGTTCTACCTGGATTTCGGGGAGCGCAAGGTCCTGGGGTCCAGCCCGGAGACCCTGGTCACGGTGCGGGGCAAGGAGACCGTGACCTATCCCATCGCCGGCACGCGGCCACTGGGAGCGGACCTGCAAGAGAGGAGGTGCAATCGCCGATCGATGCTGGCGGACGAGAAGGAGAGAGCCGAGCACCTCATGTTAGTGGATTTGGCCCGCAACGACCTGGGCAAGGTGAGCGAGTTCGGCACGGTGGAGGTGGCCGACCTGATGCGGGTGGAGGAGTACAGCCACGTGCAGCACATGGTGTCCCGGGTGCGCGGCATACTCCGGAAGGACAGGGATTCCCTGGACGCCCTGATGGCGGTGTTCCCGGCCGGTACGGTGAGCGGAGCGCCGAAGCACCGGGCCATGCGCCTCATTGAATCGCTCGAGGGATGCGGACGGGGGCCTTACGCCGGAGCGGTGGGCTATATCTCCGACTCCGGGGACCTGGACACCGCCATCACCATCCGTTCCGCTTACGTCACCGGGGACCGCATCCGCCTGCAGGCCGGGGCAGGTATTGTGCTGGACTCCGTTCCGGAACAGGAATACACGGAATGCCAAGGAAAACTGGGGGCCATGCATCGCTCCCTGCAGATGTGCGAGGGAGCATGATGAGGCCCAGGGTGCTGCTGGTGGACAACTACGACTCCTTCGTCTACAACCTGGCCCAGTCCCTGGCCGCCGCAGGCGCCGACCCCGAGGTGGTCAGGAACGACCAGGTGGACCCGGGTTCGGTGGAACGCCGTTTCCAGGGCATCGTGATATCGCCGGGGCCGGGACATCCCTCCAACCGAGGTGATTTCGGACGTTGCACCGAACTGATCAAGGCCGCCTCGCCCTCCGTTCCCACCCTGGGGGTCTGCCTGGGGCACCAGGGCATCGCGTGCGCCTTCGGTGGCCAGGTGGTCAGGGCCCCCTTGCCGCTGCATGGGAAGGGGACCCTGGTCCTGCATGACGGGCGCGGGATATTCCAAGGCATACCGTCGCCGATGATGGCGGGACGGTATCACTCCCTGTGCGTGCTCGAGGACTCCCTGCCCGGCTGTTTGGAGGTGACCGCCCGAAGCGAGGACGGCACGGTGATGGGGCTGAGGCATCGGCACCTCCCCATCGAAGGCGTGCAGTTCCACCCCGAGTCCATCCTCACCGACCGCGGGCAGGACCTGATGGACAACTTCGTGCGCTCCCTGGAGGGAAGGGCATGAGCCATGTCGCGGAGGCCAGGAGCTTCGCCTGCGACATACTGGAAGGAAGGATGTCCGACCGGGAGATCGCCGATCACCTGCAGCGCATGCGGGACCGCGGGGAAAGGGCCGAGGACATCCTAGGGATGATCTCCGCCTTCTACCCTCGGTGCAAGCGGCTCTCCACCTCGCATCCGCTGGTCATGGACCTGTGCGGCACGGGCGGGGCGCCGTTCCGGACGTTCAACATAAGCACCACCTCCTCGTTCGTCCTGGCCGCGGCCGGGGTGCCGGTGGCCAAGCACGGCAACCGCTCCTCCATAGGCCGATGCGGAAGCGCCGACCTCCTGGAGGCCATGGGCGCCAACATCTCTCCCAGCATCGAAACGTCCTCCAGAATGCTGGACCGCATCAACTTCACCTTCCTGTTCGCTCCCCTTTACCACCCTTCCATGCGCCAGGCCTCCAAGGCTCGCCGGCTGGTCCCCTGCCGCACGGTGTTCAACGTTATGGGGCCCTTGATGAACCCGGTCCTGGGAAGGCGCCGGCAGCTCATGGGCGTGAGCGCCGTGGAACTGCTGGATGTCGTACCCGGGGTGCTGGACTCCCTGGGAGTGGAGGAGGCCATGGTCGTTCACGGCCTCCCCGGAATGGACGAGGTGTCCCCTTGCGATAGGACGCTGGTGGCCCACCTCAGGGCCGGAAGCGTGGAGACGTACGAACTGGACCCCAAGGACCTGGGTATCGAACCGTGCTCGCCCAAGGACATCGCCGAGCTGTCCCCTCAGGCCGCCGTCCGCGGCAGCTACGAGGTCCTGCGTGGGCGGAAGGGGGGACGCCGTGACGCGGTGCTGGTGAACTGCGCCTGCGCCTTCCTGGTCTCGGGCAAGGTGGCCAACCTGGCGTCCGGTCTTGCCCTGGCCGAGCTCACCATCGACAGCGGAAAGGCCTTCGCCAAGATGAGGGAGTACATCAAGGCCAGCCGGGGGGAGGTCTGATGCTGAGCGGGGTGGAGGACCGCCTGTCCCTACTGGTGGGCAACGCCCGCGAGCTGGTGGACTGCGGTTTCTATTCCAACGGGACGGCCAAGCCGTTCAGGGAAGGGGTGGCCGGAAAAGCCTCCCTGGTGAACGCCCTTGGCACCTCGGAAACGTTCCCGATCGTCGCCGAGGTCAAATTGGCCTCGCCCACCGCCGGAAGGCTGGGAGCCCATGTGGCCGAGGAGCTGATCGATGATTACATCATCGGCGGGGCGGCCGCCCTGTCGGTGATAACCGAACCGCGCTACTTCCTCGGCTCGCTGCGCTACCTGGACATGGCCGCGAGGACCGGGGTGCCGGCGATGATGAAGGACTTCGTGGTCGACGGGGTGCAGCTGGAGGCCGCTTCGCGCCTGGGAGCTTCGGCCGTGCTCATCATCCAGGGGGTGTTCGACCGGCGATTGGCCATCGGCAGGGACTCCCTGATCGATACGGCGCACCGCCTCGGTCTGGAGGTGGTGTTGGAGTCCTCAAGCCTGGAGGAGCTGGATAGGTCCTTGGATTCCAGGGCGGACATAATCGCCTACAATCGAAGGGACCTGCGCACCTTCCGTCCGGGCCGGGATGTCGTGGCCCGGGCCTTGGAACTGATTACGGCGGACGGAAGGCCGGCCTTGGCCATGAGCATGATGGACTCCGCCGAGGATGTGCGGAAGATGCGCGACCTGGGCGCTTCAGGAGTGCTCATCGGCTCGGCCTTGAGCGGTTCCTCATGCCCGAAGGAGAAGCTGCTGTCCCTGAGGGTGCCCAGATGACCGAGCTCAAGATCTGCGGCATGCGGAACGTGGACGACCTGGAAGCCTGCAGGGGAGCGGACTACCTGGGGTTCGTGGTCCTCTCCGATTCGCCCCGGTGCCTGGAGCTCGACCATGCCCGGGACCTCATGTCCGTGTGCGATGGGCGGCGGGTGGCGGTGACCACCGAAAAGCGACCGCAGGTGCTGAGGAAGGTGGTCCGGACCTTGAGGCCGGACGTGCTGCAGCTGCATTCCCCGTTGGACCGGGGGTTGTTGTCAGAGATGGCCGATACGGGCGTTCCGCTCTGGGGAATGCTCCCGGTGCTACCGGGAATGGAGGTGGACATGTCCTGCTTGCCACACCTTAGCGCCCTGGTACTTGATTCCCCGGGGCCACGGGCGGGCGGCAACGGGAGGACGCACGATTGGTCCTTGAGCAGGACGGTCCGGGACCGGGTCGCCCCTTTACCGGTCGTGCTGGCCGGAGGTCTGTCCTATAGCAACGTCCGCAGGGCGATGGATGCTGTGAACCCCTGTATCGTGGACATAGGGAGCGGGGCGGAGGAACGCGGCAGGAAGGACCGCCCCAGGATCGAGATGATCATTGAAGCGATGAGAGGTGCCTAGTGATGAATGCCAGGTTCGGAGTTTATGGAGGGCAGTATGTGCCCGAGGTGCTGGTTCCCGCGCTGCAGGAGCTGGAGAGGTCGTATGAACAGGCGAAGGTGGACCCGGCCTTCAGGAAGGAGCTGGAGAGCTATAACCGTCATTACGGAGGGAGGGAGACCCCGCTCTACTTCGCCCGGAGGCTCACCGAGATGTGCGGCGGGGCCAGGATCTACCTGAAACGGGAGGACCTGTGTCACGGCGGAGCGCACAAGTTCAACAACGTGATGGGGCAGGCGCTGCTGGCCAAGCGCATGGGCAAGACCAGGCTCATCGCTGAGACTGGCGCCGGGCAGCACGGCACGGCCACGGCCATGGCCGCCGCGGTGCTGGGCATGTCGGCGGAGATCTACATGGGGGAGAAGGACGTGGCCCGGCAGCGCATGAACGTTTTCCGCATGAGGCTCATGGGAGCCAAGGTGCACGAGGTGCGCTCCGGCTCCAAGCTGCTGAAGGACGCTATCAACGATGCCATGCGGGACTGGGCGGGGAGCGTGGAGAGCACGTATTACTTACTGGGCACGGCGGCCGGGGCGCATCCCTATCCCACCATGGTGAGGGACTTCCAGAGCGTGATCGGGCGCGAGGTTCGGCATCAGATCCAGGAGGCCGAGGGACGCCTCCCGGACCTGCTGGTCGCCTGCGTGGGTGGGGGAAGCAACGCCATCGGGACCTTCCACCCTTTCCTTGAGGACACGGGAGTGCGCATGCTGGGAGCGGAGGCGGCCGGTGATGGGCTGCACACGGAGCGCCACTCGGCCACCCTTTCCTGCGGGGAGGTGGGCGTGCTGCAGGGCTGCAAGTCCTATCTCCTGCAGGACCAGCACGGCATGGTGAAAGAAGCACACAGCCTCGCTCCCGGCCTGGACTATCCGGGAGTGGGGCCGGAGCACAGCTTCCTGAAGGACATCGGCCGGACGGAGTACGTGGGCGTGACGGACGCCCAGGCCCTGGAATCCTTCATCACGCTTTCCAGGACGGAGGGCATAATACCCGCCCTGGAGAGCGCGCACGCGGTGCACGCCGGCATGAGGGAGGCGACGAAGATGGAAAGGGACGACATCGTGGTCATCACCATCTCCGGGCGGGGGGACAAGGACCTGGAGACCGTGTTCGAGATGGGGGCGATACAATGAGCCGTCTCCGCGAGGCGTTCCTCAAGGCCCGGCGGGAGAAGCGAACCGCGTTGGTCTGCTATCTCATGGCCGGAGTTCCGTCGCCCGGGACCTTCATCGATCATGCCATGGCCTGCCTGGAGGGCGGGGCGGACGTGCTGGAGATCGGTATACCCTTCTCCGACCCGGTGGCCGACGGCCCGGTCATCCAGGAGGCATCGGTCATGGCACTGGGGAACGGGGTGACCCCGCCGATGGTCCTGGGCATGGTCCGGGAGCTGCGGGAACGGACCGACCGGCCGCTGGTGCTGATGGGTTACTACAACCCAATATTCCGGGCAGGGGAGGAGGAGTTCGTGAAGGCCTGCAAGCTAGCGGGAGCGGACGCGCTTATCGTTCCCGACCTTCCCCTGCACGAGGGCGGGTCATTGCGGAGCTCGTGCGAAAGGAACGGCATCGACCTGGTCCAGCTAAGCACCCCTCTCACCCCTGCGGTACGGCATGAGGCGCTAATGGAGGCCACGTCCGGCTTCCTGTACCTGGTGACCAGGACCGGCGTCACCGGCGGCGGTAGCGGCGATGGGAATGGGCTAAAGCGGATGGTGGAACGCTCAAGGAACCATGATCATAAAATGCCCGTGGCCGCCGGCTTCGGCATCTCGCGCCCGGAGCACATACGGGCGGCCAAGGCGGCTGGGGTGGACGGAGTGATCGTAGGAAGCGCCCTGGTCTCCCTTACCCTCCTCGACGCATCGCCCCAGGAGGTGATGGGCACCGTGCGCGAACTCGCTAAGGCCTGCGCACCGGACTGAGGAAAAATCGTTAACTATTTATTGGACCGCGACGAATGCGTAATACTAAAATCCGATTCGTAACACGAATCCACCTGGAATATATTACTGGGGGAAGTTGACACGCACATTCCTGACGGACTCATGGACCCGATCGTCGTGGGGGCCGGCTGGGCCTTGGCCTTGCCGGTCATCGCCTTAGCGGTATATAAATTGCGAAATAACCTGCACGAAAGGGCCGTGCCGTTCATGGCCATCCTGGCCGCGGGCATATTCGTGGCCCAGATGCTGAACTTCCCCGTGGCCGCCGGCACCACCGGCCATCTGATCGGGGCCACCCTGGCGGTGGCCCTCCTCGGGCTTTACGGCGGCGTCGTGGTCATGACAACCATCCTGGTGATACAGTGCCTGGTGTTCGGGGACGGCGGACTGACCGCCCTGGGATTGAACCTTCTCAACATGGCCGTGGTCGCCCCGCTGGTGGCCTACGGCGTCCTCAGGATCACCAAGAAAGGACTGGACAACTGGAACGGTCTGGGCGTGCCTTTGGCCGCCTGGGCCTCGGTGCTCACCGCCGCCCTGGTCTGCGGCGGGCAATTGGCGCTGAGCTATTCCCTTTCCGGGGGCAGCTACGGTATCGAGGCGATATTGTCGCTGCCGGCCATGGGCGCATACCACGCCATCATCGGCGTGGGGGAGGCCATCATAACCACCGGCGTGGTGCTCTTCCTGAGCCGGGTGGCCCCAGAGACCCTGGAGTTCGGGATGCGGGCCAAGGAGGCCAAGGCATGAACCGTAAGAGCTACCTGAAGGCCGGAGCTGTGGTCATGGTCCTCTTCGCCATCGGCTTGGTAGGCTATTTCGCCTTCTCCGCCGCCTTCCCCGATGGACTGGAACGAGTTATGGACGACAACGGGATGGAAGAGGGCGAGCCGTTCTACGTCGCCCCGCTGAGCTACGGCGAGGACTACTGGGGCGCGCTGATGGCCGGTCTGGTGGGATTCGCCATAACCTTCGGGCTGTTGTACCTCTACCTCAAGGGAATGAAGGCCCGGGAGAAGGCCTGAGGAGAACTGGTATCCCTTTCAATGGGTATCCGGGCGGGGACCTTGACCATGGAAAAGAACGCGGACAGGTACGCCAGGGATTCATGGCTGTCTTCCTTCGAACCAAGGGTGAAACTACTCTGCTTCCTCTCCCTGGCGGTGGTCATCGCCTTCCTCACCGGAACGGACGTCCTGCTGTTCGCCCTAACCTTCGTTCTGGCTTTGGCGGGGTTATCGCGGGTGCCGCCACGACACCTGGCGAGGGGTTACGCCTTGGCCTTCCCCTTTATCTTCGTGGCCTCCCTGACCATGCTGTTCACTTCCGGTCCGGGAAACGCCCTGGCCATGGGAATGCGCATCTCGGCGTCGGTGCTCCTGCTGCTGGTGCTGGTCTCCTCCACCCCTTTCATGGACGTGCTGTGGGCGCTGCGCTGGTTCCGCCTGCCCTCGGTGCTGAGCGACATGATCATGTTCACCTATCGATTCATATTCGTGATGCTGGACGAGTCCGGGCGGATGCGGTTGGCCAGGGCGTCCCGCGGCTTCCATGGAGGACGTTCGCTGCTGGACCGGGAGGCCTTCAAGGTCATATCCAACTCCATCGGCATGATATTCCTCCGCTCCTACCGCCGGGCGGACCGGGTGTACCTGGCGCTGCTGTCCCGGGGATATGACGGAAAGGTCAGGGCGCTAGGCGGCCATCGCCCGCGGGCCAGGGACGCCGGGATGGGCCTGGCGTTCGTTATTATAGGGGCGCTCTCATTATCGCAGCAGATGGGGTGGTACCTCTGGTGATGATCTCCCTTCATAATGTCTCCTTCGAATACCCCGGGCGCATCCAGGCCTTGGAAGGGATCGATCTGGAGCTCAGGGAGGGGGAGCGTGTCGCGCTCATAGGCCCTAACGGGGCGGGCAAGAGCACCTTGCTCCATCTCATGGCCGCCCTGGACTTCGCCAAGGAGGGTGAGGTGACCGTCGCCGGCAGGACCGTGGAAAGACGAGGGGCGGCCGAGGCCCGGAAGAAGGTCGGCTTTCTCTTTCAAGATCCGGACGACCAGGTGTTCATGCCCTCGGTGTACGAGGACGTGGCCTTCGGACCATTGAACATGGGCTTGGCGGAGGAGGAGGTCCGCCGGCGGGTCGATGCGGCCCTGAAGGCCGTAGGGGCCGAGCACCTGGCGAAGAGGGTGCCGCAGAACCTATCCCTGGGGGAGAAGAAGAGGGTGGCCATGGCCGGCCTGCTTTCCATGTCCCCGCCGGTGCTGCTCCTGGACGAGCCGACCGCCAACCTGGACCCTCAGGGGCGCCGAGACCTGGTGAACGTTCTTTCCGGTCTGCCGCAGACCATGGTCATCGCCACGCACGATCTGACGGTAGCGTTCGAGCTGGCGGACCGGGCCATCGTCCTAAAGAGGAAGGTCCTCTTCGACGGCACCTTCCGGGAGCTTCTGAAGAGGCCGGAAGTGCTGAAGGAGGCCAATCTGGAACTTCCCTCCTTCTCCCGGCTGATGATGCTTTATAAGCAGCACCTCAACGCCGATTTCGAGCCCCCGCTCACCGTGGAGGAAGCGTTCGAGCTGCTGAAGGCCCAAAGGTGACGAGGGCGGATCCGAGCCCTTCGGTCCCGGAGAGATTACCATTAAATGGTTTGGACGACTTTTTTACGCGTCGGACCGTCGTTCGATAGGGTCCAGGCAGGGGTGCGATTCCGATAGGAGCTGATCTGAAAAGAGGGCGGACGCCGTGGAACCGCTGGACGATCTTCGGCGTCATGGCCCTCACCTATTTCCTGGTGTACTTCCACCGGGTATCGCCGGCGGTCCTGGCCACCGACCTGCAGGAATCGTTCGGCGTCGGTCTGACCGCCGTCGCCCTGCTCAGCTCGGCTTACTTCTACGCCTATATGGTGATGCAGCTGCCCTGCGGAATTCTTACCGACCGCTGGGGACCGCGACGCACGGTTTGCGCCTTCACCGCCCTCTCCGCCCTGGGAGCGTTCGTCACGGCCTTGGCTGGCAGCTTCGAGATGGTCGTCGCCGGGCGGGTGATGATAGGCCTGGGGGTGGCCATGGTGTACGTTCCGACGCTGAAGGTGCTCTCCTCCTGGTTCCGCCGGGACGAGTTCTCCACGTTGACCGGGGTGTTGCTCATGATCGGCAACATCGGGGGACTGGCGGCCGCCGGACCCCTGGCCGCCATGTCCGATTACGCCGGATGGCGGCAGGTGTTCCTGGCCCTGGGAGTGCTCACGGCCGTCCTGACCTGGACCATGTGGCTGCTGGTGCGTGACCGCCCGCAGGACGTTGGGCTACCGGCCGTCGATGAACATGAGGAGGAAAAGGTCCCTCTGCTGATCTCCTTGCGCCGGGTGTTCGGCTCGGGCATGAGGTTCTGGCCGTTCGCCATCGTTTTCTTCTTCATGTACGGGAGCCTGATGGTGTACCAAGGGCTGATGGGAGGGCCGTACTTCCGGGACGTTCTGGGCTGGGACAAGGTGGATTACGGCTTCTCCTTGACCTTCGTGGCTCTCGGAATGATAGCCGGATGCCCCGTTTCCGGTTTCATTTCCGACCGGTTGCTGTCCCGCCGGAAGGTGGTGGTGGCCGGAACCGCCGCGTTCACGCTCATGTGGGGGGTGATGTGGCTGGCCTCCGGCCGGGTGAGCGACCAACCGACCTATGTAATCCTTCACTTCGTCTTCGGCTTCTTCGCCGGATGGTACGTTCCCATATACGGGCAGGTCAAGGACGCCTTTCCCAGGTCGATGTCCGGGACGGCCCTGGCCGCCCTGAACATATTCCCTTTCGCCGGAGCGGCGGTCCTGCAGATGCTCACCGGCCTCATGATGAACGACAACACACTGGCCGAATACCGTTCGGTCTGGCTGTTCATGATGGCCGGGATGCTGATATCCTTGGCCGCCGCCCTGCTCACCAAGGATGATGCCAGGACCTGAGGACGTCTTCTCCTTTTTCCCAAGGCCCTTCCTCCGCCCTCTGACAATATTATTAACCCGGTTAGGCGATGGGGAACGAGGCATCTCCGATGGACACCGTCGATCTGTTGATCTGCAAGGCCTTGATGAAGGACCCCCGAATTTCCTATCGGGACCTGGCCAAGGACACGGGGATGTCCTCGGTGGCCGTGCACAAGAGGGTGCAGGACCTTGTGCGGTCCGGGGTTATCAACGGCTTCCACGGGGAGATCGACATCCGTGCCCTGAAGGGGGTCAGCCTGATGGTCTTCGGAAGATCGGAGCAGTCCTCCCCCAGCCAGCTTTACAAGGACCTCAGCGCCGACGATTCCACGTCCATGGTGCTCTTCAGCAGCGGCGGCTACGTCTTCGTGGGTGGAATGCTCCGCTCCATCTCGGACCTGGAAAGGTACCTGGAGTTCGTGCGCACCGCCGGAAGGATGCCGGAGGCCTCGGCCGGACTTCACACCATTCGCCCGTCCGGCGTACGCATGGCGGACATCGCCGAACCGGGAGCCATAACCCCATTGGAGATGCGCATCATCTCCTCGCTTCGCCACGACTCCCGCAGGCCGGCGACGGAGATCGCCGAAGAGCTGGGGCTCACCGCCCGCACCGTTTCCGCTAAGATTGACCGCATGCTCAAGGAGCACAAGCTGAACCTCAGCATGCGCTGGCGGCCGGACTACTCCAGCGATACAGTGGCCATATTCCACATGACCCTCAGGCCAGGGGCTGACAAGTCCCTCACGATAAGCGAGCTCTACCGGCGGTACCCGGGGAACCTGGTGTTCCTTTCCAGCTTCTCCAACGTTCCCGAGGTCATCCTGGGGACCGTGTGGTCCTCGTCGCCCAAGGAGGTCGCCAATCTGGCCGACAGGATGCTCAGCGATCTGGGATTGGCCTCCATCACCCCTCATGTCATCGTCGACAGCGCCTTCTTCGAGACGTGGAAGGAGAAGGCGCTCGACGGCGTTGGTAAGAAGCCGGGTAAGCGCGATTGATCTGGCCTTTCCTGTTCGCAACGTTCCGTTAACCTCCCGGTTCACGTTCCGCCCTTTTTCCCAGGGCGTTCCGACGTTTCGATAACCGACCATTTAACTCGGAAATAAGAGGGGGACGGGCATTTCTCTGTTCTGAGGCGAAAAGGCCTCAGGAGAATGAAAGAGATGAACGGAACGATAAACGTAGAGGAATACAAGCAGAAGAGCCGTGATTACGAGGCCGCCGAGGCCAAGAAGGGACTGGCGGTCCACGCCGCCATCACCATGATCGTATCGGCCATACTGGTGACCGTGAACCTGGTCTTCGTGCCGGAGTTCCTGTGGTCGATCTTCCCGCTGGTGGGAATGAGCATAGGACTGGGAATGCACTACCTCTTTGGGGTGCGCTTCATGGACCGCTTCGCGGCCGACAGGGAGAGGCGTATCGAGGAGTGGCGCTGATCAAAACCCTTTCCCACCACCTTTATCTTTTATACGTCCAGATGGTCCATGAGCTTCCGGAGCAGGACCGCGGGATCGGCCCTTTCCGGGATGAGGTCCACCTCGACCCCATAGGACTCCAGCTTTCCCTTGGTCTCCTGGCCCATGGCGGCGACGGTGATCCCTTGCAGCAGAGAGAGCGCCTCGTCCTCCCCGCAGCGCTCCTCCAGCTGCACCAGGAACGCTTGAGCGTGCGCCGGGGTCGGAAAGACCAGGACGTCGACCTTTCCACCGTCCAGACGTTCCAGGATGTCCTGCGCGTCCTCTCCTTCGTCCAACAGCAAGGTGTAGACCGGAACGTCCTCCACCTTCCAACCGGTGGCCTTCAGGTCCTCCACCAGACGCTTGGAGCCCTGGTCGGAGCGCAGGAGCGCTATGCTGCCCCTGCGCCCCTTTTCATTTATGTGCCGGACCAGCGCCTCGGTGGTCGCCTCCGGGGCTACGGACGCCACGGCCAGCCCGTTCCGCTCGGCGCTCTGCGCTGTGCGGTCGCCTATGGCGATCAGTTCCGTCCTGGACACGGCATCCCTGGTGCGTTCCAGCATCTTGCGGCCCTTGGCCATGGCCACCACCGCCTCGATGGCCGTGGGACAGGTGGCGACGAGCACGTCGAAGCGCCCGGAGAACAGGTCGATCAGGAACAGGGAGAAATTGGAATCGTCCTTGGCCTCGGCCCGCAATGGAGAGGCGCATATGAAATCCGCTAGCTGGCGGTGCTCGCGGCAGAGGGGCATCCAGCGTTCCGGCGGTCCGATGATGGCCACGACCTTCTTCATGGCCCGGGGTATAGCGAACTGGATTATCTATTTTCTCCGCTGGGAGATTACGATTAAATATTCAGGTTCCAATGGAACTTTCATGCCCATCGGAGACCCCATGGCCGAGAGCGACCCAAGGGAGGAGAAGGGAAGACTGACCAGGGTCTGGATGGCCGGCGTTCCCGTAAGGGACCTGGACGCCGCCCTGGACTTCTACATGCAGAACCTTGGCCTGGAGCTTAGGCGCAGGGACGGCAACTGGGCGGAGCTCGGCCCAGGCGAACCCATGGGCAAGGTGGCGCTGTACGTCCCGAGAGAGGGGGAGCGACAACCAGGCGGCGTCAGCGGCGTGGT
>ENA-ORXD01000303-ORXD01000303.1-sediment-metagenome-genome-assembly--contig:-NODE-303-length-70504-cov-18.665370_pt1 | contig 70504 bp, 59 predicted proteins | sample MGYA00237862_ERZ511471 | MGnify/ENA metagenome assembly ERZ511471
GTCACCGTCCCGAACCCCCGGAACTCCCGGGTCCCCACATCGAAGTATCCCCCCTCATAATCATAGGCCGATTGCGAAAGAGTCCCCAGGCCGTCGTCCACGGAAACCGCCGTCACCACGGGAAGGGCAAAGGGCAGAAAGTCATTGTCGTATCCCGACGAGGACCTGTAGGCGAGGGTGATCCGCCCTCCGTGATCCTGCTCGATGGACGCGAGAAGGCCGGCGGTGTCCCCCAGAGCGGGACGGACATGAATATTGACGGTCACGGAAGGATCAGAAGCATCGGCCACAATCCCGTCCTCTTTCCCAACGCAAAGAGGTTGCGCCTGAACCAGCCACCCCGCACGGTCCGGAAGGCCGTCCCCCGTCACGTCGGCGAAAACGAAGTCCTCGTCGTAGCAGACGATGATGTCCTCCCCGAAAACGGTCCCGTCAAAGGTCCCGTCCCCCCGGGACGGATACCGCCGGTACCGGTACCGGCCTTTGTTCACCTCCGTCTTCGTCACCAGGTCGGCAAGTCCGTCCCCGTTCACGTCGGCGAACCGAAGCCCGAAAAACCCCTCCCCCGAAAGATCCCGCTCCCCGGAGGAGACAAACGTCCCGTCCCCCCTCGACAGAAACACCTCGACGAAGTTTTCCTCCAGCAAGTCGATCCTCTCGTGGCAGACGACGTCGGAAAGCCCGTCCCCGTTGACGTCGGCAAAATAGACCCCCGAATCGGAAGACTTGCGGATCCCGCCCGTGGCGAAGGGAGCCGCGGCGAACGACCCGTCCCCCAGGGAAGGATAAACCCGGTACGTCCCCTCCCTCACCGCGAAAACCACCAGATCGTCCCGGCCGTCCCCGTTCAGGTCCTCGAAAAAGAGGCTGTCGTTCCAGGTCACCCGTTCCGCAAGTTCCGTCACCACGGCGGCCCCGAAGGTCCCGTCCCCCCGGGAAAGACAGGCCGACAGATCGTTCCAGGTGACCTCCGATCTTTCGGCGCTATGGCGGTGGGCGAGAAGGTCGGGAAGGCCGTCGCCGTTCAGGTCCCCCAGGTGAACGGCCGTCTCGTAGGGATGCTCCTGAAAGATCTCGAAGGTCCGGGAAAAATCAAAACCCCCGTCCCCCCGGGACAGGGATGTATGCATCCGGAAGGAACGGACGGTCCGTTCCAGGACCAGGAGGTCCCTCCTCCCGTCGCCGTTCACCTCGACAAAATGGGTTTCCGGACCGGCGTTCATCGAACCGGTGACCCCCGACACGGCGGAACCGTATTCCCCCGTCCCCCCGGACCGGTACGTGAACCGCACCGCCGGAAGGGCCGTCACACCGTCCGTCCCGTACTCCCGGACCGCCGACAGACGGGACGGAGCCCCGTCCCCGTAGGTGAAGACGTACCGCCTCACCAGGATCCCGCCCGTCGTCACCGCCACGGCCCCGAGGCGCTTGGCCGTTTTCACCGGGAAACCCGTGTCGCAGCGCACGGACACATCGGGACGGCCCTCCCAGGAAAACCGCACCGACACCGTCCCCGAACCCCCGGGATAGGTAAGAACGCTCGGATAAACCTGCCCGCCATCCTGAATATACGACACCGTCAGACCGTTGCCGTTCGAATCCGCTACGGCGTCGAGACACCATTGGAAAACCCCTTCGGGTCCCCCCTGCCGGGAGGCCGCCGTGGTGCCGTAGTCATACCGCTTCCCGTCCTTGGCAAAGGCCTCAAATCCGCCCGTGGAGGCGTTATGCCGGTACTTGACGAAAGCCTCCTCGATCTTCGCCCCGTAATACCCCGCCCCCCACTCCGACTCCCGGGAAACCAGCTCCGAGGAACCCCGGTTGCCCACCACGACAAAGTCCTTTGCGGAATAGTCCACCCCCCGCTTCGCTGACCGCCGGATCGACCCGAGGTCCAGGTCCCAGCCCACGCCGAGGAAACCGCCTCTCCCGCGGCTGTTGTACATGATAGACAGATCCGGGTCGATGCCGTTCCGTCCCGGGGGCACGACCAGGGGTATTCGATACACCGCCGCCCCGAAACTCGACACGTCCTCCGGCGCCGGAAGGCCGGCCGCCGACTCCCGGTCCTTCTCCTCCAGGGACGCCTCCGGCGGGGCGTCGGGACCCTCCGCAACGGGATCACCCTCCTCCATCGGATCCTTCTCCTGCCCTTCCTCCGGTTTGTCCGCCGGATCGGGGACCGCGGGCGCTTCCGCATCCTCTTCTGCGTTATCCCCCGTCTCCGTCCCGCTGTCTCCTCCGCCCCCGCCGGCAGGGTTGTCACCGAGGAGGATCACCTGGGGGCCCGATGACGGAACCTCCCCCGAGGAAGCCGCCCGGGCCGGGAGGGCCGTATGGAAAAAGAAGGACAGAGAAAGGAAAAACAGGAACAGAAGATAAACGAAGATGGATCGCCAGGCCCGGATGCTCATGGATGTCCCCCCTTGATTATCATCACTCGTTCCTGCTTCCCGTTGGAACTGCAACGAAGAAGGACAGGAACCCTGACCGTTATGCGGAGCGGAAGCCCCGGTTTCCTGTACGCCGGACAGGTTCCCGAATCCGTTCATGGATTGTTAATTCAGGCGATTCCACAAAGCGGCCAACCGGAAAGCCTGATCGGGAGAAGGAGTCGTTTATGGCCCGGATTGCTCGCCCCGGGCCGGGGCCGCTGGAGCAGGTATGGGGGCCTCCAGCGGCCGGCAAGCCTTTATATGAGCAAAAACCATACCAAACTCTATCTTATTGAATACATGGAATATATCAGGACACAGCGAGGGGCGGACCCGGGCTTTGAGTTGTCAACCCGCGTTTGCGGTTGGCAATTTACAAAAGGAAAGATTTGAAATCAGACTGAAAAGCCGGAAGGGACGAGTGGCAACCGGGTGGCAACCGGGTGGCAACCGGGTGCCAACCGGGTGCCAACCGGAACGCGACGTCCGTAAAAAGTCTGAAAATAAGGATTTTTCGGACGGCCTTGTAAGAAGCGCCGGAGGCGAGGCACTCAAATCCATGGGAACGGCGTGTACTTAGATGTACACCGCAGTGACAAGGGAGGAAGGGCAACGAAGTACAGGGATGATTTCCCGCATGTCCCAAATATTTTTTCCACTGGATGATTCTCGTGTTAAAATAAGAAGGGGAAGCGAAAAGGATTGCACCCTCCCGGTGATGATGGTAGCATGGGAAAAAATGAAAAACCAATCGCGGGGGACCCCACGAAGGGAAGCCTGGAAAATCCGGTGCTTGATTCGTTTTCGGAGCACAGGGCCCCCGGCGGTTGTCCCGGAGAATTGGGCTGCTTGAAAGAACAACCCGAAGATCTCGTTTTGCGGGAAATTCACTTTCCCGACAGTTCCATCCTGAAAACCCTCCTGGGAGAGCACGACATCCATCTCCGGCTCATGGAAAAACGAACGGGAACGAGGATCTTCGTCCGGGGACCCCGGATCACCGTGAAAGGGGAACCGGAAAACGTTTCCCTCGCGGAAAACCTGATGATCCAGCTCTGCGGCCTGGTGAAAAAAGGGTATCCCCTTTTTCCCCCGGACATCGATTACGCCTGCCGGATCCTGAGAGAGAACCGCTCGGCCGGCCTGGAGAGCATTTTTCTCGACGCCGTTTACATCCCGTCGACGAAAAAAATGATCACCCCCAAGAGCATGGCCCAGAAACTATACGTGGACGCCATCCGGGGCCACGATATCGTTTTCGGGATCGGTCCGGCGGGCACGGGGAAAACCTACCTGGCCATGGCGGCGGCGGTCGCTTCGCTTATGGAAAAAAAGGTCAACCGGATCGTTCTGACCCGTCCGGCCGTGGAAGCGGGGGAAAAGTTGGGATTCCTCCCCGGGGACCTGGCGGAAAAGGTCAACCCCTATCTCAGGCCCGTATACGACGCCCTCTACGACATGATCCCCTTCGACCGGGCCTCCGCTTTCCTGAACAAGGGAATCATCGAGGTGGCCCCCCTGGCTTTCATGCGGGGCCGGACATTGAACGACTCCTTTGTCATCCTTGACGAGGCCCAGAATACCACATCGGAGCAGATGAAAATGTTTCTCACCCGTCTCGGTTTCGGTTCCAAGGCGGTCATCACCGGGGACGTGACCCAGACGGATCTTCCGCCGGACAAGATATCGGGGCTCATCGAGGCGGAAAACATCCTCTCGAAAACCGGAGGCATCGAGTTCGTCTACTTCAGCGAGATCGATGTGGTCCGCCATCCCCTGGTCCAGGAAATCATCCGCGCCTATAATCATCTCGATCGGAAGAAGAAGAAAAAAACCTGAGCCGGGCAGAAAGAGACAGGACATGTTCAGGAAGAAAACTACCCCCAAAGGGAAGAAAAGAAAGAGCCGGGTCCGCTGGTTTCCCGGGTCGTGGTTTCTCGATTCCTTCGGGTTCAGGCTGTTTATTCTTCTCTTCACGACAGCCGTCCTCTCCTTCATGTTGAACCCCATCCTGCCCCGTTCCGTTCCACCCCTGAAAACGGGAGCGATCGCTCCGAAGGACATCAAGGCGGACAGGGATTTTCTCATGGAGGACCGGGCCTCCACGGAAAAGAGGCGTCTTGAGGCCGCCGAAGGCGTCCGCCCCGTATACGACTACGACCGGCAGGTACCGACCATGATCGGGATGGTCCTTGCCAATGCCTTCCTGGAAATGTCTCACCGGCCGGCGGTTATGGAGGAAGCGGCGGGGGAAATACCGCTCCGGGAAAAGACGGACCCGGGGGGCATGAAAAAAGATTTTGAGGCCCTTCTGGGCATCCCCCTCCTGGACCGGGAGTTCCAGGTACTCGGCCGATACGGTTTCACCATTGACAAAGCCACCGATCTTGTCCGGATCGTTTATTCCCCCTACCGGATTGGACCGATCAGCCTGGAAAGCCTTCCGGTGGGCAAAAGCATCCTTGTCCGGGACATCAAGACGGGAAAAGAGGAAATCTGGGACGATCTCAAGGGCGTCCTGACCATGGAAAACGCGAGGAAAAACTTCCGGGAGCAGGTGGAAGTCCGGTTATCTCAGGTTCCACCGGATCTCCGGGAGGTTTACGTCTCCCTGGGGGGAAAAGTGCTGAAGCCCAGCCTGACTTTTGCCCGGAACGCCACGGAGAAGCGCAGGCAGCTGGCCATGGACGAGGTAAAACCCGTATTCTACAAGGTCCAGGCCGGTGAAATGATCGTCCGGGAGGGAGAAAAAATCACCGCCGGCCACCTGGACAGGCTGCACGTCCTCGGCACCCATCAGTCGGACAATCTCATCGCCCGCATTATCAAGTCCGCCGGAACCTTCCTGATGATCCTCCTGTTCACCATCGTCCTCTATTTCATTCTGAAGATCCGATGGAGGCCCTCATCAAGGGTCAACGCGGATCTCCTTTTTCTTGCCCTCCTTTCGCTTCTCATGGTCTTTTTCGTGAAGACCGGCCTCTTTGTCGCCCGGTCCCTCGTCGCCGCCTTCCCCCAGATTCCCCTGGAGGCAACCTATTTCGCCATACCCTTCGTCACGGGAACCATGATTGTCGTCATTCTCCTCAGAAGAGACGCGGGGCTCGTCTTTTCCCTGTTCTTCGCCTTTCTGACGACCTTTCTGTTCGAGTCGCGGTTTCCCATGTTTTTCTACGTCCTCTCGGGAGGGATCATTGCGGCCTTCCGGGTGTCGGAATGCCACGAGAGATCGGTGTTTTACCGCGCCGGCGCCGCCGTCGGACTGGCCAACATGGCGGTGATCCTCTGTCTTTCCCTGCTTGAAAACACCCTGCTGACCATGACCACCGTCGTGGAACTGGCCTGCGGTTTCCTGTCCGGCCTTCTTTCAGGAATCCTGGCCGGAAGCCTCGTCCCTCTTCTCGAATTTCTTTTCGGTTACACCACGGACATCAAGCTCCTCGAACTGGCCAACCTGAATCAACCCATATTCCAGCGGATGACCTTTCTCACGCCGGGAACCTACCACCACAGCATCGTCGTGGGGTCCATGGTGGAAGCGGCGGCGGAGGCCATCGACGCCAACGCCCTCCTGGCCAAAGTGAGCGCCTATTACCATGACATCGGGAAAATGAAAAAGCCTCTTTATTTTGTGGAAAACCAGCAGAAGTGGGAGGACCGCCACCAGAAGCTTTCTCCCAAAATGAGCAGCCTCGTGATCATTTCCCACGTGAAGGAAGGATGCGAGATGGCCCGGGAGCTGCATCTCGGCCGGCTCATCACCGATATCATCCGGCAGCACCACGGAACGCGGCTGGTCGCCTACTTTTACGACAAGGCCAGGAAGGACAGGGATTCCTCGATCCGCTCCATTCCGGAAAGCGATTTCCGCTATCCCGGCCCGAAACCCCAGACCAAGGAGGCGGCCCTCGTCCTTCTCGGAGACGTCATCGAAGCCTCTTCGCGGGCCCTGAACAACCCGACGCCTTCGAGAATCCGGAACCTGGTGGAGAACAGAATCCAGGAAATTCTCCACGAGGGGGAACTGGACGATTCGGATCTGACTTTCAGGGACCTCCGCAACATCGAGGAGAGTTTCACCCGGATCCTCATGGGCATCTTCCATCAACGGATCGATTACCCGGCGTTGCCGCCGCCAAACCGGCAGAACGGGAGAAAGGAAAGGAATGGTCATCCACATCGACAACCGCTGGGAAAAAACGCCGGTATCTTTGAAGGCCCTCCGTCGGGACCTCACTGAGATCCTCCGCGACCTGGACCTCTCAGACCGGGACCTGTCCCTTCTCCTCGTGGGTGATGAAGAAATCCGGGATTTAAATCGCCGCTATCTCGACCGGGACCGCCCGACCAACGTTCTCTCCTTTCCCATGGCGGAGGGAGCCGTCCTGGGGGATGTCGTCATCTCCGTCGACACGGCGGCACGGGACGCCCGGGAGGCGGAGATTCCTCTGGAGGATGAACTCCTTTTTCTCATGATACACGGCATTCTTCACCTTGCCGGGTACGACCATGAAAACCCGGAAAGCGACGAAGAGACGATGAAAAACAAGGAAAGGGAACTCTTCAGGCGTTTGAGGGGTTACGAAATAGAATAAACCACGGCCTCCCGGAAAATCTTTCTTACCGGCAGATCATGATTTTCTGGCCCGGGTGAATCGAGCCGTTCGGATTGAGTCCGTTCATGTCGAGAAGATCGTCCACGGTGAGTCGATAGGTCCGGGCGATCTGAAACAGGCTGTCTCCCTGCTTAACGGTGTATACCGTTCCGCTCCTGCCGGAGGAGGCAACCGGCTCTTCCCCGCCTAAACGGATCACCTGGCCGATCTGGAGGTGATCGTCGGCAAGCCCGTTGATGCGCTTTATTTCCGAAACGGTGGTCCCGAACCTCCGGGCGATGTTCCAGAGGGAGTCTCCCTTGTTGACCGTATAAAAGGCCGGCCGCTTGGAGGAGGGGGCCCCCGCCGCCGCGCGGGAAGGCGCCGCTTCCTCTCCCGGCGAGACATATCCGCGGGTGGGGATCTTGAGAATCCTTCCGGCCCGGATCACGTGCTTGCTCGAAAGATGGTTCGCCCTCACGACGGATTCCTGTGAGACGTTATATTTCCTGGCAATTCCGGAGAGGTATTCACCCGGCTTCACCCGATGCATCACCAGGGCCGTCGCCTGGGGTTTCTGCGCCACCGGAATGTCGTTCAAAGCGGCCAGGAGCCGTTCTCTCGAACCCGAGGGAATCTTCAACCCGTAGGCGGTATCCGGCGTCACGCGGTATCTCAACTGGGGGTTCAACAGGCAAAGGGCATCCTCCGGGATCCCCCCGACCCCGGCGATATCCTTCAACCTCATGGACCGGGTGACCGTAACGACTTCGGAATCGATGTCCTTTTCAGGAGCCGGAAGATCCATGCCGTATTTTTCCGGTTCCTCGATGATCCGGAGAGTGGCCAGAAACCGGGGGACATAACGGGCCGTCTCGTAGGGCAGCTGATGGTAAAGGTCCCAGAAATTGTCCAGGTAATTGGTGTGCTGCCGTGAAATCACCCGAAGCACCCTTCCCTCGCCGCAGTTGTAGGCAGCCAGAACGGAAAGCCAGTCCCCGAAAATGCCATGGAGTTCCTTCAGATAGGCGATGGCGGCATCGGTGGATTTTTCCACATCCATCCGCTCGTCTATCCAGTAGTCCCGCTTCATTCCGAACTTGTAACCGGTGGAAGGAATGATCTGCCACAGACCCAGGGCCCGGGCCGACGAGAGGGCCTGAACCTTGAACCCGCTCTCCACCAGGGGAAGCCAGGAAAGCTCTTCAGGCAGCCCCGCCTTTTTCAATTTTTCCAGAATCATCGGCCGGTAAAGCCCGGACCGCTCGTAGGACCGCCTGAAAAAGGAACGTTCCGCCTTTTGGAATATCCTGATTTCATTTTCCACGTCGGCGTTCATGACATGGGGAATCTCGCTTTGATACCCCGTGGTCACGACGTTCCTCGAGGCGTAGATTTCAAGAATCCGTTTGGAGATCATATAGCGCAGGTCGTCTTTCTGCCACGCTATGTCGGGGTGTCCGTCCACATTCAGGATCGAAGCATAGGCCTGATCCAGAAGATCCAGGGCGTTTTCCAGGTCGCCTCCCTCCCAGGCCTCCTGGGAGCGGTTGATCAACTCCATGGCCGTGTCGATCGTTTCCTGCTCCTCCCGCTTCGGGTCTTCCCCGGTCTCTTCGGACTGGGGAGGGTCTTCCAGAGCGGCGGAAGCCAGATCCTTTTCCGAAAGGGCCGGGCGGGCCGGGGTCGAACCCGCTTCCCGGATCTCCAGGCACTCTTCCGGCGAAGCCGTTTCCGTCCCTTCGACGGAAGCGTTTTTCGCCGCGGATTCCGACGATCCTTCCGGCACGGGGTTCGTTGAAGACCGGGTCGCATGAAAGGACGACCCGCAGGACAGAAGAAAAAGGGACAGAAAAACGATAATTGCTGAGAAAATGAATTTGTTCGGACTTCTTTTTCCAGTCACCGGGTTCTCCCGCCCTTTTTGGCATTCCATGATCTATTGATGGCTATTACTCGTTTTTCCTCGAAATTGCAACCCTTCATCCCCTCAACGATTAAGAAGGTACCCTTCAACAAGGTCATCGATATCCCCGTCCAGGACCCGGTTGACGTTCCCGATTTCCATGTTCGTCCGGTGATCCTTCACAAGCCGGTAAGGATGGAGAACGTATGAACGGATCTGGCTTCCGAAGGCAATGGCCTGCTTCGACCTGTTCAACTCCGTCATCTTTTCGTTCTGCTCGTGGAGCTTCAGTTCGTAGAGACGGGACCGGAGGACCTTCATGGCCACGGCACGGTTCTTGTGCTGGGAGCGCTCGTTCTGGCACTGGACGACGATGCCCGTGGGGAGGTGGGTGATCCGGACGGCGGAGTCGGTTTTGTTCACGTGCTGTCCGCCCGCCCCGGTGGAACGGTACGTATCGACCCGGAGATCCTTATCGTTGATTTCCACGGTGATTTCGTCGGTGATCTCCGGATAGACGAAAACGGATGCAAAGGACGTGTGGCGCCTCGCTCCCGCGTCGAAGGGGGAAATCCTGACGAGCCGGTGAATCCCCACTTCCGCCTTGATGTAGCCGTAGGCATATTCCCCCTCCACCATCACCGTGGCCCCTTTGATCCCCGCTTCCTCCCCGGGCTGCAGGTCGATGATGCTGGCGGCGAAGCCCTTTCGCTCCGCCCACCGGAGGTACATCCGGAGAATCATTTCCGCCCAGTCCTGAGCCTCCGTCCCGCCGGCTCCGGCATGGATCATGAGAATGGCGTTCTTACGATCTTCCTCCCCCCCGAGCATGGATTTGAGTTCATCGCTCCGGATGAACCGTTTCAGAGCCTCGAATTCCCTTTCCACCTCCTCCAGGGTTTCCTCGTCCGCCTCTTCGCAGGCGAGACCATGAAGGACCTGAAGGTCGTCCAGGCTTTTCTTCTTGTTTTTCCAGCTTTCTATGACCTGTTCGAAGTCCCGCTTTTCCTTGAGGACGGTCTTTGCCGTTTCCGGGTCACTCCAGAAATCCTCCCGGGCAATCCGGACATCGAGTTCCCTGAGGGCCTTTTCCTTCCCGTCGATGTCAAAGAAAACCTCTGAGATGGTGAATTCGTTCCTGAAGTTCCTTGAAAGCCTCGGCAAAGTTCTCAATCATGGATCGCCTTCCTCCTTAATGAATAAATAAACATGATAGCAGAAAAGAAAAAACAGAAATAGACGAAAACATCCCCGTACCGCGAATAAGGGCTCTCCATGGCGAGAAACCCCACGGAACCATGAAGGCCCGTTCGTTCGAAGATCCCCGTGCTCGTAATCACTTCGCCGGCGGGGGAAACCAGGGCGCTGATCCCCGTGTTGGCCGACCGGACAAGATACAGCCGGTTTTCCACGGCCCGGAACAGGGACATGGCAAAATGCTGGTAAGGGGCCGAAGAGGAGCCGTACCAGCCGTCATTGGTGATATTGACGAGAAGACGGGCCCCGTTTCTCTTATAGGCCCGGCTGATTTCCGGAAAGATGCCCTCATAGCAGATCAGGACGCCCAGGGTTCCTCTCCCCATGGGAAGAGGGTTCCAACCCTCCCCGGGGGCGAAGTCGCCCACCCCGGCGACCAGTTTCTCCATGAAATTAAACAGCGTCTTCAGGGGGACATATTCTCCGAAAGGAACAAGATGTACTTTATCGTATTTCCCCGTGATCTCACCTTCCGGTGAAACCAGGAAAGCGCTGTTTCCGTAGCGGACGGCCCCGCCCTTCTCCCCATAACTCGGGCTTCCGAAAAGAAGACAGGTCCCCTTCTCCCGGGCAAGCTGCCGGATCCGCCGCTGCTTCCCGTCCTCATCCTGAAAGAAGAAAGGCATGGCCGTTTCGGGCCAGACCGCCAGTTCCGTTCCCGCCCCCGCCCATTCTCCGGTCAGGGTTTCATAAACCTCCAGTGTCCTGAGCTGGTAGTCCCGGTTCCACTTCACGGCCTGCTCGATATTCCCCTGCACGACGGCCACGCCGACGGCCTCCGCTTTCTCCATTCCCTCATGGACCTGCTCGATCCGGTAGCTGCCGTAAAAGAGAAGGAAGGTGATCACCAGGGAGGAAAGACCCATTTCAACGGCCATCTTTTTCCAGCCTTTCCGATTGAAACGGAGGATGTCGTAAAGAACGGCATTGACCATGACGATGAGAAAGGAGAGGCCGTAAACCCCGGTCAGGTCCGCGAACTGCATGACGGCCAGGTGCTCGTAGAGGGTATACCCGAGATTTCCCCAGGGAAACCCGGTCAAAAGATGGGACTTTCCGTATTCCAGAACCACCCAGAGAAAGGGGGCGACGAGAATTCCGGGGACGCCCCGGCCCGTGAAATAACAGAGGGCCGCCGAAAATGCGGCCGCATAAAGGCTCATGTAAAGGACGAGAAGAAGGAGAACGGAATATCCCGCCGGGAGAGGCAGGTTCCCGTAACGGATGACGGCGTCCGCCACCCAGTACAGGATCCCGAGGTTCCAGGCGAAGCCGGTCACGCCGCCGATGATGAAGGCCTCCCTCCCGGACTTCCTGCGGAGGGCGAAAAAGAGCGGAATCAGGGAAAACCAGACGACCCATCCATATCCGAATTTGGGAAAAGAAAAGAAAAGGAGCGCACCGGACAGAAGAGACAGGCCGAGGTCTTTTCGATTCATGAATGCCATACCCCCGGCCGTTTCAGGCTTGTTCTTTCCAGTTCGGATCCCCGGCCCCCGGAGCCCCGTCGAGATGCCGGACCCGGACTTTCTGGATGCTTCTCTCGTTGGCCGATTCGATGACCATCTCCAGGTTTCCGAAGGGAATGATCTCGCCGGGAACGGGGATTTTCTTGATGATATGAAGAATCATTCCCCCCAGGGTTTCGAACTTTCCCTCCGGGGCCTTGACATGGAAATAGGCCTCGAAGTCCTCGATATCCACCCGGCTGTCGACGAGAATGTCGTTGCCGGACAGCTCGGTGAAGGGATTCTCGTCTTCATCGTGTTCGTCGTGGATCTCCCCGACGATCTCCTCGATCAGGTCTTCCAGGGTGACGATGCCCGACGTTCCCCCGTACTCGTCGATCACCACGGCCATGTGGCACTTTTTTTCCTTGAGTTCATGGAGAAGCTGGTGGATGTTCTTCGTTTCCGGAATGTAATAGGCTTCACGCATGATGGCCGTGACAAGCCAGTTCTCGGGCTTCACGGGCCAGAGGCCGAAGAGGTCCTTCACGTTCAGGATGCCGATGATGTTGTCCACGCTTCCCTCGTAAATGGGCATCCTGCTGTAGCCGTGCTTCATGACGAGGGCGACGATTTCATCCACGGAAGATTCGGTGCTTACGGCAGTCACGTCCGTCCGCGGGACCATGATTTCCCGCGCCACCGTATCCCGAAGATCCAGGATGTTCGCGATCATCTCCGCCGATTTCTGGTCGATCACGCCCTTGTCGCGGCATTTCTCCACGAAGGACAGGATTTCCCGCTCGGGTCCCTGTTGATTGTCCGGGCCTTCTTTTTCCGATTCGAGCCAATTTTTCCAGAATGAACGGATCTTCTTCAGTTTATTTATCCCCTTACAGACCCCGGAGAAATTCCGGTTTTAAAACGTTTTCGTTTCTTTCCTCCACCACACGGCGGATCAGCCGGACCGCTTCCTCCTTCTGTTCCGGAAGCCGAACGCGGAGAGGGAGATAATTGGAGGCGTGGTTTGCCGTGAAATAACAGCGGCTGAACTCGGACTGTCCGATCATGATCCCCAATTCCCGGAGGAACCCGAACGTGTCGGGAAGATGAAACCTCCCCTGCCGGTGCAGCTCGTAAAGGGGCGTCCCCGGTACGATCATGACGGTCAGGGCCCCCACGTAATCGGGATCGATTTCGGAAAGTATCCTGGCCGTGTCGGACCCGTGGACGGCGCTTTTTTCCCTTCCGCCGATGCCGAGAAGAACCGTCACGGACAGGGTCATGCCCGCTTCCCTGATGCGCCGCCCCGCTTCAATCATTTCGGCGGAATCCGACCCCTTTTTCATCCATGCCAGAAGCTCCTCGTTTCCCGACTCGACGCCCAGATAGACCAAGGTGAGCCCCAGGGCCTTCAGTTCCAGGAGTTCCTCCGGGGTCTTGCGGAGGATGCTCTTTCCGTTGGCATAGGTGGCAATCCGCTTCACCCCCCGGATGTTCCTGCCGATGGATTGAAGGATCGGGACCAGTTTCCGCTGAGGAATAATGAGGGCGTCCCCGTCGCACAGGAAGACCCTCTCGACGACCCCGTATCGGGACGCTTCAAGAATGTCTTCCTCGATTTCCGGATATTCCTTGATGCGAAAGCGCTTTTCCTTGAAGCTCGGGCAGAAAATGCAGCGGTTGTGCGAGCAGCCCACCGTGACCTGAAGAAGGAGGCTGTCCGCCTCGCTCGGGGGCCGGATGATCATGCCCTCGTATTTCATGGTGACCGCCTTAGGGTCTCTTCCCTCCGTAGATATTCACGTTGATGTCGTCATAGCAGACGTGACAGTAAGCCTTGCCGTCGACGTGCCCGCACCCGTACCCCCAGAGTTCGAATTTCCGGCAGTTATCGCAAAGGGGCACTTCGCATCCGTCACAGAGAACGACGGACGCCTTTTTCCCGCAGATCTTACAGATTTCCTTGCCATCGGATAAAACCATGGGAAACAAACCTCCTCCCCTCTTTTACCTGATAATAAACCAAGGTGGATTAACTATCATAAAGTTCGACGCTTTGCAAAATCTCTTTCCCCGACGCCGTCGAACGTTCGGCCCTCCGCGGTTCCCACGGCGGCCATGTAAAACATCACCGGCTTTCCCGGCTGTCGAAGAATCCTCTTATTTCATGGAGGAGATCCTCGAACAGATAGGGTTTTTTCATGAATCGGATCCTTCCGTTTTCCGAGATCCCTTTCATGAAGGCGACGGATCCGAACCCGCTGGTGATCAGGATCCTGACGGACGGTTCGATCCTCGTCAATTCCTCCATGCATTTGATTCCTCCCATGCCCGGCATGATCAGGTCCAGCATGACGAGATCGATGGCATCCCTGTTCTCGCCATAGACCCGGATGGCTTCTTCGCCGCTTTTTGCCGTCAGTGTCCCATATCCCTTCCGGCGAAGAATCTCTTCACTGGTTTCAAGAAGATTGGTCTCGTCATCGACAATCAGAATCGTTTCCGATCCGTTGAATTCATTCTCTTCACGACGGAGGAAACGGGGGGGGGCCTCAGGGGACTTCGTTTCAAGGGCGGGGAAAAAGATGTTGAAAGTGGTCCCCTTCCCCGGCTGGCTGTCACAGAGAATGAAGCCGCCGTGATTTTGAACGATGCCGTAAACAACGGAGAGGCCGAGACCCGTCCCCTTCCCCGGGGCCTTCGTGGTGAAAAAGGGCTCGAAAATACGTTTCTTCGTCTCGTCGTCCATACCCATGCCGTTGTCCGATACGGACAGCAATACGAAATCGCCGGCAATTCCTTCATTTCCGATGACACCGTTCAGGAGGCGTGAAGGAACCTTGCGGGTCTCGATTTTAATATTCCCGCCTTCGGGCATGACGTCACGGGCATTGATGACGAGGTTCATGATGATCTGCCCGATCTGCCCTTCATCGGCGTTTATTTCAGGGAGGTTCTCATCGAGATCCAGTTCGAAGCGGATCATCTTGGGAATCGTATTCAGGAAGATTTCGTTCATTTTTATAATTTCATGATTGATGTTGACGGGAGACAGGGAACTCCCGTACTGGCGGCTGAAGACCATGAGTTTCTGAATGAGGTTCGAGCCCCTCTGGATCAGATCACCGATGCTGGAGAGGTATTTCGCCCTCTGTCCGTCCCGGTCTTTCATGATCAGAAGCTGGTTGTAACCGTTGATCGCCTGAAGGATGTTATTGAAGTCATGGGCTATGCCGCCGGCCAGGGTGCCCACGGCCTCCATTTTCTGGGCCTGCAGGAGCTGGTTTTCCAGCCTGTTCTGCTCCGTGACGTCCTTCAGAACGCCGACAAGGCCGATGACGTTCGTTTCCGAATCCAGATTGGGCGCGGCGTTCATGCTGAATAATTTCGGCTCCCCCTCTCTGTGGATCAGGACTCCCCTGTGATTCTGAAACGTCCCCCCCCTGTTGAGACCTTTCCGGACGAGGGATTCATAGGCCGCGACATCCTCGTTCCTGGCGAAGGCCGTCAAGGGTTTCCCGATCACCTCGCTGCTGCCGTGACCCAGAATGCGTTCCCACGCCGGATTGACGTATTCGAACACACCGTTCAGATCGAGCGTGAAAATGATGTCCGGTGCATTTTCACTGAGAGTCCGGAATCTTTCCTCCCTTTCTTGGATCATCCTGTAAATCCTGGCGTTGTTGATGCTGATGCCGATCTGGGGGGCAATGCCCATGAGGAGGCTGATGTCGCTCTGGTCCAGGGATCGTCCTGACCGGGGGGAGTCCACGGCGAGGATCCCCTCCGACCTGCCCTCGAAAACGATGGGAATGCACAGGAAGGACTTCACGTTCAGAATCTTGCCAAACTCCACGCTTCGATCAGACAGGTAGATCTCCACTTCCGAGAAGTCGTTGACGAGAAACGGTTTCTGTTCCCTGAAAGCACGGACGAATTGTCCTTTCGAGTCGGCCCTGTCGAGATAAAACACGGTCCGCTTCAGGAGGTCCTCCTGACCCGTCCCATATCCGTAGCCTATGGTATAGACCAGCCGCCCCCTGTTTTCGTCGGCGAGCATGACGAGACCCCGGTCATAGTCCAGACGCTTCCGGAGGGTCTCCATCATAAACCGGAGAAGCTGGTCAAAATCCAGGATGCTCGACGCCGCCTGGCCGATCTCCTGGACCAGGAGGGCTTCATTGTAATGCCGGTTGATCCGGTGAATGAGCTGCTTCGCTTCGTCTCCCTGGTTCCTCAGTTTTTTCGCGTGCTCTTCTTTTTCCATTTGAATGGCATGGTTGAATACACCGAGGATGAGGATCCCCGAAGAAAGGGTGATAACGGACCATAGATCGAATGAAAGCCGGAAGAAGAGGCCGGCGGACAGGACGATGGCGATGAAGGCGGCATATCGGCCCGTGAGCTTCCAGGCGACGGAAGGGCTGGTCTCCCAGGAAACGTTATACTCGCAGAAACCGTCCCCCCGGTGGATGCAGAAGGGATGATCGATGGAAGCAAGCTGGTTCGTGAACACCCGGGCCATGGATTCGAGAAGACCGATCCTGTTTTCGCACTGGTACGGTTTCTCGTGCACGTCCTTTTTCGGGCTGAAGGTGATTCTGACGCTGCGCGAATCCCTGCTCTCGCTCTTCACGAGATAGGCCCGGCTCAGGGTTGCCGCTACTTTTTCCATCATCCTGTAGGCAATCCCCGGGGTCAGAAATCCGATGATGTACCGTCTCAGAATCCCTGATGCCTTGTTGGATGCGATATACCGCCCCGCTTCCCGGGCGATGGATGGATTTCCCGTCTCCTCAAGAACGGCGTCATAGAACCGGTCCACTTCCGCCTGGGTGAACCAGTGGCCCGCGTCTTCCACTTCGAGGGGCGTGATCCCGGACATCCGAAAAATCCAATCCATGTCGACCTGAGGATGATTCACCCTCAGGTATTCGAGATAGGTCTGGACGATACGGCTGTTATAAAGACGAGCATCCTTCAATGAAACAAACCCGATGCTTCCGTTCTGATGGAGGTTGAATTAAACATCTGTCCATACAGTTCATTCGAACAGCCTATTTTTAATTTTTTCTTTGAAAAGTCAAGAGATCATTGACCGGAAAGGGTGAAACAAGCCTGCTCGTCTCCCCATGATTCATGAGAATGCATTCGCTTCCGTGTGAATACTGTGGTCGGCAGTTGATTTAATGTTTATTTAATGACACGGAAAAGCCACCAGTGTTCAAGTTTATCAGGGTGTTCTATATGATTGTTCGGGAAATTTGATTCAACCGTACAATCCTTAAAAGCAAGATCAGCTTTAGAAATTCTGTTTCTGTAATGATAGATTTCCTCTTCTGACGCATACTTCAGAACTTCATAAAGTTCTGTCCTAGCCCAAAGATCATGATCATATTCTTCACTATATCCCATATAGTTAACGCTCATTTCTTCAATATATTTTACTGATTGCTCCCAATCAGATACGTAAGGTTCCAAGCCTTTAATCGCTTCGTCATATGAATAACCCTGCAAAATGAGATGGCATGTTAAAATATTTAATTCTTTGCCCCCCGCAATAATTCTTTTTAAGTATTGTTTGTTGCGATATTTTGGCATATGGCGTTTTATCTTGCTAACACGAAGTTCACCGGAACCCGGCTTTATCGGCGATCCGGTGCAACAACTTGTTATGCCGTAATTTCATCGACCGGCAATATCTGATTTCCATGTCGAACAGTGAGCACCGAAATTCTTTTCTCTTCGAGTCGGTAAATTAGGCGGTAGTTTCCGTATATCAGTTCCCTTATGGTCTTATTTTGGATTTCCGGCACAATCCTGCCGATTTCCGGGAAGGTCTGTAGGTCTTTCACCTTCCGAAAAACCGCATCTACCCATTTTTTTGCGGTAGCGGGATTCTCTTGAGCGATGTATGCCGCTATCTCTGAGACTCTGTCTACGGCGAGAGGAGACCAGATGATTTTCATTTCCTGATCCGGTTTAATACAGTTCTTCTTGCCTGGTCATCATCAACTCCTTGGCCAGCTTCAATCTGACCGATGGATGTCTGTATGTCCTGAAGCATCTCCATTTTCTCCTGCATTGCCTCGTATTCACCTGCATCGAGCAAAACGGCCACTCCTTTGCCGTGTTGTGTGATGATCAGGGGACGTTTTGTGTCACGTATTTGTTTAAGGAAGGAGGCAATACCGGTGCGAAATTCCGACATTGGTCTGATATCTTCGTTGACTCTAACTCTTTTCATATAGCACCTCACATAAATAATGTACATTATAACGTACATTAAGCATGTCAGTCAATATTCTTTTCATATTATTTTCAGGGCATAACGATGCAAATAACCGGTGCAAATGGAGCGCAGCGGAATTTGCATCCGAGTTAATTTGCCTTGTTATGCATGCTTTCCTTCGCATTTATTGTCAGATTTTCGCCATCCCGCCATACCCTGGCCTATCTCATGAAGTTTCTTTATGAGAGCACTCAAAACTGAAAACATTAGGGATTGTGAAGCTATTGTAATCCCATCTTGTGTATCCAAAATTTTCAGCATTACTGGTTCATTCTCTTGAATGTCGTCATTTTGAATTCTTTCATCCATGTGCTCTAAAGTATTTCTCACATCTACAATAGACGATGTAAGCGACTCAATGTGCTTTTTAACTGTACGAGAAAACTTCAATCCGTCCTGATTGCCTTTGAGAATATCCAGAAAGCGAAGAATGCGTCTTACAGAAGAAATGCAGTTTTCCATATGGTCAACAAATTTGAACATGTATATGTGCCTTCCATCTTTCGTCATTTCCTCTGAACTTCGCTGCCCTTCAGCAATTTGAGCAACGATCAATTCTCTTGCTTCGTTGTATTCATCTACCGACTTGTCAAGCAATCTTATATACAACCTCCGATTCAATGCCGTGCGGCGGCTAATATCCCTGTCGCCTTGGGCAAAAACCAAGTTGAGAATCAAAGTTGGCTGAAGCTTTTCCAGCCCCGATAAGTCTTCCATTTTCAATTCAGTAGGGATCATAATGTTTCACAGTTTCTGAGCATAACGGCGAGTTGAGCGGTTCGGCAGCAGGCTGCCGAGCTTGCTCGGTAAGGCTGCTGCCGAATGCGCTCGAACGATTTGTTCAAGTAAGCCGCTCCGCGGCAGAAACATCCCTTCTTAAAATCTTTCCACCAGCACTGTCTTTCCGGTATTGCTCCTTTCAACTCCCGATGATCCGGGGGAACTCATTTTCAGAAAAGGAGCAATATCATGATGACAGACTGGTCCGAAAGAATGATCAAAACCCTTCAGCTCAACGGCAAGAGCGAACGTACCCAGGAAAGCTATGTCCGCACCGTGCGGATGCTCAACGATTTCTACCACAAATCGCCGGATGCCATTACCGAAGAAAAACTCCGGGAGTATTTTCTCCACAGAAAAAATGTCAGCATGTGGTCGCCCAAGACCATGCGCATCTGCTACTGCGGCATCCGCTTCTTTTACACCAATGTCCTGCGGCACGACTGGCACATCTTCAATATCCTCCGCGCCCAGACGGAACATCGCCTTCCAGCCGTCCTCAGTGAGGAAGAAGTGCGCAAGATCCTGTCGCTCGTCAATACCACCCACAACCGTGCTTACCTGACCACCGTCTATTCCTGTGGCCTCCGTCTCCATGAAGGGCTTCATCTGGAAGTTTCGGATATCGACAGTACAAGACGAATGCTCCATGTCCACCGTGGCAAAGGAGCGAAAGACCGTTACGTCCCTCTGCCCGAATCCACCCTCCACATCCTGCGACAACATTGGAAGACCCACCGGCACTCGAATCTTGTCTTTCCCGCCATCGGCAGGAACCGTAAGCAGTCATCCTCCACATCATTGACCATGGCCAAAAGCAGCGTTCAGGGTGCATTCCGCAGAGCCAAAAAGCTGGCCGGCGTCACAAAAAAGTGCGTCAGCATCCACACCCTCAGGCACTCCTATGCCACCCATCTTCTGGAGGCCGGCGTCAATCTGCGTTCCATTCAGCAATACCTCGGCCATGCCCGACTGGAAACCACCATGGTTTACCTCCATCTGACCAACAAGGGGCAGCAGGATGCCTGGCAGAAAATCAACGATCTCATGAAGGAGCTGTAAAATGAACCTTATCACTGAAGTCTTTCGCACTTACGGCTCAGAATATATCGAACTTTTTGAAAACGAGATGCCCTCCGGCCATCAGAAAACCATTCAGGCCATTATCCAGTGCCGAACCCAGATTTACGGCATGACCATCTATAAGTGCCCGGATTGCGGTCAGATTCATCACGTCTTTCGATCATGCGGAAACCGCCACTGCCCCCAGTGCCAACATCACAAGACCCGGCAGTGGCTTGAAAAACAGCTTGATCGCCAAGTTCCCTGTCCCCACTTTTTGATCACCTTCACTGTACCGGAGGAACTGCGGCTATTTATCCGTTCCCATCAGAGAGCGGGCTATGATGCCCTCTTTCACGTCTCCTCCGAAGCCATGAAGCTCCTTGCCAAAAACGACCGCTTCCTCGGCGCCGATCTGCCCGGCTTCACCGGCATCCTCCATACCTGGGGGAGGCAGTTGCAGTATCACCCCCACATCCATTACATCGTGCCGGGTGGCGGACTATCAAAGGATCGCTCCGAATGGCTTGCCTCAAGAACCGATTTCTATGTCCCCGTCAAGGCTCTCTCGCCCATCTTCCGTGCAAAGTTCAAAGAGCAGATGCATAAGGCTGGCCTCCTGGATCAAATCGACGTCAAAGTCTGGGAAACCGATTGGGTCGTAAACAGTCAAGCCGTTGGAAATGGTTCAACTTCTCTGAAATACCTCGCGCCGTATGTCTTCAAAGTGGCCATCTCCAACAGCAGGATCATCAAAGTGGAAAATCGTGTCGTTACCTTCAAATATCGAAAGCATGGAAGCATGCGCTACCGATCAATCAGCCTCGACGTCATGGAGTTTATCCGGCGTTTCCTCCAGCATGTCCTCCCTTCGGGATTCATGAAAGTCAGGCACTTCGGTTTCATGAGCCCAAACTGTTCCTCAAACACCGCCAACATCCGTCAATTGATCCTTAAACAAACCGGCATCCTGCCACCACAGGCGGCCAAACCCGATGCCCCTCTCGGACCCTATTGCCCGGATTGCTGAGGAATGCTGATCTTTCTCAAAAGCATCCTCCCCTTGCGCAGGGAACTTCACGATTCGGGATAGCCAACAACACCATGGATAAAGAGACATCCTGTCCTGCAAATTCGCGTACAATCGGCGGCAACGGGCAACTGCGCCCAATGCAGGGCGCACCGGCAAAGTCGCTCTCTGTTGCACTGCCATTGATCACTTGCCTGAGGAAAATATCCCGACACTTCCCTCGTATTGATCATGAATTTGCCAAAGAACCTCTTCTCACGATGGGCAAATGATCATCCCTGATCAGCCTGACCCGGCCCCCTTCGAAGCATTACCCATATAACCATGGCTTACTTGAACCCCGAATTGAAACGACCCTGCCGGGATCGTCTCAATCCTTATTTGTTATGTGCCTCATTCTCCAATCCATGCGTCTATTGGTATGGAGTCGCTATTCTCAGACAAAGAGACAGCAGCCAATCTATGAGTACCGTCAAGAGTCCTAATACCAGCACTTGTTCTTATGCAGACAATGGGTGCACAGAGCCGTCCTGTGTTTGCAATAAATTGTGCATGCCAAATCAATCGTTCCCTGGAGTCAGCGGGAATCACAGGAATAGTTGCATTTGCGAGCGCAACATTATCAATTCTGTAATATCGGATAAGTCTATTGATGTCTTGGTAAGAATCTGGATGGAGGATGTCTTTATCAAGGTTAAAAATAGTATTCATCCAACGAAGTTGATTGAACTCTTCAAGGAAAAGCCCTCCAAAATGGTAGAACCATCGTCCTTCAGGTTGGGAGTCAAAGATATTTAAAGGTGCATCGTTTTGCGGGACAATGAACATCTCAAATATCTCGTCAGGGAGATTCGGCAGCATGTCTCTTGTAAGTTTTATTGAAATCATTTTCATCTGATTCACATAACGCTGCTAATCAGCCGCGCGGCTTTTTGGCGTCGTCTGCATTAGCCTTGTTGGATTTTTTTACTGTCATTCCGGATGAAGACGATTTCACCCCCTTCACCGGGTTTTTGATTGATGACAAGTTGCCCACTTACAAAACCAAGATCCAAATTGGCTGTGGCAAGTTGTGCGATGCATCCTGTCTCACCAGAGACTCTATATTCTTGAAGGATAAAGGGAATTTTTGTCAACTCCGTAGTACAATAAATAGCAGCGTTTATTTGAAGAACTTTTTCTCTGCGTCCAGTTGCACTGTCAACAACTGTTAAATTTGTGGGTCTCAGATTAATCCTTTTTATGTAATTCCCCAAATCAGGTTTCTGGGGTATGTCGACCCTTTGCTTCTCCAAAACCGAAATCAGGTTATTCCGGAGGATATCTATTGTGATTTCTTCACCTTCAGCTATTTCAAGTTTAAAATGCTCTGGCTTTTTCTTGAACGCATTTTCAGTAATCAGGTTAAAATCAACATGCCCGTAAGATGTCCTGTATATTTCAAAGTGTTCACATAGCATCCAAGGCAACATTTCCACTTGATTAAGAAAAAGACAGCGAATTCCGAGAGCCTGGGATTTAATAGGTGCTGTCTTTGTGAATCCACAGGGCGACACTATGACTCCTTGGCTTACTCCCGTCTCCTGGCATTTCTTCGCAAATCCTTCAAGTTGAGGTACTCCTACTGGTCGACTTCTGTCTCTGCATTCTATTGCGACAAGAACCGTGTGATGCCCAGATTTAATTGTGAGTACAACGTCATGCTCGCGCAGCCTTCCTGTGGATTTATCACGCAAACGTTTTGGAGACTCCACGGTCACCAATTCATTAGCCGAAAGGTGTTTTTCAAGGTATGCGACTAATTTTTCTAGAGATCTACCTTTTTTCATTTTCACCCAAATCCAATGTGCGGATCAGCGGCGGCTGTAAACCTTCCGCTGGATTTGCTGGTTAGTAACCTCTATTGCAGTTCGCCCGATAACCCGATAACAATGAGCGGAAATGTGGGTGCGAACTCTGCCACAGTACGGATCACCTTATCGTATTGGGGCATTGATGTGTAGCCGGGATTTATTTCACGTCGGGCCTTCGCGACTAGCAGAATGCCCAAACCAAGTATTCCTCGGCGCGCTGCTATAGACAACTTCACCAGGTCTTTCTCGAAATTTGGACGAAACTCAATCTCGCCAAGTATATATGGTGGCGCTTGTCCCCGACCGGCGGCAAAATCTACACGTTCACCAAGTATGGGTGACACAGATTTAGAGACCGCTCGAAGGCCGATAGAAGCGAGCGATTGTGCGAAATGCTGCTCTAACTCTGTAGCAAGGACTTGCTGATGACCGATGTTCGGACGCGCCGCAGTCTGTGAAACGAAGGACCGGACGAACTCACAGAGCTGATCAATTTTTACCCCAAAACCTACTGCCGTCTCGACCACTACCGACTCATGTGGGAAAAGAGCGTACTCTACATCCGTCACTCGGAATGGCATCTACTCTATCACCCTAACATAACCAGGAAAGGACGATATTCCGCCTGGCACGTTCAGCTCCATACCGTGCGATAATCCAGGATGTCCCTCGTACTCGGCCTGCGTCCTAAAAAGGATATACCCATGTGCATCGCAGAGTGCTCCCGGGAAGCGTTCTAAGTGATGGTACCATGCTCCATTTTCCCGATAGAGTACATGGTGCGCCGGGATGCGCCACTTTTTCTGAAGAAATCGGCCCGTCAGTTTCATCAGTTTGTTCCTCCATCCTGCTTGCTAAAGCCTGCATAACCGGGAGTGGCCCGCAAGGGACACGATCCGGTTCATGCGGTTGTTAGCTTCTCTACGTATCTGGATCGCGCTGCCCCGAAATCAATGCGATCACGTTAATGACTGAGCGAGTGGCCTCCGCGCATAGAGCTGCATCTCGGAACACAGCGGTTCTGCGATGCTGAAGGTTCACCGCCAAGTCGAAAGCCGCCTTAGCAAATTTCCTCTGGTAGTCGTGTGAATCTCCCTTAAGTGTTTCTGCGATGAAGTTCTCCAGCATACGCTTGGCATCGGTTGGACTGGGTTTGACGCCATCAAGGGATTCATGCTTCTCTGGGTCGTAGACTGCCTGTGCGAGCGAAATAATTGCTTCCCTACAAAGAAGTGCCACTGCCTGGAAATCCTCTTCATTTTTGGCTGTTTCCAATGTTTTGATGATCTTCTCGACACTTCTATCCACACGAGCCCAGCCAGTAGGGTCCGAAGGCTGGACCGTTGTTACTCTGGTGCTAAGCCTGAGAGCGTCCAGGAGCGGCTGGTACAGATCAGCAATGTAACGCCGACGGGATTGATAAGTGGGAAGACTGCCATCACTCCATTTCCCATACCAAGACCAGAGATCGGAGTAGGGGTTGGGGTCCGCGGCGGATAGCTTGTCAAGCGCATGCTTGATTTTCTGGCGCCTTGTTTCGTATTCTGGGTTGACCTCATTTATTCGCGGCCCTCCAGTGGCAACAGCAATCATGGAAGCCTTTTGGGCTTCGATGGTTGTAATTACGTCCTTCATCTCTGCGTCCGTGAGAACAGCGTCCGGTTTCTTCTTCACCGGTGTCCGGGTGGGTGCGGCCCTCACTGTAATCCTTTTCAAATACAAGTCTGAAGGAAACGTCGCTCTGAACGCATTTACTATGCTCTTGGTGCGTGGGTCGTCATCATCGACAAGGATTTCATAAATTGCTCTTGGACATGCCACTTCAAGCAAAATGCCATCAAGCTGCCGAGCACCGTCCCTCCAACTATCGATGGCTTCAAAGTTCTCCAAAACGCAGGCACGCAGGAGTCTTGCTGCCTCTGCCTCATTGCCTTCCATCAAGAACTGAATCGCGTCGTCAAGCCTGCTCTGGTCCATCTGATTTATCCATTTTTGAAGGTTCTAACGAAAAGCTCACGGGGAGGCGCGCGTGCGCGCCGATCCCGTGAAGCGCCTAGTTAACCTTAATTTATGATTTTATCTCTCTGATGAACTCAACCGCCTCCTTTGGCGAAAAAATGCCAGATGCGACAAGAATCATCAAGAGTGAGCCAATAGCGACAGCAAATGTTGCCAAAGTGTTTTTGAATCTTAATTGGATACTTACAGTTAGCCATGTGCCGCCACAAAAACCAAGCAGATAAAGCAATGTTAATATAGCATGCGAACATTTCGTTGTGAAAATAGCCAGAAGAAGAAGTGCAATACCAAGCACCACAGCAGGTATAATCATAAATTTTATTGCTAAACGGGATGGAGGTATTTCTAAGTAATCTTCTAATTTGAGACCATTATTTTCAAATAAGTCCTTAACCTCTTCTATGCTTCCATCAAAAGGTCCCATCTTCATGAGCGCCTCTCGGGTAATGGCGTTAAAATTCGTTTTACATCTTTTTCTGCACTTTGTTCATCCCATTCAGATACTGTATCATCGCCCTTGATCAATATAATGCGATTAGGTTCCATTGAAATATTTGTTCCCGCAAATCCGATGCCGTCAAGATTGCCACCAAACATTCGCTGCTGAATTTTCTTTAGAGCCGCATTAACGCTTTCTTCAATGTCCATATACTTATCGTCATTTAGCACATCAGACCCGAGCGAGAACTCTAAAATTGCGCCATCAGACTTTACAGGAATAACTTTGCAAGCGATACCTATACCTGGCTTAAGATTTGGCGCAATAAATCTACGAAAATTATTTATGTATTTTTGAATTGTTCCAACATCGTACATTTTAATTATTCCTTGTTAGCTTTATAATATTTCATATGGTTAACACAGAAGTGAGCGGCGCACTCCCACTGCTCAATTAAAAACCCCACATTTTGCGCGTCCGCTCGACTGTTTTGTTGGCTGCCGAACCAATTGATATAATTAATTCCATATTGGGTTCTGAACAATTTTTATAAATCTTTCAATCGTTGCCTTCACTTCGTTGTATTTCTCGCCATATTCGAATGAGGGCCTCTGGTAAAGCTTCGTCATAGTATGCAGATACATTTTGTAAAAATTATAGAGGTGGCTAACGTACATTACCGCTTCTCCATAATTTGAATTTTCCAAAAGTTTTTCCATTTGTCCGATTTCATTTTTTAAACTTGCGGCTAATCGCTTCCACTGGGTCTCTTGGGATTTTGGCGTCTCTATTAAGAAGTCCTCGTCAATCATATTAAATATTTTTTCGTGTATCGTTAGCCGATTTTCTAGGTTCAGATCGTGTTTTAAGTCCTCCCGCGATACAATTGGGTAAACATCTATTTGTGAAAAAAGATCATCCATCCTTTTAAAGATATTTTCCGGATTAAAAGAAGATTTCTTGATATCTCTTAAAAATTCATTAAGTTCGTCGACTATAGAGAGATTGACAAGGCTGGTAATTACATTTTGCAATCTAGCTTTTAGCTTCGGTATGAAACTTAAGTCTTTGGTACTTTTCCAAAAAATCACATTGTTTCGATCGACGTCGAAATGCAATTTAAGGGAATCTTTTTTGTTATGCAAGTGATCCTCGCGACAGGTATAGATAACTGGAACTTTGCGATGAGCATAGCCCGCTTCGTAATATACTGATGGTCTTGCGTAGGTTAGATCTGCAATTACAATATCTGCGTCTTCGAGTTCAGACAATATCTTTAAATTGATATTTTCATTATGTTCGATCCGGTCTATCCGTCTTGGTTTTAGGCCCATCTTTTTTACGAACCTCGCGATTTTGGCATATATAGCATCAGTGTCTTCTTTACCGAATCTAACTGCTATAAAACAATGAATTCTTCTCGTGCGCATTTTTTAATAGCCCTAATTCAAGCCAACAATTAATATATGGAATCAACAATTTTCTGAAATCAGGACAAGACGTCATAAATATTTACGCTGAACCGGCCATATTGACCAATATTATGGAGGATATTTCCACATAATGTGTTTATTATTGGCAAAAGCCGCTTACACATATTATCGGAAATCCGACACATGATATTGACCAAGACTTTTATAACCGGAAGGCGACAACATCAGGGCACCATGGTGTGCTTATGATGGGGAACAAAGCAGCTTGGCCATTTTCCGATCCGGCGGACACGTCCGGCATCATCCGGGCCAGGCGATTGACGGACAGTCAAGAAACGAATGACTCGAATGTTTCTTTTGAATGTTAAGAGGGAAACAACTTTGCCGACTTCCATGCCTAAGCCCCGGAATTTGGGTAGCATAGAGGGAATGTGAATGTCAACTTTATTATATCTTCGCAAGCACAAAGATGGGCGGATTCTCCTGCTGTTTCCAAACCGGTCCGTCAGCCTATGGGGGATTCCGCGGGAGTCAAGCGTTCGAAGCCGCGGAACGGCGGCAATTGTATAAGGCCGTGACGGATAAGGATGTGCGAGATCATGAGGGGAACGCCGCCCCGGAAGGCCGTGTTCCAGGCGAGTTCCCCCGCCATGTGGGGCCGGTCGTTGACGCTGAAGTATTGGGACGCCATCCTGTGGCTGACGACGTCAACGGGCTCGACCAGGCCGTAGATGGTCTTTTCCACCAGAAGCCTTATGACCGGGACGGCCAGGTCCGTCTTTTCGGATTTCGGGCGCGAATAGCGGTCGTTATACCCGTACTCCGTTCCATGGCAGAGGGCGTGGACCAAGGCGGTCCGCCCCATCGCGTCGCGATGGGTCAGCGACGCGCCGCATTCAGCCAGAAGCGCCAGGATGTCCTTATGGCCGCCGATTGCAGCGTGATTGACCGCCCTTCGATCATAGGGATCCGCCTTTGTGTGGCCGGCGCCGGATTCAAGCAACAGCCACACTTTGAGGGAATCGCCCATCCGGGCGACGACGATGAGAGGCGTTCCGAGGGTGTTTCCATGGCGGTAATTGACATCGGCTGCATTAATTCATCCGGGTATTTTGGATCGGCTAAGGTCTTCCCGAGAAGGGCGGTGGAAATGGGGGCCCATGCGTAATGGGAAACCGCGGCCCTGAGCTGCCGTACGGAATCCTTCGTTACGTTGATGAACATGAAATCCGAAGCCACGGCAACCTCACCCCCGGGGTACCACAGCCGGATGTCCGAAAGACCGGCGCCGCGCCTGGAACCCACTTCCCGGAAATTTTATCAAAGGTGCCGTCCGCCTTCATGTCGTTGAAGCTCTGACGCCAGCGGTTGACGATTTCATCCGACGTGCCCTTTGAAAAGGCGATGTAGAACTCATAGGTCTTGATCACATAGGCCGGAACGATCTCCTCCATGCCGGATCCCGCCTCCCTGAGGATTTCAGGGGCGGTCATGTCCGTGAAGGCACAGAGGTCCAGTTCCCCCGCGACGAGCTTCCTGGCATTGTCCGCCGGCAATTTTGCGCTTTTCAGATTCTTGAAACCCAGGCCCATCAGAAACTCCTTTGAAAACCATCCATCCACCACGCCTATTTTCCCCACCTTCCTGGCGTCCTCCAGGTTGTCGATGACAATGCCTGAGCCCTTTTTCGTATAGAGGACGTCACGATAGCTGCCGATCGGCCCGACCCACTTGAAAAGCATTTCCCGCTTGTCCGTCCGGGTCGTGCTGAAAAGAACGACGTTTTCGTTCTTCAAAGCGAGATTGTAGGCATCCTCCCAGGCCATCATCCTGATGTTGTCTGGGAGATTCTGGCGCCTGAGGATTTCCTGAACGACCTCGGTGGCGAAACCGCTCATCTTCCCGTCCCGCATGAACGTGATGGGCGGATAGTCTTCCGTGACAAGCTGCAGAGTCGTCGTTTGACATTTTTCCGCGCACCCCGCTGTCAAGGCGAGGACGCCGATGAGCATCGCCAACAAAACCCGTTTTTTAACCGACGTTTTCATTTTCTCTCCCTCTGTAAAAGATGTTCCTTCCGCTGCAGGCATCTATTTGATGGGAACTTCCTTTCCGGTGGGAGGGAGTATAAAACAAGCAGTGCGGGGTGTCAAAAGATTACTTGTTGAAAGAACTTGTTGGACCTTCCGATATTTCTTGACAGGCGAAAATATTTCCCCTATTTTCCGGGGAATTCTTTTTTTATTATCATGGAGGGGATCATGAAAGAAGCTCGTGAAGAAAATAATCTGGAGAAGAAGGCATACAGCAAGCCGATACTCACCCGGCAAGGAAAGCTGAAGGATTTGACGGCGGGGAGACCGGGTTCCATCAAAATCGGAGACTGACAGGCAAGGGACACTGAACCTGAGCGGGATCTTTCCGTTGTTTTAAAGAGTCCGGAACGTGAACCCCGGGAGATATTGATCCGGAAAACCAGCGAGGCCGCCCTTCGGGGCGGCTTTTTTTTGCTTTCCCGCGAGGGGGGGCAGTCCTGCCTCCCGACCGGGGCCGGAAAAGTCAATCCCGGGGTCTCCGGTCCGGCCGGGGGGGAATACGATCATCCTCCAGGAAGCCGACGAGGGGCAGGCACAGAAGGAAAAGAACGGCAATAATGAAGAAAACCCCGTTGAAGGAAAGCATGCCGGCCTGTCTCATAACAAGCTCTTCAATCACTTTCAGACTCCCTTCGCCGGCGCCCGCGCTGTCCACGCCCTGGGACAGCAGGAAAGAGGATATCAGGTTCAGTGTTTCCATGGTCCTGTCCCCGAAAGACGTGATGTGGTCGATCAGAACGCCTCGACTGCAGCTTTCGCCCCGGGTCAACAGGGTGCTGCTCAGGGCGATGCCGATGCTTCCGAAAACCTGCCTCACGACGTTGTACAGCCCCGTGGCGGCTGTCATCTCTTCCTTCGTGATGCCGGACAAGGCCGCGGCGCTGACGGAAACGAATATGAAACCGAATCCGAGCCCCTGCAGGCATTGCGGGAAAAAAAGATCCCAGTATCCGACATGGAGGGACAAATTCGAGAATTGGTAAAACGAGAGGATGTTTGCCGTCATGCCCATGGCGGTCATTAATTTAGGACCGAGCCGGAAATACAGCCGTCCCGCGATGGGCATGGAAAGCGCCATGAACGCGGCCCGGGGAAGCATGACCAATCCCGAATCGTATGCGGGATAGCCCAGGAGGTTCTGCATGAAAAGCGGCATGATGAACAGGCTGCCGAAAAGACAGAGGCCGAGCACGCCGCCCAGAAAAGTCGCCAGAGCGAAGTTCCTGTTTTTCAATATCCGCAGATTGACGGCCGGTCTGTCGGCGGACAGTTCCCTCCACACAAAAAAAGCGAGCCCCGCGCAGGCGATGACGGCCAGACAGGTGATGAAATTCGAATTGAACCAGTCTTTCTGCTGGCCTTTCTCCAGCATGATCTGGAGCGCGCCGAGACCGACCGTCATCAGCAGGAGCCCGCACAGGTCCACTTTCCCCTTGTCGCGGACGATATACGGCGGGTCCTCGATAAACCGCATGAGCATCAGCATGCTCACGATCCCGATGGGGACATTGATGTAAAAGATCGACGGCCAGGAATAATTGTCCGTGAGCCAGCCGCCCAGCGTAGGGCCGATCGCCGGACCGAGCACCACGCCGAATCCGTAAATGCCCATGGCCTTTCCCCGTTCCTCCAGGGGGAGCGTCTCTCTCAGAATGGCCTGGGCGACGGGGACGAGGGTTCCTCCCCCGATTCCCTGAAGAATCCGGAAAACGACCATGGACGTCAGATCCCAGGCGATGCCGCAGAGCATGGAGGCCGCCGTGAACAGGCAGACGGAAAACATGTAGAACCGCTTGCGTCCGAAGCGGGAACTCATGAGAGCGATGATCGGCATGATGATGACCGCCGACAGGATGTAGCCCGTCGAAACCCAGGTCATCTCCTCGACGGAGGCCCCCAGGCTGCCGCGCATGTTCGGAATGGCCACATTCACGATGCTCATGTCCAGGGTCGCCATGATGGAGCCGGTCATGACCGTCAGAATGATCGGCCATTTATGGGGGCTTCGGGGTTGGTTCATGGATGTAACGGCGTTATTTCATGGCGAGCTTCGGTCCCGTTTTACGGCTCACATCCACCACGGGAACAACGGACAGGCCCGGCCACAGGGGATGCGCCGGATCGAAAGGCGATTCCATCTTTATTTTGACGGGAACGCGCTGGACGACCTTGACGAAGTTTCCCGTCGCATTTTCCGGCGGAAGCAGGCTGAAGACCGAGCCGGTTCCGGACTGAAGGCTGTCGATGCGGCCCTTGAACACCTGTCCCGGATAGGCGTCAACCTTGATCCGCACGGGTTGTTCCACGGTCAACTTTTCGATCTGGGTTTCCTTGAAATTGGCGATGATCCATGTTTCCTGCCTGACAACGGCACACAGGGTCTGGCCCGGCTGCACGTATTTCCCCGGATCGACTTTCTTCACGGTGATCCTCCCGCAGACCGGCGCCGCAACCACCGTCCTCGCAAGATCAAGTTCCGCCATCCTGCAGGCGGTCTTTGCCTCCTCGATCTTGAATTCCTGGCTGGCGGCCCGGGCCTGCAGCGCCCCGACCGCCGCATCCGCCGCATCCACGGCCGCTTCGGCGGCCCGACGACGGGCGACGGCCACTTTCCACTGGGAGTCGATGCGATCGTATTGGCTTGCGGAAACAACCCGGCTTTTGAAAAGGGTATCGTAGCGTTTCACATCTTTTGACGCGAGATTTTCATCCACGACGGCCGCTTCCAGCATGGCCCGTGACTGGAGAAGCGATTTTTTCTTCTCCTCGATGGACAGGATCAACTCCCTGTATTCCGCCGTCAACCGGGAGACCGTGATGCTTCTTTCCTGAAACGCATTCGCATAATCGTCCCGTGATATCTCCACAAGCGGCTGCCCCGCCTCGACGTACTGGTTGTCGTCGATGAAGACCCCGGTAACCTTCCCCCGGACCTCTGCCGATATCGGTACGATCGTTCCCGCCACATAGGCGTCATCGGTGCTTTCGTAAGACAAGGAATGAAGAAACAAGACCAGCGAATAGATCCCGCCGCCAAGGAGCATCGCCGTCATGACCAATCGCCGGATCCCCTTTTTCATGATCGATCCCCGCCTTCGCCGGCACGGCACCGGCTTCATCCTCCGGATTGCCATCCCGTCATCGGCCTGATATCGTCTTCAGGACTTATCAAGCTGCCTTTCAATGTTTGCTGAAATGCGCTTCAGCAAGCTGCGGACCATCTCGATTTCCTCTGGGCTGAAACCCTCGACACGGCTCTTCCAGACTTTTGCGACGAGCGGAGTGATTCGATCCAGAACCTCGCTGCCTGATTCCGTCAGGAAAAGATGGTTGGCCCGCTCGTTCTCCCGTTCCGATCGGCCCTCGATATACCCTTTTTTCTTCAGCAGACGCAGAATTCGCATTGTATTGGGTCGGTCCCTGAGCGTCCTTTGACCCAGCTGGCTCTGATTCATTCCCTCCCTTTCCCGAAGCTTGGCCATGAGGACGGCCTGTTCCGGCGTGATGTCCTGAAATCCCTCGTTCTGTAACGCGCGGCGCAACTGGACCAGGCCCCGGATATGGACACGATAGATCAGGAAGCTCAGCGATTCGTCAAGGTTGATTTTTTTCATGATGATCCGCTCCGTATTTATGTTGTCATGACAACATTTATATTAAGGCTTGGCAAAAGTCAAATGAAATGAATGATCAGGTGACCTGAAATCGCAAACGTAGACGGGGAAGACAGGTTGGACATCGACGCTGACATTAAGCATCCGGGAGGCGGTCATGAAAGGACATTGTCAGGAAAAACAGAGTTGGCGGCGGAATGTGGGGGGTGGTGCGGGACGATAAAAAAGGGGTCGGCTTTTTCAGCCGACCCCTCGTATTTTCTGGCGGGGTCGATGGGACTTGAACCCACGGCCTCCGGCGTGACAGGCCGGCGTTATAACCATCTTAACTACGACCCCATATCGGTTTCTATCCTCTCAAAGAATCGTGCGATTCCTTTCTCCCTGGTAGGCGGAACAGGACTTGAACCTGTGACATCCACGGTGTAAACGTGGCGCTCTCCCAACTGAGCTATCCGCCCCTGCGTTTTCCCAGCGGAATGAGACCGGTATGTATACGGAACCCATTCCGTTGTCAAGAACAATTTCAATTCATGGGCGCCCCGGCATGCCGGCCCGTTTCCATGATCTGGCAACCCGAAAGGGGCGTCTCCCCGACGCGAGGGGTCTCCTCCCCTTCCCTCAGGGCAACCCTGAGAACATCATCCATGTTCTCCACGCAGACCACTTCGAGGTCCTTGAGGATGTTCTTGGGTACTTCGGCGAGGTCCTTCCGGTTTTCCCTGGGAATGATCACCGTGCGGATCAGTCCCCGGTGGGCCGCCAGGAGCTTCTCCTTGACGCCGCCGATGGGAAGCACCCGGCCCCTCAGTGTAATCTCCCCGGTCATGGCCACATCGCTGCGGATCTTGCGCTTCGTCAGGGCCGATGCGATGGTGGTGGCCATGGCGATCCCCGCCGAAGGCCCGTCCTTGGGGATGGCCCCCTCGGGAACATGGACGTGGATATCCGTCTCCTTATGGAAAGTCGAAGACAGGCCGAGAGAATCCGCCCGCGAGCGGATGTAGGTGAACGCCGCCTGGGCCGATTCCTGCATGACATCGCCGAGTTTTCCCGTCAGGGTGATTTTTCCCGTGCCCGGGATGACGGATACCTCGACGGCCAGGAGTTCGCCGCCCACCTCCGTCCAGGCAAGGCCGTTGGCGAGACCGACCCGGTCCTTCTCCTCCTTCTCGCCGTAGCGGAACTTCGGAACCCCCAGGTAGGTCTCCACGGAACGGGCGGAAACGCGCACCTGTTTTTTATAGCCGTAGGTCACGATTTTCCGCGCCACCTTCCTGCAGATGGAAGCGATCTCCCTTTCCAGGTTCCGGACGCCCGCCTCCCGGGTATACTCCCGGATGATCCGCAGGATCGCACCGTCGGCAAAATCGATCTGCTCCGTTTTCAGCCCGTTGGCCTCCAGTTCCTTCGGAACCAGGTATTTCGTCGCGATGCTCAGCTTCTCCGGCTCCGTGTACCCAGCGATCCGGATCACCTCCATCCGGTCCTGCAAAGGCGCGGGGATCGTCTGAAGGATGTTCGCCGTGGTGATGAACATGATGTCCGAAAGGTCGTAGTCCACTTCCAGGTAATTGTCGTTGAAGGCCTTGTTCTGCTCGGGATCGAGGACTTCGAGAAGGGCCGCCGCCGGGTCTCCCCGGAAATCGGAGCTGACCTTGTCGATCTCGTCGAGGCAGAACACGGGGTTGTTCGAACCCGCTTTTTTCAGGAGCTGGACGATCTTTCCCGGAAGCGCGCCGATATAGGTTCTCCGGTGTCCCCGGATTTCCGCCTCGTCCCGCAGGCCGCCCAGGGAGAGACGGACGAACTTGCGATTCGTCGCCCGGGCGATGGACTTGGCGACGGAGGTTTTCCCCACCCCCGGCGGTCCCACCAGGCAGAGGATGGAGCCCTTGTTCTTCTGGAGGAGGCTCTGCACCGCCAGATATTCGAGGATCCGCTCCTTCACCTGCTTCAATCCGTAGTGGTCTTCCTCGAGGATCCTTTCCGAGTCCTTGAGGCTGTTCGCGTTTTCCGTCTTTTCGAACCACGGGAGGTCCAGGATCCAATCGATGTAGTTTCTCACCACCGTCGCCTCGGCGGACATGGGAGCCATCATCTTCAGTTTCTTGACCTCGTTCTTGATCTTTTTCTGGGCCTCTTCGGAGAGCTTCTTCTCTTTCAGGCGCTTTTCCAGTTCCCGGATCTCCGTCTTGAAACTGTCTTCCTCCCCCATTTCCTTCTGGATGGCGCGCATCTGCTCATTCAGGTAGTAATCCTTCTGGGTCTTTTCCATCTGTTTCTTGACCCGGCGCTTGATCCGCTCCTCCACTTCGAGGATTTCCACTTCCGAAACGAGAAGGCTGTATATTTTCTCCAGGCGTTCGCCCACGTGGACGATCTGCAGGATGTTCTGCTTGTCCTCGAGCTTCACGTTCAGATGGGAGGCGGCCACGTCGGCCAGCCGCGACGGATCCTCCACGGCCGTCAGGGTGGCGATGACTTCGTTCGGAATCTTCTTGCTCAACTTCGCATACTGTTCAAAGGCGGCGAGAATATTCCGCATGAGGGCCTTGGCATTGACCATGTCCTTTTCATTCAGAATGTCCTGCTGCTCCTCGACCCGGACGAGGAAGAAATCGGGATGGGGAAGATATTCCCGGATCTCTCCCCGGCTTTTCCCTTCCACAAGGACCTTCACGGTCCCGTCGGGAAGGCGGAGAAGCTGGATGATCTGGCCGATGGTGCCGTTCCCGTAAATATCCGTTTCCGCCGGATCGTCCTTCTGGGCCTGCTTCTGGGTCGCCAGGAAAATGCTCTTGTCATCCTTCATGGCCGATTCCAGGGCGCGAATCGATTTATCCCTCCCCACGAAGAGAGGGGCGATCATATGGGGGAAAACCACAACGTCCCTCAAAGGTAAAAGGGGCATGGTCATCTCTGCCTGCTGACTTTTTTCTTTTGATTTACTGAAACTGAACATAATCCTCTATCGACTTTTTATCTTTTTTCTCCAGTTTTCCCTTTCGGGCTCCGGCTGGGCCTGAAAGAGCAGGATGGGTTTTTCCTTCTTCATGACGACTTCCTCGCTGATGACGCATTCCTTCACGTCTTCCCGTGACGGGATATCGTACATGATGTCCAGCATGATGTCCTCGAGGATCGCCCGGAGGCCCCTCGCACCGGATTTTCTTTCGATGGCCAGTTCCGCGATGGCCCGAAGAGCCCCTTCGGAAAAGGTTAGCTTCACGTTCTCCATATCCATCAGCTTGACGTATTGCTTGGTATTCGAATTCCGGGGTTCCACGAGAATCCGGGTCAGGTCCTCTTTCGAGAGATCGTGAAGGGTGGCAATCACGGGAATCCGCCCGATGAATTCCGGGATGAGCCCGTACTTGAGCAGGTCCTCCGGCCGGACTTCTGTGAGGATATCCCCGATATTCATCTCTTTCTTACTGCGGATCTCGGCCCCGAAACCCAGGGCGCTCACACCGATCCGCTTCTGGATGATGTCTTCCAGGGTGTTGAAGGCCCCCCCGCAGATGAAGAGGATATTGGTCGTATCCACCTGGATGAATTCCTGCTGGGGATGCTTTCTCCCCCCTTTGGGGGGGACGTTGGCCCGGGTGCCCTCGATGATTTTCAGCAGGGCCTGCTGGACCCCTTCGCCGGAGACATCCCTCGTGATGGAGGGACTTCCCGATTTCCTCGAGATCTTGTCGATCTCGTCGATATAGACGATACCCCGTTCCGCCTTCTTGACATCGTAGTCGGCGTTCTGGAGAAGGCTCAGGATGATGTTTTCCACATCTTCGCCCACGTATCCCGCCTCGGTGAGGGATGTGGCGTCGGCAATGGTGAAGGGCACATTGAGGATCTTCGCCAGGGTCTTGGCCAGCAGGGTCTTTCCGGAGCCCGTGGGCCCGATGAGAAGGATGTTGCTCTTCTGGAGTTCCACATCCTCTCCGCCCTGATGCCTCGAAAAAAGTCTCTTGTAGTGGTTGTAGACCGCCACCGAAAGAATCTTTTTCGATCTTTCCTGGCCGATCACGTACTGGTCGAGAAAGCTCTTGATCTCCTTCGGTTCGGGGACGCCGTGGTCCCCGTCGTCAAAGATCCGGACCCCCGTATCTTCCTCTACGATGTTCCGGCACAGGTCGATGCATTCATCGCATATGAAGGCCGCCGGTCCCGCGACCAGCTTCTTGACCTCGTACTGGGCTTTTCCGCAAAAGGAACAGTATCTCATAATTTCGTTCCCGTCGTAGTCTCGTTTTTTTCGCGTCATTGATTAACCCTCTCTCACGCCTCCTGCTTCCTCCTCTCGATCACATCATCGATGATGCCGTAGGTTTTGGCTTCCAAACTACTCATATAATAATCACGATCGGTGTCTTTTTCAATCTTCTCCACGGGCTGATCCGTCAGGTCGGCCAGTATTCTGTTCAGCTCCTCTTTCAACCGAAGAATCTCCCTCGCCTGGATGCCGATGTCCGTGGCCTGTCCCTGGAACCCCCCCAGGGGCTGGTGAATCAGGATCCGGGCATGGGGAAGGGCGAAACGCTTCCCCTTTTCACCGGCCGAAAGAAGAATGGCCGCCATGCTCGCCGCCTGTCCCATGCACACCGTCGACACGGGGGGCTTGATGTACCGCATCGTATCGTAAATGGCGAGACCGGAACTGACCAGCCCGCCGGGTGAATTGAGATAGAAAAATATGTCCTTGTCCGGATCTTCCGATTCGAGATAGAGCATCTGGGCGATGATCAGGTTGGCGATCTCGTCGTCGATGGCCGTACCCAGGAAAACGATCCTGTCCTTCAGGAGCCGGGAATAAATATCGAACGCCCGCTCTCCCCGCCCATCCTGTTCAATCACCATGGGGATCAGGGTCACGGCTGTTCCTCCTTTTCCTTCATTTCTTTCTTCACCAGACGGATATTGGCCTTTCCCTCAATATAATCCATGGTTTTCTGTTCGAAAAGCTCATCTTTCAACCGGGCCAGAAGATTATCATTTTTGTCGAAGGACTCCCGGACGGTCTCATAGTCCCTTCCATACCGCCCGGCAAGTTCATGAATCCTCGATTCCACGTCTGAATCGTCGATCCCGACCCCTTCTTTTTCACCTATTTTACGGATGACGAGGGAAGCCTTGACCATCCGGACGGCCTGCTTTTCATATTCCTCGTGCAGATTCGATATGACCTGGACGGCCTGCTCCCGGGGAACGCCGCTCCCGACCATTTTATCCATCGCATCGGCCATGATGAACCGTTTCTCCCGCTCCACATAGCTCGCCGGCACCGAAATGTCGTTCTTCTCGATCAACCGGCTGATGATTTCCTGCCTCATCCCTTCCCGGATCCGTTCCCGGTTCCTGTCGACGATGGATTTCTTCAAGTCGTCCTTCAACTCTTCCAGGGTTTCGTACTTCTCGAAATTCTTGACGAACTCCTCGTCAATCCGGGGAAGCTTCCGCTCCCGGATGTCTTTGAGTTCTACGTCAAAAAGCGCCGCCTTCCCGGCCAGATCCTTGTTCCCATAGTCTTCCGGAAAGGTGACCTTCACTTCCCGGGTTTCGCTTTTCTTCATCCCCAGAAGCTGGTCCTCGAAACCGGGGATGAGGGTCCCCGAACCCACCTGCACCATGTGGTGATCTGCCGTCATATCCTTCCTGGAGACGCCGTCGACTTTTCCCTCGAACCGGATAACGGCGAAATCGTTCTTTTCGACGCCGCGGTCTTCGGGAATGCTTTCCAGGGTGCTGTGCATGAGTTGAAGCTGCTTCATCCCCTTTTCAAGTTCTTCATCCGTCAGTTCCCAGTCTTCCTTCTCCACGTCGAGACCTTCGTAGTCCTTCGGGTCCACGGGGGCTTCCACTTCAACGGTCGCCGTAAAAACGAAGTTGCCGTCGGGAACGATCCCCTTGTGATCGATGGAAGGCTCGTTCACGGGCTGGATATCCTTTTCCCGGAGGGCATCGAAAAAGAAGCGGTTCATGAGATTCACAGCCGTTTCCTGCTCCGACTCCTCCTTGTAATACTTTTCCAGGATGGGCCGGGGCACTTTCCCCACCCGGAAGCCCTTCACCTTTGCTTCCCTGCCTATTTTCCGATACACCTTGTCGATTTCCTTCACCACTTCGGACCAGGGAATCTCAAAGGACAGCTTCTTCTCCACGGGGTTTACATCTTCAATTTTCAAGACACTGTCAATTTCCACGCCGCCTCTCTCCTTAACCGGTATTCAAGCGCCCATCTTCATTCCTTGGGTCTATTCAAGGAACCTTCCGTCAGGTTCCATCGACTTTCTGCTTAGAATGCCTGCCTGATTTACAGGGGGAATCCCGGGACCCTTGTCAGAGGTCTTATCGCGGGGTGAAACCCGGACGAACCGAAACGCGATGGGGAAGTCTCCCTGTGCGAGAGTCATGATCTCCCGGGGCATCCGATATGGTGCGAGAGAGGGGAGTCGAACCCCTATCCGCGAAGCGGGCTGGATCCTAAATCCAGTGCGTCTTCCAGTTCCGCCACTCTCGCATGTCGATGGTTATGATAGTCACTCCCCATATCATTGTCAACTCGGAAAGTCAAAATAGAACGGGCCTCTGCAGGAGGTGCGGGAGGGAGAAGAGAATCTCCGGGACGGACGTGCCGCTCAAGGGGGGATTGACAGAGAAAGGGCAAGAGGATAACTTTAAGGTTTTCGAATCGAGGCATGGAGATCAGGATGGCGGAAGACACGGACGGGAAGAACGGCAGAAGAGTCCTCATCGGCCTGAGCGGCGGCGTGGACAGCGCCGTGGCCGCATGGATCCTGAAAGATGAAGGATATCGCGTGGAGGGACTTTATCTCCATAACGGATTTCCTCTCCGTTCCGAGAAGGACGCCGTGAACGTGGCGGAAAAACTCGGTATTCCTCTTCACCAGCGGGACGTTTCCAGCCCTTTCGAAAAAACGATCATCCGCTACTTCACCGAAGAATACCGTGCCGGCCGCACCCCCAATCCCTGCATCCGATGCAACCGGGAAATCAAAATACCCGCTCTCCGGGACGAGGCGGATCGGCGGGGCATGCCCTGGATCGCCACGGGCCATTACGCCCGGACGGAGCGGCTTGAAACGGGAGAAACGGCGCTTCTTAAAGGAAAAGACAAAAAAAAGGACCAGTCCTACTTTCTTTTCGAAGTGAAGGACGGCGATCTTTTCCGCCTCCTGTTCCCCCTGGGGAACCTGATGAAGGAGGAAGTCCGGGCCCTGGGCAAACGGCTGGAGCTGCCCGTCTCGGAAAAGGAAAGCCAGGAGATCTGCTTCATCCCCGATGACGATTATGTCTCGTTCCTGAATTCCCGCCCGTCCGATGACCCGTTTCTCCCCGGACCGATCCGCGACCGGGAGGGAAGGACCCTGGGCCGCCACAGGGGCATTCACACCGTGACGGTCGGCCAGCGGCGGGGCCTGGGAATCGCCTCGGAACGCCCCTACTATGTGCTTTCCATCGATCCGTCGGCCCGGGAAGTCCTCGTCGGACGGGAAGAAGACCAGTTCTCCCGGGGCCTTGTGGCCCGCGGCGTGACCCTCCGCGGGGGAGTGAAGGGGAACCGCCGCGTCTTCGAGGGGTCCGTGAAAATCCGCTACCGCCACCCCGGCGTCCCCTCCACCGTGGAACTTATGAATGAAGAGGAATCGCCGGTATCGGCGCGGGTCCTCTTTCACAGGCCGCAGAAAGCCGTCGCCCCGGGACAGGCCGCCGTATTCTACGACGGGGACCGGATTTTAGGCGGGGGATGGATTGAACGGGGGTTCGGGGAAGCATGAAAATCTCCCTGGCGACCCTGGGATGCAAGGTCAACCAGTACGATTCGGCGGCCCTGGCCGAGATCCTTCAGCGGGACGGCCACACCGTCGTTTCCTTCCCCGCTCCGGCGGACCTGTATATCGTGAATACCTGCACGGTCACGGGAAAGACGGACGACCAGTCCCGGCAGCTCATCCGCCGGATCCACCGGGGCGATCCTTCCGCCCCGATCGTCGTGACGGGGTGTTACGCCCAGATGAATCCGGGCGACCTTATGGACATCGAGGGCGTTTCCCTGGTCCTGGGAAACGGCGAAAAGCCCCGGATGGGCCGCTGGATCCGGGATATGGGGAAAAAGGCGGAAACGGTGGTGCACGTGGAAGACCCGGCGAAAGAAACGGCCTGTTTCGCCCCGGCCGTCACGGGTCTGCCGGGCAGGACCCGGGCCTTCCTGAAAATCCAGGACGGCTGCAACGCCTTCTGCAGCTACTGCATCGTCCCCCACGCCCGGGGGCGTTCCCGGAGCCTCTCCCCCCATGACGTCCTGGACCGGATCTCCTTTCTCTCCCGGAAGGGGTTCCGGGAGGTGGTCCTTACGGGGATCCACCTCGGCACTTACGGGGAGGACCGCTTCCCGAAAACGAACCTCCTCGACCTTCTCCGGCGGATCGAAGAACGGGGCGACGTGAAGCGCCTTCGCCTGAGTTCCCTGGAACCGGTCGAACTCTCCGGGGATCTGATCGCCCACTGGCGAAACTCCTCCATTCTCTGCCGCCATGCCCACATCCCCCTGCAAAGCGGCAGCGACGCCGTTCTCAGGAGGATGGGCCGTCCCTATGACGGAGACTTTTTCCGCTCCCTGGTCCGATCCCTTCTTCAGGCCATGCCCGACATGGCCATCGGCGCCGACGTCATGGCCGGGTTCCCGGGAGAGGGTGAGACGGAGTTTCAATCCACCCTGTCCCTGCTCCGGGACCTTCCCCTCGCCTATTTTCACGTCTTCCCCTATTCGAAAAGGCCGGGGACGCCGGCCGTCCATTTTCCCGGGCACGTCCCGGAAAAAGTAAAAAAAACGCGGGTGGACGAACTCCGGAAGCTTTCCATCGGGAAAAGAGAGTCCTTCGGAAGAAACTTCATCGGGAAGACCCTCCTGGTGCTGGTGGAAGGAAAAAAGGACCGCCCGACGGGCTGGATGAAAGGATTCTCGGACAATTATATTTCATGCCTGATCCCGGACGGGGGGGCGGACCTGGTCAACCGCATCGTCCCCGTCGTCCCGAGGGAAACAAAAGGAGGTGTTCTTGTTGGAAATGTCGTCTCCTCCGTCGAATGAGCGCCGCGAAAAGCTCCGGGAACTGGAAAGGGAACTGTCCCTGTCCTTTGAAGACCCGGGCCTGCTCAACACGGCCCTGACCCACCGGTCCTACGTCAACGAAAACCAGGGAATGACCTGTCAGGACAATGAAAGGCTCGAATTCCTGGGGGACGCCGTCCTGGAACTCTGCATCAGCCATATCCTCATCCGGATGCACCCCGGTTATTCCGAGGGAAGGCTGTCCAAACTCAGGGCGTCCATGGTGAATGAGCAGCCTCTCGCCATGATGGCCGACGCCTTCCGGATCGGAGACTATATCCTTCTCGGAAAGGGCGAGGAGACATCGGGAGGGCGGTCGAAACCCTCCATCCTGGCCGATGCGTTCGAGGCCGTTCTCGCCGCCGTTTACATCGACAGAGGCTTCGAAACGGTCTGCCGGTTCATCGAGTGCGTTTTCGAGCCGCTGATCCACGCGGATTCGGGGGATCCCTTTTACCGTGACTACAAGACGACCCTTCAGGAAGTGTGCCAGAGCCGTTTCAAGATCATCCCCCGGTATACCCTTCTTCACGAATACGGCCCCGACCACGACAAGATCTTCCATGTCCGGCTGACGGTATCCGAATTCATCACCGCCACCGGTACGGGGAAAAACAAGAAGGAAGCGGAGCAGGAGGCGGCCCGGCGGGCCCTGGAGCAGATTGAAACCATGGACGACGGAAACGCCTGAGGGAATCTATTTCTTTTATCATGATCATTCCATTTTTTCTGCGAAACAGGGGCTGTCCTCATCGCTGTATTTTCTGCAGCGAGAGGATCACCGGAGGCGAAGGGGCGGACGGACTCGCGGAAGCGGAATTCGGCGGAACCGTGGAAAAATATCTCGCCTCCGGCCGGAAGAAGGAACCCGCGGAGATTGCCTTTTACGGAGGCAACTTTCTGGAAATGGGGAAAGAGGTCCAGAATCATCTCTTCCGTCTGGCCGGTCCCTGGATCGATAGAAAGGCGGTCGGTTCTCTCCGCATTTCCACAAGACCGGATTCCATCACGGAAGAAAGGCTGGATTTTCTCGGAAAACACCATGTGGGCGCCATCGAGATCGGGGCCCAGTCCCTGGTGGACCGGGTCCTTGAAAACGCCCGGAGAGGGCACTCCGCCGAGGATGTCCGGAAGGCCGTCGGGATGTGCCTGGACGGCGGGTTCCGCACGGGAATCCATCTCATGGCGGGACTCCCCGGGGAGAGGGAGGCGGACTTCCTCCATTCGGTCCGGGAAGCCGCCGGGCTTCGTCCCCATATGGTCCGGATCCACCCCACCCTGGTGTTCCGGAACACGGGGCTTGAGAAGGCCTGGCGAGAAGGGACCTATGCGGCCCTTTCCCTGGACGAGGCGGTCGACCGGTGCCGGGCGGCGCTGGAAATATTTGAATCGGCGGGGGTTTTCGTGATAAGAGTGGGCCTCCAGGCAACGGAAGCCCTGGAAGAGGAACTGATTGCCGGCCCATACCACCCCGCGTTGCGGAACCTGGCCGAATCGGCGCGCTTCCTCGAAAAGGCGAAGCGGCTTCTGTCGGCGCTTCCTCCCGGAACGGAAGAGCGGCGGGTCGTTTTCAGGGTGTCCCCCAAAGACGGATCTTTCGTCCGGGGACAGGGGAATGCCACCCTGAAAAAACTTCACGGCCTCTTTCCCGGGCTGAAAGTCGAGATCCTGGAAGACGGGAACGCGAAACGGGGAACTCTCTCCCTGGCTCCATCGGATCAGAAAGGACAGCGCCCCCCGACATGACGGAAAATAACGAAATCACCCACCGGTCGGGCTTTATCGCCATCGTCGGCAAGCCCAACGTGGGAAAATCGACGCTCTTCAACCGGTTCATCGGGGAAAAGGTCGCCATCACGACCCGGAAACCCCAGACGACCAGGGACAGGATCGTCGGCATCCGGACCGACGACCAGACCCAGTTCGTCTTCCTCGACACCCCGGGGATTCACCAGGCCCGGTCGACCCTGAACCGGTACATGGTGAAGTCCGCCGTCCGGACCCTTGAAGAAGGGGATGTCATCCTCTTTCTCATCGACGCCGGAAGCGGCATCGATGAGAGCGACAGGAACATCGTGGAATTCCTGAAAAAGATCGAAACGCCCGTTTTTCTGGTCATCAACAAGATCGACATGGTGCCGAAGGAATCCCTTCTGCCTCTCATCGACGCCGCGAAAGATCTCTATCCCTTCCGGGAAGTCTTCCCGGTCAGCGCGAAGAAGGGGTTCAACGTAAACCGCCTTCTCGACGTCCTCAGGAGATTTCTCCCCGAAGGCCCGCAATTCTATCCCGGAGACATGATTACCGACCGGACGGAACGGTTCATCGCCGCGGAAATCATTCGTGAAAAAATAACCCTTCTGCTGCGGCAGGAGATTCCCTACCAGATCGCCGTCGCCATCGACGGGTTCCGGGAAGACCCGCAAAAAGACCTGATCGTCATCCAGGCCACCATCCACACGGCCAGGGATTCCCAGAAAGGGATCCTCATCGGCCGCCAGGGAAGGATGATGAAGGAGATCGGGAGACAGTCCCGCCTGGAGATGGAATCCTTCTTCGGGAAGAAAGTCTTCCTCGAACTCTTCGTCCGGGTGACCCGGAACTGGCCGGAAGACGAAAGGACGCTCCGCGAGTTGGGCTACTGGGAAACCCCATAGATGAAAACGTAAAGTCTTAAAGTGATTATCTTCGGAAGGCTTCGTAAAGAGCCCCGGAGGCAAGGCGCCCGAATCCCGGGGAATGAGGCGTACCTGGCGGTACGCCGCAATGACGAGGGATGAAGGGCAACGCAGCATATGGGGCTCTGCAGGGAGCCGTCAACATAGGAAAGGCCGGAAATCGAAATGCCTGTAAAACCCGTCGTTGCCATCCTGGGAAGACCGAACGTGGGAAAGTCGACCCTCTTCAACCGCCTTGCCGAAAAGAAAAAAGCCATCGTCCTCGACGAGCCGGGGGTGACCCGGGACCAGAACTACGCCGACTGCCGCTGGAAGAACCGGGAGTTCATCATCATCGACACGGGGGGATTCGAACCGGTCTCCCGGGACGCCATGCTCGTCCAGATGCGCGAACAGGCGGCCCTCGCCATGGAAGAAGCGGACGTCATCCTTTTTCTCATGGACGGCCGGGAAGGACTTACGCCCTCGGACATGGAAATCGCCGGGATGCTCCGGAAAGTCGAGAAACCCGTCTTTTACGGGATCAACAAGATGGACACGGGAAAGCAGGATCAGCTCCTTTACGATTTCTACCGTATCGGGGTGGACCGTTTCTATCCCCTGTCGGCGGAGCATGACATCGGGATCGCCGCCCTGATGGACGATCTCAGCGAGGCCCTGCCGGTCACCGCTCCCGCGGACGAGGCGGTGCGGGAGGACAGGATCAGCATCGCCGTCATCGGCAAGCCCAACGTGGGAAAATCTTCCCTGGTCAATAAAATTCTCGGTTTCGAAAGAACCATCGTGAGCGACACGCCCGGAACGACCCGGGATGCCGTCGACACCCCTTTCGAGCTTTCCGGAAAGAAATACCTTCTCATCGACACGGCGGGAATCCGCCGGAAAAGCCGGATCAGCCGGAAATTGGAAAAGTACACCGTCCTGGAGGCGATCCGCACGCTGAACCGCTGCGACATCGCCCTCCTCATGATCGACGCCGGGGAGGGCATCACCGAGCAGGATGCCAAGATCGCCGGTCTGGCCTTCGAGCGGGGCGTCGCCACGATCATCGTCCTCAACAAGTGGGACCTCGTCGAAAAGGACGACCGGACCCTGGGGCAATACGCCCTGAAGGTCAAGGACACCCTGAAGTTCATGGATTTCGCCCCCATCCTGTCCGTATCCGCCGTCACGGGCCAGCGGGTGCTTCGGATCTTTGAAGTCATCGACTCCGTCTACAGGGAATACGCCACCCGGATTTCCACGGGCGAGTTGAACCGGAAGATGGAGGAGATCACCCGGGCCTTCCCTCCTCCCCTGCTCCGGGGAAAACGAAATCCCCTCTACTTCGGGACCCAGTTCTCCGTGAAGCCGCCCTCTTTCGTCTTTTTCGTCCGTGAACCGTCGGGCGTCCACTTCTCCTACGAAAGATACCTCCTGAACCGGATCCGTGAGGCGTTCAATCTTCAGCAGGTTCCCATCCGCCTGGTCTTCCGTAAAAAAGGGAAGGATAACAAGAGGTAATATACACAATAATTCATTGACTTTTCATCCGGCCCTGTGATAAAAACCCTGATTATTTCGGGGTCTTAAAGTCAAACGAAAAGGGGAAAAAGAAGGAGGAATTATGAAAAGAATCTTAGTCGTTCTCATGGCCCTGCTCCTGGTCTTCGCGGTCGTCGGGACCGCCGCGGCGGCGGAAAAAAAGGCGGAGCCCGTCCGGATCGGGATGTATCTTCCCATGACGGGGGGCGTCGCCGCTTACGGGCAGATGGAACACGCCGGCGTCCTGGTGGCGAACAAGATGAAACCCACCGTTTTGGGACGGCCCGTTGAACTTTTCCTCGTGGACACGAAAAGCGACAAGATCGAGGCCGCCAATGCCGTCGACCGGCTGATCAAGAAGGAAAAGGTCAAGGCCATCATCGGCGAGGCCATCAGCGGCAACACCCTGGCGGGCGGACCCATCGCCGACAAGTCCAAGGTTCCCATGGTCTCTCCCACGGCGACGAACCCGCTCGTGACCCAGAACCGGGAATACGTCTTCCGGGTATGCTTCATCGACCCCTTCCAGGGAGAGATGGCGGCGAAGTACGCCTTTGAAACCCTGGGTGCGCGGAAAGCCGCCATGATGATCGACATCGCCCAGGACTACTGCGTCGGCCTGGGGAACTTCTTCGCCAAGAGCTTCATCAAGCAGGGGGGGAAGATCGTCGCCATGACCTATTGCCAGACGGGCGACCAGGATTTCACGGCCCAGCTGTCCACCATCATGGCCGCCAAGCCCGACGTCCTGTACCTGCCCAATTACTATACGGAAGTCGCCCTGACCTGCAAGCAGGCGGCGGAGCTGGGTCTCAAGGTCCCCGTTTTCACGGCCGACGGCGCCCAGGCGCCCGAACTCCTCAGCATCGGGGGGAAGGACGTGGAAGGGGTCATCCTGACGGCCCATTTCGCCAAGGAAGCGGCGGTGACGGAACTTTCCAGGCAGTACATCAACAACTACCAGAAGGATACGGGCAAGGAAGCCAGCGGATTCGACGCCCTGGGCGCCGATGCCTATTTCGCCATCCTCGACGCCATGACGCGGGCGAAATCGACGGACGGTCCCAAGGTCCGCGAGGCCATGGCGAGCACGAAGAATTTCCAGGGGGTGTCGGGAATCATCAATATCGGCCCCGACGGAAATGCCGTCAAGAGCCTCGTCCTTCTCCACGTGAAGGACGGCGATTTCAAATACCTGGCCACGGTCAATCCGTAACGGTCCGGGCGGGTTTCAAAATCGATGAAAACGGGGGGGAGGCCATTCCCCCCTGTTTCTGTATGGAGAACAGACGCCTTTGGATTTCAGTCAGATCGCCCAGCAGCTGATCAACGGCCTGTCCCTCGGAAGCCTTTACGGCATCATCGCCATCGGATACACCATGGTTTACGGGATTCTCCGGCTCATCAACTTCGCTCACGGCGACGTGATGATGATGGGGTGTTTTTTCGCTTTTTACGGCATCATGATCTTTTCCCTGCCCTGGTGGGTGTCCTTTCCCGTCGCCATTGCTCTCACGGCCCTGCTCGGGATTCTCATCGACCGGGGGGCCTACCGGCCCGTCCGGAACGCCCCGCGGATTTCCGCCCTCATCACCGCCATCGGCGTGTCCTTTTTTCTCGAAAACCTGGGCCTGGTCGTTTTCGGCGGCCGCCCCAAGGGGTTTCCCCGGCCGGACATGTTCGCCGGGATTTACACCATCGGGAATGTCCGTTTCCTCGGCCTTTCCATCTGGGTGCCCATCATCACCCTGGGGCTTCTTCTGGTGATTCTGTACATCGTTTACCGGACCCGGGCGGGCCGGGCCATGCGCTGCATTTCCTATGACATGGAAACCACGCGGCTCATGGGGGTGGACGTGAACCGCGTCATCGCCTTCACCTTCGCCCTCGGCTCCGCCGCCGCCGCGGCCGGCGGGATCCTGTGGGCCATGAAATATCCCCAGATCAACCCCCTCATGGGGATCATCCCGGGGTTGAAGGCCTTCGTGGCCGCCGTCCTCGGGGGCGTCGGGAACGTCGTCGGGGCCATGCTGGGGGGCCTTATTTTAGGACTGGCGGAAATTCTCCTCGTGGCCATTCGCCCCGATCTGTCGGGGTACCGGGATGCCATCGCTTTCGGCATTCTCATTCTCATTCTCCTTTTCAGACCCACCGGCCTGATGGGAGAAAAACTGCCTGAGTAAGTAAAGGGTTGTTTCCTTGGACGAGCATCGCCGCAGAAACCAGATATTTTCCATCATCGCCGTCGCGTGCCTCTTTCTGTTTCTCTGGTCGATGCAGGTCTTCGCCGACAGTTACCAGATCCGCATCCTGAACAATATCGGCCTGTTCATCATCCTTGCCGTGAGTTACAACCTCATCAACGGCGTCACGGGGCAGTTTTCCCTGGAACCGAACGCCTTCGTGGCCATCGGGGCCTACACGTCCGCCCTTCTCACCCTCACCCCCATTGAGAAGGAGATGGCCTTCATCATCGAGCCCATCATCTGGCCTCTCAGCGTCATCCATATCCCCTTTGTCTTTTCCCTTCTCGCCGCGGGCGTCGTCACGGCCTTTTTCGGGTTTCTCATGGGGTTTCCCGTCTTTCGCGTCCGGGGGGATTACCTGGCCATCGTGACCCTCGGCTTCGGGGAAGTCGTCCGGGTCATCGCCAACAACACCCAGACCATCACCAACGGTCCCCTCGGCCTCAAGGGACTGGCCGGTCACACCAATATCTGGTGGACCTGGGGATTGGCCGCCTTCACCGTTTTTTTCATTTCCCGCATGGTCCGGAGCAGTTTCGGGATGGCCATGAAGGCGGTAAAGTATGACGAAACCGCCGCGGAAGCCATAGGCATCAACGCCTTCGGGCACAAAATGCTGGCCTTCACCACCAGCGCCTTCTTCGAAGGCATCGGGGGCGGGCTCCTGGCCCATCTCATCACCACCATATCCCCCACCCTCTTCACCTTTTTCCTGACCTTCAACCTTCTCATCATGATCGTCGTCGGCGGCCTGGGGAGCATCACGGGCTCGGTCATCGCCGCCGTGGTGATCACCTGGGGGGGGGAGGCCCTCCGTTTCGTCGAGGAACCGATTCATCTGGGTTTCGCCACCATTCCCGGAATCCCGGGGATGCGAATGGTTCTTTTTTCCCTGATCCTCGTTCTCGTCATGATCTTCGCCCGAAAGGGCCTCATGGGCGCCCGGGAATTCACCTGGAACGGCCTGTTCCGGAAGATCCGGGAGTGGAAGGGGAGATACGTCAAGGAAAGCTGATGGACTTTTTCACGGCAAGAAACCTGACAATGAGATTCGGCGGCCTCGTGGCGGTGAACGACTTCGACATCACCCTGAAGCGGGAAGAGATCGTCGGACTCATCGGACCCAACGGGGCGGGGAAAACGACGGTCTTCAACATGATCGCCGGGTACTACGTCCCCACATCGGGGACGATTCACTTCCAGGGCAGGCTTCTCAACGGCAGGAAGGCCAACGAGATCACCAAGTCGGGGGTCGCCAGGACCTTTCAGAACATCCGCCTGTTCACGGAACTCACGGTGGTGGAAAACGTCATGATCGCCTACCACTGCCGGATCCGGTCCACCTTTTTCGGGGCGGTCTTCCGTCTCCCTCTCTACCGGAGGGAGGAAAATAAAATGTACGAGGGCGCCATGGCGTTTCTCCGCGAGGTGGGCCTGGAAAGCCTGGCCCGGGAACAGGCCGGGTCCCTTCCCTACGGAAAACAGAGGAGGCTCGAAATCGCCCGGGCGCTGGCCACCGGTCCGGAACTCCTCCTTCTTGACGAGCCGGCGGCGGGCATGAACCCCAACGAGACCCAGGACCTCCTGCAGCTGATCCTCGCCCTGAGGGACAAATACAAGCTCACCGTGTTCCTCATCGAGCACGACATGAAATTCGTCATGAAGCTTTGCGAGAGGATCAAGGTCCTGGATTACGGGACGACCATCGCGGAGGGCACGCCGGAGGAAATTCAGCAAAACGCGCGGGTCATCGAAGCCTACTTGGGAGAGGAATAGCGTGCTTGCCATCAAGGACCTGAACATCCATTACGGAGGGATTCACGCCCTGAAGGGGATCACCCTGGAAGTCCCGGAAAACCGTATCGTCACCCTCGTCGGGGCCAACGGGGCGGGAAAAAGCTCTCTCCTCCGCGCCGTCAGCGGCCTCGTCCCGGCCACTTCCGGATCCATCCGTTTTTTGGGAGACGAACTCCTCGGAAAACCTTCCTATGAAATCGTGAGAAGCGGCATCGCCATCGCCCCCGAGGGGAGGAAAGTATTCATCAACCTGAGTGTCCATGAAAACCTTCTCATGGGGGCCTATAACAGGAAACACAGGGAGGAGATCGAGAAAGACCTGGGGCACGTATACCGGATCTTTCCCCGGCTCAAAGAGCGGACCCATCAGAAAGCGGCCACCCTGTCCGGAGGGGAGCAGCAGATGCTCGCCGTAGGACGGGCCCTCATGTCCCGGCCGAAGCTCCTCATGCTCGACGAACCCTCCCTCGGCCTGGCCCCTCTTCTCATCCGGGCGGTGTTCCGCGTCATCGAGCAGATTCACAGCGAGGGAACGACCATCCTCCTCATCGAGCAGAACGCCCGGGCGGCCCTGCAGATCGCCGACTACGGGTACGTCATCGAAACGGGCTCCATCGTTCTTCAGGGAACGGGGAAAGACCTCCTCGAAGATGAGCGGGTGAAAAAGGCCTACCTGGGCGAAACCCTCTGAAAAACGGTCAGTCGAGAATGGATCGTTTCCCGTTGTATCGCTCCCCGTCGTAATCCTTCTCCACATCCACCAGTTTCAGCCTGCCGATGACTTCCTTCAGGGGAACGCTTGCGATCCGCCCCTGGTTCAGGCTCACCATCCGGCCGAAGTCTTCGTTGACGATCATGTCCATGGCGGCGATGCCGAACCACCGGCCCATGAGGCGGTCATAGGAGGAAGGATTTCCGCCTCTTTGAAGATGGCTTAAGATGACATACCGCGATTCCAGCCCGGTCTCGTTCTCGATCCGGTCGGCGACGAACCGGGCGATGCCCCCCAGGGTCTTGTGACCGAATTCATCGATCTTGTCATCCTTGCAGATCTCTTCCATCCCCCGGATCCGGGCGCCCTCGGAAACGACGATGATGCTGTACCGGATTTCCTTTCCCCGCCTCTCGCGAAGCAGCTCCAGGACTCTATCCATGTCGAAGGGATGCTCGGGAATCAGGATGATATAAGCGCCGCTGCACTCCCCTCCCCGCAGGGCCAGCCACCCCGCATGCCTTCCCATGGTCTCCACAACGAAGATCCGGCTGTGGGATCCCGCCGTGGTCCGAAGACGGTCGATCTCCTCCGTGATGACGTTTACCGCCGAGTCGAAGCCCAGAGAGTACTCCGTCCCTGCCAGGTCGTTGTCGATGGTCTTGGGAATCCCCACGACCCGGATCCCCAGGCGGTGAAGGCGGTAGGCGACCCCCAGGGTATCCTCGCCCCCGATGGCCACGATCCCGTCGATCCCCAGGTCGCGGATATTCCCGAGGAGCCTCTCCGAGCGGTCCTGCTTCGTGCTGAAGGGATTGGTCCTGGAAGTCCCCAGGTTGGTTCCGCCGTAGCGGTCCCAGGTCCGGACCACTTCCTCGTCGAGGGTCATAAGATGCTTCTGCCGGCTCAGCGGGTTTTTGGGATCCACTTCCAGGAGGCCCTTCCAGCCGTCCATGACACCCACGACTTCGAAGGCCATGGAACGTTTTTCCGCCAGCTTCGGATCCAGGGCCGTCTTGGTGACCCACTTGATGGCGCTGTTCAGCCCGGGGCAGTCTCCCCCCCCGGTGAGGACGGCGATTCGCAACATCATGGCTGTTCCCCCCTATTCCAGGTATCCCAGGTTTTCCCGCTTCATGAAGGAGAAATCGATCTGGTCGGGACGGTAGGAAAGGGACTCCCGGATGTTGTCGGGAATCCGCCCCCACCGGGCTTCGAACTGTTCCAGGTACTCCTGCCGGCCTTTCAGAAAACCGGCCACTTTCTGTTTCAGCCGCTCCTTGTCGGGAAACATGGGATAGGTGTTCATGAGATCCATGTTCGCCCGGTCCGTCTTGATGGGGAAATGGTACCCCAGGTGATCGGGCTCGGAACCGAATCGGAGCTGAACCCTGAGGAGGTCGTTGTAAGCCGCCAGGGACTGGCGGAGGGCGACCTTCATTTCCTTTTCCCCCATGTGACCCGTGTTGGCCTGGTAGCACTTGATCCGGTTTTTCCGGATGATCTCGTAGAAGATCATGGCATGCTCCAGGCGGTCCCCCGCCAGAAAGGGGTCGAGGAAGAAAACCCGCTTGAATTTGCCCGCCTGTTCGGGGTCCCCGCCGGTGCTCTCGATGGATTCCCCGTAAATGAACTGCATGGTCGCCTGCTCCGGGGTCAGCTTGGAAATGACGTTCATGAGCGGGTTCCGGGTGAGGATGACGATGTAATCCACCTGGTCCGCCCGGAGCCCCTTGCTCGCCAGCCCCAGGTTTTCCCGCCGGACGACGGCCCGGCCGTTCCCCGTCTTGGCGGTGTTCTTGAAATCGGGCATGTAAGGGTACCGGGTGATGGCCACGTTTTCAAGGAAGGCATCCGACGACAGGGCCGCCCGGAGAATTTCCGGCTGGCTTTCGTCCAGCCCTTCCGTTTTGATGTAAATCCCCCCCTGCTCGAAGGCGGCGTAACTCCCGTCGAGGCCGAGGATCCCGCCGTCATCGCCGATCATCTCCGAAGTTTCCCGGGGCAGTTTGGCCAGTTTCCGGCACAGGGTGGTTGTTTTCCCCGTGGCGGTCAGCCCTGAAACACCGGTCACCCGCTCCTGGAGTTCCGGCCGTTCCGATTCGAGATCGTAAATCCAGAGGTAATCCCGGCGGGCGCCGCAGTGGAGAAAAATCCCCTGCCGGTCGATGGTCTTGGCCCGCCAGTTCTCGAACTGGAAGACCCCTTTCTTGGCTTCACCGAGGTAGATGGTGTTCCTGCAGATTTTCACCTGGTCCCCCCGGCGGTCTCCCATCCAGAGACGGACGGTGATGTCCTTGTCCACGAGCTTCCTGAACTTGTTCGACTCATAGGCCTCGTCGGTGAAGTAGATGATCGTGTAGGTCGGCTGTTCCACCACCCGGGGAGCCGGATTGTCCTCGAAAAGGAGTTTCAGCCCGTAGGCGACCTGGGTATAATGGGCGGGCAGGATGAAACGGGCGGTGATCCCGTCCCTTCCGTCACCGACGATCGTATCCAGGGACACGACTTTGTCCCGCTGGAGAAATTCCACGGCCTTCGCCGCCAGCTTCTCTTCCTCTTCCCCGAAGGGGTGATCGACATTGTTTTTCGTGTGGGGAGCGGAACGGGACATGGGTTCCGAATCGGACGCCACGGATCCGAGGTTCGTCTGGATGACCCCCTCGTGCCGGAGGGCGATCTCCTTGAGTTCGTTCAGGGATTTCCCTTCTATAAGCCGGCCGTCCCTTTTGGCGTCGTGATAGATTTTTTCCGCGGCTTTCTTGAAGAAATTCGTCATACAATAAAAACTCCTTTCTGAGAGGTTGTCACGTTCATCCCATCCATAACCGCAAGAATAGACCCGGAAAGGCCTCCGGACATTTTGAACCCCCTGCTCCGGGGCCTCCGGGCCGCTCCGGAAGAGGCCCGCGGACTCAGTTCGCCCGTTTTGCCTCAATGAGGGCCCCGAGCTTTTTCCCGTCCCCGTCCCGCCGGTAAAGAGGCAATTTGTTCCTTTCATAGGGGGGCAAGCCCTCCTCGAAAGAGGGCACCCCCTCCCGGACGTAGAAAATCCCCAGGGGATACGGGTCTTTTTCAATCGCCCGGCGGAACGCTTCGAGACGGTTTCCGCGGTCGTGCCCTTCCTCCAGGGGATAGGTGTTTTTTTTGAACCACTGGAAGGTGTTCACCCGGTTAAAGGAAACACAGGGCTGGAAGATGTCCACGAGGGCATATCCCCGGTGTCTCATGGCCGCCTTGAGAATTTCCTTCATCTGCTCCGGATGGCCCGTAAAGGCCCGGGCGACGAAAGAAGCATTCTCCGCAACGGCCACCGCCAGGGGGTTGAAGGGCTCCCCGGTGACACCGTCCACCTGGACGGGCGTCGTGAACCCCGTCTCGCTCGTCGGCGAGGCCTGTCCCTTGGTCAGCCCGTACACCATGTTGTTGTGGACGATATTCGTGATGTCGGGGTTGCGCCGGATGGTGTGAAGGAAGTGATTTCCCCCTTCGCCGTACATGTCTCCGTCCCCGCTTTCCGCGATGACCAGAAGCCCCGGGTTGGCCGCCTTGACGGCCGTCGCCGGTGACAGGGCCCGGCCGTGGAGGCCGTTGAACACATGGGCCCGGACGTAATGGGGCATCTTTGCCGCCTGCCCGATCCCGGAAACGAGAACGAGCCTTTCCGGCGCGATATCCAGTTCCTCCAATGCTTCCTTCAGGATGTCCCAGATGGTGAAGTTGCCGCAGCCGGGACACCAGGCCGCATCGATGTTTCCCATATCGAAACGATTCTTGTCCATCGTTTATCCCTCCTCTCCCAACACCTTCCCGATCCGCCTCGCCAGTTCCTCGACCGTGAAGGGCAGGCCGTTGTATTTAAGGATTCTCTCCTTCACGGGGACCCCCGTTTCCTTTTCCAGCAGGGACGCAAACTGCCCGGTGGCGTTTCCCTCTATGGAAACTATGGTGCCGGCCTTTTTGAGGTACGCCGCGGTTATGGACGGGAGCGGATAAACCTGGTGAAAATGGAGGTAGGACCATCCCTTGTTCCCCAAACTCCTCAGGGCTTCCCGGATGATTCCGTCGGTGGAGCCCCACCCGACGAAAAGGGTTTCACAGGATTCTTCGCCATGGAAAAGGGGCGGCAGCGCTTCCCGCCTGAGGCCTTTTGCCTTGGAAAGCCTTTTGTCCACCATCCGGACACGGAGGTCCAGATCTTCGGTGATGTGCCCTTCTTCGTCGTGTTCGTCGCTGTCCGCAACGACGAGCCCCTCCCCGAAACCGGGAACCCCCCGGGGGGAGACCCCGTCCTCCGCAAAGGCATACCGGCGGTACGACCGGTCCGTTTTCACCAGGTGCCGGACGGCCCGGTTCCCTTCCATGGGCAGGTCGGGAATATTATAATAGGAATCCATGAAATACTGGTCCGTGAGAACGAACACGGGAACCTGGTACCGGTCGGCCGTGTTGAAGGCACGGCAGGTGACCAGGACCGCCTCCTCCAGGGTTCCGGGGGCATAAATGCAGCGGGGAAACTCACCGTGCCCGGCATAAAGGGCCAGGTTCAGATCCCCCTGCTCCGTTCTCGTGGGAAGGCCCGTCGCCGGCCCGGGACGCTGGGCCAGGTGGATCACCAGGGGAGATTCGTGCATGCCCGCGAGGCTCACCCCTTCCTCCATGAGAGCGAAACCGCCCCCGGAAGTGGAAACCATGGCCCGGGCGCCGGCATACCAGGCTCCCAGGGCCATGTTGATCGCCGCGATCTCGTCTTCCGTCTGCTCTACGACAATCTCGAACTCATGGGCATGCTGCGCCAGGAACACCATGACCGCCGTCGCGGGAGACATGGGATAGGCGGAGAGGAAGTCGCATCCCCCCGCCAGGGCGCCGATCCCCACGGCATCCGCCCCGCTCATGAGAATGTCGCCGGCCGCCCGGGGGCTTTTTTCCACGGGAACAAAGACCTTGCCCGACCGGGCCAGTTCCTTCCCGGCCTCGAAGCCCTTCTCCGCCGCCAGGCGGTTCTTTTCAACGACGGCCTCGTCCATCCCTTTGAAAAATCCCCCGATGAAGTCGTCGAGATCGTCTCTCGTGACGTCGAACAGCCCCGCCACCACCCCCGCGGCAATGGTGTTTCCGAAGAGGGCGCCTCCCGCTTCTTCCGCCATGGAAGCCAGCGGCACGGGGTAAAAAACACCCTTCCGGCCTTCAAGGCGGACAACGGCGGGATCTCCGATGATCACCGTCCCGGAAGAGATCCTTTTCTCCAGATGCTTCAGGGCCTTGTCATCGAGAGACACCAGCAGGTCGATGCGGTCCACCGGCGCGGCCACCGGTGCGGAAGACACCCGGATCAGGGTGGAATTGGTCCCGCCCCGGACCCGGGACATGTATTCCTTGGTTCCGAAAATATGGTAGCCCGATTTTTTGAGGATCCGGGTCAGGATCTGCTCCACCGTCTGGATGCCCTGCCCCGCCTCGCCGCACAGGACAATGGAAAAATCCCCCTGTTTTTTCATGAGATGAACTCCTTCTCCCGTATGGACCTCCGGGAACAGGGCACCCTTTTCGGCACCCTTTTTTTCAGGTAATCCCTGAGAGAATCGCCGGTGCTTGAAAAAGCGAGGGTTTCCCAGGGAATATCCTCGGGCGGAAACAGGCGGGCCTCCAGGGTCTCGTCGGCCGCCGCCAGGGCGCCGCCCGTTGCGCGCCCCTCGTAGACAACGACGACGACGGAAGCTCCGGGGTAGGAATAGATGCCGACGAGATCGCCGATCGCCACCTCCAGTCCCGCTTCCTCCCCGGCCTCCCGCCTGGCGGCACCGGGGACCGTCTCCCCGGCATCGACAAACCCCCCGGGAAGGACCCACAGGCCGAAAGAGGGGGAAATGCCCCGCCGAAGAAGGACGATCCGGCCGTCCATGTCGATGATCACCGAAGCGGCCAGCTTGGGATCGATGTAAAAAACAAACCCGCATCCGGAACAGACCAGCCTTTCCGGTTCCCCCGGCTTCAGTTGTTTCCTCACCAGCCCTCCCCCGCAGCGGGGACAGAACCGGAACCGGTCACTTCCATGCATGGGAACGGTGCTCCATAAAATAACGGTAGAAGGCCGCAATGACCAGGGAATGGGTGATCCGTCCCTCCCGGATCAGATGGGGAATGGTCGCCAGGGGAATGAGGACCACGTCGATGTCTTCCCCGTCGTCCAACTTCTGTTCCCCGGCGGGATAAACCGATTCGGCCAGGTAAGTGAAACAGCGGTTGCTCTGTATGGCCGGATTGGGGTGGACGTAGCCCAGGGACAGCCAGGTCCGGGCGGCATACCCCGTTTCCTCCAGCAGTTCCCGGCAGGCCGCCTCCCCGGGGCGGTCCCCCGCCTCGACGAGTCCTCCCGGGATTTCCAGGGTCATCTCCCGGAGCCCGTGGCGATACTGGCGGATCATGACGGCCTCGTCATCCGGGGTCACGGGAATGACGTTCACCCAGTCGGCGGATTCGAGAACAAAAAAATCGTGGGCCGCGCCCGTTCTCGGCGATACGGCCCGGTCGGTGCGCAGGTGGAAGACCCGGTAGGAAGTGTCGTAACGGCTCGACAGGATTTTCCAGGGTTTCGGCATGAAGTCACTCCCTTCCATAAAAAAGGCGACCCTGATGGGCCGGTCCGCATTCACGGGCTGCCGGATGCAGGCCGGGGCGTCCGTCGCGCAAATACCGGCCGGTTCCCGATACCGTCTTCCGGAATCCCCGGCCTCCGTGTTTCGCCGGGCTCCGGAAGGGGACAAACCGCATTACGATACATTATAGTGATTCCCCCGGGGGGGATCAAGAAAATACAGGACCTTTCAACGGGATATCTCTTGAAGACCTTGAAAGTCCTGTGATATAGCGAAACATGCGGACACTGTAAAGACCTGCGAAGGGGGAACGTTTTACAAGATGGAACAAGTCGACACGATCCTTTTGGGGGAATGGCTTTTGACCATGGACGAGGGGGACACCCGGTACAGGAACGGCGGGCTGGCCATCCGGGGAGACCGGATCGTGGCCGCCGGCGCGAGGGAGGACATCGTCCGGCAATACTCGGGAAAAGAAACGGTGGACATGCCGCAGGGCCTCATCATGCCCGGTCTCGTCAACAGCCACACCCATGCCGCCATGACCTGCTTCCGGGGCATCGCCGACGACCTGCCCCTCATGGACTGGCTCAACAGCTATATCTTCCCGGCGGAAGCAAAAAACGTAAATCCCGAACTGGCCTACTGGGGAAGCCTCCTGGCCTGCGCCGAGATGATCCTCTCGGGGACCACCACTTTCTGCGACATGTACATCTTCGAGGAGGAAACGGCCCGGGCCGCCCGGGAAGCGGGAATGCGGTGCCTTCTGGGCGAGGTCCTTTTCGATTTCCCCTCCCCCTGCGTGAAAACCCCCAAGGAAGGCCTGGAATACACGGAGCGCCTCATTCGGAACTGGGCCGGGGATCCCCTGGTCAACATCGTCGTTGAACCCCATGCCCTCTACACCTGTTCTCCCTCCCTGCTCCGGGACGCGGGGAAACTGGCGGAAAAGCACCAGGTCCCCATTGCCACGCACCTCCTGGAAACCGACGGGGAAAGGACGATGCTGGAGGAAAAGCTCGGCCGGAAGCCCGTTCACTTCCTCCGGGACCTGGGCTATCTCCATGAGCGGTTTTTCGCGTTCCATGGCGTGGCCATGGATGAAGAGGACATCGGTCTTTTCGCCCGTCACGGCTGCGGGGTGGTTCACAACCCGGAGAGCAACATGAAGCTCGCCTCCGGCGTCGCCCCGGTCTCGGCGATGATCAAGGCGGGCGTCACCGTGGGCCTCGGCACCGACGGATGCGCCAGCAACAACAACCTGGACATGCTCCAGGAAATGGACACGGCGGCCAAGCTGGAAAAATCCGCCCGCCTCGATCCCACCATCCTGTCCGCCGGGACGGTGCTGCGGATGGCGACGATCCAGGGAGCGAAGGTCCTGGGGATGGATCATCTCATCGGATCCATCGAGGCGGGGAAAAAGGCGGACATCCTCCTCATCGACATGAGGAAGCCTCACCTCACGCCCCTGTACAACCCCGCTTCCCACCTGGTCTACGCCGTTTCCGGGGCCGATGTGGATTCCGTCTGGATCGCGGGCAGGCGGGTCCTGGAAAACAGGAAGCTCATGACCGTCGACGGGGAGGCCGTCATGGACCGGGTCCGGCACATTTCAAATCGGATCAGCAGGAGTCTCGCGCCATGAAATCGAATCCTTCGGGCGAAACGATGGATCTCCTGATCCAGGGGGGCACCTGCCTGACCCTGAACGCCAGGGGGGAAGTGATCGAAAACTGTGAAATCGGCATTTCCGGGGGGACCATCCGGTTCGTCCGCGGGAAAGGGTCCCGGGAAGGGGCCGCGCCGGCGGCAAAAGAGGTCCTCTCCGCGGAGGGCTGCCTCGTCATGCCCGGTCTCGTCAACACCCACACCCATCTCCCCATGGTCTTTTTCCGGGGGCTCGCCGATGATCTTCCCCTCATGGACTGGCTCAGGAATTACATCTTCCCCGCCGAAGGACGCCATATGAACCGGGAACTCGTCCGGACCGGATCGCTCCTCGCCATGGCGGAGATGATCCTGTCCGGAACGACCACCTTCTGCGACGGTTACTTTTACGAGAGCACCATCGCCGAAGCCGCCCTGGAGGCAGGGATGCGGGGAATCCCCTGCCAGGGATTCATCGATTTCCCGACGGTCGACAACCCCGACCCGACTAAGAACCTCACCATTGCGGAAAACTATATCAAAAAGTGGCAGGACCGGTCCCCCCTCGTCACCCCCGCCCTTTTCTGCCACGCCCCCTACACCTGCAGCCCGGAAACTCTCCGGGGCATCAAGGAAGTGGCCCGGGAAACGGGGGTCCTCTTCCTGACCCATCTGGCCGAGACCCGGGAAGAGATCGAAACCATCCGGGGACGGTTCGGCAGGACCCCGGTCCGTCACCTCGCCGAGCTGGAGGTCCTGGATGGCAAAACCGTGGCCGTTCACTGCAACTGGCTGGATGACGAGGAAATCCGGATTCTTGCGGAAACGGGGACGAAGGTCTCCCACAATCCCGAAAGCTCTCTCAAACTGGCCGCCGGCATCGCCCCGATCCCGAAAATGCTCCGGGAAGGGGTCACCGTCGGCCTGGGGACGGACGGCTCGGCAAGCAACAACGATCTCGATCTTTTAGGGGAAATGGACACGGCGGCAAAAATCCACAAGGGCGTCACCCTGGACCCGACGGTCATGGATGCGCAAACGGTGGTCCGGATGGCGACCATCGAAGGGGCGAAGGTTCTCGGTCTCGACACCCTCATCGGCACCCTCGAAGAGGGGAAAAGGGCGGATCTCATCGTTCTGGATCTCCGCCGCCCCCATCATGTCCCCTGTTACAACCCCTATTCCCAGGTGGTCTACGCGGCCCGGGGTTCGGACGTCCGGGATGCCGTCATCGATGGAAACGTGGTCATGAAAAACCGCCTTCTCCGGACCATCGACCTGCTCCGGCTCCTCGATGAAGCCGAAAAAATCGCTTCTTCCATCGCTCCGCTGAAAGGTTCCCGGGGACGGGGCTGAAGCCCCGGCCTACGTCAGATGGTGGCAACCGGAACGCCCCAACGCAGGCCGACCCTTCAGGGTCTCTATCCCACACCCCAGGATAACGTAAGCCCACCCTTCAGGGTTTCTTCTTTTCCACAGGGCGGGGCTGAAGCCCCGGCCTACATGGATCGGTGGCCCCCCGGAACGTAGGCCGACCCTTCAGGGTCGCATCCTCCCAGAACAACCCGGACCGATCTTCAGGGACCTGAAACCCGGATGCTCCGGATTGCGCCGGCGGCGACGGGCGCGAATTCAGGCACGTTGGCGGCGTATCCACGGTCATTGAACCGGGACAGGACAACGGGGGGAGTGTCGTTCCCGTTTTCGTCCACATGGGTGAGAAGGATCTCCGTATAGGGACCGTTCGCCTTGGAGCTGAAGAGAAGCCACCGCCCGTTGGACGACCAGCTGTGCCATGAATTGAAGATGCCCCGGTTGCAGTTCATCCTCCTGGCCGTCCCGCCCTCCGCCGGGATGATCCAGAGTTCGCTGTCCGGCTGGAGCATGATCCCCGTGGGGCTCCGGGTGAAAGCGTTCCACTTCCCGTCGGGGGAGACGCGGGCGAAATAGTTGCTCATGCCGTTTTCCGACGCCCCTTCCAGGGGCTCGGCGGCCCCTCCCCCGCCGCCGTTGAAAGGGACCCGATAGAGATCGAATCGGATGGGGTAAAGCCCGTTCAGCTCTTGAATGGATCTCTTTTCCATCACCGTGGTCACGTTCAGAAGGTCCCTGTGCACCTCGTTTCTCGTTTTCGCCCGGCAGAAAACGACATATGTTTCATCGGGACTCCAGGTCGGGTTCGCCTGGACGAATCCGTAGTCGCTCGCCCCGGGAAGGAGGCGGGTTGATCCGGCCTCCCGGTCATAAACGGCGATAACGCCGTAGGTGGGGAAAAAGAGCTGGCAGAAGTCGAGATCGTCCATCACCGCCGCGTAGGAAATCTCGTTCACCGAAGCGGCGGCGTACCGGCCCGACGGGGACATCCTTCCGAAGAGCCCCCGGGTCGGGGGAAGAAGGCCTTCCCGGGGATAATCGCTCCAGGTGAAAAAATCCTCTTTCCCGAGGACGATATCCGGGCGGACCTCGGTGATGAACTGGGCGCCGTTGTCGTTCCCGTAGTTGTATTCCATGCTCATCCACCGGCCGTCGGCGGAAAAGGCGTGGCAGCTGGCGCAGACCGGCTGGCCTGTCATCACCGTCGCCGGTTTTCCGTAGGAGGAAATGTCGCCCAGGCGCCACCGGGTCTTCTCGAAGCTTTGGCTCGCCACGGCGAAAGGAAGGGGAATCTGGCGGAAAAAAACCGTATCCCCCACGGGATCGGAAGAGGTCCCGAAGGAGACCCCGCCCCCGGCGACGACCGTTCCCGATTCCCTGTCCGGAAGGGCGAGAACGGACAATTGCGCCGGGGTTTCCTTCGAGTTGTCCTTGACGGCCTCCCAGGTCTTCCGGTCGGGCGTCCAGGACCGGACATCCGTCAGGGCATAGAGGGGTTTCCGTCCGTTATGGAATTTCACGGCAACAAGCCAGAACCGCGACCGGGGGTCGTCGTCCGTCCAGGCGACCGTCGGGGAAGCCATCTCGGGAGGGAAAAGGGACCCGTCATAGGGGCAGGTCACAGACAGGCTTCCCGACGGACAGGGCGCGTTCTGCATCGCCCCATCCACCCGCCGGACCAGGGTTTCCAGTTCCCGGGCTCCGCGGTCCGGCCGGATCTCTCCACTGTCCCAGAAGGTCCCGCCGGACACGGTACAATGGCACAGGACAAGAACCAGGAGAAGGGCCAGGGGATGCAACGTCCTCAAATTCCGACAGTCTTTCTTCATGAGGATGTTTCCTTTCATTTTTCCGTTTTTCGTCACTCCCCGGTCTTTTCGATTCCGGTGATCCGGCCCATTCCAGGGTGATCCCGCCGTGACCGCCCTCGGGGCCGCAACCCCGGCTGAAATCCCGATTCGCCGGCCTGAACGGGATTACCGCCGCACCGGAAGACCCTGCTCCGGCTCTTCTCCGAGGCGGAGAACGCGGTCGACGCATCGGGGGATCTCGTCCTCGAAATGGGTCACATAGAGAATCGTGGTCTCCCGCCGTCCTCCGATTTTATCGATCAGCCCCAGGAGCACGCCCCGGTTCGCCCGGTCCAGGCCCTGGCAGGGTTCGTCGAGGATCAGAAGTTCCGGGGATTTGACCATGGCCCGCGCCAGGAGAACCATCCGTCTTTCGCCATAGGAAAGATGGGCGAAGGATCTGCCGGCGATGCCGGATATCCCGAGGAGGGAGATCCAGTGCCGGACCCGTCCCTCCTGTCCGGCGTTCATTGTCCGATACAGGCCGATGGAATCGAAGAGACCCGATGCGATGACATCGAAGGCCGTGTCCTCCCCGCGGTAGCGGATCTGGAGTTCCGATGAGACGACGCCGATCCGCGCCCGGATGTCCCCGGCGGTCTCTCCCGTCCCCCGGCGCCGGCCGAACAAAGTGATGTCGTTGGCATAGGCCTGGAGATTGTCCGTCGAAATGAGACTCATGAGGGTGGATTTTCCCGAACCGCTGGGACCCAGGACGGCCCAGTGTTCCCCGGCCCGGACGGCCCAGTGAAGGCCCTCGAGAACCCGGACGTCCCCGTATCGGACGGACACGTTTTTCATGTCCACCAGGACCGGCCGCTCCTCCCGGCGGGAAGGCGCCGGTCCGGGAACCTCCCGTGCAACGGCAGGATTCGACTGTTTCTTCCCATCGAACAGGATTCCCAGGTTCCGGGGCGAGAGGGCCTCCCGGCGTGTCCCCTGAAACAGGACGCGGCCTTCCCGGACACCAATGACATGGGAAATGAGGGGAAGGATCTCCTCCCGGCGATGGCTCACCAGGAGGACCTGAATCCCGTCTTCCATGAAGGCGTGGATGGAGGATTGCAGGTTCCGTTTCGCCGCAGGGTCCAATCCCGCGAAGGGTTCGTCCAGAATCAGCATCCGGGGCGACTTCAGGAGCGCCCGGGCGATGACGATTTTTCTCATTTCCCCCGTGGAAAGGTGCCGGAACGCCCGATCGAGGAGCTTTTCGATACCTAACAGACCGGTGATGCGGCGGAGAGTCCCGGGGTCGGCCCCGTCGAAGGAACGCCCTTCGAGCAAGGCCTCTCCCGCCGTGTACCCGTTCCCCGTCCTCCCGGCAAAGCCGTCGGCGTCTTCACGGAATTCCGCCTGCCCGATCAGGCGGTCCTGGAGTTCGAGGGAAACATATCCGATGGCTTCCCGGTGAATCCTGCCGGGATGATACGTTATTGTCCCGCGGACATGGGGCACGCGGCCGGCGATGGATCCCACCAGGGTCGATTTGCCCGCGCCGTTCGGTCCCAGGACGGCCCAGTGCTGGCCCGCAAGAATCCGCCAGGACGTTCCGGGCAGCAGGAGCCGGTCCCGGAGACGGAGGGTGACATTCTCCAGGGAAACGACCGGTTCATCCCGGCCCGCCGGCTCATTCCTGTCGGATGTTCGACCCATGCCCCGTGTGTGTTTCGTCCTTTCGTCCCCGTCCGCCGTTCCCGGCGGCGCCTCCCGCTCCGGCCGGCACCAGGGGAATATCCAGGAATATCTCTCACAGTTGGATTCCCCGGTCAAGGGGATATGGCAGACCCGGGAAGCTTCTCCGGGAGCGGGGCGGAAACGCGGATCGACGCCTTCATGGAGCCGCCGGCGCCCCTGAGATATTTCTTTACAACATCAAAAACAAGCTGTTACATATAGAGCGTCGGCCATGAAAAATAAGGGGGTGGCGGAAACATGACCTTTCTTGCCGGAACCCGGAAACGGGCTTGCGGTCACGGGAAATCACGGGCGGGAATATCCCGGTTCCCGTATGCGCTTTCGATTCTTCTTCTTGTTTTTATCCTTGAGCCCTGCCCCGCATTCGGCGGAAACGCGGGAAATCCCCTCACGATCATTTATCCCGATGACGGCGCCGTCTTTCCCTGCGACATGGCCTTTCCTCCGACCTTCCGCTGGCAGGACGACACCGATGCCGGGATCTGGACAATCACCATACACTTCGACGATCAGGATCCCGGCATGACCTTCCAGAGCCCCCTGACCCACTGGAAACCTGAAGGTAACGTCTGGGAAACGATGAAGAAAAGATCCCTGGAGAAAAAAGCCTCCGTCAGCGTCAGGGGAAAAGGGGATTCCTCCGCCCGGATCGGTTTCATGACGTCGAAGGACCCCGTCGGGGCGCCCATTTTTTACCGGGATCTTCCCCTGCCCTTTTCCCTGGTCGAAAAAAACCTGGACCGGGTCGAGTGGAAGCTCGGGTTTCTGAACCGGCCGGACAAGCCCCGGACGGTCATCTCGAATTTCGGTGTCTGCGGGAATTGCCACTCCTTTTCCCTGGACGGTCGAAAGCTGGCCATGGATGTGGACTATAAAAAAGACAAGGGGGGGTATATCATTTCGGACATCGGCGAAGGCATGGCGTTCCGTAAGAAAGACCTTATCACGTGGAACGGTTACCGTGGAAAAGACCGCCGGAAGTCCTCGGGTTTCCTGTCCCAGATCTCTCCCGACGGCCGTTACGTGGCGAGCACCGTTGAAGACAGTGCGGTTCTCCTGTATATGGAACCTCTGGAATACTCGCTTCTTTTTTACCCTGTAAAAGGATTTCTGGCGATTTACGATACGGCTGAAAAGCGCTTCTTTTCACTGCCCGGTGCGGACGACCCCGCCTGCATCCAGACGAATCCCTCCTGGAGCCCCGACGGCCGCTGGATCGTTTTCGCCAGGGCGCTGAGGGAAACAAGGGAGAAGAACACCGCTGAGACAGGCGCCGAAGAACGGAAGCTCCGCTATGATCTTTACCGGATACCTTTTAATGAAGGGAAAGGCGGGGAAGCCCGGGCCATTCCCGGGGCTTCCATGAATGGAAAAAGCAATTACTTTCCGAGATATTCTCCCGACGGAAAATGGATCGTCTTCTGCCAGGCCGACAGTTACATGCTCCTTCAGCAGGACAGCGAACTTTTCATCATGTCGGCCGAGGGGGGGCCGGTACGGAAAATGAACTGCAACCGGAAAGACGCCATGAATTCATGGCACAGCTTTTCGCCGAACAGCCGCTGGCTCGTTTTTGCCTCGAAGAGGGGGGGGCCTTACACCCAGCTCTGGCTGACCCATTTGGACGGCGGCGGCGCCGATCATCCTTCCGTTCTTCTCGAAGCCTTCATGACGGAAGAAAGAGCCGCCAACATTCCGGAATTCGTGAATCTTCCCGGGGAGGCCATGGACGTGATCCGCCACCCCTTCCGGAAATCACGATTTTTCTTCTTTTAAATACGGTTTTTTAAGGACTTTTGAAGGCCTCCACGAGGGCGTCCATGTGTTCCCCCTTCCGGAAAAGGCGGACCCCCGTAAATCCCGCCGCTTCAAGCCATGATTTTATTTCCTCGAAGGTGTAGGTCCCGCCGCCCTCGGTTCCTACGAGCATGTTGATGGCGAAGATCGCCCCGTCCTTCGGGCGCGTGCGGTCCGGGTCCATGACATGATCCCGGATGACGATCCGCCCGCCCGTCACCAGGGCCCGGCTCACCTTCCGGAAGAGATGGATATTCTCTTCGGGACCGTTCTGGTGGATGATGGCGGAAAGAAAAGCCAGGTCATGTCCGCCGGGCAGTTCGTCCCGGCTGAAGTCGCCGGCGGCGAGGCTCACCCGGTCGAGAAGACCGGCTTCGGCGATCCGCTCACGGGCCATTTCCACCACCTCGGGCCGGTCGAAGAGGGTAGCCCGCATTTCCGGAACGGCCCGGAGGAAGGCGATGGTGTATGTTCCCGAGGCCCCCCCCACATCGAGAAAGGCCTTCGAGGCACCGGGGTTGACCGCCTCCGCTATCCCGGCGGCCAGGGGCCCGGCCACGACGTTCATGGCGCCGATAAAGGCCTTCATCTCCTCTTCCCGCCGGGCCGGCCCCGCGGGAAGCCCCTTCCCGCCCATGACGAAGTCCGTCAGCCGGGACCAGCGCCGCCATAGATGGGCGGCATGAAGGACCATGGGCAGGACCGAGTCGTGGTGCGACGACGACAGGGCGGGCAAAACGGCGGGAGCCGCCCGGTAGGTTTCCCCTTCCTTGACCACGAGTTTCATGGCCGCCAGGGCATCGAGAAGAAAAGTCAGGGCCCGGACATCGGCCCCCGTTCTTTCCGAGGTCTCTCCCGCCGAAAGGGGCGCATCGCCGAGGAGCGTGAAGAGATCCAGTTCGGAGGCGGTGAGGAGAATGCGGCTTTCCATAAAATTCCTCGCCAGCCTGAGAACATCCGTTGATGTACCGTCCATGGCAGTTCTCCCCCTTCGTTTTCCCGCCTTTCCAGCCGGGGATTTTATTCCTTCAGATACCGGTTGAACCACGACAGGCACCGGATCCAGGCATCCGCCGCCGCCGAAGCGTTCATGATTCTGCATGTTCGGAAGGGATCTGTAAGATTTTCCCGGATTCATGACGGCAGGGCCCCTCCTTCTCAAAAAACCGATCTCGGCGGGGAACAGCCGGGCAGATCGACTTTTTCATGATACACAATAACGGGAATTCTTATCAAGAAGAGTTCGGGAGCCGGAAAAACAAGACAGAGTCATGCCACTAAAAACCGATGGCCACGAGGAACGGGGTCAGGATGTTGACCGCCACGTTCATCCCCATATAGGGCACGGGCTTCTCGATCCTGTCGGAATATCGATAGGCGCCGACAAACGTGGGAAAGGCGATCACGGCGGCGGCGAGGCCCATGAGGGCCGTTCGGTGCATGAACCCGAAACCGATGAAAAAATAGGCGGAAAACAGAAAGTCCCCGAAAAAAGAGTGCGGCGCCGTTTCCCGGCGATGGACAACGATCCGTAAAAAAGGGCGGACAGGCATGCCGTCCGCCCTTTTCGTTTCGATGGTGGAAACAGGACTCGATGAGCCCAGGGTTTACTTGCCGAGGAATTTCTTCCGCATCAGAAGCACGATCCCCAGAGGCGCCAGAAAGAGAAGGAAGGCGGCGGCGGACCGGGGAAATAAAGGCAACGCCGTCTGTCCTGCCGCTTCGATGGAGGTGATGAAGCAGCCGCCCCCGCCGCCCCCGCCGCCGGCGGCGACTGCCGTCTCGGAGGGAATGGCCGGTGCGCCGGGATCCCGGATGATCCCGTTGACGACCCCGTCGGCGTCCGTCAGGGGGTCCCCATCGGTCAGGGTCAGGGTGATCCGGTTGTCACCGTCGTTGCTCCCGAAAGGAATCTCGTGCCACCCGCTCGCGGCGTCGATCTTATAATAGCGGGCATTCATCGGGATGTTGCCGGGGAAAACAAGAGTGACCGTCACCGTGGCACCGGGCGTCACACCGGCGACATCGAACTGCAACGCTCCATAAGGAAATTGAAAGGCCGGTTTATTCTCCTGGGAAATTTCCGTGTCATTCACATCGAGGGTCCGAACAGCGGAGAGCTGGCCTTCCGATGTGTGAATAAGAATTTTACTCCCGCCATTGGCCTGGCAAACCCGGGCCGTGTCGGGATCCCGGAAATCGGGGAGGCTGTCACCGTCGAAGTCCGCGCTTTCATCGGTTCCTTCCTCGCTGTCCAGGACGCCGTTCCCGTTCGAGTCCGTCCCATCGATTGCCCCGTAGACGATGACTTTTTCCTGATCCACAAAGGACCATCCCGCTTCCAGGAGGTTGATGTCCGTCGTTCCCTCAGGCAGAGGCTGGATCTTGATGATGGTCACCGTCCGGGTGGCCGCACCGGCGTTGTGATCCCAGTCATAATCATAAGGCCAGACCACGGCCTGGTTCGACGCCTTGCTGGACTGATCGGGAGGCGACGGCGTTTTCTGAGGTGGAACGACCCGGAAAGGCCCCTCGCCGTCAAGCTTGTTGTCCGTGTTGAGAATGCCCGGATCCAGGGCCAGTCCTTCGCGGCTGTATGCGAGAATCATTTTCAGCCCTCCGGAAACGGAGATCGGATCCAGGTGCTTGCGGCCCACGCAGGAAGGGGCGTTGTAATCACACCATCCATCGGTGGGATCCAATGCCGTGTCCGCCTGGACATTGTAATAGTAAACCGATGCCGGATAGGGGCCTTTCACGGGATACATTTCGGGATCCGGATCGGCTTCGATGGGATGGTACTGGGACCACCCGTCGGGGGAATAGACGATGACCCCCGTGGCGGAGGGCAGTATACCCGCATCCTCCAGAAGATCCTCCATGGGAACACCCGTGTATTGCGCGTAGAAATCACCGGACCGGGACGTGTTCATGAGAAGAAACTGGGTATGCTGTCCCAGGGCCTGAAGCTGGGCTTTGGTGTAAATCCTGGAGGGGGCCTCCGTTTTTCCGGGGTCGTCGTTCGGGTCCCCGGGAAACCTGTTGTCCGTGATTTCCGCCAGATTGGTATATCCGTCTCCATCCGAATCGAGCCCTTCGATCGCTTTCACCGCCGCTTCGTTTCTGCCTTGATCGTGAAAGTCCTTCCCATAAGGGTTCATCGTTTCGAGAATGTTCCCGCTCGCGTCATAGCCGTATGTGTAGTGGCACCACTGGCAGCTTCCCAGACTGGTGACCTTGCCCTTGCTCTCGTAGCTCCCTCCGGTATGGCAGGTGGCACAGTGATCCAGCTTGGTGCCCCTCTTGTCCGGATAGGCGCTGAGGAATTTCTCTGCGTCTTTCTCGCCCTCGTGATGATAGGCCGGGAAACCCACGACGGGCATGAGAAACAAACCCATAAGCCCGGCGATGACAGCCATCCTGATCTTTCTTCTCATGATTCACCTCCTAAAATCCAAATTGAAAACGTGCCGTCATGACATCTTCCCTGTCGCTGTACAAAGATGTTCCCTTCATGGAATCGCGCTGGATCAGGAGCGGCTGATCGAACTCGGTCCGGGTGAAATCTAAAATGAACCGGCAATTGGAATTGAGAAACCAGTTGAGGGCGATGGAAAAGGCCCTCGCTTCACGGACCGAGTCCCCGGGATTGATCACCGTGTCATATGCGGATTCGTCGGCTTCGAAAACATCATAACGAATCGCCAGGCCGAGCGCTCCCCAACCGCCCTCGAACAGGCCTTTCCGGGGGACGATGGGTCCGATGACGGAACCGGAAAGACCGGGCCTCTCCCCCGTGATCATCCAGAGGAAGGCAACATAATAATCCTTCATTTCCAGATCGAAGCGGCTCGAACTCGTCGTCAGATCGGAATACCGGATCCGAAAGTATTCCCCGGAGGCCATGAACGGGCCGAAGGCCCACGCGAGGTCGGCACCGAGACGGGTGCGTCTGCCCGCGTCCCGGATGATGTTGAATTTCGCCGAAGACGCCACGTTGAAGAACGTTGTCTGACCCGCCGTCTTGACTTCACATTGGACACTGTTTCTGTCGATGGAGGCATCGCTGAAAGATCCGCCCACAAGCAGATTCTCCGTAAGAAGCGTCCCGAGAAATTTAAGAGGGAAAACGGCGATCCGCCCGGTGACTTCCGGCGAATCCACGTCCCCGCCGGTGGCGTCGTCGAGCCCGTCCCCGTTAAAAAGACCGGCGGCGTAATGGAACGAGTCGTTCCAGAGGGAACCATGCGCCATGATCCCCACGTCACGCTGCGGGGTAAGGTAATATCCCATGGACCGCTCGGCAAAGAAGAGATTCCTGTCCTGGGAGGTCTGTTCGAGACTGAAGGGTTCCTTGAACTGACCGAGACGGAAACGGAGTGACGGCGATGTTCCGGCTCCCGTGTATGCATCCAGCAGGCGTCGGTTGCCGGCCCCCTGGAACTCGTATTCGAACTTGTAGTCGAAGTATCGGAGGATTTTCCCGCTGAGGATCAGGCGGACACGGCGGAGATCGAATCGATTTTTGCCGGGATCATCGCTTTCATACTCAAAATATCGATAATCGGATTGGAGAAGCCCTCCCAGACAGAGAGAGAACCGGTCCCCCGTTTCGGAGGAAAGACAGAAGCCATTGCGGTAAAAAGTTTCCAGGGGTTCCCGGATACCTTTCCCGTCATCGATGGAGGCCGGTGCCTTCGCCTTGCCAATTTTTTCCTCAAGTTTCCTCTCTTTTTCCGTTATTTCCCGTTCTTTTTCCTCGAGATTCCGGCGCCGTTCCTCCAGATCCCGCTTCTCTTGCAGAAGAGTCGCCCTGACGGCGGCGGCTTCGGAGGAACTGAGTGTCCCCTTGCTCTCGAAAAGGTTGAGCAATTGTTCAAGGGCGCCGGTCCCGCTCTGGGCGAGGCAAGTCGCGGGAGGCAAAAACAGGGAAAAAAAGACCAGGATCGATAAGACATATCGGAACATAGGCGACCCTCCCCCGGAGACAAAAAAACGCAGCGACCTGCCCGAACCCATAAGGCGGCCTCTCGGAATTACACGGATTGTTTATTGGAGATGCTACGGAACTTTATCCAAAACAGTTTATGTATGTCAAGACATATTTGGTTCTTCCGGTTTTTGCGTACTTGGTAAAGATTTCAGTTGAAAAAAAGTGGACAATCCGGTTGTCCTTTCTTGATG